>Ga0163216_100556_pt1 | contig 52954 bp, 26 predicted proteins | sample SynspAceP_FD_167610 | JGI IMG/M metagenome (GOLD analysis project Ga0163216, IMG submission 167610) | Saline lake microbial communities from Ace Lake in Antarctica - Synechococcus sp. Ace-P (Illumina Assembly) | ecosystem: Environmental > Aquatic > Non-marine Saline and Alkaline > Saline ...
GTGATGAAGCCGGAATAAACGCATTACCAGAAGCAGAAAGATATACAGTTACATTTTGAGCTGATGCGATAGGCGAAGAAGTGTCTGCCACTGTGACCGTGCTAATTGCAGTTGATGAGTTACTGCTCCCATCAGTTACGGTCAGCGTTACAGAATTAGTTCCAATATCAGAACACGTAAATGAAGTTTTACTAGCACTTAAAATTACTGAAGAACAGTTGTCAGCGCTACCATTATCAATATCTGAAGCAACTATACTCGCAGTGCCACTCCCATTAAGGTATACTGTTACGTTTTGAGCTGTTGCTGTAGGCGAAGTAGTATCGATTACAGTAACAGTGCTTATTGCTGTTGATGCATTGCTACTTCCGTCAGTAGCTGTTAAAGTCACTGTATTTGCTCCTAAATCAGAACAGGTAAATGAAGTTTTATTGGCACTTAAAGTCGGTAAGGAACAGTTGTCAATACTACCATTGTCAAGATCTGACGCAGTTATACTCGCAGTACCACTCCCATTAAGGTATACAGTTATGTTTTGAGCAGAAGCTGTAGGAGGGAAAGAATCGATTACTGTAACAGTGCTAATTGCTGTTGAAGAATTACTGCTTCCATCAGTTACTGTAAGAGTTACTGAATTAGATCCTAAATCTGCACAAGTAAACGAAGTTTGACTTGAACTTAATGTTACAGATGAACAGTTGTCTGAACTACTATTATCAAGGTTTGATGCTGGAACAAATACAGTTCCAGTTAAATCAAGGTATACAGTTATGTTTTGAGCAGATGCAACTGGGTTTACAGTATCTGTTGCTGTAACTAAAGAGCTAGTTGTATCAGAACAACCGTTATTGTCAGTAATTGTTACTGTTATATTACCTGCAGCCACCCCTGTTACAGCCGCAGAAGTAGTTCCATTAGACCACAAATAAGTATAAGGCGAAGTACCACCCGAGACAGAAGCTGTAACAGCACCATCAGCACTTCCATTGCAAGAAACATTGGTTTGAGAAGCGATACTAGCATTAACTGCAGAGGGTTGTGTAATGGTAGCTGTAGTTGTACCAGAACAACCGTTATTATCAGTAATAGTTACCATTAAATTACTTGCAGTCACTCCTGTTACAGCAGCAGATGTTGTTCCATTGGACCACAAATAAGTATAAGGAGAAGTACCACCTGAGACAGAAGCTGTAGCCGAACCATCCGCATTTCCATTACAAGAAACATTGGTTTGAGAGGCGATACTAGCATTAACTGCAGAGGATTGAGTTATGGTTACAGAAGCAGTATCAGAACAACCGTTATTATCAGTAATGGTTAAAGTTAAATTGCCTGTAGCCACCCCAGTAACAGCCGCAGAGGTTGTTCCATTGGACCATATGTATGAATAAGGCGAATTGCCGCCTGAGACAGAAGCTGTAGCCGAACCATCCGCATTTCCATTACAAGAAACATTTGTTAGAGAATCTATACTAGCATTAACTGCTGTTGGTTCAGTGATGGTCGTAGCTTTAATATCTAAACATCCATTGATATCAGTTATTGTGGTAAAGTAAGTTCCGGCAGCAACTCCTGTTACAGCCGCAGAAGTAGTTCCATTTGACCATATGTAAGTGTAAGGTGAGGTTCCACCAGTTGGAGCAGCAGTTGCTGAACCGTCTGAACCTCCATTACAAGAAACGTTAGTTTGAGAAATGGATCCATTTATCGCTGCTGGTTCTGTAATCGTGGCAGTTGTTGTAGCCATACAACTATTATTGTCCGTTATGGTTACTGTTAAATTTCCTGCAGCAACCCCTGTCACAGCAGCAGTAGTAGTTCCATTTGACCATATGTATGTGTAAGGAGAGGTTCCGCCAGAAGCAGAAACTGTAGCTGAACCATCATTATTTCCGTTACAAGTAGAACTAGTTTGAGAGGCGATACTGGCATTTAATATAGTGGGCTGAGTAATATTAGCAGAAGAAGTATCAGAACACCCATTGTTGTCAGTAACTGTTACCATTAAATTTCCTGCTGCAACCCCTGTCACAGAAGTAGTAGTTGTGCCATTGGACCATATGTAAGTGTATGGAGAGGTTCCACCAGAAGCAGTAACTGTAGCCGAACCATCTGTATTCCCGTTGCAAGAAACATTGGAGTTTACCACTGTTGCTGCTATTAATACAGCTGGTTCTGTAATGGTAGTTGTGATAAATGCATCACAGCCATTTTGATCTGTAGTAGTAACGCTATATGTACTGGCAGCTAAGTTAGTTCTGTTGTTGGTTCCTACTCCAATGTCGCTCCATGTGTAAGTGTATGGCGCTGTACCATTTGTCACATTCACCGTGATTGCTCCATCATTTCCTCCAAAGCAATTTACATCTGAATTGGTGGTAGTAAGACTAATTGCACCAGGTGCTCTTCCCACACTGTCATTCGCAGTTATAGAGCAACCGTTCGCATCAGAAATAGTTACGTAATAACTTCCAGTTGATAAACCTGTCAAATCTTCTGTTGTAGCTCCATTCGACCATGTGTAAGAATATGGGCTTGTTCCACCCGAAGCAGTTAGATCAATAGCTCCATCATTTTGACAAACTAGATCTGTTGATGTAACATTAAAATTGATTGGAGTTGGCTGTGTTATGGTAGCTGTAGTAGTATCTAAACAACCGTTATTGTCAGTAACTGTGACTGTGAAGCTTCCTGCGGCAACCCCTGAGACAGCCGAAGATGTAATTCCATTGGACCAAATGTAATTATAAGGAGAAGTACCACCAGAGACAGAAGCTGTAGCTGAACCATCCGCATTTCCATTACAAGAAACATTGGTTTGAGAAATATTGGCAACAACTGCCGTTGGTTGGCTTAGAACAACAGAAGCAGAATCTATACAGCCTACGTTATCAGTAACGGTTACTGAATATGTTCCTGCGCTTAGTCCTGTTATTGAGGTTGAGGTAGATGAATTTGACCAAATGTAACTAAAAGGCGTTGAGGAGCTTGAAGCCGATGCAGTTATTTGACCATTATTATCGCTATTGCAAACTAATGAAGTATTAATTGTAGTAAAAGCTGTCATGCAAGGAACTGTAGAGGCTATGTAGCTAGGGTTACCGTACAAAGTTCCATGATGTCCATTCCCTGATTGATCTTGCAAAGCACCAGAACTCTGATCAAAATTATAATAGGCTACTAAGTTGGTTTGCGGCGAAAGAGCAATATTCATATTAGTTTGAATTTCGCTCTGAGTTTTAGCCACATTCCAAAACCGAACTTCATCTATTTCTCCTTTAAAGAAATATTGTGGAGAAGAACCTGTTTCCCCCGCCCCAATGCGAAGTTCGTTTGTTGTATTGACAACATTTGCAGCCACTTTGGTGCCTACTAATTCGCCATCAATATAAAATTTATGAGTAGTTCCATCATGAGTAACAGCTAAATGATACCATTGCCCAAGAGTTGCAGGGATTCCTGATATATTTTTATCACCTCCATTGCCCCAATAAATCCATTTATTCCCAGGATTATAATAAAATACATAACCGGCTGAACTGCTTTGTCTATTTGTCATCACAGATTGGAAGGTGCCAGTGTTTCCATCAACTTTGGCGTAGGCCTCAAAAGTAAATGTAGCCGAGTTTAAAGCCGCTGAATAGGGTACTTCCACATATTGACTTGTCCCATTAAAACGCATTGAATTATTTGGACTAGCAACAGGGCATGAGTTAACATTAAAGGTATCTATTGCAAAAGGAGTGGTAGCAAAAGGTAAAAAATCAAAATCATTTCCTGATTTAGTGGCATCTTTTTGAAGCGCTTCTCCAGTACCACTAGGATTTGTAGCGTAGGTAGGCCCAGAAGCGTCTCCCCAAAAGTTATTTTCGATATCATATTTCAGTAAGTTATCGGCTGTGCTGCAGCAAGTACTAGCCCATATGGTGTGATGGATTGCGAATCCTCCGGATAACGAACAAAAGTTATTGTAGTTAATATAGGTAGTATCAGGAGAGTCTTGCCAACCGGCGATATCTATCGCGATTCCATTGTGAGATGATGTAATGTGATTACTATCAATGATGACACCTCTAACATTGCTATGTAGAATAGTTACAGCACCTACGGTTGTATCAGCACTTGTATTTGCATTTTCAATTTTATTCTTTTTAATTATGGCATTATAAGGGTAGTAAAAGTTTGCGGAAGAAATACCAACTTGTATTCCTGAGTTAACAGTAGTATTTATTTGATTCTCCCGAATAATTACACTACCGTTTGTTGATCCAAATCCGCCGTAACCATCACAAAGGATCCCTGCCCATTTTGTGTTTTTTATGACATTGCCTTTTATTGTAAAATATTGACCTGCTTCTGCCAACCATATAGCCGAAACACCTGCAGGGGTTAAACAGTTACCATTTCCATTGTAGAAACCAATGTTCTCAAAGTAATTCCCTTCGATTACCCAAGTTCCTCTATTAATGGTGGTTGATCCATCAGAGTCGGTTTTGATACCATGTCCTCTTGTATTGGTAACCTTATTGTTTTTTATTGTAGAATTGGTCGCTGGTCCATATCCATAACCACTTGCAGCCCAAAATGCATTCACACGAATACTATCCATGTGGAGACCTTGGATATCTAATTTGTTGTTATTTCTAGAACTAAATCCATATCCAACTAATCGGGCAGAAGATGTTCTGTAATCTCCAGTTTCAGAGATGATGAGTAAGTTAGATTTAAAGACTTCTAAGTACAATAGAGAATCTTGAGAAGTCCCAAATAAACTACAGGCGGTTGAGATCGATTCTTGGGGATTTCTATATGTCCCATCTGTGATGAGAATGATGTCTCCTGAGTTTGAACTGTTTATTGCAACCTGAATGTCCGTATAAGTGGTTGCTGCAGTAGAATATGAATTACCTTGTACTGTTACTGTAGCTGGCCTTGACTCTCCTTGATTATTAACCCATCTTACTGTTTGTGCGTTTAGACTTGTTTGTGATGAGTAAAATGTTAGAAGAAGTACAAATAACAAATTAACCTGTACTAGTTTCTGTGGTAAAGAATTTTTCATATGATTTGAAATTAAAGTAGAGAGTAATCTTCTAAAATGGTAGAAATTCTTCGCAAAGAAGTTTGGAATTTGCAATAAAGGAAATAGTATAGTTCTTCTCATAACTTTTGTTGTCTCTATGTATAATTACTTACATTAAATATCAATCAATCAGACATTCTAGTAAGAGCTTTTTTTTATCTATTTAAAATAGGAGAGGATTTTTAATTCTAAACATCACCTCAGATCTCAAATTAACTATTATTAACAATCGGTAAATCTATAACATTTTCTGATAAATAGCACAATTTTGTATGTAAGTAGCAATTTTTTGTAGACGAACTACAGATATGTCGAGTGTTAATAGCAAATGTTGGTTGGTTTAAATAATTGCACAAAGTAAAAAATGTAAGTATTCAAACCCATACGGGTATTCTCGCATTTTTAAGTATAAATACTTGGTTTGAATTTGAAAAAAGGCACTTATTAGGTAAATCAACTTTCCTCCTATAAAATCATAAATTTGAGGCGATGAGAAACAAGTATATTTTTTTGAGATGGGCCATTTTGTTAGAATTCATTCTAGCTATTTTGCTTTTTATCCCTTCGGGTTGGCTCAATGATCAATATGCCACTTATCAAATTGAAAAAGCACAAGATAGATTCATTGATTTAGAACAAGAAGCCGACTTAGCGCTAAATAAAGTATTACTCGGAGAGTCAATCAGGAGTAATGCAGAGCACATCAGTTACTATTTATTTGATCACGATTCCCTTATTTTTTGGTCGGACAACAATGCAAACATTGATGTTTATGTCAATAAATCGTCAACCACTCAAAGAGTATTTTTGTTAGGGGAAGGGTATTATTACCTCAAAGAATTACAAAATGAAAATAGACGTGCAATCGCTGCTATTTTGGTTCAGCAGAAATATTATCACACGAATTCTTATCTTCAGAATAGCTTTGTTTTAAATAAAAAACTAACAACAACTTACCATTTCAAAGCGAATGAATCTGGTGATGTTGGATTTAAAAATTCAGAAGGGAATGTGGTGTTTTCAATTACCCCAGCATCCAATAATTTCATCTTTGAATCCATTTTATTTGTAAAAACCACCGCTTTTTTTATTGCTATTCTTTTGTTGTTATCAATAGTAATTCAATGGACAAGCAAATGCCGCTTTGGAACTGCATTTATTGCTAGTGTCGTTTTACTTTTGCTCCGTTGGGTTTGTTATTACTTTCATTTCCCTGATTTTTTATACCAAACCGAACTATTCAACCCTAAAATATTTGCATTGAATGAATGGTTGCCCAATTTGGGCGATACCATACTTCACCTTCTTTTTGTTTTTACAATTTTTTGGGTTCTTGTTTCCAATCAATTAAAAAAGCAATTGAGTTCATTTCGACTGGTTTTGTTTATCGGAGGAACCTATTTATTGGGATATTGCATTACTCATGTTTTTAGAGGATTGGTGATAAGCTCTACTATTAGTTTTGATTTGAGCAATCTCTTTTCACTGAATTTTTATAGCTACCTGGGTTTAATCATCATGTGTTTTATGCTTTGTGCATTATTCCTTTTGATAGCCAATTCTATTCGTCAAAATACAGTTGAGTTTTCTCGTACAGTCTTATTTATTTTCCTTCTTGGGATTGCCAATTATTTGGCTCAGTATTTTATTGGTGAACGAAACATCGCCTTCATTAATTGGCCAATGATTTTATTGCTTTTCTCTGCAACTGTTCACCGTTATTATTCTGACAGATATAACCTCACTCGATCTCTTTTCTTGATTCTATTACTGAGTTTGATTTCATCATACATTATACTCCACCAAACGGCGTTAAAAGAGCGGAGGAACATGAGCGTAATGGCTCAAAAATTATCTGAAGAAAAGGATCCTATAGCAGAATACCTATTTGAAAAAAATGTAGAAAAAATGCAAAAGGATTCTGCTTTATTGCAGTTAATTCAAGCCTATTGGAACTATCCTGACTCAGTAAATTCATACATTACAGAAACTTATTTCAAAGGGTTTTGGCAAGGTTACGAGTTGCAATTTACTTTCTGTTCGCCTACTGACCGGTTGCTTGTTCAACCTGATAATTTAGAAGTGAATTGCCAGCGATTTTTCACTGATCGAATAGAAAAAGATGGAACCACCACTGGTAGTTATCCACTTTTTTTAATGCAGTCAGAAACTGGTCGAATCTCTTATTTAAGTCAGGTGGAATTCGAAATCGATTCTTTTGACATAGTTCTGTTTGCAGAATTCAATAATAAACGGTTGAACGAGAATGAAGGCTATCCAGAACTGCTATTAGACCAAAAAGAGATCAGCAGATCCATCAGTTTGGGAGCATTGTCTTTTGCTAAATATGAGAACAATGAGTTGATTGCTAGTGTAGGCGATTATTCATTTTCATCTTTGTTGGATTCAATTCACGTTAAAGTGGGCAGCGTACTAAAGGTTGAGGATGGGTTGCACAATCATTTATATTATCGATTAAACGCAACTACTTTAATAGAATTAGTGGGTCAACGAAACGATTGGCTGAATGCATTTACTACCTTTTCTTATGTCTTCACGATGTTGGCTTTACTCATTGTGTTGATTGCGCTTTTACTTCCCGAATTCCCAATTCAAGTAGAATGGAGAATCAGAGATTTTACTACTAAAATACAAGTCTTCATAATTGGAATCTTGCTGCTTTCAATTGGGATGTTTAGTATAGCCTCTACCTATTATATCAAAAAACAATACCGTGTTAAAAACGATAAAAACATCTCCGAAAAATTGCGTTCGGTACTGATTGAAATCGATCAAAAATTGGGCGATGAAGATGAGTTGAACCAATCGATGAACGAATACATGACCGCATCATTGATTAAATTTTCGAATGTATTTTACACAGATATTAATTTATTTGGCGCCGATGGAGCACTGATCGCAACATCTCGACCTGAGATTTTTGACATTGGTTTAAAAGCGCAATTGATGGATGCCGAAGCTTATCAAGTTATGGCGAACGAGAAAAAGCGGATTTTTATAAATAGTGAGAACATTGGTGAGTTAAATTACCTTTCAGCTTATGTGCCATTTTTTAATTCTGATGGGCAATTTTTGGCGTATTTAAATTTACCGTATTTCGCTAAGCAAGACGAATTGGAAGAAGAAATTTCAAGCTTCTTGGTGAGTAGTATAAATATATATGTCGTTATATTTTGCTTTTCCATCATCCTTTCGGTGATTTTTGCCAATTACATTTCCAAGCCATTGCAGTTATTGAGAGAGAATATTTCTAAAGTAAATATTGGAACCTCTAATGAGATAATTGAATGGGAAGGCAGTGATGAAATTAGCAGCTTAGTAAAGGAATACAACCGAATGGTGGTTAAGTTGGCCGATAGTGCCGATTTATTAGCACGAACAGAACGCGCAGGTGCTTGGAAAGAAATGGCCAAACAAGTGGCGCATGAAATCAAGAATCCATTGACGCCGATGAAACTAAGTATTCAATATTTAAAGCGTGCCTCTGATGATAATGCGACTGATTTAGATAAACGGATCGACCGAACTGCTCAAGTTTTGATTCAACAAATTGATGCTTTGGCACAAATAGCTGATGAGTTTTCCAATTTTGCAAAAATGCCTGACCCTCAAAAAGTGGTGATGGATTTTATTCCAGTGCTAAAGAATGCAGTGAACTTATTTGACGAAAGTGAGAAAGGCAATATCAAACTGCAACTTAATTGCGATGTGGCAAACGTAAAAGCCGATAAAGATCAGCTAATAAGAGTGTTCAATAACATTATTAAAAATGCATTACAATCGATTCCAGATGGTAAAGAAGCGGAGATTAAAATTGAAGTGAGTCAAAACGAATCAGATTATGTTATATCCTTTGAAGACAATGGGACTGGGATAGCGAAAGAAGATTACGAGCGAATTTTTGTACCCAATTTCACCAGTAAATCAAGTGGAATGGGATTAGGATTGGCCATTGTAAAAAACAGCATTGAAAACTCTGGAGGAACCGTTCATTTTGAAAGTGTCATTAATCAGGGAACTACTTTTATCCTTACGTTGCCCCGAATAGGTCAAGAATAAATAATACTTTTGAAGTAAAATTGATAGTCTATGCCTGAAAATATTTTGATAGAAAAAGATGGTACCGTTGAGATAATTACCATCAATCGACCAGACAAATTAAATGCCTTAAACAAACAAACCATCCAAGAAATTGGAGATGCTATACGTGAAGCAGATGCGAGTCAAGAAGTAACTGCTATCATTATCACAGGGTCTGGTTCAAAGGCATTTGTTGCTGGAGCAGATATTTCAGAGTTTGCCAATTTTAATAGTAATGAAGCACACGCTTTAAGTCAGCAAGGTCAATCTTCTATGTTTGATGTCATTGAAAACTCTAGCAAACCAGTGATTGCAGCCGTAAACGGATTTGCTTTAGGTGGCGGATTAGAATTAGCGATGAGTTGCCATATTCGTATAGCATCAGACAATGCAAAGATGGGATTGCCAGAAGTTACGTTAGGAGTAATACCTGGATACGGTGGCACACAGCGTTTGGCTCAATTAGCAGGAAAAGGCAAAGCCATGGAGCTAATCACCACTGCAGAAATGATCGACGCCCATGAAGCGCATCGGATCGGTTTGGTAAATCACGTAACCACTCAAGAAGAATTGATGGAAAGAGCGAAGAAAATTGCTCATAAAATTTCTAGAAATTCAACTGTAGCAATTGGGAAAGCAATAAAAGCAATCAATGATGGTTTTAAGGATGGAGTAAATGGGTTTGAAACTGAAATGACGCAGTTTGGTGCTTGTTTTGAAACAGCAGATTTTAAAGAAGGAACCACGGCATTTTTAGAAAAAAGAAAACCAAATTTTCCTGGTAAATAATTGAGAATACTAAACTTTCCTAGTGCTGTTTTAGAATGAATCCGTTAAAAAAATTAGTCGGTCAAACAGCCATTTATGGACTTCCGAGCATCGTAGGACGATTGCTCAATTACCTTCTTGTGCCTATACATACTGCGATTTTCCTACCAGAGCAATTTGGAGTGATTACAGAAATGTATGCTTACGTATCCTTTTTAGTGGTTTTGTTGACTTACGGAATGGAAACTGCTTTTTTTAGGTTCAACTCCAAAGAAGAAAATAACAAAGATGAAGTGTTCAGCACGACCATCATATCCCTGTTGGCAACTACTTCCATTTTCATTTTGTTGGCTTCGGTTTTTGCTCAACCCATTGCGAATTTTATTAGCTATCCGGACAACCAAGAATATGTGGTTTGGTTCGCCTTTATTGTAGGATTAGATGCCATTTCATCCATCCCATTAGCCAAGCTAAGAGTAGAGAATAAAGCCAAAACGTTTGCAGCAGTCAATTTGGGATCTATTCTCATCAATATAGGACTTAATTTATTTTGGATCGGATACTGTATACCAGCCTATCAAGAGGGAGTTTCTAATATTTTCACTGAATATTTATTCACTCCAACGATTGGCGTAGGTTATGTTTTTATAGCCAACCTCTTTGCCTCCGCATTCAAATTTGTTCTGTTATCTCCGTATTTGTACCGCATAAAATATAGTATTAGCTGGCCCATGCTCAAAAAAATGTTGAGTTATGGTTGGCCTTTATTGGTGGCTAGTTTGGCCATTATTGTCAATGAGAATGCAGATAAAATCATGCTAAAGTGGATGTTGAAAGATTCCTTGGGTGTGGATGGCGCAACTAGTGTGGTTGGTATTTATGGAGCTTGTTATAAAATCTCCATCATCATCAGTATTTTCATACAAGCATTTCGATATGCTGCCGAACCCTTCTTTTTTAATCAAGCAAAAGAACAAGATGCGACCAAAACCTACGCATTGGTGATGAAGTATTTTGTGATAGTTTGTTCCTTCATTTTCTTAGGAGTGATGCTTTACATGGACATCATCAAGCATTTTGTAAGAAAGGAAGAATATTGGGTCGGATTAAATGTGGTGCCTTATTTATTATTGGCCAATATATTTTTAGGCATATTTTATAACTTATCCATATGGTATAAACTGAGTGGAAAAACACGATATGGAGCGGCCATTGCTATTGTGGGAGCAATAATCACAATTGTTATGAACTATATTTTAATTCCATATATGGGATATTTAGGTTCAGCCATTACCACTTTAGTTTGCTATTTTTCTATGGTTCTGATATCTTATTGGTTGGGACAAAAATATTTTCCAGTAGATTATCCGCTGAAGCGTATTTTCTCGTACTTGGTTTTAGCCATTGGACTTTATGGAATTACAACGGTATTAAATTTAGAAACATCTGTTTTAAAATATACAATACATTCACTTTTAATGGTGGCATATTTGGTGACAGTGTTCATTTTAGAAAAACCTAAAAAAGTTCTAATTTCGTAGTCAAATCTTTCGATTTGAATTCGAATAAATCAATCATTTAATTCCCCCTAGTGGATGAAGATAAAAATTGTAAATCAGTCCAAACACCCACTTCCAGAATATGGCACAGCCGCTGCCGCAGGAGTGGACTTAAGAGCAAATATAGATTCACCAATTACTTTAAACCCGTTAGAGCGCACATTAGTTCCGACAGGATTATTTATGGAAATTCCAGTTGGATTTGAAGCACAAGTTCGCCCAAGAAGTGGATTAGCCTTAAAAAAAGGAATTACAGTATTGAACTCTCCTGGTACAATTGATGCCGATTACAGAGGTCAATTGCAAGTAATCTTAATCAATTTGTCCAATGAAGCTTTCGTAATTGAAGACGGAGAGCGAATTGCACAAATGGTAATTGCTGCGCATGAACAGGCAGAATGGATTGAAGTAGAATCGTTGGAAGAAACTGCAAGAGGAGCCGGTGGGTTTGGAAGCACCGGAGTAAAATAGACAACAAGACATTTAAAATATAGATTGATATGAAGATTATAGTTCCTATGGCGGGCATTGGAAAAAGAATGCGTCCGCACACACTAACCATCCCGAAACCATTATTGCCAATTGCTGGAAAACCAATTGTACAGCGATTAGTAGAAGACATTGCAAAAGTTTGTGCTGAGCCAATTGACGAAATTGGATTCATCATTGGTGATTTTGGATCAGCTGTGGAAAAACATCTGATAAGTGTGGCAGAGAGCTTGGGTGCTAAAGGTCGAATTTTTCATCAAGAAGAAGCATTGGGTACTGCTCATGCTATCCTTTGTGCTCAAGATTTATTGGAAGGTAAAGTAGTCGTTGCTTTTGCTGATACGTTGTTTAGAGCAGATTTTACATTAGACGATTCCAAAGACGGTATTATTTGGGTTCAAAGCGTTGAAGATCCAAAGGCTTTTGGAGTGATTAAAGTGGATCAGAATAATGTGATTACTGATTTCGTTGAGAAACCACAAGAGTTTGTTTCTGATATGGCCATTATTGGAATTTACTATTTCAAAGATGGTGGCAATTTGAAGAATGAATTGCAGTACCTTTTGGATAATAAAATCATGGACAAAGGCGAATATCAATTGACGAATGCGTTAGAGAATATGAAGCAGAAAGGCGTCAAATTCTCTCCTGGAAAAGTAGACGAATGGTTGGATTGTGGCAATAAGAATGCGACGGTTTATACCAATCAGAGAGTTTTGGAGTTTTTAAAAGGACAGAAAATTGTTGCTGATAGTGCTAAGATGACCAACTCGATCATTATTGAGCCATGTTACATTGGCGAGAATGTGATCATAAACAATTCAGTTGTTGGGCCACACGTTTCCATCGGAGACAATACAAGTGTTGAGAATTCAATACTTAAAAACACGATTATTCAAACCAATACTAAATTGAAAGGTGTTAACTATACCGATTCAATGATTGGAAATCACGTTTCGATTTCAAAAGAATTAACCGATTGTAGCATAGGTGACTATAATGAATTATAAAACCAGAATTCCTTCTATTTTCTTAGCTCTATTCATGAGTTTATTCTTATTTGGTTGTAAAACCGGTCAAGATGCTGTGAGCAAACCATCAAAAGGAAGCAAAGCTCTTTCTGAGAAAGAGCGAATCCAATTTGAACAAACTTTTGTAGATGCCAATAAAGAAAAGATTATTGGAAACTTCAGTTTGGCGTTAGAATTATTTGATAAAACGATTGTGATGGATCCAACTCAGCCCGCGCCTTATTTTGAGAAGGCTCAAATCTTGGTGGAAGCTGGGCAAAATCAAAAAGCATATGAAGCTATTAGTAAAGCTGTAGAGTTGGATGAGGAAAATTATTGGTATTCTTTTTTGAAAGCTAAAATTGCCATTGAATTACAAGAAATTGAAACAGCCCAAAAAATATATCAACGATTGGCAAAGCAAAAGCCAAATGATGTGGAGTTGAGGTATGAATTGGCGGGTTTGTATTTGTTCAACGGAAAGTTGAAGGAAGGAATAGCTGAACTGAACAGCATAGAACAAGAGATGGGTGTAACAGAAGAAATCTCTTTGCAAAAGCAACGTGCTTATCTAAAAATGGGTGATGTCACCAAGGCAGCTATTGAAATCCGAAAGTTGATTGAGGAGTATCCCGGAAATATGGCTTATTATAGTACATTGGCTGACACCTACATGGTGAATGGGATGGAAAAAGAAGCCATGGAAGTATATCGAGAAATGGAAGTTTTGAATCCGGATGATCCAAAACTGAGTTTTGCTATGGCTAATTTTTACCGTCAAAAAGGTGAAGACGAGAAAGCCAAAACTTACATTATTAAGGCTTTTGAGAGTGATAAAATGGATATCGACACTAAAGTGAAAGTGTTGTTGGATTATTTTGTGGCAGCGGAGACAAATAAAAAAACCAAGGAAGAAGGTCTAGAGTTGTGTCAGATATTGGTGAGAGTTCATCCGAAAGAAGCCAAAGCTCACGCCATGTACGCTGATTATTTGTACCGAGATAAACAATTGGATTCTGCATCGGTGTATTATAAGAAAACATTGGCGCTAGACAGCAGTCGTTACGCCATTTGGAATCAATTAATAATTGTAGAGTCAGAGCGAGGTGACAATAAATCACTTCAGAATGTAAGCGAAAGGGCCTTAAATCTATTTCCAAATCAAGCTGTAGCTTACTTTTTTGCAGGTATCTCATCTTCCCAACTGAAAGAATACGACAAGGCCATTAATTACCTATCCACAGGGAAGGACTACGCGGTAGATAATAAAGCATTGAAAGCACAGATGTACGCCAGTTTAGGGGATGTTTATTTTGAGAAAAAAGAAAAGGAAAAGGCATTTGAAAGTTATGATAAGTCATTGAAAATTGAGCCTTCAAATGTATATGTGCTAAATAATTACAGTTACTATTTGTCTTTGGACAAAATACAGTTGGAGAAGGCTGCTGAAATGGCCTCTTTAGCTAATAAAATTTCTCCAAACCAATCTTCATTTGAAGACACATATGGATGGGTGTTGTTTCAGCAAGGAAAATATGAGGAGGCTAAAATTTGGATTGAAAAGGCACACTCAAATGGTGGATCTTCAAGTGGTGTAATTGTTGAGCATTTAGGTGATGTAGCAGCCAAATTAGGAAACAAGGAACAAGCTATAGAATACTGGAAAAAAGCGAAAGAGTTGGGCGACACTTCCGATCAGTTAGATCGTAAAATTAAGGAAGGGGATTATTATGAGTAAAAGGTTTGGATTTTTATTGTTCTCTCTTGTATTTTTGATGGCTGCATGTAAAACCGAAAAAGTTTCACGCAAACCATTGGAAGGGAAGAATAAGGATTTTCTATTGGAGAAATTGGAGGCGAATGAAGTGGATTTTAAAACTTTTTCAGCTAAATCTTCAATTTCAGTTCAAAATGAAAGTAGTACTAATTCATTTAAAAGTACCATTCGTATTCAGAAAGATAGCGCAATTTGGGTTTCAGTAACTCCCTTGTTTGGGATTGAGTTAGCACGAATCTTATTGACAAAAGATTCACTGAAAGTGATCAATCGAATCAATGCTGAGTATTTTATTGGAGACTATGAGTATTTCTATAAAAAATATGACATTGCATTAGAGTTTGAAACCATTCAAGCGCTTTTAATAGGCAACAAAGTAGATTTTGAACGAGATGAAAAATTGAAATTCAGTATCGACAAAGAGAAGTATTATTTAGGAAACATTAAAAGAAGAAAAGTAGAGAGAGTAGAGAAAAAGCCAAAAAAAATTGACAATAATGAGTTGGTTAGTTTATGGTTAAATCCTAATTCATTTAAAATTGAGGAGATGTTGATCAGTGATTTAACAGCTTCCCGTTTTGTGCGTGCATTGTTTTCTCAACATCAAGAAGTAGAAGGGAAGTTATTTCCAACTCAGTTGACCTATTATCTAAACGAATCTGCAAATGACAAGGTGGATATTGAATACACAAAAATTACATTAGACCAACCGATTTCTTTTTCATTTAATATCCCATCGAAGTATGAACAGGTTTTTTATTAATTCTTGTTTTTTTATTTGTGTTTTGATTCTGCCAATAACTATGTTGGCACAAGGGAAGTCTGAGCTACAGAAAAAGAAAAAGGAACTTCAAAAAGAAATAATTTATACCAATAAATTACTGGATGAGACTGCTGAAAACAAAAAGGCTTCAATAAGTCAATTGTTGCAATTAAGCAAAAAAATTAGTGTGAGAGAGGAACTGATTCAAACAATGAATCAAGAGATTGTATTAATTGATAAAACAATCGACAGCAATCAAGTTGTTCTAGATTCATTAACGAATACAATGAAATTGCTGAAGGATGAATATGCTAAAATTCTTCAGAGTGCTTATAAAAATAGAAGTGCCTACGATCAGTTAATGTTTGTTTTTTCATCTGAAGATTTTAATCAAGCATTTAAGAGATTAAAATATTTACAGCAGTTCACCAGATATCGAAAAAATCAGGTGTTGAAAATTCAATTTACTCAAGGAGAGATCAATACCAAGATAACTCAACTAGAAGCAATAAGATTAAGTAAGAAAAACTTATTGAATTCGATACAGAATGAATACCAGAAGTTGGGAAGTGAGAAAAATCAGAAACAGGATGTAGTTAATCAACTTCAAGGGAAGGAAAAAGAATTGAAGAATCAGTTGTCTGAAAAGAAGAAAGCTAGTCAAAAATTAGATAAGGCGATTGAGCGAATCATAGAGGAAGAGATTCGAAAGGCAAAAGAAGCAGCCAAAAAAGCTGGAAAAGATTCAAAAGGTTATCCACTCACGCCCGAAGCTAAAGAGTTATCTAATTCATTTACAGCAAATCAAGGTAAGCTTCCTTGGCCTGTATTGGAAGGTTTAATTACAGAGAAATTCGGAGAACATCCCCATCCAGCATTGCCTGGCGTGAAGGTTCAGAACAATGGAATTGACATTTCAACAACCAAAGGGTCTGTTATTCGAAGTATTTTCGAAGGGGAAGTAACTGCTGTTATTATCATTCCTGGAGGTGGTAAAGGGTTGATGATTCGTCATGGAGAGTATTTATCTGTCTACACATATTTTCAAGAATTGTATGTCAAGAAAGGTGACAAAGTGAGTACGAAACAAGACCTTGGAATTGTTGTAACCGACGATGACAATAAGACCAACCTTCACCTTGAAATCTGGAAAAATACCACAAAATTGAACCCCGAATTGTGGATTTTTAGAAAGTAAATAATTCTTTAAACCTTAATTTATTATCGACGTAGAAGACTTTAGTTTCTATTAATGTTAATATTTACTAAATTCGTTAAATTATTCTAACGTAGTTAAAAGGTTTACTCCAAAACACTAATCAAATATAATCCCATGATATTTGCAAAAAGAATCACTTTCTGCTATGCACTTTTTGTGTGCATACTTTTCGCTTTCTTACCTTCAAGCTTGAAGGCTCAATCTCCAGAAAATATAAATTATCAAGCAGTTGCAAGAAATGCAACCGGACAATTAATTGCTAATCAAACAGTAGATATCCGAGTTGGATTACTGTCCTCAAACGCTTCTGGGGTTCTTCAATATCAAGAAGAATTTAGTGTTTTGACTACACCATACGGGGGATTTAATATCCAAATTGGAAGTGGGGCACAGACTGGAAATGGAATTTTGATTTCTTTTTCTGACATAAATTGGGGTGAAAGTTCTTATTTTCTGAAAATTGAGTTGAGGTCTTCAGGTGGAGTATATGAAGATATGGGAACCACTCAAATGTTATCTGTCCCTTATGCTTTATATGCGAAATCTTCGGGGAGTGGAGATTTAGATAGCCTAAACGAACGTATTACTTCAGCCGGGATTGTTGGAGATAGTATCATTATTGTTGAAAGAGATTCAACCTTTTACATTGACTTGTCAGCATATAAAAGTAATGCTAGTTTAGACAATGACTCTACCAATGAGTTAGTGGATAGTTTGACATTAGTGAATGGAATTTTGTCAGTTTATCAACAAGGGGTGGTTCGGGCAAATATTGGTTTAGATACGTTGGGCGATTACAAGCGAAGTTTGTTGCAGGATCAGATTACCTTAAATACTGATTCGATAAATATATTGCAAGATTCTTTGGTAAGTTTTGATACACGGATTAGACTCAATGAAACTTCAATAGGAAATGAGTCTACTTTACGACAAACTTCAGATGCTAATTTATCAACGAGAATAGTCGCTGATTCTTCAAGGTTGCAGAATCATTTATTAGCCGACTTAGATACGGATACTTTAAATGAACGAATTACTTCGGCGAAATTAGTTGGAGACAGTATTATAATTGTAGAAAACGACTCTACCTTTTATATTGATTTGACTAGATACAGTGGTTTAATCGACAACGACAACGATTCTACCAACGAATTGGTAGACAGCTTAAAGTTGACTAACGGCGTATTGGAATTGTACCAACAAGGACTGATGACTGGCTCAATATCACTAGACACCTTAGGGGATTTTAAGCGTTCAATTTTACAAACTCAGATTACAAGTAACACGAATTTAAGTGCTCAAAACCGAGATAGTCTAAGGATTGCTTTGGATAGTATAGGAGGTCATTATTTGTCTGATTTAGACTTAGATTCATTGAATGAACGAATTACTTCGGCGAAATTAGTTGGAGACAGTATTATAATTGTAGAAAACGACTCTACCTTTTATATTGATTTGACTAGATACAGTGGTTTAATCGACAACGACAACGATTCTACCAACGAATTGGTAGACAGCTTAAAGTTGACTAACGGCGTATTGGAATTGTACCAACAAGGACTGATGACTGGCTCAATATCACTAGACACCTTAGGGGATTTTAAGCGTTCAATTTTACAAACTCAGATTACAAGTAACACGAATTTAAGTGCTCAAAACCGAGATAGTCTAAGGATTGCTTTGGATAGTATAGGAGGTCATTATTTGTCTGATTTAGACTTAGATTCATTGAATGAGCGAATTACTTCGGCGAAATTAGTCGGAGACAGTATTATAATTGTAGAAAACGATTCTACTTTTTATATTGATTTGACAAGATATAGTGGTTTTATTAACAACGATAACGATTCTACCAACGAATTAGTAGATAGTTTAAGGTTGACCAACGGCGTATTGGAATTGTACGAACAAGGACTAATGACCGGTTCAATTGCACTAGACACCTTAGGGGATTTTAAGCGTTCAATTTTACAAACTCAGATTACTAGTAACACGAATTTAAGTGCTCAAAACCGAGATAGTCTAAGGATTGCTTTGGATAGTATAGGAGGTCATTATTTGTCTGATTTAGACTTAGATTCATTGAATGAGCGAATTACTTCGGCGAAATTAGTCGGAGACAGTATTATAATTGTAGAAAACGATTCTACTTTTTATATTGATTTGACTAGATATGGCGGTTTAATCAACAACGACAACGACTCTACGAATGAATTAGTAGACAGTTTAAGGTTGACCAATGGCGTATTGGAATTGTACGAACAAGGCCTAATGACAGGTTCAATTTCATTAGATACTTTAGGAAATTACCAAAGAAGTTTATTGCAGAACTCTATTGCATTAAACACAGACTCAATTGATATCCTGCAAGATTCAGTGTTCAATTATAATACACGAATCGGCAATAATCAAACGGCTATTACGAATCATCTTTCAGCCGACTTTGATACAGACACCATGAACGAACGCATCACAAGTGCTCGACTAATTGGCGATAGCATTGTGATCATTGAAAACGACTCTACCTTTTATGTAGACTTAAGTAGATACCAAGCATTAATCAACAACGACAACGATTCTACGAACGAATTAGTAGACAGTTTAAGGTTGACCAACGGCGTATTGGAATTGTACCAACAAGGATTAATGACCGGTTCAATTTCACTAGATACATTGGGAGATTACAAGCGTAGTTTAATGCAGAATGAGATTGCATTAAACACTGATTCCATCAATATTTTGCAAGATTCAGTTGCGAGCTACAACACTCGATTACTAACGAATCAAACAGCAATTACGAATCATCTTTCAGCCGACTTCGACACAGACACCATGAACGAACGCATCACAAGTGCACGATTAATGGGAGACAGTATTGAGATCATCGAAAACGATTCTACGTTCTATGTAGACTTGTCGAAATACAATGCAGCGATCAATAATGACAACGACTCCACCAACGAATTAGTAGACAGTTTAAGGTTGACCAACGGCGTATTGGAATTGTACGAACAAGGGCTAATGACAGGTTCAATTTCATTGGATACTTTGGGCGATTACAAGCGAGGTTTAATTCAGAATCAAGTAACTTCAAATTCATTTGCAATTACAAATCACCTTGCAGCCGACTTTGACACAGACACCATGAACGAACGCATCACAAGTGCACGATTAATGGGTGATAGTATTGAGATCATCGAAAACGATTCTACATTCTATGTAGACTTGTCGAAATACAATGCAGCGATCAATAATGACAACGACTCCACCAACGAATTAGTAGACAGTTTAAGGTTGACCAACGGCGTATTGGAATTGTACGAACAAGGGCTAATGACAGGCTCAATTTCATTGGATACTTTGGGCGATTACAAGCGAGGTTTAATTCAGAATCAAGTAACTTCAAATTCATTTGCAATTACAAATCACCTTGCAGCCGACTTCGATACAGACACCATGAACGAGCGCATCACAAGTGCACGATTAATGGGAGATAGTATTGAGATCATCGAAAACGATTCAACGTTCTATGTAGACTTGTCGAAATACAATGCAGCCATCAATAATGACAACGACTCTACCAACGAATTAGTAGACAGTTTAAGGTTGATTAATGGGGTATTGGAATTGTACGAACAAGGGCTAATGACAGGATCAATTTCATTGGATACGTTGGGCGATTACAACCGTTCGATTTTACAGGCACAAGTAACAGCAAATGCATTGGGCTTAAGTAATCACCTTGCGGCCGACTTTGACACCGATACCATGAACGAACGCATCACAAGTGCACGATTAATGGGAGACAGTATTGAGATCATCGAAAACGATTCTACTTTCTATGTAGACTTGTCGAAATACAATGCAGCGATCAATAACGACAACGACTCTACGAATGAATTGGTAGACAGTTTAAGGTTGACCAACGGCGTATTGGAATTGTACGAACAAGGCCTAATGACAGGCTCAATTGCATTAGATACATTGGGAGATTATAAGCGTGGTTTAATGCAGAATCAGATTACATTAAACACTGATTCCATCAATATTTTGCAAGATTCAGTTGCGAGTTACAACACTCGATTACTAACGAATCAAACAGCAATTACGAATCATCTTTCAGCTGACTTCGACACAGACACCATGAACGAACGCATCACAAGTGCACGATTAATGGGAGACAGTATTGAGATCATCGAAAACGATTCTACGTTCTATGTAGACTTGTCGAAATACAATGCAGCGATCAATAATGACAACGACTCCACCAACGAATTAGTAGACAGTTTAAGGTTGACCAACGGCGTATTGGAATTGTATGAACAAGGGCTAATGACAGGATCAATTGCATTAGATACTTTGGGCGATTATAAGCGAGGTATAATTCAGAATGAGATTGCATTAAACACTGATTCAATTGATGTTTTACAAGACTCTGTTGCGAGCTACAACACTCGATTACTAACGAATCAAACAGCAATTACAAACCATCTTTCAGCCGACTTTGACACCGACACGATGAACGAACGCATCACAAGTGCGCGACTAATGGGAGACAGCATTGAGATCATCGAAAACGATTCTACTTTCTATGTAGACTTGTCGAAATACAATGCAGCGATCAACAACGACAACGATTCTACGAACGAATTAGTAGACAGTTTAAGGTTGACCAACGGCGTATTGGAATTGTACGAACAAGGCCTAATGACCGGTTCAATTGCACTAGATACGTTGGGCGATTACAAGCGTAGTTTAATGCAGAATGAGATTACATTCAACACGGACTCAATCGATATTTTACAAGATTCTGTGTTCAATTATAACACACGAATCGGCAATAATCAAACAGCAATTACGAATCACCTTGCAGCCGACTTCGATACAGACACGATGAACGAACGCATCACAAGTGCACGATTAATGGGAGACAGTATTGAGATCATCGAAAACGATTCTACATTCTATGTAGACTTGTCGAAATACAATGCAGCCATCAACAACGACAACGACTCTACGAATGAATTAGTAGACAGTTTAAGGTTGACCAATGGGGTATTGGAATTGTACGAACAAGGCCTAATGACCGGTTCAATTGCACTAGATACGTTGGGCGATTACAAGCGTAGTTTAATGCAGAATGAGATTACATTCAACACGGACTCAATCGATATTTTACAAGATTCAGTTGCGAGCTACAACACTCGATTACTAACGAATCAAACAGCAATTACGAATCACCTTGTAGCCGATTTTGACACAGACACCATGAACGAACGCATCACAAGTGCACGATTAATGGGAGACAGTATTGAGATCATCGAAAACGATTCAACGTTCTATGTAGACTTGTCGAAATACAATGCAGCGATCAATAATGACAACGACTCCACCAACGAATTAGTAGACAGTTTAAGGTTGACCAACGGCGTATTGGAATTGTACGAACAAGGGCTAATGACAGGATCAATTTCATTGGATACGTTGGGCGATTACAACCGTTCGATTTTACAGGTACAAGTAACAGCAAATGCATTGGGCTTAAGTAATCACCTTGCGGCCGACTTTGACACCGATACCATGAACGAACGCATCACAAGCGCGCGATTAATGGGAGACAGTATTGAGATCATCGAAAACGATTCTACTTTCTATGTAGACTTGTCGAAATACAATGCAGCGATCAATAATGACAACGACTCTACGAATGAATTAGTAGACAGTTTAAGGTTGACCAATGGTGTATTGGAATTGTACGAACAAGGCCTAATGACTGGTTCAATTGCATTAGATACTTTGGGAGATTACAAGCGAAGTTTAATGCAGAATGAGATTGCATTAAACACGGACTCCATTAATATTTTACAAGATTCAGTTGCGAGCTACAACACTCGATTACTAACGAATCAAACAGCAATTACAAACCATCTTTCAGCTGACTTCGACACCGACACGATGAACGAACGCATCACAAGTGCGCGACTAATGGGAGACAGCATTGAGATCATCGAAAACGATTCTACTTTCTATGTAGACTTGTCGAAATACAATGCAGCGATCAACAACGACAACGATTCTACGAACGAATTAGTAGACAGTTTAAGGTTGACCAACGGCGTATTGGAATTGTACGAACAAGGCCTAATGACTGGTTCAATTTCACTAGACACTTTAGGAAATTACCAAAGAAGTTTATTGCAGAATTCTATTGCATTAAACACAGACTCCATCAATACAGTTGTTTCTAACCTAGCAGACACTTCAAGTTTATTGAGAGGATTAATTATCGCAAATGTTTCCACAGACGATCAAATTATAGGATTCAATGCAGCGAAAGACAGCATTGTATTAGAAGACGGTGGACGAATTTATATTGGTGACATCAGAGATTCATTAGTTGATCACAACAGCAGAATAAATACCAATGTAGTTGCAATCAAGGGGAATACAACGGCAGTTGGAAACTTAACGACTCGTTTAGTAAATGATTCAACAAGTTTGAGAACGATTACCGGTAATTTGGCAGCAAGAATCGCAAATGATTCTAGTTTAACTGTTCAGAATAGAGACTCCATCAATTCAGTTGTTTCTAACCTATCTGATACAGCTGCAGTATTGCGAGGATTAATTCCTGCATCGAGCACAGATGACCAAGTGCTAAGTATATCAGCTGGCAAAGGAAAAATCACCTTGGAAGATGGTGGAACAATCGTCTTGAATGATTCGAGTGCTACAAACGAATTACAAACCATTAGTAAATCATTAGGCACAGTAACGTTAAGCAACGGTGGAGGAACATTTGTCGACTCTGCATTGACCGAAACTCAAGTAGATGCCTTTGTAGCAAATAATGGATATTTAACAGGTGCGGACTCATTAGTATTAGCGAATAAGATGAAAGCTGATTCATTGGTTCAAGCAGGTCGAATCAACACCAATGTAACAGACATTAGTAATAACTTAGATTCAATAACAGCAGTGCATGGAAACATAGCCGATACTTCTGCTGTATTGAGAGGTTTGATTGGTTCAGCAGGTGATAACTTAGGAAATCATACTGCTAGTCAAAATATCAATTTAGGTACAAATAAATTAGTTGGTAATGGAGGTTCCCAAGGTTTAGAAATAAGTAATACTGGTAATGTAGGTATAGGTGTATCTCCAAATTCAAATGCTACATTGTATGTGGAGTCAACAGAGGATAAAGCCGCTTATTTTGAACAAAACGGAACAGACCCAGTCAAAGTGGCGGTCTTCGGGGAGGTTTCTGGACCCGGTACTTCTGCTTTTGCCTTAGAAGGTGATGCAAATTCAACAGCTACTTCTAACTATGGTTTGCATGCAGTATCAAGAGGTGCGGGATCTGGAACTAATTATGGAGTATATGGTAAAGCAATAGGAGGAAGCATTAATTGGGCAGGTTACTTTGACGAAGGAAACGTATACATTAAGAATAAAGTTGGAATAGGAACATTTACTTTAGATTCTACATTGACAGTCAATGGAGGTATTATGGCCAACTCTATTCGTCTAAGCAATGGTGCCGGAAACAATAAGGTCTTGACTTCAGACATTAATGGAAATGCTCGTTGGGAAGATGTATCAGCTTTATTCTCTAACGACAATTTAGGAAACCATCAACTTGATTCAAACCTCAAAACTGGTAACTTTTACATCTCAGGAGATGGAGATGATGAAGGTCTATTTGTTGCAAATGACGGAACAGTAGGAATCGGAACGAATTTAAAGATTGATGATGAGTCATTGACGATTAACTCTCTAAACCAAACTTGGGGTATCTTAACAACTACAGGAGAGGTTGAAATGGGTTTTTGGATGTTTAATAATAATGGTCCTACACCTGGAGCAGGGCAAGTAGGAACTAGGTCAAATCACCGCCTAGATTTTATAACCAATAATCAAGCACCTTCAATGAGTTTAACCCTAGATGGTAAATTAGGTATTGGTATATCTAACCCAATCAGTAAGTTAGCTGTTTTTGAGAGCTCAGGCGTCGCTTACATAGGAGTTGAGGGAACAGGTAATGGCAATGACTATTCTGGCATTGCGCTAGTTGATGGAAACGGAACAAGGAAAACTTGGACAATGTCTCAAAGAGCCGCCCCCGGGGAAGAGAATGGGTTATTATTCGCTTTTGGACAGGGAACTTCCTTTAAACAAATAATGTATTTAGATTCAACAGGGCAAGTAGGAATAGGAATGGTACCAACAAATGCAGATTCACTATTTACAGTTGCAGGTGGCGTTAATGTTGAAAATTTAAGAATTTCAGAAGGTAATCCAACAAATGGTAAGGTTCTTACTGCTGTTGATACTGACGGAAATGCTGAATGGCAAACACCATCAACAGGAACAGACAGCCAACAACTGACCGTCAGTGCTGACGGTGATACGTTATACTTAGACAATAGTACGTCGGTTTATTTACCTGATTCATCCAACACCAATGAACTCCAGACGATTTCCAAATCTGGTTCAATAGTTACTTTATCTGATTTCGGAGGAAGCTTTATCGACTCTGCCTTGACCGAAACACAAGTAGATGCCTTTGTAGCAAATAATGGATATTTAACAGGTGCGGACTCTTTAGTATTTGTGAATAAGATGAAAGCTGATTCCTTGGTACAAGCAGGTCGAATTAACACCAATGTAACAGACATTAGTAATAACTTGGATTCAATCACAGCCGTGCATGGAAACATCGCTGATACAGCTGCTGTATTGAGAGGATTAATTCCTGCAGCAAGCACAGATGATCAAACATTGAGTATTTCAGCTGGCAAAGGGAAAATTACTTTGGAAGATGGTGGTTCAATCGTCTTAAATGATTCAAGTGCCACGAATGAGCTTCAGTACTTAAGTATCAATGGAACGAATGATTCCTTGCTGTTAAGTGATGGAAACGGAGTTCGATTAAGCGATATAACTTCAGGGATTACTGATAATCAAAATTTATCCATAACAACTGATTCGATTAAAATACAAAATGGCCAAGGAGCTTATATTGGAGACATCCGCGATACATTGGGAGCTCACAATACAAGAATCAATACCAATTTAAATAGCATTAAAACCAATGCATCAGCAATAGGCAATGAAACTACAGCAAGAACTACCGCAGACGGCAATTTGTCTACACGCATAACAAATGATTCAACTAGTTTGAGAACGATTGCTAGTAATTTGGCAGTAAGAATCGCAAATGATTCTAGTTTAACTGTTCAGAATAGAGACTCTATCAATTCAGTTGTATCCAACCTATCTGATACAGCTGCAGTATTGAGAGGATTAATTCCTGCAGCAAGCACAGATGATCAAGCATTAAGTATTTCAACTGGCAAAGGAAAAATCACTTTGGAAGATGGTGGTACAATCGTCTTGAATGATTCAAGTGCGACTAATGAATTACAAACCATAAGCAAATCATTAGGGACAGTAACATTAAGCAACGGTGGTGGAACATTCGTGGACTCTGCATTGACAAGCACACAAGTTTTAGGATTTGTTGCAGCAGATGGCTACTTGAAAACAGAAGTAGATGGAAGTGTAACGAACGAGCTTCAAAATTTAAGTATCAATGGAACAAACGACTCCTTATTGTTGAGTAATGGAAATGGAGTTCGATTGAGTGATATCCAATCTGGAGATAGTTTATGGAATCACAGAGCCACTGAAAATATTAAACTCTTTGGAAACTATCTATCAAACGATGGAGATAACGAAGGAATTCTTATCAATAATACAGGTCAAGTTGGTATTGGAACAAACGCAAACTCTTCCTATGCATTAAATGTAGAAGGTGAAACTAGATTTCATTTGCCAGGTGATGGAGATAGAATATTAATTGATGCAATTGACAATGGAGGGATTACCATTAAAAAAGGAGCTCAAAATTGGTCTGCAGAATTATTTTTATTGGGAGCCTCTTATCAATCGGCACTTGAATTGAAGACAGTAGGTGGAGAATTAAAATTTTATAGCCCAGGTTTAACTGGACCTGACACTTCGTTTATCCAAACATCTGGGGCTTTATTATTTAAAAATAATGGAATTCAATCATTAATAGCTACTAAAGAAGGAAAAATTGGAATAGGAAATAGCTTAACTCCTGACTCTTTACTGACCGTTAACGGTGGAATTATGGCCAATTCTATACGATTAACGGAAGGTGCAGGAACTAATAAAGTGTTAACTTCTTTTGATGCAACAGGAGCAGCTAAGTGGGAAGATATAAGCAATCTCTTTACTTCTGATACTTCAAATATTATTTCTGATAACGATGGTGATACCAAAATAATGGTTGAAGCGACTACAGATGATGATGTCATTCGCTTTTACCAAGAAGGAACAGAGTTTATTAGAATGGATAGTGGTAGAATCGAACTATTAAACAGAACTAACCTAGTTGCCATAGGAGAAAATGCCGGTAAAAATTATACTGGTTCAGGTGATGGAAGTACGTTTATTGGAGCATTCTCAGGTGAATCTAATATTAATGGGGAATCCAATACTGGTGTAGGAGCCAATACCTTACAATTGACAACTTCTAGTTACAATACAGCAGTAGGGTTTAATGTATTATCCAGAAATACAACAGGGGTAGACAATGTTGGTATGGGTGACTATTCACTAGAATATGCTACTACGGCAGATGGTAACAGTGCTTTTGGTAGTGCAGCTTTAGAAAATACAACTACTGGAAATAATAACACTGCTATGGGTAGATATGCCTTGAGAGATAATACTACAGGGACTAGAAATGTTGGACTTGGTGCTTATGCTTTAGTCACAAATAAAACTGGTAGTGATAATGTTGCTATTGGAGAACAAGCAATGCAAAACCATGAATCTGGTGACGCAAACACTGCAATTGGTGGGCAAAGTTTATATCAAAACAATGGGGGTAATAACAACATTGCAATAGGTTGGGGAGCAGGATACATTAACTCGACAGGTAATAATAATACAATTATCGGATATGAAGGTTTGTACCTTAATTCGACAGGTTCTGCAAATACGGCTATTGGTTATCAAGCAGGTTACAACAATACTACCGATACCGGCAATGTATTTTTAGGATATAAAGCAGGTTGGAATGCGACAAGTTCAAATAAATTATATATTGAAAATACAGCGTCTTCTACTCCATTGATTTATGGAGACTTTGAAAGAGATTCAGTAGTAATAAACTCAAAATTAAATGTGGGTGGAAATTATACCTTCCCTACAAGTTCTGGTACAGCAAACCAAATTTTAAAATACAATGCTGCTGGAAATGGCTTAGAATGGGGCACTATTTTAGGAGCTGATAATTTAGGTAACCATACAGCAACTCAAAATATTAAATTAGATGGGAAATACCTTTCTGGCGATGGAGATAATGAAGGAATTCATGTAGCGACGAATGGCAATGTAACGATTGGCAGTAATAAAGGGTTTAGTCAATTTGGAATTTGGCAAGAAACAGATAAGGCTGAGTTGAGCATTTTCTCAGAAACTAAATCTTCTACACTTAGTATGGGTGCATCTGGAGCTGGTGAGTCGAATGTGATAAGAGCTTTTAAATTTAGAGGTGATTGGCCTTCCTTTTCGAGTGTAGTAAGTGGTGATGATATCCTTAGAATAGAAATTGCCGCACATAATGGTAGTGGCTCAAGTCCTTCTGATGCAATGAACATCTCAGTTGATGGAGTGAATAGTGGTAATATTGCCACTCGAATTGACTTTTCTACTGTAAATCTTACAGGTGCAAATAATAAAAGGTTGTCGATTACTAATACAGGAAATGTAGGAATCGGAACCACAAACCCAGATTCAATTTTAACAGTTAGCGGCGGTATCAAGGCTGATGCAATTCGATTAACTGATGGAGCTATTGCTGGTAGAGTTTTAGTATCAACTGCTGATGGCACTGGAGTTTGGACAGCGCCATCTTTATTTGGAGATAATTTGGGTAATCATACAGCAACCCAAAATCTCAATCTGGGAGCCTTCCAATTGGTCGGAAACGGCGGCTCTTCCGGAATTTATATAAATTCCTCCGGTCAGGTTGGAATGGGGACTACAAGTCCAGGAGGAGCATTTGAAGTAAATGATAATTCATCCAATTATACGGCGACATTTATTAATACGACACTTACCTCAGTAACTACTGGTGTTAGAGCCATTGCAAGGGGTGTGGGTTCAGGAGGAAATACGGGGCTTTACGCTTCTGCCAGTGGAGCAACAGGTAGCAATCATGCTGCAGTCTTAGATTCTGGTTACGTCTATGTTCGGGATAGTTTAGGAATAGGAATCTTTAATCCAACTTCAGCATTAGATGTTAAAGGTAGAGCTAAGGTTGATACACTTGAAGTTGATGGCTTTTATACCTTACCTAGTGCTTTGGGTGGAACAAATGAAGTGTTAATAAACGATGGTTCTGGTAATGTTACTTGGAGTGCAGTACCTGCAGAAACTTGTCCTTCAGGTACGGTAGCAGCTGGCCCTAAAATGTGTATTGAAACGGCCGAACGAGGTGCAACTACATGGTTTACTGCCGCACTTACTTGTACTGGTTTGGGTCGAAAGCTTCCGACATGGGGTGAGTGGTATGCAGGTGTTTCTTTAGGAACAGGATTAGCGAATACTACAGATGATTGGGAATGGGTAGATGGAGGAACATCAAACACTGTTCGTAAAGTGGGGAATGGAGGAATTCAGAATACCGCTAACGATACACCAACCAACAGTGTAGACGTAACCTTTAGATGTGTTTATTACAGGTAATAGGATCTCAAAAAAATCGAATGGATTTAATGCAGTAATCTAATTCAAATAGAAATGAAAAAGTTTAAAATTTATAGTAGGGTTTCAGGATACAAGGCAATACTTATTGCCCTTCTTCTACTTGCAATAAATACTTTTTCTTTTGGACAGAATGTTTCTATTAATAAAGATGGAGCAACACCAGACCCTTCTGCTTTGCTTGATGTTTCTGACACGGCTAATGGAGTTTTGATACCTAGAATGACCGAGACACAAAGATTAGCAATTGTCAGTCCTGCAACTGGATTATTGGTGTTTCAAACCAATCTAGATTCTGGCTTTTATTTTAATCAAGGAAGTGCTATAGCCCCTTCCTGGCTGAGAATTCAAACCGAATTGGATAGTTCAAAATGGGAACGAGCTAGCGATACCAGTATTTATTATAACAATAAATATGTTGGAATTGGAATCAGCTACCCCAATGCCCCATTAGAAATAGACAACAGTATTTTTAATAAAAAAATATCCTTATATACTGACTCTCCAAATGAGCATCAATTTTTAGGCTTCGGAACTGGCTTCGGAGAGTTAAGGTATCAAGTGGATAAAAATACAACAGATCACGTTTTTTATTCGGCCATTGATACGGACTCTAGTGGCGAATTAATGAGAATTACAGGAGATTCTTTAGTGGGCATTGGAACTAGTTCACCTGAAGGGTTATTGCATTTATATGGCAAAGGCTTATTTGGTGGTGGAGCTAGGCTAATTTTTGGCGATGATTACCATTCTTCTACCCAACAATGGAATGCATTTATCGGAGAGGCCGGTTGGAATTCGAATACTGATACAGATATAATGCAGTATCATGCAAGAGCAGGACATTATTTTTCCACAGGTACATTAAATGGAACGAATCCCGACACAATTTTAAATATATCACCATTGGGGAGAGTATATGTAGGTAACGAAGATTTAGGCCAACGGTTTAGTATTCGTACTGAAGGTGCTATGAATAATTTGCTTAGAATGCGAGGTGATTCGGGTCAAACAGGCTTATGGTTTACAAATGATAGCGCTAATTGGGCATTATTTGCCGACCAAGCTGTTGGAACTGCGCTTCCACAAGGAAGTTTTGGTATCTATGGTGGAAAAGTAGGAGAAGCGAATGCAGTTCGTATGGTTATTGATAAAGATGGAAAGTTAGGGATTGGAACTACTAACCCCAGAAAAGAGTTACATGTTCAGGGTTCAATTATCGCTGGGAGCACTAGCCTTGCTTCTTTACCAACTGGTTTAACGTATGCATTGCTAACAAATAATAATGATGAAAGTTTGCTATCTTCTTCTAGTGGCACTAAATCAGAATTATTAAAGATTAATGGAAGTACTATACGGTTTACATCTGGGGTAAGTAATTTTTCCAATCCTACTGTGATGTTTATTGACACTCTTGGAAATGTTGGAATTGGGACAACAACCCCAGTTCAAAAACTTGATGTGAATGGCGGTGCAGAAATCAATTATTTAGGAATTAATGGTTCTGCATTATCCAATGTGCCATTAAGAATTACAGCGGCAGCAGATAATTTAGCTATGCGATTTGACCAAAATGATGGCACCGCTAAATGGGAAATATTTGCTGATGCAAATAGTCTCAACTTTTGCGAAAGTAATGTGGCTTGCAATCGTTTGGTTTTGGAAACGGGAGGTGATGTTGGCATAGGAAGATTTCCATCCTTTAAATTAGACGTGAATGGCAGTATTCGCGCAAACGCTACAGTTTACGCTTCTGACAGTAGACTAAAGACTGATATTATTGAGATCAAAAATGTACTTTCTTCTTTAGATGAAATTACAGGAGTATATCACTATTGGGATACGGTTAGTTTTCCTGAACGAAATTACACTGAAAAAAAGACAATTGGAGTGATTGCTCAAGATATTCAGAAGGTATATCCTGAGTTGGTTCAAGAAGACGAAGAGGGATATTTATCAGTTGATTACCCAAAATTTACAGCTGTTTTATTACAAGCCATCAAAGAGCAACAAAAAGAGATTGAATTGCTTAAGGCAAGTCAGTCCGATGCTAAATTACAACAATTCGAAAACGAAAACCTCCGCATAAGATTAGAAAAATTGGAAGAAATTTTAATAAAGAAATGAAGTACAGAATAAAATATTTGCTTTTAATTATCAGTTTTGGGATTTTGACCTCTGACTTGCTAGCTCAAAATGTATCCATTAATGCCAATGGAGCTGCCCCTGACAGTTCTGCTATGTTGGATGTGGTGTCCACTCAAAAAGGAATGTTAATTCCGAGATTAACGACTTCACAAAAAAATGCAATTTCAGGTCCTGCAACTGGATTAATGATCTTTCAAACAGACAATACCTCGGGCTTTTATTTTAATGCCGGAACTCCAGCAGCTCCTTCTTGGATTAAAATACAATCAGCTGTTGATGGAAGCAGTCTTCTTAATGATGCTGATAATGACACCAAAATACAAGTAGAAGAAAGCGCGGATGAAGATATTATTCGATTTGATCAAGCGGGGACCGAGTTTTTTAGAATGGATTCAGGTCGATTTGAAGTAGTTAATTCAAATAACTCGATTGCAATTGGCAACAATTCTGGTTCTAACTTAATTTCTAATGCCAGTGCTTTTCAGAATGTAGTTGTGGGGAATAATAGTATGCAAGGAACTCTAGGTAGAGATAATGTAGGCATAGGCTTTAATGTTATGAATTCACCGACCTCTAACTCAGTTAGAGAAAATACTGCTATTGGGCAACAATCCATGCAAGCTTTAACTAGTGGTTTTCATAATACAGCTGTTGGCCGTGCTTCGTTGACAAATATGGCAACAGGATTTGAAAACACAGCAATTGGCCGAAGCTCTTTGTCTGGCAATACCGGAGGGGCTCAAAATGTGGCATTAGGTAATGAAGCGGGTGCTAGTACCACAGGGAGTCTGAATGTTTTTATTGGGAATAAAGCAGGTACAGGAGCGACAGGTGATCAAAAATTATATATCGATAACTCAAATACAACCACTCCATTGATCTATGGGGATTTTGCGAATGATACAGTAAGAGTTAATGGTAAATTAAGTGTTGGAAATGCTTACACTTTTCCTACAAGTACACCCAGTGTTGGTTCTTACCTGACGGAGGATGGAACAGGTTTAATATGGTCTCCGTTACCTACTGCTATAAATGGAATATATTCTGGTAGTGGGAATGTAGATAAAAAGACTATTGTTAATCTTGGACTTGACACTTTATCATTCACAAGTTCAGTAATTAATGGTTTTAATGTTGATGGAACAACTCTTAGTGTAGATGCAGCAAATAATAGAGTGGGAATAGGGACTACAAGTCCTGATTCAGTATTGTCTGTGAATGGAGGACTAGAAGTTATTGGAGCCAATGCCTTAATAAATGGGGTAACAGTTGGACGAGGAGTTCATAGTAGAGCAGGGAATACCGCTTTTGGTGTGAATGCACTTTCATCGGTTCCATCTTCGGGTAATGGTATTAATAATACAGCAGTTGGAGATCAAGCATTGGCAAGTACAACTGGACAAAGCGCGAATACAGCTGTTGGTGCGCAAGCTATGGAGAATGCAACAGGATGGAACAATACGGCCATTGGTTTTCAAGCATTAGAAAAAACAACTAGTGATTGGAATGTGGCAGTAGGTAGAGGTTCTTTACAAAATAACACCTCTGGTTACGGAAATCAAGCGTTTGGTCAGGCGTCATTGGTAAATAATATAAGTGGTTCTTTTAACCTCGCTGTTGGTGGTAATGCAGGTCAGAATAGTTTGACTGGAAATCGAAATACCTATGTTGGTACTTCTACAATGTTTACGGCAACTGCAGACTCACAAAATGTAACACTAGGCTACCGTTCGGGTTATTCGGCAACGGGTTCAGGTTATGTTTTATTAGGCTATGAAGCTGGGGAAAATGCAAGTGGTGGGAATAAACTTTACATAGATAACTCTAATTCTGCAACACCATTAATTTATGGAGATTTTGCAACTGATAAGTTAACTTTTAATGGCCTCGTAACATTAGATTCTGCCAAAGATGGTTCTGGTTATACGTTACCAGGGTTAAAAGGAACTGACGGTCAAGTGTTAACTTCTGATGGCGCTGGAAAAGCTGTTTGGGAGGATGCAGGATCAAGCCCATGGAATACATCTGGCTCTACTATTAATTATACAACGGGTAAAGTTGGAATAGGAACTTCAGCACCACAAACAACATTACATGTGGCTGGGGGTAAACTTTCTCTTGAGGGAGTAAGCAGGTCAGTAATTTATAACTCAGCTTTAGCAACTAGAAATATTTTAGTAATTAGAGCAGATACAGCTTTAAATAATGGTGCTGGTATAAACTTATATGGCACCAATGATATTAATTACTCGGATCAAATACGATTTTTCACACAGAATGACTTCAACAATCCAAACATGTTGATAGATTCTTCTGGTAGGGTAGCAATTGGTACAGAAAGTTCATCAGCCAAATTAACAATAGCAGGAACAGGAGAAGTTGCTACAAGAATAAATAGTTATGCAAGTGCTTTGTCGGAAAATGCAAGCCTAGCTTTTTCCAAAGCAAGAGGTTTAGAAGGTTCAGAGACTGCAGTTGTTCAAAATGATATTGTTGGTCAAGTTACCGCTTTTGCTCATGATGGTTCTACTTATGGGGCACTAGCTAAAATTTCATTTGAAATGGATGCAGCTACTGGATCTGGAGATTTACCTGGTAGAATTCAGTTTCACACTACTGCAGATGGTTCAAGTACAACCACAGAAAGAATGAGAATAGATTCAGATGGCAATGTAGGAATTGGAACTGATAATCCTGGATCTAAACTAACTGTAAATGGTAATTTAGAAGTTATTGGAGCAGATGCAACTATAAACGGAGTAACCGTTGGAAGGGGTGGGAGTAGTATTTCAAGTAATGTAGCAGTGGGAGTTGCAGCATTGGCGAATGGAAATGCCTCAAATAAAGAAAATACAGCTGTTGGTGGCGATGCTTTAAATCAAACAACAAGTGGAATTCGTAATGCAGCATTTGGTAAAAATGCATTAGCGGGAAATCAAACCGGGAATAACAATATTGGTATTGGCTATATTGCAATGAGGGAATTAAATGGAGATGATAATATAGGAATTGGATTTGCTGCTGGAGGTAAAATATCAGGTGGTAGTAGAAACGTATACTTAGGGCACGATGCAGGAAATTATTTTAATTCTTCATTTACTCAAAGTGGAGTAATTAAAATCGGTTACCAATCTGGTTGGTCAGATACCACAGATAACAAACTGTATATTGAAAACTCAAACTCTGCAGCTCCTTTAATTTATGGAGATTTTGCAAATGATTCTTTGAAAATATTTGGATCTTTAAGTGTTGGAAACGAGTATACTTTCCCAACATCAGTAGGCACATCAGGAGATGTTCTTCAATATGCAGGTTCTGGTAACGTTCAATGGACATCGCTTGCGGCAGCGTCTTCGGTTTGGAATTTATCTGGTTCTGATATTAATTATACTGCTGGAGACGTTTCCATAGGAACAGCCTCAGCTTCATCTGCTTTAGACGTTGCTGGAGACATTGAAGTAGGTACGGCTGATGCCTTCTATTTTGGCGACCCAACCACAAATGGCTCATGGAGAATTAAAAGAGATGGGAACGACCTTTCTTTCGAAAGAAGAGAAGGTGGTACTTGGGTATTTAAAATGAAGATAAATCCTTAGTAATGATGAAGATAATTTTTTTCATAATGTTTAGCATATTGTGTTTTGCAGTCGATGCACAAACATCGAATTATTCGGGTACAGGAAATTGGACGAGTACAGGAAATTGGAGTAATGGAATTCCTACTTCGAATACCAATGCAACAACCACAATTGGGGCAAGCATCATTGTAAATTCAACAGGAGTTTGCAATAATCTTACTCTTTTTTTAAGCTCATTAACTATAAATGCAGGGACTCAACTTACTATAAATGGAATATTTACTGCAACAACCACTGGTAATAACACTAACAATGGGACACTAATAATGAGAGGAAATGTAAAACCAGCTATTGGAACAACAGTGCTAACTGTAAATGGTGGAGTAACCACCGTTAGTGGGTTGACTTTTCCATCTTTTACGATAGATTAATTATTATTAAACGAAATGTTTTTCATAAAAAGGAAAAAGTGAATAAAATCTTAATTAACACAGTATACTTTCTAATTCTACTATTGAGCGCAAATTTAAGTGCTCAAAGCACTATAGAGCGTGCAGTAATTGGAACTACTGGCAACAATTCATTGAGTTCTAATTTTTATCTAGAATCTACAGTTGGAGAAGCTGCTGTTAATTTTGCAGATTCTTCTATTTATATCCTTCAGGCAGGATTTCAGCAAGGCAATTCATTATTGATTTTTGATACCTTAAGTTTCACAGTTAGTGTTTTCAACACAAGTTGTGAGGGTTTTTCTGATGGATCTGCCATTGTATCAAATATTAGCGGATGTATCGCACCCTATCAAATCAGTTTTGCAGATGGCTCTACAGATTCAACTCAAACCGGTTTATTAGCAGGTGTTCATCAAGTCACTGTAACAGGTTTTAATGGATGCAGTTATACAAAGTCATTTACTGTTGGAACAGAACCGTTGGGTTTCTGTGATCTAGAATTTTATTCAGGGTTTACACCAAATGGTGACAATGTGAATGATCTATGGCTCATTGATAATATAACAAATTATCCAAATAATACGATTACGATTTATAACAGATATGGCGATAAAGTGAAACAATTTAAAAATTACAATAACTCTTCAGTTGTCTGGGATGGTAGTAATTTAAATGATAAATTGCTGCCTGGAGCCACCTACTTTTATGTGTTAGAATCAGGAAGTAAAATCAAGAAAGGTTGGGTAGAATTAACAAAATAGAGATGAACAGATATTTAAAGAATCTCGGTATATTTTTTATGATAGTGTGGGCCGTTCCAGCAATGGCTCAGCAGGATCCACAATACAATATGTATATGTTTAATCCTTTGTCTGTAAATCCGGCTTATGCTGGAAGTAGAGATGCATTAAGCGTTGCCCTAATTCATCGATCGCAATGGGTTGGTTTTAGTGGAGCTCCAACCACTCAGAATTTGGCCATCCATACACCATTTAGTGGAAAAAACATGGCAGCCGGCTTCCAAATAATGAATGATAATATTGGCCCTAAAAATACTTTAGCCATTTCTGGTATTTATGCTTATAAAATTCGACTGTTTAAAGGAAAGTTAGGGTTTGGATTAAGAGCGAGTTTATACAATTATAAATTCGATTGGAGTAAAATTAACTACAAAGACACAAGAGAAGCAACTTATAATTTGGGACGCGAAAGTTACATGATGCCTTCATTTGATTTTGGGATGTATTATAGCGATAATAAAAATTATATAGGGGTTGAGGCGGCTCATCTCTCTGAAAATAAATTAGGAATTACTGACGAAAATATAAATCAAACGAATACAATAGAACAAAATGCGCACCTGACTTTAACTGCAGGTAGAGCATTTGTAATAAATAGAGACTTTATTTTCAAACCTTCACTTTTAGTAAGAGGAATGGCAAATTCTCCTGTATTGTTAGATATAAATGCCAGTGTTTTTCTTAAACAAACCTTGTGGCTAGGGCTATCTTATAGAAAACGCTATGGAATGGCTGCGCTGGTTGAATATTATGTTACAAAAGAATTTAGAGTCGGGTATTCATATGATTATCCATTTAATACCTTGAATACCGGAAATGGAGGATCTCATGAAATTTTTGTGGGATTTGATTTTGATATTTTTAAATCAAAATTAATTTCTCCTCGTTACTTTTAATGTTTTGATAATTATTGAATGACCAATATATTTCGAATAACCATTCTCAATCAGTTTTTTAACCCGCTCAAGGGGATTAAAACGATTGCATTTGTGCTATTTTTTGTCAGTGTATCCGTAGTATTTGCTCAAAAGGATAAAGGAGATCGATTGTTTGAAAAATTTCAATTTACCAAAGCAATACCAGCTTATGAAAAAGCATTAGAAAAGGACAGCACAAACAATCAATTGTTGTTTAAACTTGCAGAGAGTTATCGAAAAGTAGACGATTATGATAAGTCGGTAAAGGCTTACAGTAAAATCACTTCATTTAGCAATCTCCCTAGTCAAGCCCATTTATCATATGGTCAGGTTTTATTAGCTACTCGAGATTTATTAAAAGCGCAAAGTCAATTTAAAGAATTTGCGAGTAAGAATCCGGAGAGTTTTATTGCGAAATTAGCTGTTCAATCTATTGAAGATGTAGAGGTTTGGAGGCAAAGCTTTCAAGCATTTAGAATTGATACAGTATCAGGTTTGAATACTCCTTTTGCTGAATTTTCTCCAATTCCATATAATAATTCGCTTGTTTTTGTTACCGATAGAGGAGTCGATCACCAAAACGACCTCACTTTTGATTGGACAGAAAAACCGTTTTTGTCCATTTATCAAGCAGATATGTCAGCTGATAAAAAGACCTTTTCACAGATAAAAGAGTTTTCTTCAGCGATTAATACCATCTATCATGATGGCCCTATTTCATTTGATTCAGCTCAAACTACTGCATTTTATACTCGTGTAGAAAACAAAGAAAAGGGGAAGAAATTTACTAATCGGATGAAAGTATATTATTCAACTTGGGATGGTAAAAAATGGGGTAATGAAAAGGAGTTTCCATTAAATTCAGACGATTATTCTATTGGTCATGCCTATTTTTCTCACGAACGAAGCCGATTGTACTTTAGTTCAGACATGTCAGGCGGTTTTGGCGGAATGGATTTGTATTATGTCAATAAAGCCGGTGAAGATTGGAGTAAACCTATAAATTTAGGACGATTTGTAAATACTGCCGCTAATGAGTTGTTTCCATATTGTAAAGGCGATAAACTGTATTTTTCATCCAATGGGTTAAGTGGTTATGGGGGATTAGATTTATTCGAATCTACGATTACTACATTAGATCATACCCAACCTAACAATTTAAAAGCTCCTATCAACTCAGTTATTGATGATTTTGGGATTAGTTTCATTTCTGATAATGAAGGTTTTTTCTCTTCTAACCGTGAAGGTGGAAAAGGAAGTGATGATGTGTATTATTTTCAATTAAAAGATTCTACTTCATCTGATTCTATTGCTATAGCAGGAATTTTTGAATACAATGGTTTGCCACTTGAAGGGATTAAGTTGAATTTATTAGATGAGGATGGGAATATAAAAGAGGTCGTTTATACCGACAAAGAAGGGCGGTTTAAGTTTAGTCAACTGCCAATTGAAAAAAACTACATTGTGACAATGGATGCAAAGGATGAGGATAGTTATCCTGATGCAAAGATTTATATTACAAATGCCGCGGGCAAAAAGGTGTTGTTGGTTGATCGTTTAGCAGATGGGTCTTTTAAGTTTAACTCCTTAAAATTGGACGAAATATATCAGATGGATTTGCTAAAAGCTGAAGATGTTTCCCTTAATGAGTTTATGATTTTTGGACAATTGTTCGACAAATTACCCGGAGATTATTCTTCTGGTATGTTGGTTTATTTATATGATGATGTAGGCCATATTGTTGATTCTACCTTTGCAGATGAAAATGGGCGCGTTTCTTTTATAAACCTACCACTAGACAAAGAATATTTGATAATGCTACAAGAATCAAATCCGTCCATTGATTTTGCTTTGGTTAATAACAATGAGAGAATTGTAGATCTTCCTTTAAGAAACATAGATGAAAAGTTTGCTGTAAATAAATCACGAATAGTTAATTATAACTATTTGAAGAATCATAAATCTGACCATACTGCAATTATTGGAGTAGCTGAATACAATGGCGTTCCGGTAAATAATTTAGAAATCTACTTGATTGAAGTTTCAGGAGATACCATACGAACAACTTTTTCTAATTACAAAGGAGAATTTGAATTCACTCAATTAGAAATTGACCAGAATTATCTAGTAAGATTAAATGCAAATGACTCTATAAATGATTCTAATGTAAAATTATACGCAATCAATACGTTTAGTAAAAAGTTGTATTTATTGAATCGTTTAAAAAATGGGGATTATACATTTACTGCATTGCCATTTGAAGAATATAATATACAACCGCTATTGCTAGAAGATAAGGCAGTTAGTTTTTACGGTAAAGTGTATAAGAAGCTTCCAGGAGATTTCACCAAAGGAATTGAAGTTTTGATTTTGGATGACCAAGGAAATATTGTAGGCCGTACATATGCAGATTCCACAGGTCTATTTAAATTTACGAAGCTGGATCCAGATAAACGATACACCTTTTTAATTCCAGAAGCCAATGACGACGACTTATCAATATCTCTACAAAATGAGTTAGATGAATTTTTAAGTAATACAATAAAAACTGGTTCTGGTAAATTTGAATATACTAAATTAACATCAGAAGTGGCTGTAATGAAAGTCGTTGATGCAAATGACAATACCGAAATCTTATTTGTCGACAAGTATGCCCTTTTCGGACAAGTTTATAAAAAGTTGCCAAACGATTTCAATAACATAGTAAAGGTTTATCTGTTGGACGAAAATGGAAACATTGTTGATGTGGTGCTTTCAGATAATTATGGACGCTTTAAATTTGAATCGTTAAATCCTGATGCCAACTATACTTTTAAAATTGGAGATGATGTAGAAGATTTAAATATGGTATTATTCGACTTTAATGATGAGGTAATAGCTAGCGCTGCAAAGTTGGGTAGAGGAAATTTCAAATACACCAAATTAGATATCGATAAAGCTAGAATTCCGTTAGAAAAAATGGAGGATAGCGAAATTTTTATGGCTTTTTCAAAAAATTCAGATACTTTAAGAGCATTGCCAATTGACACTAGTTATTTTGACTTTTTAAATCAATATGTTGTATATTATGATTTTGATAGTTATGATATTGATTCCTCTGAAGTTCAAAAATTGGATGATCTAATTTCTAAGTTACTAACACAAATGGATATCAATTTAGAAGTTATATCTTATGCTGACCCTATGGGGCCTGAACGTTATAATGAAAAATTGTCGAAGAAAAGGACAAATTCAGTCATAGACTACTTAAATGATGCTGGAGTTCGAAAAAATAGATTAAAAGGAATTGCAAAGGGAGAAGTCAATTTATTGTTAATACAAGATATTTTGAATGTGCCTTTAACCAAAGAAGAAAATAGAATCAACAGAAGAACAGAGTTTAAAATCTATATTAAATAGGATGTAATTTGAAAAACTTAACTACAAGACTTAAAATTTTAGCTTTATTATTTATGACTTTCGCTAGTCATATTGGTCAAGCTACTACCATTAAATTTCAGAGCTTAACCACCTCTGACGGATTGTCGCAAAGTAGTGTGAAAACAATTCTTCAAGACCGAAATGGATTCATGTGGTTTGGAACGCAAAATGGTCTCAATAAATATGATGGGTATCAATTCAACAATTATATCAATAACCTTTCTGATTCTAACTCCATTGGTGGAAATAACATTAATCAGATTGTTCAATTCAATAGTAGTTTAATTTGGATCGCGACCGATAAAGGGATTTCTTCATACTCCCCTCATACCTTAAAATTTAAGAATTACACGTTAGAACCTGAAAAACAGATTGAAGCAATGAGTATCATAGAAATTGATTCCTTGCACCTAATGATCATTACTGCAAATCAAATCTACACGTTAGACCTTTCAACTTCTATTTTTTCTTCCTATTGGAAAACAGATTCGTATCAAATAAATGGTGCGGAAATATTTAATTCAACTGTTTATGTTGCTACAAATAAGGGTGTTTTGCAGTCAAAACTTTCAGGGGAATCTAATTTTAGTAATGTACTAGGGGTTCCAGATCAAGAAAATGCCGTTGGGTTTAAGCAGTATAAGCAAGTCCTTTATGTCTATACTTCAACAGGTATTTATAATCTAAATGAGAAGTTATTTTTCTCATTATATCGCGATTTTAGCAAGGAATTTCAAGAGTCGAATGCTGAAATATCAGTTGTTCATATAGATCGAAAAGCATCCATGTGGATTGGAACTAAAAACTCAGGTCTTTTCAGATATAATTTAAAGACGTCCAAGCTAGAGCGATCGACCCACTCATCAAATATGTCTACTTCGGTTAGTTCCAATACTATATTGAGTTTGACAACAGATAAAACTGGGATTTTATGGGTTGGAACCCGATTTGGTATTAATAAATTTGACAATGAACGACAGAATTTTAACCATTATCAAATTATCGCAGGAAATGAGAAAATAGACAATAGTAAAGTTTGGACCATTTACTCCCAAGAATTACCTATCGTATGGATTGGGGGCGACAATGGTTTGTCCAAGTATAACATTGAAACCAATGAGATTAATACCTATCAACCAAAACTGAATCGGTCGACCCAAGGATATGGGATTTTTGCAATTGCACCTGCTATTGATGGGTTTTGGGTGGGCACTGAAGATGGGTTTAAGAAGTTTGATACTTTAAATAAGGTATTTATAGATTACCCTCATTCTAAAAATACAAGCAGAACCTATTCTATTAAAGTAATGGAAAATGGAGATGTGTTTATTGGCAGTAGACAAGGATTGCTGCGGCTAAATTCTTTTGGTAAGTTGGAGCATTTTCTAGATAAATCTGAAGGTATAAAAGACCCAGTGAAAGCCAACATAGTGCGAAATATAACTACTATTAAGGGAGATACTCTTTGGTTAGGTACAGAAGAAGGAGTGGTTAGTTTTCATACGTTAAGAATTAAGCCTTATCGTTACCGAATTTCTAAACCTCAAATCAAAGATGACTTTATTACCACTTTATGGATAGAGAAAGATGAGCTTTGGATCGGAAATCCCTCTGCTGGCTTGTATAGTTATAATTTGAAAACAAGATTGATAACCAATATTTCTGAGAATGAAGGTTTGTCCAATAACGCAATAAATTCCATTATTGGTGATGACAATAATAATCTTTGGATCAGTACAAATAAGGGTTTGAGTCGATATAATATAAAGTCTGGATTAGTTACCAATTTTAGCGAAACTGATGGCCTTCAGAACAACGAGTTTAATTCTGGAGCAGGTTTTAAATCAGCAAACTCAGAATTGTTTTTTGGGGGTATTGATGGATTAAATGTATTCACACCGAATCAGATTGCCATCAACAGAAATCCACCAGAGATTGTCATTACCGGCTTTAATTTATTCAACCAGAAAGTGCCCATTACAACCGATGGAATTCTGAGACAAAGTATCTCTCAAACGAAACACATCGATTTAGATTATGATCAAAAAGTAATTGCTTTCGAGTTTGCTTCGTTGCATTATTCCAATCCTAAAAAGAATAAACATGCCTATATGTTAGAAGGCTTCGATGCGGATTGGGTTTATATTGATAATTCTCGAGTAGCAACATACACCAACTTGAATGCAAAAACCTATACCTTTAAAGTTAAGGGTAGCAACAGCGATAACATTTGGAGCGAACCAGTTAAAATTACTCTGACAATTCATCCGCCAATCTGGGAAACTTGGTGGTTTAGGTCGCTTGTAATTCTTACTGTGTTGGGCTTGATTTTCTTCTATTACAGAAGTCGATTAATACGTGTGAAGCAACAGAAGAAGTTGTTAGAGGCGCAAGTAAAACATCGAACTATTGAGATTATTAAGCAAAAAGAAGAAGTAGAAGTTCAGAAAAAGTTGGTGGAAGAAGAGAAGGAGAAAACAGAAAAATTGCTGTTAAATGTATTGCCAAAAGAAACGGCAGAAGAATTGAAAAATAGAGGTCGATCAAAGGCGAGGAACTATAAACGTGCTACTGTTATGTTTACTGATTTTGCCGGGTTTACACAAATAGCAGAGAGTTATAAGCCCCAAGATTTGGTCGCTAAACTCGATAGTTTTTTCATCAAGTTTGATGAAATTACAGCTCAGTTTGATGTAGAAAAAATAAAAACAGTTGGTGATGCATACCTCTGTGTAGGAGGTGTTCCAATTAGAAACAAGAGTAATCCTATCGATACTGTTTTAGCTGCATTGAATATCAAAAAGTGCATGCAAGAAGAGGCCGTGAAAATGGAAGCAAAGGGGGAAGAACCTTGGGAGTTGAGGATCGGAATCCATACAGGGGATATTATTGCAGGAGTTGTTGGAATTAAACGATTTGCTTATGATATCTGGGGAGATACTGTAAATATAGCAAGCCGATTAGAAACCGCGTGCGAAGTTGGAATGATTAATATTTCTGGAACAACTTACGAAGCAGTAGCCGAGTTTTTTGAATGTGAATATCGAGGAAAAATTCCTGCTAAGAATAAAGGCGAAATTGACATGTACTATGTGCATGGAGTAAAACCTGAGCTTTCTGAAAATGAGGATGGAATTACACCAAATGAAGCATTTGAACACTATGTAAACCTAAAGCTCTATAGTAATATCAACTATAGAAATGCTGAAAAATACATTATTAAACGACTAGGTGATGAGTTGCCTGAAGGGTTGTATTATCATGGAATTCATCATACTAAAGACGTTTGTGAAAGTGTAGAACGTTTGGCCATTTGGGAGGGAGTAAGGGGTGAAGAGCTTTACTTACTAAAAACTGCTGCGTTGTTCCATGATGCAGGATTTATTGAATCTTACGAAAGTAATGAGCCAATTGGAGGTCAAATGGCAAAAGAGATGTTGCCGAGTTTTGGATATACCGAAGAACAAATTGATCTGGTGATTACGTTAATTGAGGCGACAAAAGTGCCCCACAATCCAAAATCTCACTTGGAAGAGATGATGTGTGATGCAGATTTGGATTACTTAGGGAGAAATGATTTTTACCCCAAAGCTGAAACTTTAAAGCAAGAATTGATGAAGTTTGGCAAATTAAAGTCTCCTGAAGATTGGGATCATTTGCAAGTTAAGTTCCTGACAATGCATAAATATTTTACTGAATCGTCTATGAAAAGAAGAGATCCAGAGAAACAAAAAAGAATTATTGAACTGAAGGAAGTATTGAAAAAATACGAGAATAATGATTGATTCGTCATGGATTAATATTTAGTTAGCGAAATGTTGAATTTTTACTAAATTAGTAGTCCGATATTTATATTGAATTTATTTTGATATTGGTCGGAAACACTTTATTATTGTAGTTGAGAATACCATCCTCATTAGAAACGGTTAATTATGAAGAAAAGTCTTGTTATTAGTGTCTTATGCTTGTTGTTTGCGGTAACTGCTAACGCAGGAATTCTTGTTTTAGAAGGTCACTACCAAGGAAAAAATCTATTTGTCAAAAACTCTTTTGGAGGTTCTGGAGTTGGTTTCTGCGTTTTTGAAGTGACTGTTAATGGACAATTATCTACTGATGAAATAAATTCAAGTGCATTTGAAATCGATTTTAACAACTTTAAATTGAAGTTAGGAGATCCGATTATCGTCAATATTAAGCACAAAGACGATTGTGATGTCCAAGTTTTGAATCCTGATGTATTGAAGCCAAAATCTACTTTTAATACGAGTCAAATTTCATTTGATAAGGACGGAGTATTGAATTGGACAACCAGCAATGAAACTGGTGAAATGGATTACATTGTTGAACAATTCAGATGGAACAAATGGGTGAAAGTTGGTGAAGTTAAAGGTAAAGGAGTTCCTGGAGCACACAAATATGCATTCAAAGTAACTCCTCACTCAGGAGCTAACAAAGCAAGAGTAAAACAAGTGGATTATACTGGAAAGCCCCGTTACTCTCCGGCTGCAGAGTTTACTTCTTCTGTTCCTGAAATTTCTTTGGATGGGAAAACCAAGTTTAAAGGTGAAATTGCATTTTCAAATGGAGAAACCCTTTATGAAATCTATGATAAGTACGGTAACATTGTAAAGCGTGGATATGGATCAAATGCGAATATATCTACTTTGGAAAAAGGTCTTTACTATTTAAGCTACGACAATAAAACAGAAACAATTACAATCAAATAATTGGTTGATAGAATATAAACTAAAGCCTTCTTCATTCTTATGAAGAGGGCTTTTTTATGAACTACTATGAGAAAGATTGAGCACATTGGTATTGCTGTAAAAAGCATTGAAGCATCAGCAAAGGTTTATGAAGCATTGTTGAATACAGAGATCTATAAAACCGAAGCTGTGGAGAGCGAAGGAGTGAAAACTGCTTTCATGAGAATTGGACAAAGTAAGATTGAGCTACTTGAAGCGACATCTCCTGATAGTCCAATTGCTAAGTTTATTGAGAAAAGAGGCGAAGGAACTCACCACATCGCTTTCGATGTAGATGATATTGAAGCTGAAATAGAGCGCCTCACAAATGAAGGTTTTCAGTTAATTCATCAAACACCGAAAGCTGGAGCAGACAATAAATTAATAGCTTTCTTACACCCTAAATCAACTGGTGGTTTGCTGGTTGAATTGTGTCAGGAGAAGTCTTAAACATATCGATTATAATATTCCATTAGGACAATCTCAGCTTCTTCTAGAGTGGCTCCAAAAGTGATAATGCCTTCATCATGACCAGCCATTGCCATAATGCGCTCAGTGGCTAAATTTTCTTCGTCAAATAATCGTTTGATCTCCATGCCCATTTCTGGTGTGCCATAAGGTACATCCGCTTTTGAAGTCGGTACTTTATCTAATAATTGTTTCCACAATACTAAGTGATGCACATGTATTACTGCTTTGATGGATTCGTCAAACTCGTAAATAGCAGCATGTGTCATTGATTCCGAAGAAGCTTTTAGTGGCCCTCGGCACCAAACAGAGTTTGCAGCTAAATCATAATTAGTAACTGTTGTAAAATGCTTTTCAGCAATGGGATAAATATCGCCTGTTTGAGTACCTGAAATCACAAACTCATTGCCGTTCTCAAACTTCTGACTGATGTTTCCAAAGCCGATGCCTAAGTCGGGATAATTTCCAATCAAATTCAACTCATGCATTTTGTCTCTCCAATGCATTAAATTACTGATGTCGAATTTAAAATCATTCGCTTGTTGCTCCCAAAAGAGCTCAAATTTTATATAACCTTCGTCAATCATAGCTTATCTTTTTTGCTCAGGAAACTGATTGGTTAATCCTTCTTCGCTTGCTTCACAAATTCCTCTTTCAGTAATTAATCCGGTGACCAAACGGGCAGGAGTAACATCAAAACCGTAGTTGGCTGCTGGTGTGGTCTCAGGGCAGATTAATACCGATTCCATTCCATTCTTTCCTTTTCCAAACACATATTTCACCTCGTCTTCCGAACGCATTTCAATTGGTATCTCCTTTACACCATCACTGATTTCCCAATCAATTGTAGAGGACGGCAAGGCCACATAAAACGGAACGTGATTGTCGTTAGCTGCTAATGCTTTCAGATACGTTCCAATCTTATTCGCTACATCACCACTTCTTGTAGTTCTGTCGGTTCCAACTATCACCATGTCCACCATGTGGTGTTGCATCAAATGTCCACCTGTATTGTCAGTGATTAATGTATGCGGAACACCTTGCTCGTTTAGCTCAAAAGAGGTCAAGTTCGCACCTTGGCTTCGTGGTCGAGTTTCGTCTACCCAAACATGTACTTTTATTCCTTTTTGATGCGCCTGATAAATGGGTGAAGTGGCTGTTCCCCAATCAATACATGCTAACCAACCAGCATTGCAATGCGTCAAAATGTTGATCGTTTCTCCTGGTTTGCTAACTGCTATTTCTTCTATAATTTGTAAACCATGCTGACCAATCATTCGGCAAGTTTCCACATCATCTTCCACGATTTTATTGGCACCTTTGAACAATGCTGCTATAATCTCTGATTGATGGGTTAATCCATCTATATTTTTAAACTGCTCATTCAACGCCCACGCTAAATTGATAGCTGTTGGTCGAGTTTCGTTGAGGTAGTCTTTGCGTTCGTTTAAATAGGCGATAATATCATCACCTTTATATTCCACTGCTGCTAAATAAATACCATAAGCAGCCATGGCGCCAATAAGTGGTGCACCTCTAACAATCATGTCTTTAATGGCAACTCCAGCTTCTGCTGAGGTAGTGATGTCAACGATTTTTACTTCATGAGGAAACAGCCGTTGATCAAAAGTTTGTATCAATTGACTGTTGTTTTTATCTACCCAAATTGTTCGTTTATGTTCGCCTTTAATTATCATGCGTTGAAGATTTTTTCTAATGTTAAATCACCCGTCAGGTGGATGGTTTGAATTCCTAATTTATTCGCTGTAGCGATGTGCTCAGCACTATCATCTATAAATAACGTCTCGGAAGGAACCAATTTATGTTCGTTCAAAATTAATTCAAAAATTGCTGGATTGGGTTTTCGAATCCCTAATTTATAAGATAAATAAACCTGGTGAAAAAGTGGGTCTAATCCATCTACACTGAATTCGTCTTTAATGTATTGATTGATTACATCAATGTGAATCTCATTGGTGTTGCTGCACAAATAGGTTTTCTTGAGCTGCTTCTGTTCTTGAAGTATTTTAATTCGCTTTGGTGGAATGTCCAACAGCATCTTGTTCCAAATGACTTCAATTTCCTGAAGACTGATTTGTCCATCCAATGCGTCGTAAATCGCAGCTAAAAACTGAGTGGAATTGACTTTCTCGATTTCATAGTCCTCAAAAATTCCTGTAGCGACTAGTTGCTTGTACGTTTTATCAAAATTGCCGCTGTAAGCCGATTTAAAAGCGTTGATAACCGTTTCTGGAGTAATGTTGATAATGACAGCACCGAGGTCAAAAATGATGTTTTTTGCGTTTTGTATTAATTGATTCATTCCCTTTTTTTCAATGCGCTAAATTAGGAAATGATACCGATAGTTAAAAAATGGCTGCTGACTGTAATTGTTCAATTTTGTAAACTGAGATTTACACTTTTTGATAATAATGCAATATTGATATGACATAATTTGCATTTTTTGCAATATATATTTAACAAAAGCTAGAAATTATTCCATTTTTGGTGATGTTGGATAGCTAATATTAAATAGAGGTTGGCCAAAAGTTGTTTTGATTTAATACTTCAATCTACTCTATATTAGTATTTTGAATTGGTGTAACGGCTTAAAATGTCAAAAGTGCAATCTTGATATTGCAAAATATACCTATTTTGCAATATGGACATGACAAAAAGAGGTATATTTGCTACATTGAAATGGCATAATTGCTTGTTTCTCCTAAATTTACTCCACCATGGAAACTGTTTTAAATTGGTCGGTTCGGAAATTAAGTCGGTTAGACATTGATTTTGGGCGTTATCTATTTGATCGAATCAACTGGGATGCGCAATTGTTGGTATTGACTGGAGCGAGAGGTGTGGGAAAAACAACCTTGTTTGTTCAGCACCTTAAGAGTTTGAACTTGCCGGCTACAGAAGCGGCTTATATCAGTTTGGATAGTTTGTATTTTAGCACCCATAATTTAGTCGATTTTGCAGAAGAGTATGTGCAACTAGGTGGTCGAATTTTGTATTTGGATGAAGTACAGAAATACCCAAATTGGTCAATAGAGATCAAAAATATATACGACAATTTGCCTGAATTGAAGTTGAGAATTTCAGGCTCATCGACCACAGAAATACTGAACTCACAAGGAGATTTAAGCCGAAGAGCATTGTTCTATAACTTAAATGGGTTGTCGTTTAGAGAATACCTTCAATTGAAAACCAAGTTAGAATTGCCGGTTTTGAAACTAGAGGAAATCTTAAACAATCATGAAAAAATAGCGAGTGAATTGAATTTAAAATTCAAGCCATTACAGCATTTTCAAAACTATTTAAGTAGCGGCTATTATCCTTTTTTTGTGGAAGATGAAGACAATTACCATCAAAAGATTCGGCAAATTATCAATACCATCATCGAAGTAGATATTCCTGTGGTGCATGCCATAGATTATGCAGCGGTGCACAACATCAAAAAAATGTTGGCCATTATCTCTCAATTGGTTCCATTTAAGCCAAATGTGAAGCAACTCAGTAAAAAAATTGGAATCTCTCGTGAGTCGTTTATGCGCTACCTAAGACTGCTAGAAAAAGCAGATTTAATCCAATTGCTCTACAGCAGCACGAAAGGAATGAGCCAATTGAATAAACCAGAAAAGATCTATCTGAATAATAGCAATCAGGCATTTGCTTTGTCTGATACCTTAGCCATTGGCAATGCTCGAGAAACATTCTTCTTTAATCAATTGAAAGCTGCACATGAATTGTCTTGTCCTCCTAAAGGTGATTTTTATGTGGACGAAAAGTATACGTTTGAAATAGGTGGAAAGGATAAAAAGTTTAGGCAGTTAGAAGGCATTCAAAATACATTTATAGCAGCCGATAATTTGGAATTATCCACTGGCAAGAAAGTGCCTTTATGGTTGTTTGGAATGATGTATTAGTGGTTGAGTAGATAAAAATGGAGGAAAAAGGAAACGACATCGAAAAGCAGAAAGTTAAATCCACCAATACTGGTCCCTCAGAGTGGTTCGATCAATGGCGAAAGCGTTCTAGTATAGAAAAGGGAGATTCCTTGAAAACGATTCTGGGGAAATTGACTATCCGAATATTGGGAATAATTCTCCTGATAATTTTAAGTCCTGCGTTGTTGGTTATCTTCCTGTTTGCAATGGCCTTTACGCTATGATAAAACGATTGTTGCATTTCAGTTTTTGGATTCCTGCTGCTTTATTTATTGTACACCAAATCTTACAAAAAGGATTGGCGATTCATCTTTCTTTCATCGATGCTTACTTGGATCCCTTTTGTTTGGGTGCTTTAGTTCCACCACTGTTATTAATAGAACGAGAATGGCTGTTTAAGCAAACCCACTTTTCCAAAATAGAATTTGCCATTTTACTTCTTGTTTTGATACTTGCTTCAGAGTGGCTGTTGCCATTTCTCTCTAAGGAATTTGTTGCTGATCCTTTTGATGTGATAGCAATATTTCTTGGTGGGTGCTGGTTTTGGTGGTTTCAAGGGAGAGTTGGTATTATGCCTCAGGGTTGAACCTGTCCGCCGCTAGGAGGAAACCACTGCGGAACAAATTCTGCTATTTATAACAACTTGGGGAGTAGTGTAGGTTATTCTACTTTAAAAACTGACACTATCCTACTTGGGGTATAAATCTCACCTTTAATCAACAAACTAGACTTACGATCAAAGTAATATCTAATATTATAAACATCGTTATAACCGAGTTCTGAATAATGTACTTCATATATATAAACATGATTATACATTTTACTATCAATATTAATGTCCTTCACAACCCTATATACATCTATGGTATCTTGAGAATTAAAGAGTATCTTATATTTACTAGGACCTTCAAACTTGAAATCAATATCATCATATACAACTCCATCATCCAATAAATGAACAATAACTGAGTCCTCTTTTAGGGATTGAAGAAATGCTCTCTTGTATATAATACTATCCTTATTTTGAAGTACTTTTTTTAGAATAAACCGTTTTTCAACATTATTCTCAAAATCAATAAAAACGAATCTGAAATTATCTTTACCCTCATTATCACATGAAAATAACATAAGTAATGATAAGACACATAAATAGAAATTTAACCTCATAGAGTATAAAGTATATTCACTTTTTATTTGCCGCAGGGTTGAACTTGTCCGCCGCTAGGAGGAAACCACTGCGGAACACATTCTGCTATTTAGAACATCCTGCTGAGCTAGGGAGTAGTTTAATTATTTTTTATATTGAATATTCCAATTGTCAACTTCTTTCTGAACTTCTTCATTCATAAGATTTAATACTGTATCTACAGCTGGATAACTTTTTGATAGTATCAAACTTGACTTAAGTCTAATAATAGAATCCGTTTTGAGTACATCCATCGATACATATTTAGGATAGCATCCTGAATAATCAACAATCAATTTATGGACTTTATTACTAATTGTAATTCTGCCATCCATATCCGCAAATGTATCAACAACTACATGATCCTTTTGAAAAATAAAAACACTTGCAAATGAAGCACCTAGAGTATCATCGTCAATAAAAATCTCTACATTAATTGTAGACGAATTATTATTTTTCTTAAATACAATTACTACTAGAAATAAGGCAAGTAAAGTAAATAACAATTGTTTGGAAATAGATTTAGTCATATTTAATTTTAATCGTTCGCGCGGACTTGCAGTCCGTGATGTAACTTAACTTACAACACACAAATTACAAAAGCTATTTGTACTCCGTTGACATCAATCTATAATAAATATTTTTTCTAATGTTTATTCTCTAAACGGACTAAAACTCCTCTCATCTTTCACGCCTATTTTCACGGACTGCAAGTCCGCGCTAACTGAATAGCGTTTTTACATTTGATTAAATACACCATCGTAATCTATTGGATAGATAATTTCATAATTCCAATCGTCTTCTGCTGTATTCAATCTTTTCATTATTAAACTTTTGTCTAAAAGATTTTCTTGATTAAGAAGGTCCATAATTAATTGGATAGACTTTTCCCATTCAGTAACTTTAAACAGCATATTTGCTCCACCTGGACCTAAATCGCCTGCTATCCATTCTCCCAATCCATTACTATTCAACTTTTCGTGAATCTTTTCTTCCATAGAATTACGTAGGTCTAAAACTTGTATATCATTTTCATTTTTAGGTTGCATTTGTACAAAAATGATTTTTCCAACATTGTCAAAACGCTCTCGGTAACCTTTATTTTTTAGTGAAGCTTTTATTGAGTCCAATTCAGATTCTGAAACCTTTCTTTTACTGGTTATTTTCTGAAGTGTGTTGTAATTTTCATCAAAACTTATTTCTCCTTCTATCAAATTCAGGTTTGAACTGTCTTTTACAATTCGACTGAACTCAATTTTTCCTTCGGTCTCGTTTTTATAATTTGAACTGACGTATTCTATTTTTACTTTTTCAGTTAGTTTATTATTTGTTTGGTTGTTACAACTCAAGGCAAAAATGGTTATCAATATAATTCCTATGTTCTTCATTTCTTAAATGCTACACAACGTTTAGTATATGGCAAGTAGGGCAGTAGAAAGCACTAAACTTTCAAGTTTGCTCTGAGCCAAAACGTTGTATTTTGTTTTTAATTTATTTATTCTTAAAAGCCAAATCAACGATTTGGCGGTGTTGGTATACAGCACTGAACTTTCTTTAACCACTAAACGCCCTATTTGCTATATACAGTGTGTGTGCCTTGAATGGTAAATATAAATAAGTTCTTTTAAAATATTGAATTTAATCCAAAGGGTGTAAGTCCCTTATGCGCTAGGGTCGTGCCTAGAAGCATTAGTAAGACGCAAGCTTGTTAAGG
>Ga0163216_100561_pt1 | contig 52656 bp, 58 predicted proteins | sample SynspAceP_FD_167610 | JGI IMG/M metagenome (GOLD analysis project Ga0163216, IMG submission 167610) | Saline lake microbial communities from Ace Lake in Antarctica - Synechococcus sp. Ace-P (Illumina Assembly) | ecosystem: Environmental > Aquatic > Non-marine Saline and Alkaline > Saline ...
ATTGGCGGGGAGATCAAAAGATCGTTTAATTTCTGGTTCCTGAATGGATGACCGTGCAAAAATTCATGTTGTAGCGAGGAATGCAGCGTGATCGTGGGGATCAGCAGCAGGACACGAAAAATGTCCGGCAAATCAGCCCACCCGAACGCCAGCAACAACCACACAGCATAGCAAACGCCTGCAAGAAGCAGGGTCCGCCACTCCGCGTCATTCCGCATTGTGGATACACCTTCTGAATGTTCCTGTTATAGCCCGCGGACAGAGGTCCCGCCCCCCGCGTGGCTTCCAGACGAACGCCAGACAGTTACCCTGATTTGACGGGTTTCACAACAATGCTGCGGGTGGACTGGAGAATTATTTGCCGGCTGTCGATTCGAGAGCGGACACAGCTTCGGCGGCAAGAGCTTCGGCCCCGTGTTCGAACTGCAACCGGGCAAGACGGGCGTAGAGCCCGCCGCGGGCCACCAGCTCGGCATGGTTGCCTTCTTCGACAATTCGTCCCTTGTCCATGACCAGAATACGGTCGGCGCGCAGCACTGTTGCGAGCCGGTGAGCAATGACGATGGTGGTGCGGTCGAGCATCAGTCCCTCAAGGGCTTTCTGCACCAGCGTTTCGTTTTCCGCGTCCAGCGCCGAAGTTGCCTCATCCAGCAGCAGGATCGGAGCGTCGCGCAGGATCGCCCGGGCGATGGCCACGCGCTGACGTTGACCCCCGGACAGTGTGATGCCGCGTTCGCCTACCGGGGTGTCGTAGCCCTTGTTCAAGGCCATGATGAAGTCATGCGCCTGGGCTGCTTGGGCTGCGGCCTCAATGTCGGCCTGGCTGGCTCCCGATCGTCCGAACGAGATGTTGTCGCCGACGGTGCCCGCGAAAATAGTCACGTCCTGAGGGACCAGGGCAATGCGGGCGCGCACATCGGCGGGATCAACTTCGCGGACATTAACGTGATCGATAAAAACGGTCCCCTTGCTCGTGTCGTAGAACCTCAGGATCAGCGAAAACAGTGTCGATTTACCGGCGCCGGATGCGCCGACGACCGCAACTGTTTCACCAGACCGGACATGGAAGCTGGTGCCGGTGAGGGCGGATGTTTCGGGCCGGGCCGGATAGGCGAAGTGGACATTGTCGAACCGAATGTCTCCGATTGCTGGCGAAGGCAGGGCCTTGGGAGATTGCGGTGCACGAATGTCTGGCACCTCATCGAGAAGCTCGCTCAGGCGCTCGGCGGCTCCTGCAGCCTGGGAAATTTCACCCCAGACTTCGGACAAGGCTCCAAGGCTTCCTGCAGCAAAGACCGAATAGAGCAGGAACTGACCCAATGTGCCGGGGGACAGTTCGCCGGCCAGCACTGACTGCGCGCCGTACCACAGGACTGCCACGACGGATCCAAACGCCATTGCGATGGCAAAGCCGGTCAGGACGGATCGGGCCAGAATGGATTGGCGGGTTGCTGTGAAGGCCGCTTCAACGGCCTGACTGAAACGGGTCTGGGCGCGGGCCTCGGTGTTGAACGCCTGCACCGTGCGGGTGGCGCTGATGGATTCGCCTGCAAAGGTCATGGCTTCGGCCAGGCTGTCCTGTGCCGCACGGGAGCGCTTCCGCACTTTACGCCCGAAGCCAACCATGGGGAAAACGATGATCGGGATGGCGACCAGAACAAGTCCGGAAAGCTTCGGCGAAGTGACGAACATCATGCCGCCTGCGCCGATGCACAAAATGGTGTTGCGCAAGGCAAGCGAAGCGGTGGCACCAACCGTGGATTTGATCTGCGTGGTGTCTGCAGTCAATCGCGAGACAATTTCGCCCGACCGGTTGGCGTCATAAAAAGCGGCGGACAAGTTGATGACATGGTCGAAGACGTCGCGGCGAATATCGGAAACCACGCGCTCGCCCAGCGTGATGACAAAATAGTAACGGCAAGCCGAGGCGAGGGCCAACATGATGGCGATCGCCGCCAGCATGGAGAAATAGGTGTTGATGAAACCGGCATCCTGGGCCGAGAAGCCATGGTCGATCATCCGGCGCACGGCCATGGGCAGGGTCAGGGTCGTGACGGCTGCCAGCATCAAGAAAACCAGCGCGCCAATCACCAGATGCGGATAACGCCGGATATACGGAAAGAGCCTGGCGAGCGGGCGCACCGACAGGCGGGCCCTCTTGGGTGTATCTGTTTGATCAGCCACGTCTGCTCCTGGTATGCGCATTCAATGTCTTGGTGGACCTGCAAAAACCGACGCGGCCCTTGTTATCGCCCATGCCTTCATGTATAGGCTCGCCATCGAATTGGGAAGTCGTTGTTCCTAGGGACACCGGCTTCATTTATGTGTTTGGCCAAAATGCCGCAAGCATCGTTGCGCAGGGGCCTCCCAACGGCAGGACAATGAAGATGAAGGCGAATATCCATCCCGAGTACCACATGATCAAGGTGGTCATGACCGACGGTACTGAATATATGACCAAGTCGACCTGGGGCGCCGAAGGCGACACCATGAACCTTGAAATTGATCCAACGTCTCACCCGGCCTGGACCGGTGGCAATCAGCAGATGCTGGACCGCGGTGGCCGTCTTTCGAAGTTCAAGAAGCGTTTCGAAGGCCTCAGCCTCTAAGACGCACGGCAATCGCCGACAATCAAAACCCGCCGGTTTCGGCGGGTTTTTTGTTGTCTGAAAACCGCCTGCATCACCCTCAAAACTTGAATGAAAAAAAAGCCCGCGGGACATGCCGCGGGCTTCAGGAAAACGATTGAATTTCTTGGTTTGATTTTCAGCGTTTGTTGAAAACAGTCTGCAGGAGATGCTGCTGGGCCTGGACCGAATTTTCGTTGTCCGGCTTCAAGGTCGAGGCTTCCGCGGGACGATAGATTTCGCGGTCAAGCAGCGCCACCCGGTTCTGGATCCGCAACGAACGCTCAACCAGATCGCGGAAGTTTTCGGGCAGGTCATTCCAGCCCGGGGCAGTGCGATCGCAATTGAAGCTGTCGAGGCGAACCTTGTTCTTCTCTGCGAGAACCTGATCACGGTTCATTTCACCGTTGTTGACCGCACGCTGCAACAGCAACCAGGATGCCATCTGCATGAGGCGGGTGGTCAGGCGCATGGATTCCGCAGCGTAGAGAACGGCAGCCAGCCGTGGCAAGCCTTTCGAGGCAACGCGACCAGGGCCATCAAGATAGTTTGCGGTTTCCTCGACCAGTCCCATTCCTTCAGCATAGAGCGCCTTGAACTGGGCCGAATTGGCCATGCGGTCTGCGAGGTTGATGGTGTTGAGACTGGTTTCAGACATGGCCGGGAAATCCTGATTACAAAATACTGGGTAGGCGGCTTTCGCAGGCATCAAATGTCTCTGCCGTGCCTTGGCAGAATGAACCGAGAGTCCGGTTCCGGCAAGTATATTCTTAAGAAAGGGTTAACGTGAAAATGGCGATGAAACAGCTGATGCAGCGGACTGAATGCGGCCATGGCGGGCGCAGATCCGGGGCATTCAAGCGGAGCATTTCCGCCCGCAAAATGCATATGCATGAGGACGCCTCACCTTACGGGCTCTTGCTGGTTGGGATCAAGCCAAAAAAAGAGCCGCATCAGCGGCTCTCAAGAGTTTAACAGGGAGGCGTCAAACAGATTGACCAAAGGTCAAACTGTCAAATCCAGAAAGTCTGGATGTGTATAGTAAAGACTTGTAAAGCTTAACCGAAGCTTAACGGAAAATTCTATTTCTGTAAGGCCTTGCTGCGGTTGCTTTATTTTGATTTGAAAAAGCTCTCTGCGGCGCTCCGACTTGATGTCTTGGAGGATTTGTCTGCTTCCAGCCGGGTAATTTCTTCATGCAGCAAGGCGATTCGTTCCTCCAGTTCTCCGGCGGAGAGGAATGTCAGGTCGCATCCGATTTCATGGAGTTTTTTGGGTTTTGGGCGGTCATCATCTGCAAACATGGTCATGGTCTCGCTTTTCTACTCACCACGCGCTCTGCTTTTCTTCAGCGCGCGGATTTGCCGTGTTTGTCCTGTTCCAAACAGCCAACCGGCATTGCCGTCATCCTAGCCTGTGCTTAAGTTGTGGAAAAGTATCAGCAGGAGAATGAATTGATGCGTGCAATCGAAATTCGTCAACCCGGCGGCCCCGAGGTCCTTACCCTGACAAAACGTGAGAAGCCCGTGCCGGGTGAAACCGAACTGCTGATCAACGTGGCGGCTGCCGGGGTGAACCGGCCGGATTGCCTGCAAAGGCAGGGGGCCTATCCACCGCCTGCAGGAGCGTCGGATATCCCCGGCCTTGAGATTGCCGGGGAAGTTGAAGCAATCGGCGCCGGGGTGCATGGTTTCAAGCTTGGTGATCAGGTCTGTGCTCTGGTGGCCGGGGGCGGTTACGCAGATTACTGCACCGTGGACGAGACCAATGCTCTCCTGGCTCCGGCAGCACTGACCATGACAGAGGCGGCCGCCATCCCGGAGACATTCTTCACTGTCTGGCACAACGTGTTTCAGCGTGGCGGTCTCAAATCCGGCGAAACCTTCCTGGTTCATGGTGGAACGTCAGGTATTGGAACAACCGCCATTCAGCTTGCCAAAGCATTTGGCGCGCGGGTGCTGGCAACAGCCGGGTCAGAAGCGAAATGCACGGCGATGCGGGAACTGGGCGCTGATGTGGCGATCAATTATCGGGACACGGATTTTGTCGAGGCCGTGAAGGAAGCGACTGGCGGCAAGGGCGTTGACCTGATCCTGGACATGGTGGGCGGTGACTACATCACCCGCAATTATCAAGCGGCAGCGGTTGACGGCCGGATTGTTCAGATCGCATTTCTGAGAGGCAGGAAGGCTGAAGTGGACTTCTCGTTGCTGATGATGAAGCGGTTGACCCATACCGGATCGACACTCAGAGCCCGGGAAATCGCGTTCAAGGCCGGGATTGCCCGGGAATTGCGTCAGCATGTCTGGCCGCTCCTGAGCGAGCGCAAAGTGCTGCCGGTGATGGATTCGATTTTTCCAATTGAGCAGGCTTCAGCGGCGCATCGGCGGATGGAAGATGGCGAGCACATCGGGAAGATCGTGCTCGATATGAGCTAAGAGCCTCTATCAACAACGCGGCGCATACATTTGGATGCGCCGCGCTGTAAAACTTCGACATGCACTAGCTCTCAGGCGTGGCGCGAGGATCGAGATTGATCGATTCTGGTGTCGCCGAGCGGGCTGAAGGGATCGAGGCGAAGTGTTCGCGATCTTCTGCCGGGATGGCAGCCCGCATCCGGGTGCGGAAAAGCGCATAACCGGCGACGCCGAAGTGCGATACGGCGGTGACGGCAAACAGCAGGTAAGGGCTGTAGCCCATCGTAATACCGCCTACCAGCGGGCCGATGATGGTGCCGACGCCGTAAAGCAGCAGCAAGCCGCCGGACACCGTGACAAACTGATCGCTGTCGGCGTAGTCGTTGGCGTGCGCCACGATGATCGAATAGAGCGTGTAGGACATGGCGCCGTACAGCGAGATCAATCCATAGAGAAGCGTCAATCCGGATGGCTTTAGTATGGTGATGGCCAGCCCTGACAGACCGGCTATGGCAGCAAGGCCGGCAAGAACGTAGCGACGGTCCATGCGGTCGGACATGCGGCCGGCCGGCAACTGCATGACAGCGCCGGAGAAAATGGTGATCGACATCATGGTCGCGATTGTGAATGTGGTCAGGCCGACATCAGCACCGAAAACAGGGGCGAGGGTGCCGAAGGCGCCATTGGCAATGCCGATGAACAGCATCGCCACAAAGGAAACCGGCGAATTGCGGTAAATCATCTTGAGATCAAGCTTGACCTCCTTCAGCGGCGCCGGGCTGGATGCGGTCGACACTGCGGTGGGCAGCAACGCCAGGCAATAGAGAATGCCGGCGATAATGAAGAATGTCGGTTGCGTGACATCACCAAAGGCTATGCTCATCTGTCCGGCGACAATGGCGACGTAGGTGACCGTCATATAGAGCGAGAAAATCAGGCCGCGGGTCTCATTGGTGGCGCGCTCATTGAGCCAGCTTTCGATGATCATGAAGGCTGCGGCCAGCGAGAATCCGGTAACCACGCGCAGCAGCACCCAGCTGATGGGGTCGACCAGCAAACTTGTCAGCAGCGCAATAATGGCAATTGTCGCGGAAAACGCCGAGAAGGCGCGGACGTGGCCAATGCGCCTGACCAGCCGTTGCGAAAAAATGCAGCCGAGCACAAAGCCGGTGGCCCAGGCTGTGCCCAAAAGGCCAAGCGACGTGGGGGAGAAGCCTTCTGCCGATCCGCGCATGGGTAGCAGCAAGCCGTGAAGGCCATTGCCGGCGAGCAGGAAGGCTGTGCCCAACAGCAATGACAAGACGGGAAGGAGATTGCTGCGCATTTGGAACCGGTGTGCAAAAGAGTTTCAGGGGCTGAGCGAGCCGGGAATCAACCCCCGGACCTCGATAAGCCTAGCTGATTGACCAAGATCATGACAGGTATGTGGCCAAAGCGAAAAAGGCGTGACGCATGGCGACAAAAATACTGCTTGTTCTGGTTCTTGTGGCCATGACACTGCATTTGATCAAGCCCTTCGGTCTTCCGGGGCTGAAGCGACGGGGCGATGTCTGGAAAATTGCGCTTATTCTGATCTTCGCGATGATGATGGCGCTGGTGCTTCGTCCTGAATGAACCGGGCGATATGCTGAGCCCAATGCTTGTAGCCGAGCGCATTGGCATGAAATCCATCGATGGCGAAACCCTCTGGCCCACCCACCGGAAGCGGCTCTAGCGCTGTCGCATTGCGTTCACGGCAGAGCTGGGCACCCATGGCATTGATGATCTGCGCACGCAGGCCAAGGATAAACCCGAGTGAAGAGGGGAGTGCCGGTACATCCGGCATGGCGACGACTGGTGACCAGTAAACCTTTGCTTCGGGCCAGCGGGCGTGGACTGCGTAGAGCAGGCCGCCAAAGCCTTTCTTGAATGCCGAACGGGAGACAAAATTCTTGGCGTCATTGGTGCCGATTGTCACGATCACATGGGTGAAGTCGCGTTCTGCAATATTGGGAACCACATGGTCGCGAACTTGTGCGGCAATGGCTGAATTGGCGCCAGCACTGCGCCAGGTAACCGGATTTCCAGCGGTTTCATGAAGGATCGTGGCGAGTTGCGGCCCGAGAGTGTCTTCAATCCGGTTGGCGCCAACACCGGCGGCAGACGAATCGCCAATGATCAGCAGGCGGATTTCAGCTTTTCCGTTTCCGACGTGACCCATTGGCCGGCCGCGCGGCGGCGGCAGGCGGGGCGTGGCTTTACGAACGCCCAATCCTTTGATCAGGGCGAGAGGGACCAACAACCAACTGATGAGGCCAGCAAGGAAATTGTTCATGGCTCTTACCGTATCTCCGCGTCTGAACATCACGCTTTAGACAACCGGATCACCATAAAATGCAACCCGCCGTGTTGTCACGGCGGGTTGAAACACATCACGTATCCGTGACGGCAGGTTAGCCCGCGCGCGACGCTTCGAAGATGCTGCCGATAGTTGCGGCAAGCGTCGCATCAAATTCGGCGTCGGTCTGGCCGTGCGACAGCCCTTCGGTCAGCGCGCGGGAGAAGGAAGCTATCACCCCGTCATTGGTGCTGAGCAGGCGGTTGGCTTCATCACGGGAATAGCCGCCGGAGAGCGCAACAACGCGCATGACGTGCGGGTTGTTGACCAGGGGCGCGTAAAGATTGGCCACTGTTGGCAACGACAGTTTGAGCATGACCTGTTGCCCGGCAGACAAGGTGAAGAGGTGTCGCTGGAGTGCAGCCAGCAGCAGTCCTTCGGCTTCGGCCTTGTCGGCAATCTTGATGTTCACTTCCGGTTCAATGATCGGCATCAGGCCATGGCTGAGGATCTGCTTGCCGACTTCGAATTGCTGGGCGACGATCGCCTCGATGCCGTCCTTGTTGGCGGCATTGATGACCGAGCGCATCTTGGTGCCGAAAATATTCTTGGCGACAGCGCGTTCCAGAAGGGCATCGAGACCGTCCATCGGCTTCATCAGTTGTATGCCGTTCTCGTCCGCCATCAGTCCCTTGTCGACTTTCAGAAACGGCACGATGCCGCGCTTGTCCCAGAGATAATCGGCAGTGGGGATGCCGTCGACTTCACCGTCCATGGTGCGCTCGAACAGGATCGCGCCGATTACCTTTTCGCCGGTGAAGGCAGGCGACTTGATGATGCGGGCACGCATGGCGTGGATCTGCGCGAACATCTCCTCGTCGTTGGAATAGGCGTCTTCTTTTACGCCGTAGAGGCCCAGCGCCTTGGGTGTTGAGCCGCCGGACTGGTCGAGCGCGGCGATGAAGCCGTCCTTCTCTGCCATCTGCTGCGCCATTTTTGCGTTCATCATGCCTAAATCCCCGTTCATCTGTATCTTGCTGGCTGCTTTAACAGATGCTGCAACGGAGAGAAAATAGGCATGAGGCGGCTTGAATCGATTGAAAAGCTTTTAATCGATTGAAAACACAAGTGTTTTTTGCGCATGCTTAACGGTGCAAGCTCTTTCAGAGGCGTGACAGACGGTTTCAGCTTTTGAGAACGTCAACACCCGGCAATGGTTTGCCTTCCATCCACTCCAGGAAAGCACCGCCAGCGGTGGAGACATAGGTGAAATCCTCGGCCACGCCGGCGTGATTGAGTGCAGAGACGGTGTCGCCACCGCCAGCCACTGACACCAGCAACCCTTCTTCGGTGCGGCGGGCTGCGTGTTGAGCCGCGGAGACCGTGGCAGTGTCGAATGGCGGGATTTCAAAGGCACCGAGCGGGCCATTCCAGACCAGGGTGTCAGCCTTGGTGATCCAGGCATTGATGGCTTCGATGGATTTTGGCCCGACATCGAGCATCATCGCGTCGGCGGGGATGGCTTCAACATCTACGGTTTCATTGTCGGCGCCAGCCTTGAATTCGCGGGCAACAACGCCGTCAACCGGCAACACGATTACGCATCCCGATTTGGCGGCTTCGGCTTCGATTGCCTTGGCGGTTTCTGCGAGATCGTGCTCGCACAGCGATTTGCCGACATTGATGCCGCGGGCAGCCAGGAAGGTGTTGGCCATGCCGCCGCCGATGACCAAAGCGTCGACCTTCTTGACCAGATTCTGCAACAGGTCGATCTTGGTGGAAACCTTTGCACCACCGACGATGGCGACGACTGGCCGGGCCGGTTTGCCGAGACCTTTTTCCAGTGCAATCAGTTCGGCCTGCATGGTCCGGCCGGCATAGGCTGGCAAGATATGCGCCAGACCTTCTGTCGAGGCGTGGGCGCGGTGGGCCGCAGAGAAGGCGTCGTTGACGAAAATGTCACCATTCTTCGCCAGCGCTTTGGCAAATTCGGGGTCGTTCTTTTCCTCGCCGGCGTGAAAGCGGGTGTTTTCCAGCAGCAACACGTCACCATCAACCATTGCATCAACGGCCTTCTTGGCGGTTTCGCCGATGCAATCGGATGCGAAATGGACCCGGTGATCGAGAACGCTTTCGACAATGCCGGCAATCGGGTCGAGCGACATTGAAGGCACAACCTGACCCTTTGGACGGCCAAAATGCGCAAGCAGGATCACCCGCGCGCCTTTTCCGGACAATTCCATGATGGTTGGCGCGACACGTTCTATGCGGGTGGTGTCGGTAACCTTGCCGTCCTTGACGGGAACATTGAGATCGACGCGCAGAAGAACACGCCTGCCGGAAAGGTCAGCCAGATCATCGAGTGTCTTGAAAGTGGTCATTGCATGTTCCGTTCGTCAAGTTTGGGTCCTGCGGAATTCCGGGGCGGACAGTATCCTGCTTTTGTAACGAGCCAAGATGAAGAGGGGAACTCCTCGTCTGCGATTTGCTCTCTTATTTCCGATATTTCCGGGTAAAATCGCGCACCATGTGAACGATTTCACGCAGGTTCAGGAACAGTGGCAGCCGGGTCGCGGGGGAGACAGGTTCCAGCGAAATCCCAACCATTTTTATGATCCCGTGTTCATCGATTTTGCGCACAATCAGCACGATGCGTCCGATCTTGATACGGTCGGCATAGTCCGGCTTGCCACCCAACCGCTGTTCCATCAATTCGGAAATGGTCATCGATTTTTCCGCTTCGCTGAGCAAACCCGGACCATAGGCGTTGTCGAGTTCCTCTCCGCTTCTGGATGGATTGATCGTAAAGGTGCCGAAGAATTCGTTGTCATCCTCGCTCACAGCAACTTTGGAGGCGAACAGCCGGTCGAGCAGACGGGAAAACCCGGGCGCAATGAACAGGTAAACCTGGTCGTTTTCGCGCAACCGTCCGGCATATTGATAGCGCATGGATTTGCCATCACGGATAACCAGCGAGGGACGCGCCCAACGGGGAATTCTCTCGCCGCGCAATACCGGGCTGTCGGCGACCACGCGGTAGGCGAGGAGTTCATGATTGGCGGTGCCTGGAAGGTCGAGCTCAAGTTTGTCGATGGCGCCAATCTGCGGAGGTATGATCAACCCGAGGCGGCGGGCGATCGGTTTGACGGTCCAGCCCTGGATGGCGAGCGACACCATTACGACGATGAAGGTGGTGTTGAAATAGAGCTGCCCGTTTTCGAGACTGCCGAGTATGGGCAGGATCGCCAGCAGGATCGAAACCGCGCCGCGCAAACCGACCCAGGCGACAAAGCCGGTTTCGCGCTGTGTGTAGTCAAATGGCAGCAGGCACAGCCAGACCGCCATAGGCCGGGCGATGAAGACAAGAAATATGGCGAGGCCAACGGCTGGAAGAGCGATTTGCGGAAACTGCGATGGCGTTGCGAGCAGGCCGAGAACAAGGAACATGATGATCTGAGCCAGCCAGGTCATCCCTTCCTGAAAGCGCATGATCGATGCCTTGGGTTGGATCTTCTTGGTGCCGGCATAAATTCCGGCCACATAAACCGCCAGAAAACCACTGCCGCCAATTGCCGAGGTGTAGGCGAAAACCAGCAGTGCCAAAGCGAGAACGAAAATTGGAGCGAGTCCGCGCTCAACCGGCATACGGCGAATGATCTGGACGATCAGAACGCCGCCGACGAGACCAAGGACAAGGCCAAGTCCGATTTGCTTGACGAACAGCAGCAGGAGATCGAGGCCTGCGCCGTCGAGATTGCCGCCGCTCGCCATGATGCCGACCAGTGCGGTGGTCAGAAAAATTGCCATCGGATCGTTGGTGCCGGATTCGACTTCCAGCGTGGAGCGAACCTTGTCGCGAATATTGATGCCGCCGGTGCGCAACAGAAAGAACACCGCGGCAGCATCGGTGGAGGCAACGATTGAGCCCAGTAGCAGGCCCTCCAGCCAGGAAAAACCAAGCAAGAAGCTGGCGGCGACGCCGAACAGGATGGCCGTTAACAACACGCCGATGGTGGCCAGGGTCAGTGCCGGCAGCGCCGCCTGCCTGAAGGACTGCAACGAAGTGCCATAGCCCGAATCAAACAGGATGATCGCAAGTGCGATCGATCCCAGCATATAGGCGGCAGAATTGTTGGAGAAATCGATGCCCAGACCATCAACGCCGGCTACCAGCCCGATGAGCAGAAAAAGAAGCAGCAGCGGTGCACCGAAGCGCTCGGCCAGAAGGCTTGAGAAGGCAGCAATGAGAATGAGTGACATCGAGGCCAATGTCACGATGTAGAATGTGTCCAACCGTCGCCCCTTGTCCGGATCGTCGTCAAAAACCCGCTGAAAATGCCCGGGTGGGGAGTATGAAAGGTGACGGGAACCGGATCAATGATTCTGACGCTACAATCCGATATTTCCCTCTAATCAAGGTGAGAATTGGACGGGAGTTCATGTTCCCGGTGATCAGCGCGATTGCGCGCGTTTTCTGCTTGCCGGAATCAGCAACGCCACCGCTCTTTGGAACGGTGGCGTTGGTGTGTTGCAACGTCTGACAAGTGGCTGCTATCAGGTCAGCCGGTCACTTGCGACTAGATCAGTTTTGCCATCGCAACCGCGGTGTCGCCCATCCGGTTGGAGAAGCCCCATTCGTTGTCATACCAGGTCAGGATCGAGCACAGGGTGCCGTCCATGACCTTGGTCTGGTCCATATGGAAGACCGAGGAATGCGGGTTGTGGTTGAAGTCGATGGAGACGTTCGGCTCATCGGTGAAGCCGAGAACGCCTTTCAACGGGCCATTAGCAGCTTCGCGGATCGCCTTGTTGATTTCTTCAACCGAGGTCGCACGCTTGGCAATGAATTTCAGATCGACAACCGAGACATTCGGGGTTGGCACGCGGATCGACATGCCGTCGAGCTTGCCGTTGAGTTCGGGCAGAACCAGACCAACGGCCTTGGCTGCACCGGTCGAAGTCGGGATCATCGACATTGCTGCGGCACGGCCTCGGTAGAGATCCTTGTGCATGGTGTCGAGCGTCGGCTGGTCACCAGTGTAGGAGTGGATGGTCGTCATCATGCCCTTTTCAATGCCGATGGCATTGTTCAGGACGTATGCGACCGGCGCCAGGCAGTTGGTGGTGCACGATGCATTGGATACAATGAGGTCTTCCTTGGTCAGCACATCGGTGTTGACGCCGTAGACGATGGTCTTGTCAGCGCCGGCAGAAGGTGCCGACACCAGAACGCGCTTTGCGCCGGCTTCAAGGTGAAACGCTGCCTTTTCGCGAGCGGTGAAGATGCCGGTGCATTCCATCACGATGTCAATGCCAAGATCGGCCCATGGCAGGTTCTTCGGGTCACGCTCGGCGAAGACCTTGAACGAGTCGCCGCCTTCGATGCGGATCGTGTCGCCATCGACCTCGACGGTTTTGGGGAACTTGCCGTGGACTGAATCCCAGCGCAGCAGATGGGCGTTGGTTTCAACCGGACCGAGATCGTTGATCGCGACGATGTCGATATCGGTGCGACCGGATTCATAAATGGCGCGCACAACATTGCGGCCGATACGGCCAAATCCGTTAATTGCAATCCTGGTCTTCATGCTATTCCTCCGTCTTGGGTCCGAGTGCGCCTGTATCCGTCAAAGATCAGGCTTCGTCATGTAGGCGGGCTTCAACTGCGGCCACAGCGGCTGCAGCGGTGATGCCGAAATGCTCGTAGAGTTCCTTGTAAGGTCCGGATGCGCCGAACCCGGTCATGCCAATGAACAGACCGTCAGAACCGATGAAGCGGTCCCATCCCTGGCGGATGCCTGCCTCGATAGCGATCTTGACCTTGGAATCTCCGATAACCGCCTTTTTATACTCCGCGCTCTGTTCTTCAAACAACTCGAAGCAGGGCACGGAAACCACGCGAGTGGTGTGGCCATTCGTCTCAAGTATCTGGCGCGCTTCAAGAGCGATTTCGATTTCCGAGCCGGTGGCGAAAATGGTGACGTCTGCATCACCCACCGAAACAAGATCATAAGCGCCATAAGCGCAGAGGTTTTCTTCGGTGAAATCGGTGCGGACGGTCGGCAGGTTCTGGCGGGTCAGTGCAATACCGCTCGGACGCTTGCCCTGCTCGAGCGCGATTTCCCAGCATTCGGCAGTTTCGACCGTGTCAGCCGGGCGGAACATCAAGAGATTGGGGATCGCGCGCAGAGCCGCCATCTGTTCAACCGGCTGATGGGTCGGGCCGTCTTCGCCAAGACCAATGGAATCATGGGTCAGAACGTGAATGACACGAATGCCCATCAGTGCGGCAAGGCGGATCGAAGGCCGGCAGTAATCCGAGAAAATCAGGAAGCCGCCGGAATAGGGGATCAGGCCGCCATGCAGCGCGATCCCGTTCATGATCGCGGCCATGCCATGTTCACGAATGCCGTAGTGAATGTAGCGTCCCGAGAAATCGTCCGGGGTGATCGCCTTGGTCTGGCTGGTGCGGGTGTTGTTGGACCCGGTCAGATCGGCCGATCCGCCGATGGTTTCGGGAACCACGCCATTGATGATTTCGAGCGCCATTTCAGACGCTTTGCGGGTGGCAACCGTTGGCAGGTCTTCGGTCAGTTTCTTCTTGTAGGCAGTGATTGCGGGCTGCATCTCGCCCGGCAACTCGCCGCTCATCCGGCGTTCGAATGCCATGCGGATGTCATTGTCGGTGTCAGCCAGACGGGCTTCCCAGGCTTTCCGGTCCTTGACCGAGCGGAGGCCGGCCAGACGCCAGGCGTCGAGAATGTCGGATGGTACCACGAACGGCTCTTCGTCCCAGCCTAGCGCCTTGCGGGTGCCGGCGATTTCCTTTTCGCCGAGCGGGGAGCCATGGGCGCCGCTGGTTCCGGCCTTGTTGGGTGCGCCAAAGCCGATGACGGTCTTTGCGGCGATCAACGTCGGCCGGTCTGATTTCTGCGCGGCCTCGATGGCTTGCGCAATGGCATCGGGATCATGGCCGTCAATGTCGAGCGTGTTCCAGCCCGACGCCGCGAAACGGGCAAGCTGGTCGGTCGAGTCGGTCAACGACACGGGACCATCGATGGAAATCGAATTGTTGTCCCAGAAAAGGATCAGCTTGTTGAGCTTGAGATGGCCTGCCAGTGAAATCGCTTCCTGGCTGATGCCTTCCATCAGGCAGCCGTCGCCAGCAAGCACATAGGTATAGTGCTCAACCAGATCGGAGCCGAACTCGGTGGCGAGCTTGCGCTCTGCCATGGCCATGCCGACGGCATTGCCGATACCCTGACCGAGCGGACCGGTAGTGGTCTCGATGCCGGCCGCATGGCCATATTCAGGATGGCCGGCAGTGGGAGAGCCCAGTTGGCGGAAATTCTTGATGTCGTCGAGCGAGATGTCGTCATATCCGAGCAGATAGAGCAGCGAATAGATCAGCATCGAACCGTGGCCGGCAGACAGCACAAAGCGGTCGCGATCAGGCCAGTGCGGTTTCTTTGGATCGAAAGTCAGGTACCGTGAAAACAGCACCGTGGCGACATCGGCAGCGCCCATTGGCAAGCCGGGATGCCCGGATTTCGCTTTCTCTACAGCATCAATGGACAGAAACCGGATTGCATTCGCCATCCGGTCGTGTTTTTCGCGTGAAATCATGGTGGTTCCGCCTGGTCGCGTTCATGTCAGGTCCGGGCTTGATACAGTCCGGATCGAAGGCCGCGCACACATAGCAGTTGCTTGGCGGGAGTCAACAAATGCCTTGGCTGCAAACGTCTGGGGATGCAAAGGTGGTTTTGTTGACGCCTCGTTCGGCTGATGCGTAAACTCGTGCTCACAAGTATCCGGAATTCAAGCGATTCGGCTTGTAGTCCAGATCCAGGGAAGCTGATAATGCCGGCTGAAAAGACAGTACAATCCGCACTTGAGGCATTGAAAAAAGCCTTGAATCAGCTCGACAATGAAGTCGACCGGCAGGTTGAGGCGAGCCGAAGCTCGACCGAAGCTGCTGCTGAACTGGACCGGATGATCGAGGATCGCTCGCGCATCGCGCAGGAACTTGACCAATCGCAGGACAGGGCCAACCGGCTGGAAGAAGCCAATCGTGAGGTGTCGCGCCGGCTGGTGACGGCCATGGAAACGATCAGGGCGGTTCTGGACCGCTAGGAATTCTATAGATCAAATCGCATTTGCCTTCGATCACACGGGGTCGTGCATAACAGGACGCGTTGAATGGCTCAGGTTACGGTTACCATTGACAGCAAGACCTACCGGATGGCCTGCGAAGAGGGTCAGGAAGAGCATCTTAGCGACCTTGCCGGGCGTTTCGACCGCTATGTCGGCCACCTGAAGAGCCAGTTCGGAGAAATCGGTGATCTGCGTATCACGGTCATGGCCGGTATTATGGTGATGGACGAGCTGCACGAACTGCAGCGCCGGATGCGCGGGCTGGAGGCCGAGGTCGAAACCCTGAAAAAGACCCGGGACAATGCACTCACCAAGGTCGACAAGACCGATCATGATCTGGCCGAGGCATTGTCGCAAGTCACCGACAAGATCGAGCAGATTGCCGGCAAGCTATCCGGACGGAGCTGACCGTCCGGACTGCGTGGATGTTTTGGCGCAGATAAGGTTTTTCAGCTTATTGCCATAGCCGCTTTCAGCGGACTTCGCTGCGTCAGTAGAGAGCTTGATGCCCGACCATTTTCGCAGCTTAACTGATGTCAGCCAGATAAAATGCCGACTTGCAATTTGCTCATTGGAGTTGAGCCCGGGATGACCTATATAGCAGAAGCGATCTGCGCCTCTCGACAGGATACTCGAACCCTGGGGCCTTAATTGATCCAAAGGGAGCTGTCCCTGACCGGACTCGTGGGTCCGGACATATGGCGCCCACCTACGTTGTAGGTTCCCAGGATCAATAAATCCATCGGTTGCCGTGGATCGCACTTTCCAAAACCATTCGCTGATTGTCAGAGCAACCAGATTGAGCGCGATGTCGGCGGTTTACTCGATCAGGCCCATTTTCATGGCGCGGGCCACGGCCTCAACGGCTGTGCCGGCCATCAGTTTTCGGCGGGCGGATGCCAGGTGATCGTTGCTGGTTTTCTGGCTTTCGCCATCTGGCTTGGCAGCGGTGTTGGGGAGCTGACCTCTTGCCACTGATTGCAAGCAGGATCTTTCGGAATGAGTCAATCTCTCCGTCTGGTCTTTCATGGCTGTCCGCAAATGTATGTGTTTGAAAATTTATAAACGCGCCTGTTTAAAGGGCACCCTCCGCTGCGCGCTAATAAAAGCACTCGCCAATCGGCTGCAATCGGAATCCATTGATGTCGTATACAGTTGGTTATGGGCTGTCCTGAAATGGAGCAGTGGCCAAATCCAACCGCGATACCAGACCCGAAAATGTTGACGTTGGGCAGTTGACAGCGTTAGGCCGCTTGCAGGAATAATCACGACGGAGAGGCAGATGGACAGCAAGGCAAGCATTCGTACAGCGATGTTGGCTCGCCGGGATGCACTCGCCCCCGACCACCGGATTGAAATGAGCCTTGCGATGGCTGAGGCGGCGGAGGCTCTGTCTTTCGATCCAGGTATAGTGATTGCCGGATATCTGCCTATTCGATCTGAACCTGATCTTAGACCGCTGCTTGTGCGGTTTCGTGAGCGTGGCGCCCGGCTTTGCCTGCCAGTGGTGCTCGACCGCGAGACAATCGTTTTCCGGGATTTTGTCCGGGGGGGGGATCTTGTCAAAACCGGGTTCGGGACATCGGGTCCGGGAGCTGACGCCGAGGTGCTGGATCCGGATGTTTTGTTGATGCCATTGTCGTCATTCGACAGCCATGGCAATCGTCTGGGGTATGGCGCCGGTCATTATGACCGCGCGATTGCAAAGCTTCGCGCCAAGGGCCGGTCGCCTCAGTTGATCGGTACGGCTTTTTCACTTCAGGAAACCGGTACCCTGCCTGCCGAGGAACATGACGTGCCGCTCGACATGATCCTGACAGAGCAAGGCTTGCGCTCGCTTTCGCAACCTTTATAGAGAGCCAATGCGCCTTTTATTTCTTGGAGATCTGGTCGGACGATCCGGCCGTACCGCGGTCTGGAACCGCCTTCCCGGCCTGATCCGCGATTTCAAGCTGGATTTTGTCATCGTCAATGGTGAGAACGCGGCTGGCGGCTTCGGGATAACCGAGGAAATCTTTCTCGAAACACTCAATGCCGGCGCCGATGTCGTGACCACCGGCAATCACGTCTGGGATCAACGCGAAGCGCTGGTTTACGCCGACCGGCAGGACCGTTTCTTGAGGCCCGCCAATTATCCGGCAGGTACGCCCGGCCGCGGGTCCAACCTCTATATCGCGCGCAATGGTGCACGGGTGCTTGTCGCCAATGTGATGGGGCGGGTGTTCATGCATCCCGATCTGGACGATCCATTCGCCGCCGGAGAGTCAATCCTGGCAGCTTGTCCTCTTGGCGAGCAGGCGGATGCGGTGGTGTTCGATTTTCACGCTGAAGCCACCAGCGAGAAACTGTGTTTTGCGCATTTCGTTGATGGCAGGGCCAGCTTCGTGGTGGGAACCCACACGCATGTGCCAACGGCAGATGCCCAGATATTGAATGGCGGAACAGCCTATTTGTCGGATGCCGGTATGTGCGGGGATTACGATTCCTCCATCGGTATGGACAAGGAGGAACCGATTAGCCGCTTCGTGTCAAAGGTCCCAAAGGGGCGGTTTGAAGTGGCTTCGGGACCCGCGACGATCTGCGGTGTGGCTGTCGAGATTTCCGACAGAACAGGGCTGGCCGAGAAAATCGCACCGTTGCGTATCGGGCCGAGGTTGTCCGAGACCTTGCCCGAGTTCTGGAGCTGAAACCTTACAGGTCCTGCTGCTTGCCCTTGATCAGCGGGCGTTTGGCGTCCGGATCAGGTGGCAGCATACCGCGTTCCTTGAGCCAGGGATGAATGGTGACCGCGCGGCTCAAGGCTGAGACAGCCACTTCGGGCCGCCCCATGCGAATAAGCACATGATACATTCCCGACCAGGCTGCAAAGTGATCCGGATCGAGCTCGACCGCTTTTTCGAGATCTGACAGCGACCCGTCGATATTGTCGCGCAGGAACCGGACGAAGGCGCGCTGGTTCCAGCCTTCTGCATAGGCCGGCGCTTTTTCAACCGCTTCGTCGAACGCCTCTTCAGCGGCCTCGAAATCATAGCTTTCGCGCCGTTTCATGCCGTAATCAATCGCCTCGCGAACCTCGGGTGTTGGCGCCTGGTCGAGCCACCAGTTCCAGATTGCGTTTTCGGCAAGACGTCCCTCACGTTCTGTTGGAGCGGTCTTCAAAGCCTCAAACAGTCTGTCACGTTCACCAGCGGTATCGGCGTGCAGTACAGAGGGTGCTGTCACCACCCAGACGAGACAAGCTGCACCGATCAGAAAGTTCCTGCGCTGCATGGTCAAATTCCCTTCAGGATCAGAATTGTCGGACGGCGCGGCAGTGTTCGGGCTGACACGGTGAAACTGTCATCATTGACAAAATCAGTCAGGAATTTGTCGCCCATCATCTCGATGAAGCTTGAAAGCGGCGCGCCGCGGCGGTGCATGGGTAAAAGAATCGAAGATTGCAGGCGTTGGGCAATTCCGGTCATGGCCGCGTGGCTTAAGGTCAGGCCGCCATCAACCGGCACCATGACGATGTCGAGGCGGCCGATCTGGGCGAAGTGCCGGTCTTCCAGTGGATGATGCAGATGACCGAGATGGCCGATGCACAGGTCTGCCACCTCGAAAATGAAGATCGAATTGCCGTCCGGCTCCATAGCGCCGAAATTGCGGATGTCGGTGGTGACGTTGCGGATGTAGACATCTTCCACCACCACATCATGATCGGCAGGCGTGCCGTCAAAATTCCATCCACGCAGCACGTGTCCGATCCGCTCATCGGGCGCCAGCGTGAAATGCGAGGAATGCGCCTTGTTCATGGTGGCGACATCGGGGATGGCCACACGGCCCGCCCAGCCGTTGAAATCCGTCGCTATGGTGATGCCCGCGGGCGTGGTGATGACATAGGTCGAATGGCCGGCGAACATGATTTCGACGTCGCCTGATCCTGCCGCAATATGGCCCGCCCGCAGGTCAAGGTCGTCGGGCGTAAGATTGGCGTAGGCAGCTCCGGGAAGCGCCTGAGCCACTGCCAGGCATTGGCTGAAGGGCCGCTGGCCTTCCTGTGCATTCGCGGGAAGTGCGAAAGCGAGCGTTGCAAACAAAAGGGCAAAGGCGTTCATACGGTGCATGGCGGCGGCTCCGTGAAACAGTCTCTCACGGTAATAAGTGTAGAGCGCCGTAGCGTAACGTAAAGGGGGCTCTTGATCCGGCGTTGGCGGGATTGGGCTCAAGGTGAGCGGGTCATTGCCTGCCAGCGCATTTTTAGCGCTTCATAACCGTCCGTTGGCTGGGTGTCGTAGCTCAGGTCATCTTCAGCGATTGAGATAAAAGGTTGCTTCGAGCGGGTCCAGATATGGCCGGCGGGAACCAGCCATGACGTATCATCCAGCGTACCGGCCTTGAGGTTGATTTCGGCCGAACCGCTGGTGCCATGCCAGATGCGAACACCGCAATCGGGGCAAAACCATCCCTGGCGTTCATTGCCGGATTCGCTCATGCGGCTCACGCTGATCAGGCCGGGGTCGATATCCATGTGCTCGTGCTTGAAACGCAGGCTTTCGCCGAAGGCCGACGAGGTGTGCCTCTGGCATTCCGTGCAATGGCAGAGATAGAATACTAACGGGTGGGCCAGCATTCTGTAACGAATGCGACCGCATTGGCATCCGCCTGTCAAAGGCAAAGGCGGCACGATGGTAGTTTGCATGGTCTGAACCTTCTGGACGAAACGCGGTTAGGTCCTTATAACGCGGCAATCCAGAATTCAGAGCAAAGATCAGGGGCGTTATGGCCGGCCACTCACAATTTAAAAACATCATGCACCGCAAGGGACGGCAGGACGCCGTCCGTTCCAAGATGTTCTCCAAGCTCGGGCGCGAAATCACCGTTGCCGCCAAGATGGGGGCACCCGATCCGGCGATGAACCCGCGATTGAGGCTGGCGATTCAGAATGCCAAGGCGCAATCGATGCCCAAGGACAACATTCAGCGCGCCGTCAACAAGGCCACGGGCGGTGACAGCGAGAACTATGAGGAAGTGCGCTACGAGGGCTATGGTCCGGCAGGTGTCGCCGTCATCGTCGAGGCTTTGACTGACAATCGCAACCGCACAGCTTCAAACGTGCGCGCGGCTTTCACCAAATCCGGCGGCGCACTGGGCGAAACCGGTTCGGTGGGCTTCATGTTTTCGCGAGTTGGCGAGATCATCTATCCGCCGGAAGCGGGCGATGCCGACGCGATCATGGAAGCAGCCATCATGGCTGGCGCCGAGGATGTGACCAGCAGCGAGGAAGAGCACGCCATCCTCTGCGCGTTCGAGGATATTGGCCAGGTGTCCACGGCGCTGGAAGAAGCGCTGGGTGAAGCCCAGTCTGTCAGGGCTGTCTGGAAGCCACAGATTTCGGCGCCGGTCGAAGAGGACAAGGCAGAATCCGTGCTTCGGCTGATCGGCACGCTTGATGATGATGATGACGTGCAGAACGTCTATGCCAATTTCGAAGTGTCTGACGAAGTGATGGCCAAGCTGTCGGCCTGACCGACTGTATCGCTGAACTTTATAAACCGCCGGTCGAATGACCGGCGGTTTTGTTTTGCCTTAGAGTGCGGCGCGTACGGCGCCAAACAATTCTACGGATTTCAGACGGGCATCAATGGCGTGAATCGGCATCGAAATCATGATTTCATCGGCCTGAGTGGCTGCGATGAAGTCCTGCATTTTCCGTTGTGCTGTGTCCGGACTGCCAACAATTGCGTAGCGCAGGGTGTGCTCGACGGAGGTTTTCTCCATTTCGTTCCAGAAGCCATCCATGCTGTCGATTGGCCTCGGCATCTTGCCACGTGCATTGCGGCGCATGTTGACGAAGGTCTGCTGCAGGGTGGTGAACAGGTAGTTCGCCTCTGTGTCGGTATCCGCCATCACGCCCATTGTGGCGGCCATGACGTACGGCGCATCCAGCTGCGCGGAAGGTGTGAATTTGGCACGATAAATGTCGAGCGCTTCCAGAAGCATGTCCGGAGCAAAATGGGAGGCAAAGGCATAGGGAAGCCCGAGCGCTGCTGCCAGATGAGCGCTGTAGATGCTCGATCCCAAGATCCAGAGTGGCACGTGGGAGCCTGCACCGGGCACAGCGAGCAGCATCCGGTCGTCGGGCTCACCCAGCCAGTGCTGCAATTCGACAATGTCATCGGGGAAGCTGTTGGCGCCAGTTTCAAGGTTGCGCCGCAGAGCTCGAGCGGTGTTCATATCGGTGCCGGGCGCACGGCCAAGACCGAGATCCACCCGGCCTGGAAACAGGGCTTCCAGCGTTCCAAACTGCTCTGCAATCACCAGCGGCGAATGATTGGGCAGCATGACGCCACCTGAACCGATGCGGATGGTACTGGTGGCATGGCCCGCCTCGGCTATCACCAGCGCGGTTGCAGCACTTGCGATGCCCTTCATGCCATGATGTTCAGCCAGCCAGAACCGGGTGAAGCCGGAATCTTCGGCCTGTTTGGCCATAAGGCGCGTGCTGGAGAGGGCGTCGCTTACAGTTCCGCCCTCAACAATGGGGCAGAGATCGAGAATGGAAAAGGCGGTCATGGTAATTCTTTCGGGGCTGAACTCGGTTTTCCACCATGTAGGGAGGCTTTGGCGGAAAGCCAAAAACTGATTGCTGCCGATCATGTTTGTTTTTGTTTTGTTCACATTTTAATGGAATGGTCCGGCGCATCGGGATAGGGTTTTTTCATGGCGGAAGCGATTCGGATAATCGGGATTGATCCCGGGCTCAGGAACACTGGCTGGGGTGTCATTGACAGCTTGGGCAACTCCCTGCGCTTCGTTGCCTCGGGAACGGTCAAATCAGACAACAAGCTTGATCTCGCCTCGCGGCTGAACCAGCTCTATTCGGGACTGGAGGCGGTGTTGCATGAATTCAAGCCGTTCGAGGCGGCAGTTGAAAACACCTTCGTCAACAAGGATGCCACGGCGACACTGAAGCTTGGACAGGCCCGGGGTATTGCCATGCTGGCGCCGGCGCGCGCCGGTTTGCGGGTTGGGGAATACGCGCCGAACGCCGTCAAGAAAACAGTGATTGGTGTCGGTCATGGCGACAAGAAGCAGATCTTGATGATGGTCAAGGTGCTGATGCCGAAAGCCACCATTGACAGTGAGCATGCAGCGGATGCGCTGGCGATTGCCATCTGTCACGCGCATCACAGGACATCGCCGGAATGGCGCATGGCGGCAGAATGAGGATCATCCAATGATTGGCAAGCTCAAGGGCAGCATTGAGGAAATCGCCGAGGATCATGTGCTGATCGATGTGCATGGGGTCTGTTACGTGGCGTTTTGTTCGATGCGCACGCTTTCGCGGCTTGGATCAGCCGGCGAGGCGGCGGTGCTGTTCATCGAAACCTATGTGCGCGAAGATCAGCTCAAGCTGTTTGGTTTCGAAACGGCGCTCGAACGGGAATGGTTCCGGCTGTTGCAAAGCGTTCAGGGTGTTGGCGCAAAGGTGGCGCTGGCAGTGCTCTCGACGTTGACCTCGTCGGAACTCGCCAATGCGATTGCGTTGCAGGACAAGGCGACGGTTTCGCGCGCTCCGGGTATAGGCCCGAAAGTTGCGCAACGCATCGTTGCCGAACTCAAGAATAAAGTGCCGGCGCTCAGCGGTGATGCTGGTGAGGCCATGGGGCTGAAGCAGGAATTGGGCGAGGGCGTTGCTTCCGCGCCGGTGGCCGATGCCGTCTCGGCATTGTCCAATCTTGGCTACTCGCGTGACCAGGCGGCCAATGCGGTAGCGGCGGCGTTGAAATCTGCGGGAGAAAACCCGGATTCGGCAAAGTTGATCCGGCTGGGTTTGAAGGAACTGGCACGGTAATGGGGTTCCTTGTGTTAAGTTGATTTCCTTACTATATTGTCAAGTAAGGAAATTGATCGTGAGTAAGGAAATGGGCATCGAGTCAAAAGTGACGACAAAGGGTCAGACGACAATTCCGGCGGAGGTTCGTGAATATCTCAAGATCGGCGCCGGGGATCGTCTCGGCTATGAATTCGTCGACGGAAAAGTGCTGCTTGTGCCAAAGAACAAAAGCGCTCTCGAGTTTGCCGGGGTGCTTCATGTGTCTGGCCGCAACCCTGTGTCGGTCGAGGCCATGAACGAGGCGCTCGACGAAGGAATTGCCGAACGATTTGAGCGGTCGCGTGATCGGGATTGATACAAACATCATCGTTCGCCTTTTGACGCGCGACGATCCGGTGCAATTTGATGCGGCAATTTCCCTGGTGAAATCCAGCAGTGCTGATGAGCCGTTGTTCGTCAATCCGATGGTTGTCCTGGAAACCATCTGGGTGCTCGAGCGGGTATACAAGGTGGAACGGATAGTGGCTCGAAAACAGATGGCAGGTTTGCTCGATACGGTCGAAATCAAGGTTCCTGAAACATTGCGCATGGAAAATTGGGCTCAGTGGTTTACATCACCGCATGCAGATTTTTCAGATGTCATCATTGCAGACCTCAACCGTGCGAATGGGTGTGAAAAGACCATGACCTTCGATCGCAAGGCCGCCAATTCCGTTCCGGGTATGGAGCTCTTGGCATGAGTGACGCAGATCGTTTGATATCCCCTGATAAGCGCGGCGAAGATGTCGATACGACATTGCGGCCGCAATCGCTGGACGAATTTACCGGGCAGGCCGAGGCGCGGGCCAATCTGAAAGTGTTCATCGAAGCGGCCAAAAACCGTGGCGAGGCGCTCGACCATGTGCTGTTTGTCGGCCCTCCGGGCCTCGGCAAGACCACGCTGGCGCAGATCATGGCCAAGGAACTAGGTGTCAATTTCCGTTCGACCTCCGGTCCGGTGATCGCCAAGGCCGGTGATCTGGCCGCACTTCTGACCAATCTCGAAGACCGCGATGTGCTGTTCATCGATGAAATCCACAGGCTCAGCCCGGCGGTTGAGGAAATTCTTTATCCGGCGATGGAGGATTTTCAGCTGGATCTGATCATTGGCGAAGGGCCTGCGGCGCGATCGGTCAAGATCGATCTGTCACGGTTCACGTTGGTGGCAGCGACGACACGGCTTGGTCTTTTGACCAATCCGCTGCGCGACCGTTTTGGCATTCCGGTGCGTTTGCAGTTCTACACCGTTGCGGAGCTTGAGCTGATTGTGCGCCGCGGCGCCCGGATCATGGGGCTCGGCATGACCGATGATGGCGCGCTGGAGATTGCCCGGAGATCGCGGGGCACGCCGCGTATTGCCGGGCGGCTGCTCCGGCGGGTGCGGGATTTTGCGGAAGTGGCAAAAGCTGAAGCCGTCAACCAGAAAATTGCCGATGAAGCGCTGACCCGCCTGTCGGTGGACAGTATCGGGCTGGATCAACTCGACCGGCGTTATCTCGACATGATCGTGCGCAATTTCGGCGGCGGGCCGGTGGGTATCGAAACCATTGCCGCGGGTCTGTCGGAGCCGCGTGATGCGATTGAGGACATCATCGAGCCCTTTCTGATCCAGCAGGGTTTTCTGCAGCGTACGCCGCGCGGCCGGGTGCTGACGGCGCGCGCCTGGGGGCATATGGGGCTCAATCCACCAAAGGATCTTGCCGCCAGTCAGGCGAGCCTGTTTGAGGAAGAATAAGGGTCTGGATGACGGGTATCATGCCCGTTTGGTCGGGAGCGCTGCCATCAAATGCTGCACCGTCTCGTCAAGCAGTTTTTGACCGCCGGGGCGCCAACCAAGTTCTCTGATTTTTTGCGTGTCCATTTCCGCGACGGCAGTCTTGTCGGCTGATTGCGGGAGATCCGGCGCATATGGCAAAGATTGATGCAAGGGCGTGAGGATACTTCGGGTATCGACAATCATATCCGAAACATTGAACGTCTCGCCACCAATGAGGGCTGCATCTGTTTCGAGCATCAGCCGCACCGCTTTGCCTGCATCCCGGCCATGAATCTCAGACCCGGCGCGAACCGTAACCGGTTCACCTGCCAGATAGCCGGCAAACAGGCTGTCCCATTTGTTCGGGTGCAGACCGCCAAAGACACCGGTTAATCTCAGGCTGGACGTGATGAAATGTGGACCGTTCAATCTGGCGAGGGCCTGTTCGCCCAGAAGCTTGATTTCACCATAGAGCGAGGTCGGCTGCAGTGTCAGTGTTTCAACCAATGGCGTTCCGGCAGGGACGCCATCATAGACTGCGCGGCTTGACAGAAAGACCGTGCGGTCAACGCCCGCCTGTTTTGCGGCCTCGAATAGCTGCACCGATCCACCCATATTGCTGCGGCGGAAACCTGCCGGGTCATCGCCTTCTCCGCCACGGTATCGGCCGGGCAGGTGTTCAAAGGCCGCATGGATGAAAACATCAACACCGGTAAACAGTGAGCGCGGGTCCTTGTCCGGATCAAGGCTGAGCGGGCGGAACTCGACGTCACTTGAAAACAGGTCATCAGCCGGTTTTGTTCGTCCGCCGATGACGATCTCGTAGCCTGCGTCGAGTAACGTCTCGACGATATAGCGCCCGACCAGGCCTGTGCCGCCTGAGACAAGCGCTCTCATGCGGCAGCGGACGCGGCTGGATTGGCAAGCGATGCGATGTCGGGGATGTTTTCGCCGGTATGGAAGGCGTGCCAGAGATCAATCAGCGGTTTGAGTTCCACTGACCTGGGATGGTCTTTTTCCCAGGGCTTTTCATATTGGTAGTGCAGCACGCCGATTTGCTTCCAGTCCCACAGATCCGGCAGGTTGAACCAGACATATTGCAGCATGTTCATAGTGACCGGCAGGCCGTGCCAGTCGGGGAAAAATGTTTCCAGGAATGTCTGGTCGGTGCGCCGCCAGAACGCCTCCGGCTGGTCCAGCATCTCCAGCATGGATGCGAAGGTTTCCGCCGACGGCCGGGCAACGAAGACGCCGGAATTCAGCCGGTGGAAATCCTTCAGCGTCTCATAGACATTGGGGGCTGCGGAGAATTCGGGGTAGTCGAACAGCTTGTCGATGTTGCGTAACACCAGTGCATCGGCGTCGATGAAGACGCACGCCTCATATTCGGTCAGCTGCCAGAGCCGGAGCTTGCAGAAATTGTCGAGCGGCGAGTGAAACTCCGGCTTGCGTCCCTTGGTAAACGGGGCGTTGGCGTGGAGTTTGCCACGCGCATGTCGCTCATTGAACGCGTTGGATGTGTCCAGCAACTCGGTCTGGATCAGCCGGCAGCCGAGATCTGACAGCGGCGTCAGCGCCGAAGCGTTGACACCGCCGGTGTGCAGAACGACGATATCGGCCTCCGCCCTGGCAAGTTTGATCGACCGGGCAAGTGCCAGCGCGCCCATGGCGTAATCCGCATTGGTGACAAGCGTGACATAGGCGCGATGGCTGACTGCGGGTTTGTTCGCAGTCAGCCCAGAGGGAAGGGGGCTGGAAGTGCTCATGAAACCGATTTGAGCTTTTTGCCTTCCGGATCGCGGTTGATCGAGGTGGCGATGTCCTTGGTCCAGGCAGAAACAGCAGGCACGCGGGAGCGGTCGACGCGGTAGGCATATTTCCTGGCCACGTCGACGACTTCTTCGAGCAGACCTTCTTTCAGCGTGGTTGGTTCAAGCCCCAGTCCAAGGAATTTTTCATTGTGGACGACGAGGTCATTCTCGGCGGCTTCCTTGCGCGGGTTTGGCAACCAGGCGATTTCGGCGCCGGTCATGGCGGAAATCATCTTGGCCAGATCGCGAACCCGGTGGGTTTCGGTCATCTGGTTGAAAATCTCCACCTTTGAGCCGGCTGCAGGCGGATTGTTGAGCGCGATTTCAATGCAGCGCACCGAGTCCTGAATGTGGATGAAGGCGCGGGTCTGACCGCCGGTGCCGTGCACCGTCAGCGGATAACCGATCGCGGCCTGGATCAGGAAGCGGTTGAGCACTGTTCCATAGTCGCCGTCATAATCGAACCGGTTGACCAGTTGCTCGTGGCGACGGGTCTGGTCGGTGTGGGTGCCCCAGACAATTCCCTGATGCAGGTCGGTGATGCGCAGATTGTCGTTCTTGGCATAGAACTGGAAAATCAGCTGATCGAGGCATTTGGTCATGTGGTAGATCGAACCGGGATTGGCCGGATAGAGAATATCCTGTTTGACCGTTTCGCCATCCATGGTCTCGATGCCGACCGGCAGATAGCCTTCGGGAATTGCCGCGCCAACTGTCGAATAGCCGTAGACGCCCATGGTGCCAAGATGAACCAGATGCGAATCGAGACCGAGTTCCACCATAGCATTGAGCAGATTGTGGGTGGCGTTGACGTTGTTGTTGACCGTGTAATTCTTGTGACGGTCGCTCTTCATCGAATAGGGCGCGGCGCGCTGTTCAGCGAAATGCACGATTGCATCAGGGCGCTCTTCGGCGAGCCAGTTCTTCAGCACGTCATAGTCACGCGCCATGTCGATGAGATGGAAATGGATTTTTCTGCCGGTCTCTGAGTGCCAGATCCGGGTCCGTTCCTGGATCGAATCCATCGGGGTCAGGGACTGGACGCCGAGTTCGGTGTCGATCCAGCGCCGGGACAGATTGTCGACAATGTGAATCTCATGCCCGGCATTGGAAAGATGCAGTGCCGTTGGCCACCCGACAAAGCCGTCGCCGCCCATAATTGCAATCTTCATCGATGATTCTCCTGTGCCTGCATGGTTTTAATCCTGATAGATCGGTTTTATGACAGAAACACGATTGTCTCAAATACTGCTTCGAAGCTGTGGATAAATGAGGCGAAAATCCAATCAGGTAGGTATCATGGACGCATCGCTTTCGGGACACTTGCAAAACGGCGGGCATCACCTGATCCAGCGGGTGTACTACGAGGACACGGATTTTTCCGGTTTCGTCTATCACGCGCGCTATCTGCATTTTTTTGAGCGGGGACGGACGGACTACATCCGCCTGCTTGGGGTTTCGCAAGGCGCGTTGCATGCCCAGACCGACCCTGCCGAGGTCGTGGCCTTCGTGGTCCGTCGGATGGAAATTGACTTCAAATCTCCGGCGCGGATGGATGATGTGCTGACCATCATCACCAAGCCGGGTGAAGTGCGCGGCGCCCGGATGATGCTGGATCAGACCATTCTTCGGGGCGACGAGGTGCTGGCAGCCGCAGCCGTAACGGTCGCGGTGGTCAACGGTTTTGGCCGGGCCCGGCGATTGCCTGATGCGTTGCTGGCGCGGTTTGTTGGTGGCGGAGATGCCGGGTAATTCAAGGAAAGGATGATCGCTTTGGTGATCTCATCGGAAGACGAGCTGGAGAAGCTTAGGCACATCGGAAAAATTTGCGCCAACGCGATACAGGTGATGGCGAAAGCCATGGAACCGGGCATGACGACCCGCGAACTTGATCTGATCGGACGGCAACATCTGGATGCTCACGGAGCTCAGTCAGCGCCCGAAGTTTGCTACGAGTTTCCCGGAGCAACCTGCATCTCGGTCAATGAGGAAGTCGCCCATGGCGTTCCAGGCGATCGTGTCATTGTAGCCGGCGATCTGGTCAATATCGATGTGTCGGCGCTCAAGGACGGATACTTTGGCGATACAGGGGCATCATTCGGCATCGCCCCGGTGGCGCAGAAGACCTCCCGTTTGCTGCGCGACGGCAAACGGGCGCTGTCGGCAGGAATCAATCAGGTGAAAAGCGGTGCCCGCTATGCGTCGATCGGCGAATCCGTCGGCAGTTTTGCCAAGAAGAACGGCTACACGCTCATTCGCAACCTGGCCAGCCACGGTGTTGGTCAGTCGCTGCACGAGTATCCTGAAGAAATCGCCACCTGGCCAAACCGTCACGAGAAGCGGCTGATGACAGAAGGGCAGGTCTTCACAATCGAGCCGTTCCTGTCTCTCGGAGCGACTTTTGCCGAAGATGATGATGATGGAAACTGGACGCTCTACTCCGAACCGCGAGCGCTGACAGTCCAGTTCGAGCACACGCTGGTCGCCAGCCGGAATGGCCCGATTATTCTGACGTTTCCGGACTGATCGGCCGGCGGTATGCCTCCGGCGCCCAGAGACGCGGAATCCTAACCAAGCCTTAACCATAATAATTTATTACCGGAATCATGAGGATTGCGCAGATCGTGTGCGCCATCCTTTGACCAAAATTAGCCGCGAGAAGACCAGACAAGTGAAAAGGCGGCAATCGCTCACTTCTGGTCTCCCGGTAAAAGTGACGTCTTGGCCGCCCGGTAATAAAGCCGGGCGTTTGGATTCGAGGGTTAATTGAATGGAACAGGTTGGACTTGCAGCAACCAGCGACGTGACGCTCTGGTCGCTCTTCATGCAGGCTGGTTTCGTGGTCAAGATTGTTATGCTTGGCCTGATCGGCGCATCGATCTGGACATGGGCGATTGTCGCAGACAAGTGGATTTCGTTTGGCAAGTTCCGCCGTCAGCTTGACCAGTTCGAGCAGGTTTTCTGGTCTGGTCAATCGCTTGAGGAATTGTACCGGACCTTGTCGGACAAGAAATCAGTGGGCATGAGCGCGATCTTTGTTTCGGCAATGCGCGAGTGGAAAAAATCTTTCGAACGTGGCGCCAAGTCTCCGATCGGTCTGCAAATGCGGATCGACAAGGCAATGGACGTGACGCTGGCGCGCGAAGCGGATTCGCTGGAAGCCAGGCTTAGTTCGCTGGCTACGATCGGATCTGCAGCTCCGTTTATCGGTCTGTTCGGTACGGTCGTTGGCATCATGACATCGTTTCAGGCGATCGCAGGATCGAAATCCACCAACCTTGCTGTTGTGGCGCCGGGTATTGCCGAAGCGCTGCTCGCTACCGCCATCGGCCTTCTCGCCGCCATTCCGGCGGTTATCGCCTACAACAAGTTTTCATCCGACGCAGGCAAGTTGTCAGCGCGGATGGAAGGGTTTGCCGACGAGTTTTCAGGCATCCTGTCGCGCCAGATCGACGAGCGTTCGAACGCCCGTCAGGCTGCGGAATAGGAGGCTCAAATGGGCATGTCCGCACAGGGTAGCCGAGGCGGCGGTTCGCGCCGTGGACGACGCGGTGGCCGCAAGCAACTGTTGAGCGAAATCAACGTCACGCCATTCGTCGACGTGATGCTGGTGCTGTTGATCATTTTCATGGTGGCGGCCCCCTTGCTGACGGTTGGCGTGCCGATCGATCTGCCGGAAACCGAAGCCAAGGCGCTGAATTCCGAAACCCAGCCGATCACCGTTTCGGTGAATTCGTCTGGGCAGGTCTTTCTGCAGGAAACCGAGATCGCCATTGATGAAGTGGTGGCCAAGCTCGAAGCCATCGCCACCACTGGCTACAGTGAACGTATCTATGTTCGTGGAGATACCAACGCGGATTATGGCACCGTCATGAAAGTGATGGCGCGGATATCTGCCGCCGGGTTCAAGAACCTTGGCCTGGTCACGCTCCAGGAACAGGGCAGTTGACGGCGCGCTGATGAAGGGAAGTCTGGCGACATCAACGGTTTTACATGCGCTGGTGCTGGGGGTCGCGCTGTCGTCCTTCACTGCACCGAAGACGCTTGAAGTCGCGGATGTGGAATCGTTTCCGGTCAGCATCGTGCCGATTGAAGAGATTACCCAGATCCAGCAGGGCGAGAAAACCGCCCCGCTCGCTGAAAAGGCTGCCCCGACACCAACGTCGCGTCCTGATCCGGTGCCGGACGCAGAAAATGCCGGTGACAATTCAGTCGATCTGAAATCCAGCAAATCGGCAAAGCCAAGTCCCAAGGAAGTGGTTTCCGAGGCGCCGCCAAAGCCGGAAGAGAAACCTGCGCCGAAGCATGAACCCGTGCCCGAGACGCCAACGCCGGAACCGGTCAAAGTGACGGAGCCCAAACCCGCTCCTGAACCGGCGCCAAAGCCAGCAGCGGAAAAACCGGCGGAACCGGCACCGGCCCCTGTGGAGGTTGCTGCCCTGCCTGCTGAAACGGCACCAGATCCGGTGGCGGAAGCGATCACCGAGGCGGCGCCGTCAGAGCCGCAATTTGCAAGCTTGCCGAGTGCCGGCCCGGTGCCGCAAACACGGCCTGAACCTGCGAAAACTGTTGCCAAGCAGGAAGCGAAGGAAAAAACCTCGTCGAAAGAGAGCGATTTCAACGCCGACCAGGTGGCAGCCCTTCTCAACAAGCAGGATGCTGCGGGTGGCGGTGCAAAACGCTCTACCGAAACGGCATCGCTGGGTGGCGCGCGAACCACACGTGGAAACACGCTCAGCCAGAGCGAAATGGACGCGCTGCGTGGCCAGATCCAGAAATACTGGAATATCATTCCGGGGATGGCTGATGGCGGAGATGTGCTCGTAACGGTAAAGATGAGGCTTGATCTGGCCGGCAATATAATTGGCGAGCCGGATGTGACTGCCTCAGGTGGATCTGCGGGAACGCGTGGCACATTGTCAGGCAGCGCCCGGCGGGCTGTCCTGAGGGCGCAGCCCTATCAGTTGCCTAAAGAAAAATATGATTCATGGGCTGATGTGATCGTGAATTTCGATCCCAGCCAGATGTTCTAAGCGCTGAAAGGCTGCATTATGAAAATGATCAACCGTACTCTTTTTCTGCCATTGGCGATGGTTGCCGCGCTCGTGTTGCTGGTGTCGAGCCCGGCACGCGCCGTGGTCGAGATCGATATCAATCGCGCCAATGTCGAACCCTTGCCGATTGCCATCACCGACTTCATCTCAAATGACGCAGTCGGGGCGCAGATTGCGGCAGTGGTTGCTGCCGATCTCAAGCGCTCCGGCCTGTTCGCCCCGATCGACAAGGCGGCGTTCATCGAGAAGATCTCCAATCCCGATGCCGCGCCGCGGTTTGAAGACTGGCGGGTGATCAACGCGCAGGCGCTTGTAACCGGCCGGCTGGCGCGCGAAGCCGATGGCCGCTTGCGGGCTGAGTTCCGGCTTTGGGACACTTTCGCCAATCAGCAGCTTTCGGGCGAGCAATTCTTCACCCGTCCTGAAAACTGGCGCCGCGTGGCGCATATCATCGCCGATGCGATCTATGAGCGGCTGACCGGCGAAAAGGGCTATTTCGACAGCCGTGTGGTGTTCGTTTCCGAAAGCGGCCCAAAGACGGATCGCAAGAAGCAACTGGCAATCATGGATCAGGACGGCGCAAACATCCGAATGCTGACCAATGCCAATGATATCGTCCTGACACCGCGGTTTTCGCCCAGCCGTCAGGAAATCACCTACATGTCGTTCGAGGGCGGTCAGCCGCGGGTTTACCTGCTGCAGCTTGAAACCGGCCAGCGCGAACTGGTTGGCAATTTCCCCGGCATGACGTTTTCGCCGCGGTTTTCGCCAGACGGTCAGAAGGTGATCATGAGCCTTCAGCAGGAAGGCAATGCAAACATCTACACGATGGATCTGCGTTCGCGCTCGACCACACGGTTGACCAACACCGCTGCGATTGACACCTCGCCATCGTATTCGCCCGATGGAAACCAGATTGTTTTCGAGAGCGACCGGGGCGGACGCCAGCAGCTTTACATGATGGGCGCGGATGGCTCGAACCAGCGGCGTGTCTCATTCGGGGACGGCTCCTATTCGACCCCGGTCTGGTCACCACGCGGCGACCTGATCGCGTTCACCAAGCAATCGGGTGGAAAATTCTCGATCGGAGTGATGAAGACCGACGGGTCGGGCGAGCGCATTCTGACCACCGGTTTTCATAATGAGGGACCGACCTGGGCACCCAACGGCCGGGTGTTGATGTTCTTCCGCCAGCCTGCCGGTTCAGGTGGTCCGCAGATTTATTCGATCGATCTGACGGGCTACAATGAACAGCTGGTGACCACCCCAACCTATGCCTCGGACCCGGCGTGGTCACCGTTGCTTGAGTAGCGTCAGGCCCAGAAAAGGCGTGGATTTGCCGTCTTTGCGCCGCATTGTGCGTCCAAACGCAGCCTGCAACATGAAAAAACAGACAAAATTAACCGTCTTTCTTCAATGCCGATTAACCGCGACCGGTTACCAATGATCAACCAAAACCTTCCAAGGAGTCCGGCCATGCGCCGCATGCAAGAACTTGCCCGCAACCCGGCGATGATCGCGCTTTTCGCAGCGCTCATGCTAACGGGCTGCGCTTCGAAAAAGAACAACCTGCCCAACAATGCTGCAGATCTTGGTCTGGCCGGTAATGCGGCCCCGGGAACTCAGCAGGATTTCACCGTCAATGTTGGTGACCGGATTTTCTTCGACACAGATTCGTCGGTGGTCCGGGCTGATGCGGCGGCGACACTTGATCGCCAGGCGCAATGGCTCAACCAGTATCCGAACTATCAGATCACTGTTGAAGGCCATGCCGACGAGCGCGGCACGCGGGAATACAACCTTGCACTCGGTGCGCGCCGTGCTTCTGCAACACGGCAGTATCTGGCCAACCGGGGCATTCAGGCCAACCGCATCCGTACGATCTCGTTCGGCAAGGAACGTCCGGTCGCTGTCTGCGATGACATTTCCTGCTGGTCGCAGAACCGTCGCGCGGTTACGGTCCTTGGCGGTGCCGGAAGCTAACGGCAGTTATGATCATTTGATCTGAAATGGCGGTCTTCGGGCCGCCATTTTTTATGGCGGGTGCGGTTCACCATAGTTTGGCCGGTTTGTGCGTTGATTTGATGTGCCGCCATGCGTTATTCCAGATACTTGGGCATTTGCCCGCGTAATGAGGTCAGGCCGATGAAACCTATTTCCAGACTACTCGCCGCGGCGGCGATCAGCGCATTCGCGTTTCCGGTGAGTGCGGCGCCGCTGTTATCCGGATTTTCGCAGGGCTCGCTGGTTCCGCCAGCCGTGATTGGAGCCACTGAAACCAGCCGCGCACCGGTGATTTTGGCGCAAAGCGGGGATCCGGTCTACCGGATCGGACAGCTCGAGGAACAGATCCGCGGGCTCAATGGCCGCATCGAGGAACTCGGTTTCCAACTGCTGCAGATGCAGGAGCAGATGCGCCAGATGCAGCAGGACAACGAGTTCCGGTTTCAGGAGCTTGAGAAAACCGGCAATCAGCGTGGCGATGCCGGACCAGCGATTACCCAGCCTGGAATTGAGGAATCGACCACAGCGTCGACAACTCAGGACACTCAGGGGACAGGTTCTGCTGCGGCAGACCTCGGAACGATCCGGTTTGATGACAAGGGTGATCTTATCGGCGGGATCATCGAGCCGATGGATAGCGGGAGCGATACCGCATCGCTGTCATCGCCTGAAGACATGTATCAGGCAGGCTACAATCACATGCTGGCGGGTGATTATGCCTTGGCCGAGCAGGTGTTTCAGGATTATGTCGCCAACAACCCCGACGACGCGCGCGCATCGGATGCAATGTTCTGGCTGGGTGAGGCGCAATATTCGCAAGGCAGATATCAGGAGTCTGCCACGACCTTTCTCGATGCACACAAACGATACCCTCGTGCCGACAAGGGCGCTGACACGTTGCTTAAGCTCGGCATGTCGCTGGCCAAGCTCGATAACCGCGAGACAGCCTGCGCAACCTTGCGCGAAGTTCTGATCCGCTATCCCGGCGCCTCCGCGGCTGTTCGCGCCAAGGTTAGCGAAGAGCAGCAGCGGGCGAGCTGCTAAGTTCTTGCTGGCCCCTATGAAGCCTGATCGTTCGGGCGGCTCCACGCAAACGCGACACCAATTCCAACAATGCCTCTCTGAATTTTATACCAGTTTGACCGACGATCGCCCGCTTGGCGTTGCAGTGTCAGGGGGATCGGATTCTCTTGGACTGCTCTATGGGCTGGCCACACTGGTGCCGCCGCAAAAGCTGGTGGCATTGACTGTGGATCACGGCTTGCGTCCCGCGTCCGCCGATGAAGCACGCTGGGTCAAGTCGCGCTGTCGGCGGCTCGGCATTCGTCATGAGACGCTCAAATGGGAAAGCGGCCAACCGGCGACAGGACTGCAGGCCGCGGCCCGGGCGGCCCGCTACCGGTTGCTGGTTGATGTCTCCGCGCGGTTGGGTCTGGCCGCAGTGCTGACTGCGCATACGCGGGACGATCAGAATGAGACATTGGCCATGCGCCGGGCGCGGAGTTCCTCGGATCATGCGCCTGGTCTCGCAGGCATTCCGCCGGCAACCCTTTTCGAAGGACGAATGTGGGTCCTGCGGCCATTGCTGGGCCTTGATCGTACCGAGATCCGTGATTTCCTTCGCAGCAAGGATATTGTTGACTGGATCGAGGATCCATCGAACAGCGATCTGCGTTTTGAGCGGGTTCGGGTTCGCACCAGATTGAGGGATGAAGGTTCTCCGCCTGCCTGTCCGGATGGTTCGAACATCGCGATTGCCCGGTTTCAGCTTGCCAGCAAGGCAGCAGACTTCATCAATTCCCATTGCCATGTGGATGCGAATGGACTGGCCTGGATGCAATACAGTCAGGATGATGCTGCCGATGTGGCTACGGCCGCACTTGAAGCTCTGATCGATTGGTGCGGCGGCGCTTTGCGTCCGCTCGACAGGCGCGGCAAAGCGACGCTTGCGGAATTTCTGACCGCGGATGCCAGTGGCGACGGTGGCCGGACAATCAGTCTGGGGCGGACACTGATCCGGTGCCGGGGTTCCTTTTTGACTGTAAGGCGTGAATGCCGCGATATCCCCAAACTTGTCCTTGGGCCGGGTGCCAGCGGAGTTTGGGACCGGCGATTCCGTGTTCACAATCTCTCCAATGGTTCTCTCCTGACAGTTTCAGGTGGCGGAGATGGCGGCGTTTTGCCCTTTTTCAGCCGTGGGCGGGACAGGCTGTCAGTAGATCTGGCTATGGAAGATGGCGTGGTTGGTGGATTCGTCTGCCAGCCATTGCCAGGACGAAGCTCGCATATTCTGCCGGTGCACCAGTTGCCTCTGGCCCAGGCGGTGGCGCGATTGGCGAAGCTCAAGCGGTTCCCGGAGTGCCCGTGGGGCAATTCACTGGATATTCCGGCGTTAACTGCGATGAAAGTGCAATGACAAACGCCGCCGTTAGCCTTGGCAAGACCCCTCCGGGCTCCTATGTTGTAGGTTGAGTTTTCGAAATTCGGTTATGCGCCGGTGGCTGCAGGCCTTGATCCCCGAGGAAGAGCATGAACCCCAACTTCCGCAATTTTGCCCTATGGGCAATCATCGCGCTCCTGTTGATCGCACTGTTCAACATGTTTCAAAGTCCGACTGAACGGACTGCTGGGCGTGACATCGCCTATTCGCAGTTCCTCAAGGACGTGGATGTAGGCCGTGTCCGTGACGTGACAATCGTCGGTGAACGGATTTCCGGTAACTACACCGATTCCGCCACCGGTTTTCAAACCTACTCGCCTGGCGATGCAGGCCTGATCCAGCGCCTGAACAGTCACAATGTGACGATTACAGCCAAGCCGGAGGTCGACAGCTCCAACACGCTTGTTGGCTATCTGATTTCCTGGCTGCCGATCCTGCTCATTCTGGGCGTCTGGATCTTCTTCATGCGTCAGATGCAGGGTGGCTCACGTGGCGCCATGGGATTTGGCAAGTCGAAGGCAAAACTGCTGACCGAAGCGCATGGCCGAGTCACCTTTGCGGATGTTGCCGGTGTTGACGAAGCCAAGCAGGATCTCGAAGAGATCGTCGAATTCCTGCGTGACCCGCAGAAGTTCCAGCGGCTCGGCGGTAAGATCCCGCGCGGCGTTCTGCTCGTGGGCCCTCCCGGTACAGGTAAGACACTGACTGCCCGCGCCGTCGCAGGCGAAGCCAATGTCCCGTTTTTCACCATTTCGGGTTCGGATTTTGTTGAAATGTTCGTTGGCGTCGGCGCAAGCCGCGTTCGCGACATGTTTGAACAAGCCAAGAAAAATGCGCCTTGCATCATTTTCATCGATGAAATCGACGCTGTCGGGCGTCATCGCGGCGCCGGACTTGGCGGCGGCAACGACGAGCGCGAACAGACGCTCAACCAGTTGCTTGTCGAAATGGATGGTTTCGAAGCCAATGAAGGCATCATTCTCATCGCCGCAACCAACCGCCCCGATGTGCTTGACCCTGCATTGATGCGTCCGGGCCGGTTCGACCGTCAGGTCGTTGTGCCGCTTCCCGACGTTAATGGCCGTGAGAAGATCCTCAAGGTTCATGTCCGCAACGTTCCGATGGCGCCGAATGTCGATCTCAAGGTTCTTGCTCGCGGCACACCCGGTTTCTCCGGTGCCGATCTCATGAACCTGGTCAATGAAGGCGCCCTGCTGGCGGCCCGGCGTAACAAGCGTATTGTTACGATGGCTGAGTTTGAAGACGCCAAGGACAAGGTGATGATGGGTGCCGAGCGTCGCTCGACGGCCATGACCCAGGAAGAAAAGAAACTCACCGCCTACCATGAAGCTGGCCATGCCGTCGTTGCGCTCAATGTCGCGATGGCTGATCCGGTTCACAAGGCAACCATCATCCCGCGCGGCCGGGCGCTTGGCATGGTCATGCAGTTGCCCGAAGGCGACCGCTATTCCATGAGCTACAAGTGGATGGTGTCGCGGCTGGCAATCATGATGGGTGGCCGAGTTGCCGAAGAACTGACCTTCGGCAAGGAAAACATCACGTCGGGTGCGTCATCTGATATCGTGCAGGCCACCAAGCTGGCTCGTGCGATGGTGACCGAGTGGGGCTTCTCCGACAAGCTGGGACTGGTTGCCTATGGCGAGAACCAGCAGGAAGTCTTCCTGGGGCATTCTGTTGCGCAGCAGAAAAACGTTTCTGAATCGACTGCCCAGACCATCGACAGTGAAGTTCGCCGTTTGATCGATCAGGCTTATGTCGAAGCTCGCGAGATCCTGACCAAGAAAAAGAAGGGTTTTATCGCCATCGCGGAAGGCCTGCTTGAGTATGAAACGCTGACCGGCGAGGAAATCAAGGCACTGATCCGTGGTGAGAAGCCTGCTCGTGACAATGGTGATGATACACCACCGAGCCGTGGAACCGCGGTTCCGACCGCTGGCGCCAAGAAGGGCGGAGCGGGGAAAAAGGGCGATGAGCCTGATACGGGTCTGGAACCACAGCCGCAATAAAAAGCGGCCTGCATAAACCATAATGGCTTGGAATTGTTGACAGCCGCCCGCCGGGCGGCTGTTTTGTGTGTATTGCAATGGTTTGTAACAAAATCTGATTGTATTCTTGTGCCGATGTGTCGGATCAATCAGGGCATAAGAAAAATATCAAATTATACCGGGGGCTTTCATGAGCAGGCGATATTTTGGCACGGATGGAATTCGTGGCCAGGCAAACAAGGCGCCCATGACGCCGGATCTGGCAATGCGGGTAGGCATCGCGGTTGGAAATCTGTTCCGGCGGGGTGACCACCGGCACAGGGTGGTTATCGGCAAGGACACGCGGCTGTCCGGCTACATGATCGAGAACGCGCTGGTGGCAGGCTTTACGGCTGCAGGATTGGACGTCTTCCTGCTGGGACCGATCCCGACCCCGGCGGTGGCGATGCTGACCCGATCTCTGCGTGCTGACATTGGTGTGATGATATCCGCGTCCCACAATCCCTATCAGGACAATGGCATCAAGCTTTTTGGACCCGATGGCTTCAAGCTTTCGGACGAACTGGAGTCCCGGATCGAGGATCTGATGGACGAGGACATCCATCTGCAGCTGGCGCGTCCCGATTCGATCGGCCGTGCCAAGCGCGTTGACGGTGTGCATGACCGCTACATCGAGTTTGCCAAACGCACCCTGCCCAAGGACATCACCTTGGCGGGCATGCGGGTTGTCATCGATTGCGCCAACGGTGCGGGCTACAAGGTTGCTCCAGCAGCGCTGTGGGAACTCGGTGCTGATGTGATTGCCATCGGCGAGGAGCCGAATGGCACCAATATCAACCTCAATTGCGGATCGACCCATCCGGTAGCTCTATCGCGCAAGGTTCACGAAGTGCGGGCCGATATCGGTATCGCGCTGGATGGCGATGCAGACCGTGTGCTGATTGTCGATGAAACCGGTGCGGTTATTGATGGCGACCAGTTGATGGCGTTGATTGCTGAAACCTGGGCTACGGACGGTATGCTGCGCGGCAACGGCATCGTGGCGACCGTGATGTCCAATCTTGGCCTTGAACGGTTCCTTGACGGGATCGGTCTAACGCTTGCCCGCACAAAGGTGGGTGACCGTTATGTGGTCGAGCATATGCGCAAACATGATTTCAATGTCGGCGGCGAGCAATCGGGTCATATTGTTCTGTCGGACTTTGCCACAACCGGAGATGGTCTGGTCGCTGCGCTGCAGGTGATGGCTTGTGTGCAGAGGATGGGACGTCCGGTGTCGGAAGTCTGCCGCAGGTTCGAGCCTGTGCCCCAGGTGCTCAAGAACGTGCGGCATTCGGGTGGTCACCCGCTCAACGATGCGCTTGTGAAAGCGGCCATCGCTGAAGCTGAGGCAACTCTGGGCACTTCGGCTCGCCTGGTCATTCGTCCTTCAGGAACGGAACCCCTGATCCGGGTGATGGCCGAAGGCGACGACCGCGAAATGATCGAGACGGTTGTGGATCAGCTGATCAATGTGATTTCAGGCGCGCGCAACGCCGCTTGAGCGATCTTTGACGCGAGGCAGCATTTCAGTGGCGCTTTCGCGTCGGATTTTTTATGTTTGCTCCGGAACTTATTCCGGCATTGTCCTCACGCTCAGTGCATCTGATCGGATGCCCTCAGTATTTCTCCCGGTTCTGTTTGTTTGATGCTGGGCTTAATGTGATATCACTGGGCGCTGTTTTGGGCCGTCCTTCGCGTTTCGCCGTTGGGTACTTTGCAGATCATTAACACAAGCTGAAATGCGTTCATGTTGCGTTTTATTCTACAGATTCTTGGTAAAGAGACGTGGTTAAGCGTGCTTTAACCTTTGTGGATCATTCTCCATCGCGAACCAATAACAGTGTTGTCACCAGAACCGGCGACAGCGCATGTCTCGACGATGGAGCCAATGATGAGAAAGATTTTCCTGGCCAGCGCGGCCATGGTGCTTGCCGGTGTAGGTGCAGCTGGTGCTGCTGATGTTATGCCGGCCCCGTATGTGGAGGCGCCGATGTATGAGGCACCCGTATCGCAGCCTGTCGCTGCTGTCGGTGGTTGGTACCTTCGCGGAGACGTCGGGTATTCCTGGAACAAGATGAAGGGCGCCCATTTCTTTCAAGGCGGCCTTGGTACCTATGCGCCGTTCACCACGACCAAGCTGCGCTCGTCCTACAGCGTCGGTGTCGGCGTCGGCTACCAGATCAACAACAGGCTGCGTACCGACGTGACGCTGGACTATTTCGGCAAGGCAAAATTCAGAGGCTCGACCACAGGCAGCTGTGGTGTGGCGACTGCCTGTACCTCGACTGACCTGAGCTCCATTTCCGGCTACGGTCTGCTGGCTAACGCCTATGTCGATCTCTACAAGCAGGGACGCTTTACCTTCTATGCAGGTGGTGGTGTCGGCGGTACGCATGTCAAATGGGATGATCTGAACAACACATCTTGCGAAACGGGCAATTCTGCGAATTGCGATCCGTCTTTCAACCACGGTGGCGCTGCCGGATGGCGCTTCACCTATGCCTTGATGGCCGGTGCTTCGGTTGACGTGACCTGCAATCTCAAGGCAGATGTCGGCTACCGCTACCGTCACATTTCAGGTGGCGGGATGTTCAAGAGCCTGACCAGCGATGGCTATCAGGGGTATCACAAAGGCATTTCCTCGCATGAAGTTCGCGGCGGCCTTCGTTACGGCTTCAATGGTTGCGCCCAGGAAGAGATCTATATCGAGCCCGCCCCGATCCTGCCTGCTGTCTACAAATAAACCGTCAGCTGTATCGCATCAGACTGTATTCACTTCGAACCGCCCGGCTGCCATGCCGGGCGGTTTTCTCGTTCGATCAAAGATTTTTGGATACATATGTTCATCAGTATTGGCGCAGAAATCACGGTTAATGAACATGCTTAACTGTGACTTAACCAGTCGTGGCCATAGTGACTTCATACGTATTCGGGACGCGTTTGAGCGAGGCCGGATCAATTGAAGGGAATATGGTCATGTTCATGCGACTTGCTGTGGGGTCTTGCATTGCAGCGTTGATAGGAATTGCGGCGCCCGCCCATGCGGCAGATCTAGATGAAATCATCTACGCCAGGGAATTGCCGGTCACGCAAACGGTCGAAATTGGAACAGGATGGTATTTGCGCGGCGATCTTGGCTATTCGACCAAAACCCGGGGCGCTGCCACCAATTACTCGGTCTTCAGCGCCGGGCCACCAGCCACCTACACCGGCACCGCGTTCAACAGTTCCTCGCTGGAAAACGACTGGTCCGGTTCTATGGGTGTCGGCTACAATTTCACCGACTATCTCCGGGCCGATCTCACTTTTGATTACAGCAGAGGCCGATTCGCGGGAGCCACGAGTTCGGCAACTGCCTGTACTGGACTTGCAACCGGTCAATGCGCCAGCGTCGATTCGCAGAATGTCGAGCAATATGGCTTCATGGCCAATGCTTATGTCGATCTCGGCACCTTTGTCGGCTTCACACCCTATGTCGGTGCCGGCGCCGGTGTTACCCGCGTGACGTGGAAGCCGTACAACAATGATCAGAGCTGCGTTTCTGTTGCAGGCAATGCATGCGGCGCCACTGCCGCTACAGACAGAACCCGGTCGGGAACAGAAAGCTGGCGCTTCACTTATGCCTTGATGACCGGCGTTTCCTATGACCTGTCCAAGGACCTCAAGCTGGACCTTGGCTATAAGTATTCCAAGATCAAATCCGGCAATCAGTCAGGCTTTGATGCCACAACGATGGCGGCTGGTGCAGCTGGTTTTCAGGTCCAGGACAATGGCTTCGAGAGGCATGAAGTCCGGGTTGGACTGCGCTACTCTCTCTGGTAGTCGCGACGGATTTACGAGCATCAGGAAGGGCGGATCATCTCCGCCCTTTTTGTATGGTGCAGCGCAGAATGTTGCTTGACAGTCAATTCACCGAGGTCTAATCCCGCCAGTGGGCCACCCCTCCCCAACGAGGGTTCGTTATTCATGGCTACTTTTCCTTTATATTCCAATTGGTTAGCTGTTCTGTTTTCCCCGGCTGTGCCAGATTTGTGTCAAAAATCGCGTTTGTGACAGTTTTGTCGGTCATCGCGTGGCCATAGGTCTTGACCACCTGGGACACGTCCTTCCATCCACCCATCTTGGCAACCGTCACCACGTCGACGCCCTTGTGCAGCAACGTGGTCGCAAAGCCATGGCGGCATGAATGAAACGACAGGTGCTTGATCCCGGCGCGAGCGATGGCGCTGTCCCATACAGGCCGCGCGCTCTCGCGAGACACGTACCGGAAAACACGTTCGCCAGGTTGGCGATTGGAAACGATGTTCGCGATCGCGGCGACGACGCGCGGCGGCAAATGAGCGATCCTTTCCGCATTCACCTTCGTTTGCCGGATCAATGCAGTTGCACCGATAAGGTCCAGTTCATCCCAAACCATGTTGATCGCCTCGGAGATCCGCGCGCCGGTCCCGTACATGAACAGGCAAAGCGCACCCAGGTGAGGCGATGCGTTCGACACAAAGGCGTCAACCCATTCCCCCGTCACCGGCTCTTTCGTTTTGGCGGCAACCGGGAACCGCTTCACCTTGATCGGTGGGCACCACTCCAATTCGGCCGCGTGATTGATGATCGCCTGAGTTGGCACGATCGCTTGCCGATTGCGTGTTGCGCCGCCCGCATTTGGATACAGGCGGATAGCACTTTGCCGGATCGCCCCGGCTGTAATTTCGCGGACTGGTTGATCGCGCCAATAGTCCTCGACCCGTTCAAGAAAACGTGTCGGTTTTTCTGCCTCGCGATATGCCATTGCGGCTTGAGCGAAGGTCAGCGTTGCCCCCGGTCCATCGAGATGACGTGTCCACTCCGCTTTTTCGCGTTCGGCTGCAATTCGCTGCGCGACTGCTTTGTCCTGAGCTTCCGTAGAGCCGCGTAGTCGCCGCCCGGCAACCGTTCCCCGGAAGTGCCAGACTTTGCCGCGCCTGTAGAGCTTGATTGGCATGGCCGCATCGCCTCCATAAGTTGCTGCACGTCGTTTTCTGTCAGGATCATCTTTTTTCCGAACACCGCGCAAGCGCCAATCGATCTGGCCTTGTGCCGGATCGTGCGTTCGGGAACTCCAAGATAGTCTGCCAATTCTGTCGGCGTGGTATAGGCAGGCAACAAGACCGTCATGGCTCATTCCCCCGTCTTTGCTGTAATTTCAAGGAAGCGATCGCGGCCGTCGCGGGTCTGCTTTATGCCGTCAATGTTCCATTCCGCGCCGTCGTGGTCGAGCGTATCCGTGTGCACGATGTCGCGCGTGGTCGCTGTCGATCGCACCACGAACCGGGAAAGCAGGACAGATCCGATCTGGTCCGCCGCAAACTTCTCGGCGTCTGACACGTCGGTTCTCTCTGCCCACACGGTTGTCAAGTCGGCAACTTCATAGATCGGTTCGTTGAACGCATTGTAGCCGACAATTGTCAGCCGCCGCACAGTGATTTTCTGGTCAAGTTTTCCGATCGAAGGCATCTCTATTCAGCCTCTCCCGCACCCGGATTGCGCTCACCGAGTGGCGTCATGTTTAACGGCGAAAGCCGTTCGTTGCCGCCGTCGACTTCCGGCATATTCTCCCATCCTCGGATTTCGTTGACGCTCAGCCAACCCCATTCGCGGCCTATCCGGTAGGCTTCGAACCGGGCCTTCTGATCGCCTCGGAGCAGGCCAGCCAGGTCGTGTTCAATGAACAGGGTTTTCCGGCTTTCCATCGGCAACAGCGCCACATTCATCGCCTGTTCAACCCGCCTTGCCATCGGCGCCAAGCATCGGGCAACCAGTGCGCGGCTTTCTTCTCCGATGTTCGAATAGGTCGCGTTGTCGGTAATGCCCACGGCAGAGGGCGGTACTCCCCAAATGCGGCAGATGTCGAGATTGGTCAGCTTTCGGCTTTCTAGGAACTCCGCATCCCGCGCCGTCATCGAGAATGATTTCCATTCCGCGCCGCCGTCGAGAACCATCACATTCGAGGTGACGTTGTTCGCGTTGATCTTTGCCGCGAGCGCGCTCAATGCCCCCTCCTTGCCAGTCGGTCCCAGCGAGTTCGGGAAGACCAGAGCGCCGGATGGCCGGTTGCCCTTTGCGGCAAGCCCTGCCGCTGTGTCCTGTTGCGTGAGCGCCAGGTTGAATGTCTCGCGAGCAATCTGGATCGGTGACAGGCCCATGACGCCGTTCTGATCAAGCCTATAGCGCAGGTGCAGGATCTCATCTTGCAACAAGACCCTGATCCGCCCGTTGCGATCGGTCACGCGGTAGCGCAGCCGCCCGCTCTCAAGCCGCTCAACAACGACGCGGCCGGGGTCGAGTGGGTGCAGCGCCGTCACCTGTCCGCGCGGGTTCCAATCGAGCGCCGCATAGGCGTTGCCCGTGATCAGCAGGCTTGCAATCAACATTTCGCGCGCCTCGAACGCGGTCATCGTGTCATTCGGCGCATCGTGCAGAACGCTATAAAGTGGATGGTCCGTCGCGCGTTCGCGGCCACCATTGGCGGCGCGTCGATAGGTGTTGAGCGGGACGGCCGCGAGCGATTGCGAGATTGCGCCGATGCAAGCGCCAGCCGTGGCAATGCCGCTGGCGCGCTTCGGGTCAACATAAGCGCCCGCGCCGCCCTGGAGGCCGAACCATTCGGCAATAAACGGATCGTCGGACTGGATGCGGGTTTCGGCGCGCGTCTCGCGGCCAAGGATGCGGTCAAGAATTCTCATCGGCCCAGCTCCAAAAGTTTCAGTGCCCGTTCGGCATAGCGCCGGAACGGAGCGGCGGTTTCGAGGGAACGCGCGTGGATGATTGTCCCGTCATAGGCAGGCCAGGCAAGCACAACGGAAATCTCGTGAAGGTCGACGGCGCGCAGCTCGCGCCTGTCGCCGTCTCGGGCTTCGTCGATCGCGGTGAACCCGAACGACATGCCGCCCAGGTCGCCACGTTCGGCAAGTGCCAGCACGTCACGTCCCGCCGAAGTGTCCGGCACATCAATATCGAATGCCAGCCCCCGCGTATCCTCGGAAAGCCTGAGCGTGCCGGAACGGGTGCGCGCCAGCACGCGGCCCGGGTCATGGTCGACCAGCGCCAGCACGTCGCCACGTCCGCGCAACGAGGCCGCGAAGGCCCCCCGTGCGATCGTCTCGACAAACCGCCCGCCGATCGTGGCCGGATTATCAAAGGTCGCAGCGTAGCCTTCCAGCCGCCGCCCCTTGGCGCGGATTTCGGCCGCAAGTGCGCGTCTTTCGGTTGTCATAGGCAGACCTCCCGATAAGGCTGAATGAGCCGATCCACGACGCCTTGCGGTTTCACATCGGCGTCGTCGCGGTGATCGTAGAAATAGGCTGTCAGCATCAAGACGGCATGCTCGACAGCCGGTGGCAACGGATCGGCGGCCATGTCGACGCCGATGCTGGCCAGGTGGTCGCTTGCCGCCGCGATCATTGCGGTGATCGCGGCGTCTTCGTCGTCGTGATCGACGCGGCACTGAACTTTCGCGGCGGCAAGGTCGACCATGGATCAGATCTCCGCGTAGCGGAACGCTTCGGCGTGGCGCACGGCCACGTCGGCGTCGAGGAAGGCGTGCAGCAGCGCGCCGCCGTTCGAGGCAACGTCCGGGTGATACGGGTTGAGCAGAATGTCGACGGCTGACCAGTAGCCCAGCACAAGCTCACCCCACTGCCCATATATGAGCGCCGACTTGTCGCTGCCCGCTCCGATATCGGTCGGAACCTGCGTCGAGACTTCGACGCGCTGCCCGTGGAACAACTCGGATGCGGGAATGACATGACCGTCGCCGTCCTTGGCCTTCCGAGTCGCCTTCATCACGGTCGGGTTTGTCAGGAACGCCGCCGTGCCGGTCACGTCATCAATTTCCAACGCGGAAATCAGGTTCGCCGTGGTGTCGGAGAAGATGGTTTCCGTCGTCTCCTTAACGACGCCCGGAGTGTTGAGGATGCCCAACGGCTGCGCATTCGCGCCGCTGCCGTTGATCGCTGCCAGGTCGAGGCCCTGAGCCAGAATAAAGCCCAGGTCGCGGCGCAACAGATCTTCGATCGCCACGCCCGATTGCAGCATCAAGCGCCGGCTGAGCCTGTACTCGCCCGTGATCGTCTTCGGTCCCATGCTGACCTTATCAAAGCCCGCGGCGCTGCGGCCGGCGTTGCCGTTCTCTTGCACCCAGGTCGCCGTGCCAGACGAGGCAAGGTTCGGCAGGTCGAGGAAGCCGGTCAAGTTCGCCATGACGGTCGCGCCCATGCCCTGCACCTTGAGCGCCGGACGGAAGCGATCGGCCATCCCGGCAAGCTGGGTGGCGACGGTGTAACCGCCAGCAGGATCACTCCCCACGGTCTGCGAGCGGGTTTCGCCAAGCAGGATTTCGGTCGGAACGGCAAGGTGAATGCCGTTGCCGGTGCGCTGCTCGCGGCCCTTGGAAAGCTCGGCATGAACTTCCGCTTCGCGTCCGGTCAACCGGCCAGTCATAGCGCCGTTGATCGCCGCTGACAGCGAATAGTTGCGCAGCTCACGGCGCATTTCGCCGTCGCCGCCAACATGTTCGCCGGTTGCTTCGAGGCGTTCATAAGCTGCCAGTTTCTCCGCGCGGCCGATCTGGTCCTCGATTGTGCGGGTTTCCTTTTCAAGCGCCTCGAACTTGCCGCGCTCGCCGTCTTCAAGGTCGCGATTGGCGGACATCGCCGCTTCATTGATGGTCCGCATTTCCGCGATCTTTGCGGCGCGGCTTTCTTTAAGATCATTGAGTTTCATGGAAAAAGTTCCTTCTAGGGGACTGTACTGCCTCGCGGCGTTCGATCTGGTTTCAGGGTCAGGCAACCGGCGCTTTGCGCGGGTGGCTTCGTTCGATGATAACGCCAGCGGCAATTGAGGTGCCGCTGTTCTTCGTGATGACGGTGCGCAGGTATCGGCGCTTGCCGAGATACCCGATTTTGTAGACCGTCGCGGCTTCAAGCGTGGCAGGAAGCGCCCCGCTGAGATCCGCCGCCACCACGTCCGAGAAATCCCCGGAAGTGGTTGTCTCGCTTTCTTGCAGCTTCGCGGTGTAGTCTCCAGAACCGGCAATTGCGCCGGTCGACATGATCAACGCCACGGCGTCATATCCGCGAATGTCGACGGGATCGCTGGTATTTGTCGCTGCCAGCACCGCCGGAGCGACAGCCGCGACCGGAGAAATGTTAGAAATTGCATCACGCATCGCTTGATCCTTCTGTGGGAAAAGCCGCCGTCACGGCGGTTTGAAAATGGTCCATCGGGCCGGAACTTCCGGCGCAGGGCAGTACCGTCTCACGACGGGAAATCACGGCGCGAATTATGCGACGTGAAATTGGGGTGGGGATAAAATTCCTGCGGAAACTCATTCGTCGCTGTCCTCATCGGAAGGATTTAACGACTGTTCCTCCGCCCGGTCCGGAATGGCAGCGAGTGGCTGTCCGGGGTTCAGTACCTGCCAAGTCGTGATGAGCGTCGGCATGCCGATTGTGACGCTGATACGGCGATCCGGCCATTCCTTGCCGTAAAAACCGGCGTCTCGATCCTCATCCTGCATGAAATTTGCTTCGAACTCGACGCGGCGTTCACTACCGTACAGCGAGTAAAGTTGGATCTTCGCCGCGTAGCGCTCAAAAGTTATTTCAAGACCGAATATTCCCAAGCGGAGCATCGACGGGAAACGATCATCGAGGATTTTCGGATCGATGTCGCAAAAGGCTTCATGAGCATAGCTGCGTAACGCTGCGACAAGATCCGGCACACCCTCTATGAGTGCGTCGAGAGCTTCACCGAAAGTGTGAACGTCCATCACGTCACGAATTGGTTGGGGATAGCTCTCATACAGGTCCAATTGCTTGGACGCCGGAGAACCACGCCCGATAACTGCCCATTGCCGCAGGCTTCGAAAGCGATCTATGGCGATCGGCCCTTCCTTTGGGGTGTCGCCGCCATTGAGGGCAATCAGAAGGTTCGCGGCCTCGTGCGGGGTCTTTTCGTCCGCACCGCCGCCGCGCTTGCCCGTCGTGATGTAACCGCGTTCGCGGATCGTACGGGCAATATGCTCGACCGCTTTCCGCTCGCGTCCGTCAACTTCGGCCAAAGCCGAGACCAGTGCAGGAAGTTTAGCCATTTCGAGCCTCGCATAAACAAATCATGCCGTTATGAGTATCACACATAACGGCATGGTCAAGATGTTCTGTGTTTGACTCACAACAAGGCTGTGGATTACTCAATGATTGCTGTGGCGGTTTTCGTGAATATGGAGCACGGCGCTGGAATGATGCGCGATTTCGCTAGCTAGTTCGTAAAGCGCCTGCCGGTCCCGTTCATCCAGGTCATGATCATGTTTGCCATCGAGCGCCAGCCACATCGCCCGGCTTAGGCGGCATGCTATAATCATGTGTTCATCTAAGCTCTTTAGCGGCTCGCTGGGATCGTGGCGTATGTCTTCGGTAAGGTGGGAATTGGGAATGGGTGTGCTATTGCTGCGATCAGCCATTGTCGATCCTTTCGCGATCGGTTGCGGTTAGAGCTGGACAAGCGTTGGCGCGCTTGCCCGGCTCGATACTTTCTGACATCATAAAGGCATGGCGTCAATAAATAACATTAAAAAGTCAAAAACCGGTCGACCCTCCGTCGAAAGCTCAGCGGTGACAGTGCGTGTTCAAAGCGACATGCTCACACGCATTGATGACTGGCGACGCGAGCAAACAGACCTCCCCGGCCGCCCGGAAGCAATTCGAAGGCTGGTGGATTTGGCGCTTTTGAGCAAAAAGTGAAAGTGATCATATTCTTGGAGACCCCAAATGTCATTTGAAGTACCTGCCGATCGCGCTAAACAAATACTTAACGATCTAATTGAATTTAGAGAAAAGCTGATCCATCAGCTATCGAGGCCAGAGGCGTTTGGAAATCTCGAAGAACAGTCCTGCGCTGGAGTTTTGTCTAAACTCTCAGAAGTGCAAGGCTGCATTACGGCCACGCGCGAGAGTTTGGAATAGTCACACCAGCAACTCAGCCAGGCACGCTGGCAACTGCTCAGGCTCTTCTCGCCCGGAAATATTGAGCGCCATAGCCAGAGCCACAAGACCGTCAATCCGGCCCGCCGCTTTGGCCTTGTCGAGTTTGCGATTTCCGCTCGGATCGCGCGTGATCACCGCATTGGCCGCACACATCGAAAGCACCGGATGCGCCCCGTGGCTCAGTTTGCGATCGGCCACCATCCGTTCAAGCTTGTCAACGGCCGGAGCCATGTCGCGGAAGCCCTGACCATGCGGAACCAGCGGGATCAGCGCGCCCATGAGGCTCAGTTCGCGCTTCAAATCTTCAATCCTCCACCGGTCATAAGCGACCGATTTTAGGTCGTAGGAGCTTGCCGCCTGGGCAATGGCATCGGCCACAAAACCCGGATCGATCGTCGCGCCGGGAATGAGCGTGATCAGCCCTTGCTTTGCCCAAAGGTCATAGGGCACGCGGTCTTCATTGGAGCGTTCGCCGATGTTCGCATCCGGCATGAAAAAGCGGCACTTCACTAGGTAGCCGCCGTCCGGTTCGGGAAACACCAGGACGAATGCGGTCAGGTCGCGTGAGCCGGACAAATCCAGCCCGCCGTAGCATTCGCGCCCGGTCAAGGTCGGCACGGCCGATCCGGCGCACGCATCCCATTCAGCCTTGTGGATGAACCGCGCAACGGTCGACACCCGTTGATTGAGGATCAGATTTCGAAAGGCAGTTTCCTTCGACGGAACAAGCCGCGCCTGTCCCGCCTGCCGCGCCACATCATCTAGCGACCGAAAATCGCCGATTGCCGGATTTGCCAGATCCCAGGCATCGCGGATGAACGGGTCCATGTCAGCCGGTGCGGCGTATAAGGTCAGGTGAAAGCTCGGATCATGAACCTCACCAGACTGCACTTTCAACCCGTAGTCGATCAGTTCAGAGAAGACGTGGTGATCCGCCGCCGCTTGCGTGCTGATCGCCATCAGGAGCGGGTTTTCACGAGCGCCGGTTGCCGTATCCATCGCATCGTACAGGTCGCGGTTCGGCGCGCTGCCCAGCTCGTCATAGACGACGAACGAAGGCGAAAGACCCATTTTCGAAGGCGCATCCGACGACAATGCTGCGTAGATTGAGCCCGCACCGTCGCCGGTCAGGACTTCAATCACTTTCGTGAAGCGAACGACGTTGCACCTGTCCGCAAGCTCTTCGTGGCCGTTCAGGATCGCCACCATTTCAGCGAACAGCTTCGCCGCCTGGTCGCGCGTCAATGCGCAGGAATAGACCTCACCGCGCGGCTCGGCTTCCGGTCCGACCAGGTGACAAAGCGCCAGCGCCGCCGCGAGCTGCGTCTTACCGTTTTTCCGGCCCATGCTGAGAACCGCCGTCCGGATCGGCCTACCGCCCTCGGCATCCTCGGCATAGACCACCCGCACAAATCGGCGCTGCCATTCCCTGAGAACCATCTTTGTGCCCGCGAGCTTGCCGGACGTGATCGGCAGATCCTCACAGAACGCAATCACCCGATCGGCCCGGTCCTGATCCGGCATTTCCCACGGCTTCACCAGCCGGAAATCAACCTTGCCGCGTTCGCTTAATGCCTTGGCGCCGACGCCTCGAAGTGACATTCGATCATCCTTTGAGTTTATCTAAGTGTATGAAACTAAGTATAAATTGATCTCCCCCATCGGTCCTTGTCGAGAGGGGTTTTCGTGATTTCAGGCACCCCCACCATGCCAATCATCGCCCGGATCGATTGGGTTTCCATTGACATCGAAGCCTTTGAAGCGTCGACCGGATGACGCACGGTCTGGACGGTCGACCGCGCTCGTCTTCTCGTTGTGACATCGAGAGCAAAGGCTCATCAGTCCATCGAACGAAGGGAACGGATCACCGCCCGCCTTGATCGCCGTGACGTGGTCGACGGCAACCGCAGGCACGAACCGCCCGCGAAGCCAGCACGCATGACAACCGGGATCTCGCGCCAGCTTTGCGCGCCTCAGTTTCTTCCATGCTGTCGTGTTGTAAGGCCAATCAGCCATGCCGCACCTGCCCATGCCGGTCTGGTGGCACTGCATCCGCCGCCCGTTCCCTTTCCCAAGCCCCTTCTGTTTCCCTTGCTGAGATCTTTCCTCTTGTTCTGTCTGTCTTGATCTCAGTGGCGTGCACGCCTTTGCACCCTATATTCTGATCAGCGGCGTGCTTCGGCTTCAGCCACGCTGCCCATTCCTTGACAGCCACACGCAAGACGTTCGTCAGGCTCCGACGCCCGCGCTGTGGCCTTTCGACAACCGCCAGGTGGCCAAGCGTTGCCGCGCGCCGGATGGCGTATTGCACTGTCCTGATCGCAACGCCCGCCAGGACGGCGATCCGCTCGATTGCGAGTTCGCACCGGCCCGATCGCGCAACCGCTTGTCCGATCACACTCAGGGCCGCGCGCTGGCCTTCCGTGTACTTGTGACGGATTGAGTGAGGCAACCGGCCGTCGCCGCCGCGCATGCGTCGTCTTTCGAAGCGCGCCGATCTCTGGTTTTCGTTCACATATCGCCGCCCCGCGCCGAACGGCCCGGATTGAAGGAATGGCAAAGCCGCGAACCGGCCACGGCCGCGAGCTGGCAGGGTGGCAGTTACGCCCGTCTCCCAGCCGCGCAAGGTCTGCGCATCCGGCATCGGCTTCGAACGCATCAGCGCCAGCAGCGCCGGGGAAGCGTCAAGGCGTTCGGCGCTCATTTGTCGCCTGCCTTTGCCGCCTGGATGGCAAGCACTGCCTCAAGTGCCGAAATCCCGAAAGTCCCCTTCAAAAAGGGGATGATCGGTTGCGGGCAATTGTCTCGATTTTGGGCGAACCAAAGCGCCGCTTGGCTTGCAGGGGAACCGGCGTCGTGGTATCCATTTTCTTGGAAAACGCCCGTTTTCTTATCTGCATTAGCGCCGTTCAGGGGTCCAGCCTGAGCGGCGTTTTTCGTTTCTGCGGACGGAACATGCAGTGAACTGCCTGTGTCAGATTTGTGCCAATTCTCTGACACAGTTTCTGCTTCGTTCTGCACGGCCCTGCAAATTGTTGCGGGTAACGTCAGATTTTTCTTGAGCTTTTCTGGGGTTTTCGGTAATGCCCGGAGTGGGCCACCCCTCCCCAACGAGGGGCCACTATCTGGAAGGATAGCATTATGACGACTGA
>Ga0163216_100565_pt1 | contig 52144 bp, 16 predicted proteins | sample SynspAceP_FD_167610 | JGI IMG/M metagenome (GOLD analysis project Ga0163216, IMG submission 167610) | Saline lake microbial communities from Ace Lake in Antarctica - Synechococcus sp. Ace-P (Illumina Assembly) | ecosystem: Environmental > Aquatic > Non-marine Saline and Alkaline > Saline ...
GCTCGATCGGGCCTGCCTCCCCGGCTAGCTCCCCAGCAGAGACGACATTGATGCCGGTCACCGACAGCAGCAACACATAAGGCGTTTTGACCAGAAAAGCCGCCATTTCCCGTTCCGTTTGCTCCACTTGCGTTTTCATAAGTGCGTGCAGTTGGGCGAGTTGCTTCCATTGATCCGTTAGCAACGGAGCCAACGGATCAGGGTCAGCGGCGATCGATGCCCACGCGGTGACGCGATCGATCGTACGAATCTGAAAACGAATCTTTTGCGATCGAAGGTACTTGGCGATACCATCACTACCGACCCGCTTGATCGATGCCGCTGAGGAAAAGTGCTTCGCAATCGGCATGGCGATCGATTTGTTAAACAGCTTGTCGTCTGCAAACAGATCGGCGTAACCAGGCATCGATTGGTGCATCAAGTCTCGGATTTGAACCTGCAATCGGGCCTTCTGCTTGACGAGATTGCGTCGATGACGAGCGAGTCGTTGCAGTGATCGATAGACCGGATCTACCTCGAGCAGTGCTAACCCATAACCGTTGATGGCAGCATGAAAGATCGCTTCGAGATCATTGTCGTCGGTCTTCAAATCGGGATGCAGCGGCTTTCGGTAATGCGACGATGCAAACGGGTGAACCGTTCGCGTATCGAAGCCGGCTTGACGCAGGGCCGCTTGAACGGGCCGATGATACACGCCTGTCATTTCGACTGCGGCGATCGTGTCGGTGATGCCTTCAGCTTGGCAAGTCTCTCGAATCTGCTGGGTCATCGCTTTGAGGGAACCGGCGTTGTGCTCGACGGTGGTTGGTTCAATAATGACCCGTCCGTAGTAGTCGCACAGGAACCATCTGGAACGCTTCTTGGCACAGTCCACTGCGACGATGCCGAACTTCTCCGGGCCGACCTGCTGAACCCGCTGTTGGATGACTCCACCAGGCTTGCCGACGTAACGCCGGTTGGGTTTCGATTTTGACGATTGTTTCTGTTTTTTCGATTTTGTGACCATTCGAGTGTCTCCAATTGGAAAGGAAGTTGAGTTCTTCCAATAAGAGCACTCGAATGGTCCTTCTGCTTAGATTTTGATGATCTAGGGGACATACCAGGTGTCCGGACTCTTTGTTTCGTTGGTCGGTTGAAATGGGCTTCTTTTTCGGGCGTCCTCGTGCTCGTAGCGTCGATTCGAGGTCCAGTCGACGGGCGATCGACTCCACCCAATTCGCTTGACCGAACGGATTGCCACGCCGGATCGACCAGCGAAGCGCATCGAGTTGCTTGTCGTCGACCGCCTCGTTGACGCGGCGAATCCAGTTGGCCGAACGCGTTAAAGGCCACGGCGATAATAGCCGTGGCAAACGTTCGCTCGGCTGAACCCAACGGTACAGAGACCCCCATCGCCAATCCTCCGCACACGCGACCAACTCGGCTCGCTGTGCACTGCGTTCGAAGTACCGGCAGAGAACGTGGAAATGGTCGTCATCTTGGACTAGGAAACTTTTGAATCGGCCTCGGTAAACATGTCCCTCTCCCGCAGTGTGGTAATGGGCATGATACCGCCTCGTATGCGTCAGGGTGACCCAACGCAAGAAAATGCTCACTCCTCCATCTTTGATCCGTTGGAGCACGAAGTGCCAATGATTCGCCATCAACTGATGGCGAGAGAATGCGGCATGGATAGCGGACAAGCCCTTCGGCAAGAATATTCTCAAACGCTGCGTAGTCGCCTTCCTTGTGGAAAATGACCGATCGTCCATTGCCACGGTTCAGGGGATGGTAGATCGCATTCTTCCCGTCGGCGCGATTGGGGCGGGACATCCACAGAGTTGAGCCACCCCCCAACCTCGCCGCAAAGAGTCTTGGCCCCTTTTCTTCGTCGCGTTTAACCGGGGCTAACGCCCAAACGGCTAATAGGTTTCTACGCAATGAATTACCCGAACCTGCTTATTAATCCCGCGTCACTTAGCCAAACAACTCTTTGATTGGCTGGCCTTCGTCGAGCAAGTTGTAGGGACGTCCTTGAGCGTCTTCGGCACTGAGGTCATCAATGCCGGCCGCATAGTAAACGGTCTTGGCGATATCTGCGGGTGTCAGCGGATGCTCAGATGGATATTCACCCAATCGATCGCTCGATCCGTAGGTCTGGCCACCTTGGATTCCACCGCCGGCCATGAGTACGCTTTGACAATGTGTCCAGTGATCACGACCAGCGCCACTGACGCCGCCTGATCGCGGATCACCGATTTTCGGCGTGCGTCCCATCTCACTGTTGACGATCAACAAAGTTTGATCCAACAAATTGCGTTGCTCAAGGTCTTCGATCAGAGCCGAGAACGCACGATCGAACTCGGGCAGCAAGTGGTTTTTCAAGCACTCAAAGTTGTTGCCGTGCGTGTCCCAGCCGCCCGCACTTTTGCACTGGTTCTTGATCGCTTCGTTCTCTTTCCAAAACACCGTTACGATCGGTGTTTCAGCTTCGACAAGTCGCCGTGCCAGCAACAAGCTCATCGCATTGACGCTCGTACCGTATCGTGCGTGAGTTGCGTCACTCTCGCTCTCCAGGTCAAACACCTTGGTGGTGCTAGACGACAGCAATAGATCGAGCGTCCGCTGTTGATGTTGCTTCCAAGTTCGTTCGACGGGAGAGTTCTCAAAGTGGCTTCGCGCTCCATCGAGCTGCTTCAGCAGTTGCTGTCGAGACCGCAAGTGATCCGCCGTCAGATCTCCTGAGAGTATCAACGAAGGCACTTGAAACTTGAGCGGCTCGTCAACGGTCCCTTTCACGTACAGCGGATCAAACTCCACACCCAACCGAGCGGCAAATTGTCCAGGACGCGTGTAGGGAAGTCTGCTGGGTTTGTGAGGCAACGTGATCGCATTGGGCAAGCCATGCTGGTTCGGTCGACGCGATCCGACGACCGATCCCATGAATGGCCAATCGTCTGCATAGGGACGGCGGTCGTTGCCTTGCGTCTTAAAGGTGGTGTCGGGAACGTGGCCTGTCAGATTGTAGTAATACCCCGCGTGATGATCGTTCGTATTCACCGTTGCACAGACCGAGCGAATCACCGCCAAGTGTTGAGCCTGCTTCGCAAGCAAAGGCAAATGCTCACAGCACTGAACACCGGGTGCTGAAGTCGAGATCGGTTGAAAGGGCCCGCGATACTCGGCGGGTGCCTCCGGTTTCATGTCCCACGTGTCGACATGCGAAGCGCCTCCACATAGGAAAAAGAGGATCACCGACTTCGCCTGTCCACCATTATTTCGACCACTGGGGCCACCCTTGGCCGTTGGCGCTGTTGCGAGTTCACTCGCCAGTGTTTTCGAAGGCCTCCCGAACTGAAGTCCTGCGAAACCGCTAGCCGATGCTACAAGAAAATCACGACGATTGTGAGTATTCATGATACGTCTCATACCTGCAAAATTGGCTGGATTGGTTTCTTAGCGACAGCGAAACAAGAAGACGCGCTGAATGGTAGTGGACGAGGCTACGCCAGTGATTGTTTCGCTGTCGCTTAGGAGTCGTCACGAAGCAACTTCCCGATTTGTGTCAATCGACCCTATTGAGGAGGACGCCTCTTTTCACCGATACGAGTCGGGCGAAAATTGCCTCCGAATCGAGCGAGTTAGACAAATTGTACCTTTATCCTTTGATGGCGAATGTGGCTTGCTGGGATTTCCTGAAATTTTGACGTCAAAGTATCGCTGTCTATTTAAGGACCATTGTGGATGCGGGCGACGTTGAATTCAGCAGAGTCGAAGGCTTCGCTGGGGTGCCCCAAGAGGCGTCCTTCGCCGTCGGCGGAAAATATCACTGAGCCGTCCTGGGAGAATTCGACGTGTTCGATGGGGGCGCCTCGGTGCCCGGGCAATGTAAAGAGTTCACGCGGCGATTCATCGAGTGAAGGTGCGGCGAACCAAACGATCAGCGTCCCACTCTCGTCACCAGTGACAAGAATGTTTTCTGTCGGAGACGATGCCATCGTGCTGATCGGCGTCTTGGAATCCAAGAAGCCGAATTCGAGCGGTGCCTGATCCGGAAGTTCGTCGAGACGATGCATCGAGACCCGGCTGCCGACGTCATGATCGCGGAGCAGTGTGGCGTACCAAGTATCCTTTCCATCCGAACTGGCGTCGCGGAAATATCCGACGTCACGAACTTGGTCACCCAAGAGATCAATCGAGACGATGGTCGCCGATGAACGGTGTTGATCCGCCGGTCGGGTTTCGCTGAGTTCGCCTGACACGTTCGCGATGAGCAAACGATCCTCGACAGGGTGCCATGCCGCACTGGCCACGTCGTCCCAACGCCGCGAAATCGTTCCCTTTTCGACGTCGAAAAGGATCGCGGACGTTGCCTCATTTCCGGTGCCGCTCAAGCCGATCGCATCGTTACCCGATGGGCTGACCCGGACGGTTTTCAGTACGCTCTGCGTGTTCGGCAGCAACTGCCACCGAGGGTCGCCGACCGCATCATCGACCCTCCATACGCAGCCATTGTCTTGCAACACCAACCATCGACCGCCGAGTCGATCAGCCGAGGCGGAGAGGCACTTCGTTCGGCCGGTACGGTGGACCCATTGATTCGGCTTTTCCTTGCCAAATTGAATGTCACCACCTGCGCCCAACGCGAGCCAATACTTTCGGTCAACCTCAACAAGTCCTCGCAACGACCGATTTGATAACGACAATCCGATCGAACGCAGCGGAATCGGCTGAGCCGCGTCGGTTGTTTCAGGCATGGCTAGCCGATGATCCCCGACCAGCGATTGGGTGTCGATGACGTCCAGTTGGTCGGAATCTTGACGCCAACGCAGCCGCATCAATGTGGAGGAAACCTCGCCATCGGTGCTGCGGATTATGCAGGCAAACTCATCTACGGAAGTCTCGCCAGCGGCGCAACGAAGATCAACCGATTGCCACGCTCGCACTCTTTGCAGGACTCGTAGTGATTCAATCGGGTTCGAGAGAATTGGTTCACCGATCGAGGCGACATCGATTGCGAAGCGTGCGATTCGCCCATTTTCATAAAGCGTGTAGAAGAATTTCCCCGACGGTGACCAAACCCCGTCGATCGGACGAGCTTCGCTGTAGGCTGCCAACTGAAACTGGTTCACGACCGATGTTTCAGCGTCGGCAACGTTGATGAGTTGAATCGCACCGGTACTCTTCACGAGCATGACTTCGGTGTCAGCGTTCGGATTTGCGACTGCAAAGGAACTGCCAAAGGGATGGACGGAGACGGTGCCATCATGGAGGTCAATCAAATGGGTTTGCGAATCGCCACCGACACACGCGACCGATCCGCGGGCGGCGACCTCAACACGGGCCTCGGAATCGATTTCGAAATTGAGCCGACGAATCATGTTTCCCGACGCCATGTCCCACTGGCAGTATTCGATGCCGCTCGGAGTCGCGTTCATTCCATATTCATTGCCCGCCGTATGACGTGCCAACGTGATGAACTGCCCATGTTGGGATGAAAACGCGGCGTCCATCATTTCGGAATTGGGTGAGTGCCCCGTGTAATGAATAGCAAGGGGCGGTATCGTGTTGGACCGATTCGGTTGGGAGGGCCGTGTTGCGTATTGGGCCAGCACACCATTGCCATCAATCGTTTGAAATGAATTGGCGTGCTTGTCTGCAACGATCCCCTCAATCACCGAGGGGAGTCCGGCCAAACCATTGCGATTGCCCATGGAGGGAATCATACTTCGACGGGCCGCTTGTCCAGCCAATTCCCACCTGATCGACTGCCCTGATTGATCGATCGCAAGCACCGATTCGCCGTCTGCGGAATAGCGGCACCACTGAATGTTGTTCGCCAGGCCCAACAGGGTTTGTTGATACGTGATGCCTTGATTTTTGTCCTCGGTCGATACCGACCAAACATGGGCAACCGGTTCGTCTCCGTGAGTCAAAAAGCGACCGTCTGGCGAGACATCAATTTGGGACACCCGCGTGGCATGCTTGCGCGGCAAAAGCTCGGCAATCAATTCGTACTCTTGCCCGGCGTCCCGGAGATGGTAAAGCTGGCCATTCTCCGTACCGACGAGCAAGTCACCTTGGTCGCCGAACATCGCGATTGCGGACAATTCGTTTTGTAACGCGGGCGGCAATTCGAGCACGGATGTCTTGCCACTGTCGAGGTCCAATCGGATGAGTGTTTGAGACGACTGTCCACCCGAGTTGACATTAACAAGGCAGTTGGCGATGACACTTCCGTCGATTAGACCAAACTGAATCGTTCGCAAGCTTCCTTTGGCCAGTGCACGTCGCGGCGATTTCGAGAAACTGCCGTCGTTGCGTTCCCAAATCCAGATGCCACCGTTGATGCCTCCGACCAGCCATTGGCCGTCCGGGCTATAGCTCCACTTCTGTAACGGTCGCGCGTTAATTCCGGGTAGTTTGGTCATCGCTCCAGACCGCTCGTCCCAAACCCATGAAGCGAATCGTTCACGTGCATCGACGGTCATGAAGGCCAGTTCGGTGCCGTCGGGCGACGTGGCCACTTGGACAGCCTTGCCATCGAATTTGGGAGTTTCGAGTTGAACGATTTCGGTATCGTTTGAAAGTCGAGATCGCTGCAATCGCCCGTCGCTGTTGACCGTTGCCAGGACGGGTACATTGGCGGCGAGGCTGATCGAACGGATGCCCGCACCGACGTCAAATCGGGGCAGATCCTCATTGGTCAGCAACCCGACGCGTCGAAACGCCCAGTTGCTTAACAGGGGGGCGGTTTGTTGGAAGTTTGCGGTGAATGTCGCTTCAATATTCTTAATCTCGGAGAGCAATTGATTGCTACGAACGACGTCGTACTGTTCGGCTTGAGCGAGCGCGAGGTTGAGCCGCGACTGATAGCTTCCCAGCGTGGTAACCATCGCGCTGCGCAGTGATTTGTCGAGTGCCTCCGACTCCGCATCGCGTGCGGCGACTGCGGTGGCGAGCGCCGCCTTCTCACTTTTCAATGCGTTCTCGGCAACCATCCGTGCTTTGGCTTCATCCTGGCGGGCCATCGCCTCGGCTTTGGCTGCTTGTCTCTCTTTTTCGGCGGCCTTCTCGGCGAATAATTTCGCCCGCATCGCGGTCTCTTTCGCCAGTTTCTCTTGCTGGGCCGCTCGTTCGGCATCCTTGCGAGCTTCGCGTTCGGAATCGTTTGCCGTTACGAGTTGGTCGTTGGTTTGGGCGAGTTGGGTATTGGTCTCAGCGAGTTGGCCACGCTGCTCATCAATTTCAACCCGCGCGGAATTCAGGAAAACAGAGAGCGCCGACAAACCGACGACTGCCAATAAGATCACGCTGGCGAGTACCCGGCGCAAACGCCTGAATCTTTGTTCGCGTGAGGCGACGGTGTTCCTCGCGTCTTGGGCCTTCGCGATCAATTCATCTTCGTCTGGATTTCCGGCCACGAGCGTTTGCAAGCAAAGATCGTGGTCACCTTTTTCAAACGCGCATTGACCGTAAGCCAGTCGAGCCTCGGCGACATGGTCCGCTGCGGAGCGATTCTCTGGCCAGAGTTCGAGTGCGTCGTTGAGGCTGAATAGGACTCGGGAAAAACTCTGGTAGTCGCGGTTTTCCTTGGCCGTCACCAGCAACGCGACTGCACGCTGAGTAATCGCAATGCTTTCGGCGTGGCGGCGGTATTCTCGAATCGCGTCTTGGAATGCGGCGACGGTTTCGTAACGATCCGTCGTCTTGTCAGCCATCGCCGTCTTCGCGATCGCGATCAACGCATCGTTCTCGTCATGCGGCACAAACTCGTTGCGCACTGCGGACATCAAACATTCCGTAACATTCTTTCCCGAGTGGGGCGGACGTCCTACAACGATTTGAAATAACATCGCACCGAGTAGATAAATGTCACTGGTCGTGCCGATCTGTTTTTTATCATGGCGGGCCATTTCCGGTGACATGAAAGCTGGCGTCCCACACAACCCGAACGGTTGGGGGTTAAGGATGCTGATCGCCAAACCCCAGTCCATGACGAGTACTTCGCCGAATGGGCCCAGCATGACGTTTTCCGGTTTGAGGTCGCGATGGATGATGCCCTTGGAATGAGCAAATCCCATCGCATCGCTGACCTTCATCAGAATGTCGATATTCTCTTCGCAAGATTTTTTCTTGATCGCCTTCTGCCAAGGTGTACCGCTGACCAATTTCATCGCATAGAACAGCGTCCCATCCGAATTGGATCCCAACTCATGAATGGGGACGATATTAGGATGATCGAGATCGCCGGTGATCTGTGCTTCGTAGAGGAATTTTCGCTTGCTATCTTCGCTCTCGTGGTTGCCAGGCTTGATCGCTTTGATGGCAACGGTGCGTTCCAACGCTTTTTGACGGGCAGCGAAAACGACACCCATCGCACCTTCACCCAGCTTTTCTAACAGTTGGTAGTCAGTGTCCTCGTCGTCGGGAGCACCGGCGCGCGACAAGGTGCGATTGCGAAGTCTGCCGAACAACGAAACACTGGCAATCTGTTCGTCGCTACTCAACGAACTCATGGGGTCACCACTCTCTCCGCCGAGCTGATCCCACATGCGGGCCAGTCTGGAAGCGTTTCCGGTGACACCAATCTGGGAGTTGAATACGCTTTGGGATGTGGGAATCTTGCGGGGTTTGACGCCATCCTGGATGGTCGCCGAACTGGCGTTCGAATTCATCGTGATGTCATTGCCGGGCGGGAAGTCACCAGAACCTGCATCACTGTCCAAGGTGGCGTCGACTTCGTTGCCGTAAGTTGCCGAGGAGTCGATTGTTGCCTCTAACGCATCTTCGATTGTCTTTTCCTTCTGAAACGTCGCGAAATCCACGGTGGCATCGATTGAACTCGATTCGGTAGGATGATCCTCGTCACTTTCGTCCGCCGAGCCGCCGTTGCTGGCGGAATCCTCCCCAGGTATCAACGCATCTTCTTCGGTGGTTGACTTATCAAGACTCTCTTTGATAGCCAACTGAGAAGGTACATCACTTTCCATCTCGTCAATGGTTTGGTTCTCGATGTCGGTGGCGATGTCCTTGCCGCAATGGGGGCAGAATCGCTCATTCGGATCGAGTTTTTCGTCGGCGTGGCAATGCGGGCAGGAGTTCATAATGTGTTTCCCACATCAGTAGTCGGAGTGCTTTTCGGGGGGCTTGGATGACCTGTGTCCAAACGACGCCAACGTCGTTGACGCTTGTCAAACTGAAACGACGTTTCAACTTCGCCTGTTGTGTTCGATAAAGTCTGTCGAATTTGATCGCGACGTTTTCGTTTTCGTCGCAGGGTGAGAGCCGTCAAGATCGCTGCCCCGGCACCCGATTCCACGACCGTCGACCCATCGTCGGATGGGTCGTCGGATGGGTCGTCGTTGGTTGCATCGTTGGTTGCATCGTTGGTTGCATCGTTGTCGCGAACTGGCGGCAACGCGGGCTCGTTGAGATCCGTCGAATCCGCTGAGTCAGAATCAGCATCCAACGTCTGTGCGGAGTCATCGTCGGTTTCCGTCGGCTCGAAATCACGAACCGTGAAGACTCGCAGGATATTCTCACCACTCTGAGGATCCGATTCCATGATCACGTAGACGCCTGCGGGACGCATGGGATCATCACGGTATTCATCAATCCATGCTTCCACATCATTTGGAGCTGGTGTTTCGTTGCCTCGCGAATCGCTGCGATTGAGTGCTCGTTGCCCCGGTTGCAATGCGGTGTCCTCTTGCAGCGGGGCATCAGTATCGATTGGCTCATCGAGCGGCTCGGTTTCCAATATCATTCGACGCAGCGGGATTTCCGAGTCTTCAGGCTGACCGTTCCCGTTCTCGTCGTCGAATCCGACGGGAAAAATTGCGACTTCTTTCGTTTGTTCGAATTGAACAGGGATTTCGTCCGTCGTCGATAGCAGCGTCGTCGTGATCAGCCCTACGTCGCCGATCGAGTCGGTCTGCAAAATCGCTGTGCCTGCGATCGCAATTTCCGTTGGCATCGAAAAGGTGGGTGGCAACGCATTGGACAAGACCCCATCGACAATGTCCGTACCACTGTTTAAGTCAATCGACGTGCTGCTCAAATCGATTTGACCACCATCCTCGAACAAGAAGAAATCGGTCGACCTTCTCGCGACGAGCGTGGTGGGGAGATCCACAAACGTACTGAGGAATGCAGGATCAAACGGGATCGCCCGCTCAAAAACAACTGCGTCGGACGATCCGACGGCATGTGCGGGAATCGCGCCGTTGAAGACCGCGGTCGGGCCCTTGACTCCCGTCCCACCTTGGATCGAAGCGTCTGCTTCCGCGAAGGTATCAAAGAGCTGACTACGACCATCGGCGTAACGAACAATGGTCAGGAATCCCGCTTCACCCGCGATTCCCACGTTTGTCGATACTCTTTGCAGGACGTTCTGTGCGCCCGAGTCGATTGCCAAGTCTTTACTGTCTGCCGAAGAAGAAATCGCCAGAATGACAGATTTTGTCGACTCAAATCCTGCGGGTCCGTTGCCGCCATCGAACGCATCAACAATAACCTGGGTCTGCAGAACACGCTGCGTATTGTCGGGATTCATGATCGGATCAAAGGTTTCCAACGACCCGTTGAGAATCAAGTCGCCACCCGCAATGAGCGTGATCGAACCATCGACGGACGTTTGATTTTGAATCGCGATCCGATTCGCGATGGTCAGATCTTGTCCATCGGATGTTTCCATGTATAGGTTGATGGCGTCGCCATCACCAACGAATTCGCTCACACTGAGCGAGGTTTGATTGGTGAGATAAAGACCGTACTCGCCGCCTTGGTGCTCGATGAATGAAAAATCGCTCGTGACCTGGTCGAGTGTCTCGCCACTGATGAAGTTCGGCGAGACGTTGACACTGGGGTTGATGTTGTCCTGCAGGGCATCGAGGACTTTCACACCCGTGGCGTCGGCGACGGTGTTGAGTGCTAGGCGATTATCCGCGTTGACGCTTGCGTTCGCCCCGGCCCGTCCGGAAACTTGATCGAAACGAGTCTCGGCCAAATGAATGAACCCGTCTGATATCAAACTCGCGGTTGGAGCGATCAGGCCGGTGGTAGTGTTTACGGGAACAAGATTCTGAATGCTCGTTTCGCTGAACAAGGTCAACGTTTGATCCGCGATCACCGTGTGCAAGAGCATCGCGGTGTTCTCATTGATGCTTACGTTTTCACCAGTCACTTGCTGGATCGTACCTAGCTCAACGCGTCCCGGTTTCGCGATGGTGACATCTCCCGTCGTCGCCACGATTCGAACGTCTCCTAACAATAACAAGATGTCATCGGTTTGGTCAGCGAGCGTGATTTCGGTGCCCGAGAGTGTGGTATCGCCGTCAACAAGGATCGAGACGGAATCAGCGTCGGTGATGGTTCCATCGACATTGAGGTCAAGCGTATTGGCTGTCAGTCCGTTTGTTGTTCCGAAAGTGGTATCGCCATTCGACTGAGCCGCCACTTCCACAATGGTCAGGTTACGTAAGTTCCGGAGCTGAATGGAACCGCCTGGATCAGCGTTGAAGGCAGCAAACTCGTCCACGTTGTTGCCCAAGCCGAGTTGCACGTCACCCGTCGCCGATTCCTGACGTACACCCAGCACGTTGGCCGTGATCACTCCATCTGAGTCCTGGGCAATGTCGCCATCGGCAATTAATCGAACATCCGCCGCACCCGCGTCGACTGCTTGATCGATGGACAGACTACCTTGGGTATCGATAAGAACGTCACCCGCATTGGTGGTCGACAGTCCGGCAAGTGTTAAAACGCCCACGGGTGTGTTGGTGCTATTGAAGTTCGTTTGAGTTACACCGGTGAAGACGACCTGCGAAATTGTCAGTGAGTTAGCTTCCTGAATGAAGATACCGGTTGCACTGTTGGCCGAAAGGAAGTTGATGTCCGTATCGATCGATCTCGCATCGACCGCAGTGGCAGTCACACTGTTGCCGGAAGTCACATTGCCGATTTGACCGACTCCGTCGCCGTCGGAATCGGCAACAGCAACAAGACTGTCCGCAGTCACGTTGACGCCAGCTTCGTTGTTATCCAGGATGTCACGTTGTGCATTCAGGTGAACCATGCCATCACCCGCGTTGATCGAGCCCAGCAGAATATCGCTCTCGCCGGTGGCCTGCACGAAGACGTTACCGTCCCTGGTGGTCGTGTTGGCGGCGGTCGCCATGATCACGCCATCACTGCCGGTTCCGTTTGCCGTGCCATTGGCAGCCGATACGAAAATCGTGCCAGCGTCGGTCGTCGAGACATCCGCGTTTTGCAGAATGTCATCGGCTGCGGTGAGCGTGAGATGGCCCGTACCACTCTTAATATCCGCATTGACGATCAGATCGCTAGCTGCTCCACGAGCCTCTAGTAAGACATCTCCCGTGCCATTGGCACTGACGCTGGTGGTGGCGACTGTTCCCGGATTAAGGGCAATAGTACCGTTTTGCGAGACCAGCTTGATCGGGCCGTTGTTAGTCGTTTCCAGATCCTGCAGCGACTGCGTGCGAGTTGAATCGCTCGAATTGAAATGGGCTCGCGTGACGCTGACGGAAACGTCATCCACTGCGATGCTCTGCCCGGTTTGCTCGATGTAGATGCCTTCGGCCGCCTTGGCGGCAATGGTCGCGACGTTGGTGTTGATGGCCAAATGATTGGTTGACGATGCGGTGTTTCCAGCTCCACCGATGAATCCCAATCCGTCCGAGTCGGAATCGGCCACCATTCGTAGGGCAGAGGCGGTTAAATTTGTTCCACCACCCGGCATCCCGTCAAGAATGCTGCCTGTTGCTTCGATGTCGATGGAACCACCTCCCGCATCAATCGACAAAAGTGAAATGTCGGTTTCGGCTCCGAGTGCTACTAGCCGAATATTGCCGCCACCGGTGTTGATCAACGTGCTAGCTGTCATTGCCAGTCCGGTGTCGTTCCCGTCAAGGTTGATTGCCTGCAAGAAGATGTCCCCGCCGTTGCTTGAAATGTCTCCGGTGACTGCCTGTTGGATATCGTCTGTCGACAGAATCGTGATGTGGCCGCCTTGAGTTGAAACGTCCGCTTCCATGATCACGTCCGCTCCGGCGACGTCACGCGTTTCGAGCAGTATTTCGTGCGCACCGTTCGCGGTGACGGAAGATTCGACCCGCAGGTCACCGGCATCGGTGACAATCTTGATCGGGCCGGCAGCCGCGACGAGACCGGCGATAGGTGTTTGAGTGTTACTGAGTCGAGTCGCAATCGTCGAACCATCTTCTTCAACACATTGAACGTCGACGGAAATGGTCGCCGCCGATGTCGCCGAACCGATGGTCAGTGTGTCCGCTTCGCGAACGTAGATGCCCGATCCACTGGATGCGGACAGTGTGCTGACATCGGTGTTGATCGCGAATGAGTTTTCGTCGATGTCCGTGTTGCCGAGATCCGAGCCGCCAATGACTCCGACGGCGGTCATCTGCAAACCATTCGCGGCAACGTTAGTCGATTCGCCACCCTCTCGATCGAGAATGTCTTCCGCTGAATCAATGCGAATGAATCCGGTTCCCGCATCAATGCTTTCCAGCGTAATGTCGCCACCGGTTGATTGCAGCGAGATGTTGTTGGCTATGACACCCGTATTGCGGATTTCAGAGTTCTCATCCATCGTGATCGCATGGCCGGAAACGATCACATTGCCTGACGTTTGGATAGTGGCTCCGGCAGTCATATCGCCTTCCAGGGTCACTGTGCCTGTGCCGGTCATTCCAACATCACCGCTCGTGCTGGTCAGGTTGTCGGCGAGTGAGATATTGCCCAACGCTTCCAATAGTATGTCACCGTTTTCCGAGACAACTCCGGAACTGCTGCTACCGGTATCCGAGACGTTGATGCTGTGCTGCGAAGCAATGAAAACGGTTCCGTCGCCACCGGTTTGAATGGTCGCGTCGGCGGTGATGTCACCGATGGCCTTCAGCGAGATGTGTCCTGCGTCGTTGTTGGTGACGGCATCGTTGATTGTCAGGCTGCCGGTGGACTGAATAAGAATGCTGTCTCCGGCATTGTTGCTAGTGGCATCGGTGATCGTGACACCGGAGAGCCCGTTGAATGTACCGACTTCCAACCCGGCTGCTCGATCGTTGCTGATCAGAATATTTCCTAATTCTGTTTCAGCCGATACCAGGCGAACTTGAGTATCAATATCATCGGCTGAACCGATTCCGCTTCCGGCTCGCAGAGCCAGTTCATCGGCGGTGACATTCGGTGCTTCGCCGGTCAAGTTGTCTGTAACGGCTCCGCTGTTGTCGCTGTCGGAGTCTGCGGTAATGATTGCATCGGCGGTCGTCGTGACCTTACTGAGATTCACGTTGTCTTTGGCGTGCAGTGAAATGTTACCCGTCGCAGACTGGATGGTTCGACCATCCAGTGTCGTGATGTCTCCCGCGTCGGCAGTGAAATCAATCGTGCCGAGTTCGGCGGTCACGACGTCGGCATTTTGAAAGATGTCGCTGCCCGTCAGATCGATATTCCCGCTGTTCGACCTAATTGTCGCATCATTCGTGAAGGTGGTGGCAGCATCGATCCTAAGATTGCCGCTGTCAGTTCTGATCGGCCCGGCTGTTGTGGTGGTAAGCGATCCAGCGGCGACATCGATTTCGATGTTACCCGCAGTAGACGAAATTACCGCGTCGCTGTTGATGTTGCCAGCAGTGACGTCGATGTCGATCGTGCCATCGACGGATGTGATGACATCGTCGACCTGCAGATTCCCGCCGGTGTTGAGCGTGATCGTACCGTTCGTGAGTGTCGTGGTGACTCCAGCAACTTCCGTGAAACAGTCATCGGCTCCGACCGTGCCGACCGTAAAACCATTCGCTTCGTTCAAGGTGATGCTGCCGCCGTCCGTTGTGGCGGCGAAGGTGTCGACGTCGTTGGTTGGCGTGACCAGCGAAATGTCCGAGCTGGTACCCATTGCACGGGCACCCAATTCCTGAGCCGTGATCGCACCGGCGGTCTGATTGATGCCGCCGCTCGTTGCTAAGAGTCTTAGAGTCCCAGTACCAATTCCGATGCTGTTGACGAGCGTCAGCGACGAAGCACACAGGGTTACTTGATCGTTCGTAGTGGTGATTCCGTCGGTCCCGTTGACTGTGCCAACGACAAGCATTTCGCTGTTCTGGTAAGCGATGAGTCCTGCGGTATCGGCGGCGATTTCTCGCACCACATTGGTGACACTTTGATCAAAAACGAAGGAGCCTGTTTCACCAACGCCGAGCAGCAACAATTCGTCGGCGCTCAAGGTACCCGTCGCATTTTGAACAGCGCCGGACTCACCGTTAACGTTGACGGTGATGATGCCGTTCGTCGAACCGGCCAGAACAGAACCGTGCAACGCCTGCGCCCCATCGCTATCCAAATTTCCGGCATCGCTGTTGAACGTAATGTGCTGTGAACCGGTCGTATCGGCTTTCACCTCGGCCGTCGCATTGACGGTGATATTATCGCCTGCGAAGAATAGGATGTTTCCGCCACTCGACTCAACGGTTGTGTTGGCAGCGAACTCGATGTTTTCGTTGTCAATCGTTGCCGATTCGATTGCGTTGACCGTGATATCGCCGGACGCAGATGTATCAACTCGGAAAGCAATCGTTCCGGTAGCATCCAGCGTCAAATGTCCTCCGCCGTTGCTGGAGGCCGCCAGCGTGGCGACTCCGACGATGTTCAGATCGCCTGTGTTATGGATGTTGACATCGCCACTGGTGGTGTTGCTGAAGGCGAGGTTCGTGATAACCGTATCCAGAGCCATGCGTACTCCACTGTGTCCGATTCCTGTGGCGGTTTGCAATGCGACGTTGGTGGCGGTGATGTCCACTCCCGTGTCGCCGCCGTCAATGATGGCTCCGTCGGTGGATGTGATTTCTACTTCGCCGCCACTGCTAATCGCACTGACGGTAATGTCCAGCGTTGCAGTGATGTCAATTTCACTACTGTTGGCCGTTGTGACCGCAGTACCGTCATCCATGAAAATTGTACCGATACCGTTCATCGAAATCGTAGCGTCGCTGGTTCCCGTGATGCCGCTGGTGTTTCGCAGCGCGATCGCGTTCCCATTTCCACCGGCCCCACTGGTGCCGCTCATGGTGACGGTGCCATTGGCAGAGATGACCTGGCTTGAGTTGACTTCGATGCCATCGTTACCGCCGCCAACATGATTGCCACCGATTCCCGCCAAATCGATCGCTCCGGTGGTCGACTGGATGATCGTTTCGGTAATGTCAATACCAGCTATGTCGCCGCTAGTCGCAGTAATTCCACCGGCACCACCATTGAGTGTGATATTGCCGGTCACCGAAGTGATATTCACCGTCTGAGTTATCGTTCCGCTGGTTTGAATCGACAATCCCGCGTGGATGTCGATCGTGCCGCTGCCGGTCGTGGCGATATCGAGATCTCCGGTCACCGGTGTTCCCGTTACGACCGATGTCTGCGCGTCGATATCAATATTTCCGCCTGCGGAGGTGACGTTTTCGTTGACGTTCAGCGTTCCGACAACAGCGTTCAATGTCACGTTGCCCGTACCCGGCGTGGTCGCGCCGATGGTGCTCATAAAGCAGGTCCCCGCAGTGACGGTTCCGACCGTGAAACCATCCGCTTCATCGAATGAAACATCACCGGTAGTCGTCGCAGCGGCGAATGTGTCAACGTTGTTGGCGGTCTGAGCCAAGCTGATATCGGTCGACGCTCGGACGCCAAGATTCGTGGCGATGATGCTGCCGCTTGTTTGATTGATTCGTCCTGTGTCCGCCTGCAATCGAACATCCGTTGCGGTGATTGTGTTCGTAAGAACGATGTCTCCGGCAGCAAGGCACATTTCAATGTTCGTTGCTGCTAGCGTTCCCAAGCTGACGTTGCCCCCGCCGGTCTGATTGAAAGTGATTGTTCCCGCTGCCGTTGTGAGGCTACTGACGGTCACGTCGATCGCGGAGTTGTTGTTCAGAACAACATCCCCATTGCCGCTGTTGTCGGCGGCGATCACGGTGGCAGCGAGATCGATGTGAGCCGTGTTGCCGATTCCGGTAGCGGCATTCAGGTCCACGGTGTTCGCGGTGACATCGGTGACCATGTCCGGGTTGGCGGATTCATCGTTGATGCTGCCGGCGTCGGCTGTAATCGTCACTGTTGTTCCTGCGATGATGCTGCCAATGAGAATATTGCCGGAGTCCGCGTCAAGAGTCACCTGATCAGCCGCAGCCACGGATGCAACCGTGATGCCACCGGCGGTCGTTGTCAGGGTGGCATCATTGCCAGACCCGTTGGCGGTGACGGTTGCAGCGTTCAGAGCCGCGTCGTTCGTGATCGTAATATCGCCCGAAGTCGTCATCGTGGACGTCACGTCTAACGTTTGCCCACCTGTTTGATCGAACCGAATGTCACCTGTTCCAGTCGACAGCGAACTGGCCGTGACGGCACCCGTTGTCAGCGAATCGATATCGACGTTGCCGTTCGTGGTGTCGGCCGAAATGGTTGCCGCTGAGACATCGATTGCTCCGGCATCGCCGATGCCTGTGATTGCGTTCAGGTCCAATTCATCGGCAATAATATCCGCAGTACCATCAGTTCCCCATTCCTCAATTGCTGCTGCCGACGTAATGATTGCGTCGCCCAGCGAACCAGCATTGACACTGCCTAGCAGAATATTGCCGGATGTTGTGGTCAGTGAAATGTCATTAACATCGGCATCGGTCAACGAAGCAACGTCGGTTGCCGTGATGGCGTCACCCGCAGTGATATTGATGGCTCCGTCGGCGGTATCCACATCCGTGAGCGTGATCGCGTTTGTCTCTGCAATGTCAATGCTGCCCGCCGTTGTGCTGCTGGCGTCAAGCGAAGTAATAATCGTATCGATGTCATCCGCACCACCGATATTGCCACCGGCCGTTAACGTTACCGTTGTGCCGGTGATATTTTCGTTGGTGCTGTCTTCGCCCGTCTTATTATCCGTGAGATTGCCAGTCGTCGCCGTGACGTTAACAGTTCCTCCGCCGTTGAGTTGACTGAGAGCCACATTGTCCGTAGCTGCGTAAGTGATTGTGCCGGTGACAGCAGTGGTCGTCGTGCCGTCGTCCATGCTGATGCTGCCACTGTCCGCAGTAACGCTGATCGTACCGGTGCCAGCGGTGGTGATATCGGCGTCCTGATTGACGGCGTCCGCATCCAGATCGATGTCGCCGGTCGTGGAACTGATCGTGGTGTTGTTTTCTAGTCTGCCAGCGTCGGCATTGAGCGTCACATCACCGGAACCATGTGCCGTCACGACGGAGTCGGTTGTGAAATCACCGGTATCCACATCAATGTTGATATTGCCGTTTCCGCCCGTTGTCTGCAGTCCGGTGCCTGTCACGATCAGCGTGTTGGATTCGTTGATGACGATATCGCCGCTGGTTGCGTTGGACGCCTGCAGCGTGGTTATTGTCGTTTCCAGAGCGTTGCTACCACCAATCCCTGTTGCGGCGGAAAGCGTCACGTTGCCAGCGATAATATCGACAGCCCCATTGCCGTTGTCTGCAATGGCTCCTGCGGTCGAGGTGACCGAGACATCGCCATCTGTGGAAAACGACGAAACGGCAACATCACCGTTGGCCACAGTGACGAGATTGCCCATTGTCGATTGCACGGCGGTTCCATCAGTCATACGAACTTGCCCGGTCGTGGCCGTCAGCGACTGAGTTCCGTTGACGGTTGTGAGAGTGCCGATCTGCAGCAGCAAATCATTTTCCGCGATGGCGATGATTGTTCCGCCAGCATCTGTCGATGCACTGGCGTTAATAATCAGGTTGGTACCTGCGACTAGGCTGAGATTGCCCATCCCGTCAACAACTGCGTCACCTCCCGTGATGGTCAGCGCGGCGTTGATTGTCAGATGATCATCGGCTCCGCCATCGTTCGTTGATGTGAGACTGATCCCGCCGCCATCGTTGTTGGTGATCGCCGCATTGACTGTCATCGGACTGCTCGCGACCAGGGTAATGTTGTCGAGAATCGAGTCCTGGGTATCTGCTCCGATGGCGAAGTTATCCGTGATGCTGACGCCGGTTCCGCCGATCGTCACTGAACCTCTGTTTGAAATGTGGATGTCGCCGGAATCGGTTACAGCGGCCAGTATAAGCGTGGAAGCGCCTGCCACTGTTTGCGTTTCCAAGGCATTTCCGTCGTCGCCAATCCCCGAGAGTGCACTGAGTATGGCATTTGCCGAAACAATATCCACGTGCATGTTTCCGGCATCAGTAACGGCACCACTGTCACTATTCACTGTGACGGACGACGTGTTACTGAGCTGTCCGAGGCTGATGTTTCCGTCTGCAGTTACTGTGATTGTTCCAGTGGTGGCAGTCACCTGAGCATCGTTCGCCATCACAATGGCGCCGCCGTTCATGCCGTCCTTGGTATCTGCGGTGATCGTGATCTCACCGCCAATCCCCACGACGTCGCCATCGATTCCGAATTCAACGTTGCCTTCGGCGGAAATGTCGATGGTGGCTGCAAGTCCAATCGTTTCGACGCGGCCGTCGATGATTGTGGAAGCACCGGAAGGAGCGTTCGCTGAGTCAGTGAGGGAGATGTTGTCGCCCGCGATGACCTGATTGTTCGTCCCGTTGGAATCAATCTGAATGGATTGGTTGCCCGCAACTGCAAACACATCGCTGCCGGTAACGGTGACCGTTCCCGTGGCGTCAAGTTGCCCACTCGATTCAATGTGGACGCCGCCCGCAGCGTCAGCGGCGTTGGCATCGCCCGCGCTATTCGTGTCGGCAGTCACGGTGATGTTGCCGCTGCCGTCCACAACTCCGGTAATGATGACGTCTCTTGCAGCTGTGAGATTGACATCACCCCCGCTTAATTGAGCTCCCACTATCAAATCCAGCGAACCACCTTGAATGGTGACAGCGCCGGATCCAACAGTGACGGAACCATTGATCGTAGCCCCGCTGACGCTAAGCGTGCCCCCGTTACCAACCGCAGAACTCACGCTGCCAGCTGCGGCAATGGTCAGGCCATTTGCCGATGTCAACGTGATGGCACCACCCATTGCGGGGTTACCACTCGAAACAGGGCCGGTGAATGTAACGTCGCCGCCACCGGATTGATCGAAGTTGATCAAACCGTTCGCACTCGTTAGGGAAGTCACCGCTGTATCTGCCAGGATAGCGTTATCAATATCAATGTCACCGCTGGTCGTATCGGCAGAGACAGCAGTGGCCGCGAGCTCCAACGCTGCTGTGTTGCCAATGCCGGTCGCGGCACTCAGTGCAATCGTATTCGCGGTGATGTCGATCGCGGTGTCGGAATTGGGCGTGATATCGTTAATGCTGCCTGCATCGGATGTCACGCTCACAGTCGTTCCGGTAACACTGCCGATCGTGACATTGCCGGTGTCTGCATTTAGCGTCACGGTATCCGTTGCGGTCAGCAGCGTCGCCACGATGTCACCGGTGGTGGCATTCAAAGTTGCGTTGGCTCCCGCGCCCTTGGCATCAACGTTTGTGGCAACAATTGTTCCTACAGCGGTCACATCAATCAGGCCTACACTCGTTTCGACATCAGTCAGCGTCAAACCGTTTGCTTCTCGAATGATAATGTCGCCAGCTGCGGAAGTTGCTGCTGTGAGCGTGGCAAGGTCAGAATCTAGATCAATCCTGCCGGCCGCGGTTACGTTGAAGTCGGTGCCAATCACGTCGACCGCCACGTCACCATCGTGCTGAACGGCACCTGTCGAATCCAGCACGATATTTCCGGTGCCGGCCGTGATCAGCCCAATCGTTGCATCGCCAATGCTGTCGATGCTGATGGTGGCGTCGTCGGTCGTCGTGTCTGCGTTGATGGCGGTGGACGCCGTGATATCCACAATTGACGTTTGCCCGATGCCGCCAACCGATGCATTGAGATTAACCGTTGCTCCAACAATGTCGGCGGTGGAGTCATCCGAGACGCTGTCGATGGCGCCCGTTGAATTCAGTGTCACGTCGCCCGTTCCCGCGTTGATCACATCATCAATAGATAGGCTACCGTCGCTTGTGATCACGACATCACCGTCGGTGGTGGTCACTCCGGCGGTCGTGTCGAAGGTGAGATCGCCGATGATCAGAGTCGTCAATTCACCAATGATCAAGCTTTCTGTGCTGCTGAATCGAATCGTGCCGCCTGCATCGGCATTGAACGCTGCCAACTCGTTCACGGCGTTGCTGAAGCCGAGTTCGATGTTGCCTGTCGCTGACTCTTGACGCACACCGAGTTCGTTGGCAGTGATCAATCCATCGGAGTCTTGCGAAAGGGTCCCATCGACGACGATTCGCACAACGCTGGTACCCGCACTCACGATCCCGTCAAGGAACACTCCCGCATCGGAATTCAGTAAGATATCGCCACCCGTGTTGACGACTCCCGAAAGTCCACCAACATTGTCGACGGTCAACAGAACGCCTGTTTGATTGGAGGCGACAAGGTGCCCGCTCGTTAAATTACTCGCAGCTAGTGTGGTGACCGCTGTGTCGATATCGTTGGTTGAGCCAATGCCAGTTATCGCTTGAAGAACGGCGGTTCCACTGGTGATGTTGATGTCGGCAAGCAGATCACCCATGGTCCCGTCGGTAATGGCAGCACCGGCATCAATAACAACCGTCCGCGTGAGGTTCGTGATCGCGTGCAAAGCGATACTCGCCGTCTCGTGGATCTGGATGGAGCCCGAAGTCGTATTGATTGCGTTAAGTGTGACTGCCGTTGTATCAATGTCTTCGGCTTCGCCCACCGCGCCAGTGCCGCTGCCGATTCCGGTGGACGCGTTGAGTGTCACCGCGTTGCCGATCACATTGGCGGCTTCGTCCGTCGAACCGTCGATGATCGCGCCGGCGTTGTTGTCATCGTTGTCAGCGACGAGAGTCACGTTGCCGTTGCTCGCATTGACGATTCCTACCGAAGTGGTCGTTGCGTCATCGATCGATAAATCGCCGACCGTCGTCACCAGAATGTTGCCGCCGTCGGATACGACTCCGGCGGCATCGGTCGTGAAACAACCGTTTGCGGTAACCGCGTCTATCACAAGGTTGCCTGCACCATCGACGAACGAAATATCGCCGCCAACGGTTACCATCGCAATCGCTGCAACGTCGTTTCCGTTGTTGGCCAGTGTGATGGCATCGCCCGCAGTGGTGATGCGAACGCCCAACAAGCCTGCCTGAATGTCACCACTTGTTTGCGTGATTTCTCCACCCGCCGAAAGCCGCACTGTTCCTGTCGCTGAGATGACATCGGTTGCCAAATTCATCGCATCGTCATTGCAAACGGTAATGCCATCGTCAGCGCCCGTTCCCGAATTCAGTCCCGTGACGGGCGAAGAAGAACGCATGGTGGCGACCGAACCGACGGTCAACAACGGACCGAACGCGGTGGTTGTGTTCTCGACGTGGAGCGATTCAGTCGCACTGCTGCCAGCGATGGTGTCGGTGTCGGTCGTCAGGTCAATGCCGCCATCGGCCACCAAGGCAATCGAGCCCACCGTGATCCGACTACCACCCGCACCAGCGGTTCCGTCATCGATCGAGCCATCCGCTTCCAGCGATAATACGGGGACGGTTCCGCCCGATGTGAGATTGAGGGCACCGACGACTGTGATGTTGGTTCCGCCACCGCCTTGTTCGCCAATGCCGATCACGGAGGCAGTGACCGCGTTCAGTTCGTCGTCTGTCAAGCCAGCGGTTGTGGTGTTATCCACCGCACCAGTACCGATCTGGATGTTCTGCGCTGCGTCGTTGGTTCGAAACAGCGTCAACTGATCGGTTGCCGTGATCGTGGCATCTGAACCGATCGACATGTTGTCGGCGGTGTAAGTGTGTTGCCCGGCGATGCCAGTGATGTTCGCCATCGCATCGATTCTTAGCGTCTGATCGGCACCCGTGACGGTTAGTTCCGTCGTGCCACCCGAGCTAATGTCTTGAGCCGCTGCGGTATTGTTGATCGTCAGCTCACCTGCCGAAACCAACTCAATGTCGTCCGGCGAACGGATGCCATGGTGATCCGTTCCCAAACCGTCTTGGACGGTTCCAATCGTAAGTCCGCTGGCGGTGTCCTGAATCCGGACTGCTCCGCCAGCCGAAGTTGACATTCCGGCAAACCCGGTCACTGCCAGCGTGTCGACATCCATTTCCAGCCGGTCGGCGTCCGCATCTGTTGCTCCGCCCACGCGACCGTCGGCGAGAATCGCGAGGTTGCTGATCGCAGATAGATCCGCTTCGTTGTCTCCCGCGAACTCAACCACATTCGCCGTTGTCCGCAAAACGAGCGTGCTGGTGATTGTGTCAAGTGAGAGGTCACCGAGGGAGATCGTTCCCGCTGCCAGTGATGCCGCGTTGTTCCCGATGTCCAATAGGTCAGAGGTAATGTTGTCAGCTTCCACGTCAGTCAGGTTGAAGTCGCCCGTTCCACCGCCCAACCCGATCGTGCGCCCTGCAACGCTGTTGTTCAGAAAGATCGAAGCGCCGGTCGCGTTCAGAGCGTTGACCGTCCCCATCTCAAGATCGATATCTGCCGCGGTGATTAGGATGTCGTTCCCGCCACCAGCGACAACGGTGCCTGTCCCGGCAATCCGCAGCGTCCCGATATTGTCGGGCGTTTCCGTTCCGCCAACGAGGGTGTCAATCGAGTCCGCGTTGATTGAAATGGTGCCGTTGTTGGTTTGAACGGTCGCTCCATCAATGTCGATCGTTACCAAACTCGCGGCTGATCGTGTGTCACCGATCAGAGTCACATTGCCGAACCCGGTGTCCCCGATCACTCCACCATTTCGCATGAAAATGCCAGCGTTGTTGGCACCGGATCCAAGCCCGATTCCCGTGACGGTCACTCCGCCACCGTTGGATTCAATGATGGAATTTTCGCTAACAAGCACGCCATGATTGTTTTCATTGCCCGCGCCACCCGTTCCAGTCACGGAAACCACGCCGCTGCCACTCGCACTGATCACGCCCGCGTTGACGAGCCGGACACCCTGATTGTCCGAGGTCGCGGAACTCGTCCCGACTGCTTGACCGGTACCTTGGACGCGGATGCTTCCTGTTCCCGTTGTCTCAACCGTCCCACCATCAATCGTGATTGCGGAGAAGTTATCACTCGACTGCGGTCCGAACCCGGCGTTCAGATCAATCGTCCCGTTGACGGCAGTGATCATGCCGCCAGTATTCAGCGTGATCGTGCGACAAGCATCGATATCGATATCTCCGTTGCCGTTGGTGGCAAGCATTTGGCCTGCGACAAGTTCAAAATCCCGTGCCTGAAAAGACAATCCGCCGTCCACCGAACCGGCAGTCATCGAAGCGTTGACGATCAGATCGCCGTTGCAATCCAGGTCACTGTCGGCGATCGCAAAGAGGTTGCCGTTGTTTCCGCTGATAATGATGTCGCTATTGATCGTCAGGTCATGCGTGGCTGCGACTCGGATATCACCATCGCCGACGATACTGACTCCGGCCAGACCGCCGACGTCGCCGATAACCAAACTTTTATCCGTCACGGTTACTGCACCATCATCCGCACTCAGATTGATGGAACCGCTACCAGTCACTCTCGCGGCGACCGTTGCACCATCGGCCAAATCAATGTCACCGTGGTTATCCATGACGCCGGGGTTCGCTCCGATTCCCGTTCCTGCCTGGATCGCGACAAACCCGGCGGTGATGTTCACTCGGCTGCCCAAGTTAGTATCGTCCAAGGGTGTCGCATCCGTGATCGCACCACCGGCATCAATCACCACTCGGCGACCGACATTCGCAACACTCACCAATGCAATGTCGTCCACCTCAGCGAGATTGATATCACCGGAATCTGAGTTAAAAGCCGTGAGTGAGTTCGCATTGATGTCCAGCGACTCTGCGGCCCCAATTCCTCCGATGCCGATTCCATTGACGGCGGTCAGGAACACCGAGCCGGCAATGATGTTTTCATTGCCCAAACCATCGCCGATGAGGTTGTCGGTCATGCCTCCGACGGAAGTCAATGTGACCGTTCCTGCCGCCGCATTGACGGTTCCGATCGGAAAATTTCCGACGACATCTTCGATCGTGATGTCACTGCTATCGTTGGTCGTGACGGCGTTGAATGCGACCGTCGCATCCACATCGAACGAGTTATTTTGGCCGATGCCACCGTTGTTGGCGGTCAGCGAAATGATGGCGGCGGTAATCTCCGCACCCGCGTTATTGCTGACTGCTTCGATGTCACCATCAGCAGTCATACTGACTGTGTCATCGATCGTGTCCGAGGTGATGACTGCGATGTCAATGTCCGCATCGATTCCGCCACGGTTGGTGATCGTGATATCACCATTGGTGCTCGTCGCGGAGTTGATCGTGAGCGACCGGTTTCCGGTCTGGTTGAATTGAATCGTTCCTGCCCCGGTCGTCAGGCTCGTCGCGGTGACGAGGGAACTCGCAACGTTGGCGATGTCAATGTTTCCGTTGGTGGTATCCGCGCTAATGGATGCCGCCGAGACATGCAGCGGCCCCGTATTTCCGATCCCACTGGAAGCCGTCGCGAGTAGCGTAGCCGCAGTGATGTTGTTGGCGGCACCGTTCCCATCGGTGATCGCGCCGGTCGTGGCGAGCGTTACGGTGCCATTGGCCGCAGAAACGGCACCAACCACAATGGATGAAGTGTTGGTGATGCTAATCGCCGCCGGTGCCGTGCTGGTCGAACTCAAAGTCCCATTGGACAGGTCAACATCACCGGCCCCGCCATCGATCGCAATGTTGCCCATGCCACTATCGATCGTGGACGAAGAGCTAGTCATCGTGATGGCAGTACCACCGGTGAGATGAATGTTACCATCGATGGCCCCACCGGTCGTGTTGATGTCCGTTCCGGTTGCCAACGTGATGGTTTCGGCAGTGACATCGAAATCGCCCGTTATCGCTCCGTCACCCAGGGTCAGGTCAGCGTTCAGATTGACGGAATCCGCACCCCCGTCGCCGTGGATACGGACGGCTGCGACCAAGTCGCTATCGACGGTGTTGAAGTGGATGATGTCGTCGCCGCTGCCCGCGTTGACGGTCAGTTGCTCGCTTGGAATCACGAACGTGACGGATTCACCGAGCGTGGAATCGATCGTCATCTGACCCGCAGTCGCTGCGTCCGTCAGAATGATCGTTTCGGCTCCTCCCGTGAACGTGAAAGTCCGCGAGGCGGCAGTGATCGTATCGATCACCGGCTCCAGACCGGTGTACGTTACCGTAGCGATCGTTTCACCGTTGTAGCGAATACTTCCGTCATTCTCATTGACGAAAACATGTTCGACCGCCGATGCATTCCCACTAAGAATCTCCAACGAATCGCCGTTCGGATTGAAACCCGGTGAACTTCCGTCTCCGCCACCGACATAGAAAACTCCACCGGTCGGATCGAACAAGGAACCCGCAGGATTGGTGATGCGGAAAATGTCGTCGCCGTCGAGCCCGTTGAAAGTAAAGTCGGTGATATCGATCATCGTGACGATCGGTCCCAACACGCCGTTGCTGCTTAACTGAAACGTGCCCGCATTCGACGCCGTCGCTGTCAAAATCAGCACGTCATCGTTGTCGGTGCCGTCAATCACGATGCTCCCCGACAGCGAACCGGATTCCATTGCGTCAAAGGTAATGTCTTGGAAGCCGCCCGAAGTCGCAAGCGTCCCGCTATCGAAACTCGTCGGGGTGAGCGTGGTTGTCTGTCCGGCTAACGAAACAATGTTCAGGGTGTCCCCAGGGGTCGCTGGAGCGGACGGATCGCCGCCGACGAGATGGATCGTTGCTGTTGCCGAAGCGGTGACGTTGAAAACATCGTTGCCGTCCGACCCGTTGACGGTCAGACTCTCAAGGCCTGCCGTGTAGTCCACCGTCGCCGCGCTACTCGACGTTGTTTGAGCGAAACCCACATTGAATGTCTCGGAGTTCCCGGAGGAATCGTTAATCGTCAGACGATCATCGGCACCTTCGCTTGCATCATCTTTCACGCTCACGGGGCCGGTCAGGTTGCCCAGTTCGACCGTCACATGATCGTCACCACCTTCGGCATTGATCAAGACGTTTCCCGCAGTGCTCAAAAGATGAATAATGTCGTTATCAGCATTGCCAACAATTGTCGCCGGATTACCGGAGTTGATCGTGCCGCCGATCGACATGGTGGAACCGAGGTTGTCCGCGTCACCGAAGTCGCCGGAAACCGTCACGGTATCGCCTGCTGAAACGGTAGCCAGGCTAAAGAGTGTGACATCGTCGCCGGCACGAAGGTTGACGTTGCCACTCATCGATTCAACCGTGACTCCGCTGTTCACGGTCAGATCATCACCGCTGCTGGACGAATCGATACTCGTCAGTGTCACGTCCCCAGCGCCACTCACATTCGCCGCCGCAGTCAGCAAACCTGTGTTCGTGATCGCGATTGCACCGGAACCCAAGTTGGCAATGCCAACGATTCCATCGAGGGTTCCGACGGCCAGCGGGCCACCAAGCGTGTTGTCGATGCCGACATGCCCGCTGGTCGTGTTGCTGGCGGCCAGCACACTGACCTGCGTTTGCAGACCGGATGTCGATCCGATCCCGGTGGACGCACGCAATGCCACCTCGGTGGCGATCACATTCGTGGAGCTACCACTGTTGACGATCGCTGCCGTTGCTGACAGAGCAGCGGCGCCAGTTCCAGCGTTGACTTGACCGAGATTCAGGTTACCAATTCCGTCGATGAAGAAATCAGCGCCGGCGGCGGTCGAAGAAGCATTGAGTTGATCGGACGCGAACACATCCAGTCGAGTTCCAGACGTGCCGATTCCGAGCGTCCCCGAGGACAAATTGATGACGTTGCCGGTTAAGTCAGCCACGGCATCGTCGATAAGGCCTGTGATTGCTCCGGTTGCCGTGACGCTGGCGTCGCCTGTGACGGCCATGGTTCCCAACGCAAAGACGACGTTGTTCGTTGCCATATCCAGATCGCCGGTAATGGTTCCGCCGTTGGTGGTCGTGGTTCCGCTGCCGGCGGTTTGCACCAGGGCGCCTGCTGCGACGGTCGATTGGAAATCAACGTTGCGAGCGTTGGTGATCGTCAGCGACTGCAGGGCCTCGGTCGCACCGACGTCGCTCTGGAAAACCACGTCTCCCGTCGCAGTCGTAACAGAGAGCGTGCGATTGTTCGCCGCATCGTCAGCGTTGAGAGCACCGGCAATCGTGACGTCGGCTCCGACAGATCCGCCGTTGGTCGTGTCAAGCTGGACGTTGCCAGTCAGAGTGACGTCACCGGAATAGGTTTGCAAACCTGTTGTTTCAATTGCTGAACCATTGAAGACCGAATTCCCACTGACGGTGAGTTGGCCGATGGAGCCATTGACCCCGACGTCGTCGTTGAAGACGGCGTTGCCGGTGATCGCTGCGCTCGCTGATGTGAACGAGTCCAGCGTTCCATGAAAGGTCGTTGTGTCCGCATCAAAGGTGACGTCGCTGGTGATTGCAACCTGGCCCGTCAGTGAAATCTCTGCCGTCTCGGCTCCGAACGCCGCTGTCGAAATACTGCTATCCAGATCGATCTTACCCGTGCCGTTCGTACGGGCGGTGAAGGCGGCAAGATAATCACCGGTGCCGTCACCGATCGTGCTGAGGATTTGCACGTTGCCACCCTCTGTCGCACCGCGGGCGTCCAGCACGAGTCCTCGGTTACGATCGGTCGCTAACGCACTGGCGAAAACCTGGCCGCCATCGTCTAGAATAATGTCGCCGCCAAGGCCATCGTCTCCCGCATCCGTGTCAATGGTCGTCAGACGAATACTGCCCAACGGACTATTCTCCAGTACGAGTTGCACGACGACGTTGGGCGTTTCCGTAAGGTCGACCGTGCCTCCATTGACACGATCAGCGGTCTTGCCGTCGGTCTGAATCGGGGCCGATTCGTTGAGGTTCAGTTGAGTCGCGTTGATGTCGACAACACCATGGACCGTTTGAACGATTGCGCTACCACCGTTCTCTCCGTCCCCGATCGTAACAACGTGTCCCATCGCCGCTGCGCTGAGCGTGATGTCACCGCCCGCCCCCGTGGTACCTCCGTCGACGGTGGAGATCGTGCCGCCGTTGACGACGATGTCCCCGTCGTCCGCCGTAATCGTAATGCTTCCGTCGACACCGGTGCCCGCCACGTCCCCGGTGACTTGGATGCTGGCGTTGATCGTCACGTCGCCTGTTTGATTGATCACGACATTACCGGCACCAGTCGTAATCGATCCAGCGACCGAATTGGTGAAGCCGACACCCGTGCTCGAGAATGATCCACCGTTCGTCGAAATCGCCGCATTGATTTCAACTTGACCAACGCCCGAATTGTCGCTGTCGGCAGTCAGCGTCAGGTTCAGAGCATCGGCCGTAAGCAGATCGCTGTCACTGATCGTGCAATGGATGACAATGTTATTGTGCGCGATGAGGTGAAGTGTATTGGTGCCTATCGTGTCATAGTCCAGCGCCGCGCTGAGTGTGATGTTCCCAGCCTCAGCGTTGGTTCCCCCGCTGCCCGTGGTGATGGTGACGCTCGTACCGCCGGTCAGCGCTGCGGTGATTAAATCAACGCCCAGTTGGGCGCCATCATTGGTCGACAAGAAAGGACTTGCCACAGTGATCTCTGTGCTGCCATTTCCCGCAACGATTTCGATGTTGTTCGGATCGATCAGCCAATGGCCGCCTTTGCCGTTTGCCGCTGTCACGTCGGGCGTGTCCGTTATCTGTAAATTCAATTTGGCCGATGTCTCAACAAAGCCGCCATCGCCCGATTCGGCTCCACCAGTTGCGCTGATGGAACCATGCACTTGAGCGGACTCATCGGCCCAGACAATCACTCGTCCGCCATCGCCGTCGCTGATCGCCGACGCGTCGGTGGATGTGTCCGACCCGAGGTAGGTCTGCGAGGCGTTCGTGATCGAGTCATTGGCTCCTTGGTAATCGCCACCGATTAAGACTTCGCCGCCGCCGTTTTCACCCGATGCATCAACCGTCGCGTCCTCCAACAGTCCGACACGATCGCCCAGCAAGTGGACCGTGCCGCCGATGCCGTCATCGGATGAGACATCGATCGTGCCCGAAGACAGCAACGTATCACCGGCCTCGAATTTCAAATCACCGCCATGGCTGGAGACGATGGATTCGTCACCGAGCGTTAAATCATCGCTGGCGTAAAAATCCCCCTTCGCACCATTCAGATTCAAACTGCCGAGAAAGTTGATATCTTCCGCAACGACTTCCATCGAACTGCCGTGGAAATTCAGGTCCATGATGTCAACGTTGAGATCATTTCCGAATCCAGCGTCGTCGATCAAGATTGAGTTGAGATCGGATGACAGCAATGAGAGGGTGTTCGTACCGCTGCCTGAAATTGTGTCGCCGTCGATTCCAGCCCATGTTCCGCTGTCGAGCGTGAACCGGTAGGCGGATTCTCCCTGGACCTCGGTGATGTCAACATTCGCATTGTCAAAATCAGACAGGAACAGATCCACGCCCCCTGCCAGCTCAAAACTGGCATTGAGCACGCGACGCGGCTCCAGCACCCGAAACGCCAGGGGGGAGAGCGAGGACCGACGAACTGGCGTTCGGCATGCGTCCGCGATTGCTCGGCGACGCTTCACGCGTCTCAGTAATTTTTGTAGCAATGCACGCATTTCACGCTCAAACGGTATCTGGGACTCGAAAACCTCACGAATTCGCAGCGCCGACAATTTCGACTCAATTAGCTTAATCGATCTTGCCGAAGTCCCAACCTATTAAGGGGGGATAAACTCGACTCGCCGAGCTATCGCCCGGAGGGTTGTCGCAAAATGGAGATGACGATCGTGGGGATTGTAGCAATGAGACGGCTGGGGACGCGTTTCGTTCCCATGATGGCAGCAATCACGCTTGTTTTGGTGACTATCACCGCGGGCATGCCCGGCTCACGTGCGTTCGGCCAAGAAAACGGCGATCGTACGCCAATCGAGCCGAAATTATTGAGCACCGTTGAGATCCTCGGCGGCCTCGGCGAGCAAACGGAACTTTTTAACAAACTGTCGGTTAGCTCTGCGTACAATGACGCCGACAGCTATTTGACGGTGGAAGACCGCAGGGAACTGGAAACGCAGGGTCCGGCGAGTAGCGATTTTCCGAAAAACTACACCTGGATGACACCGGGAACGTATCACCATCCGCTGTACTTCGAGCAAGTGAATCTCGAACGCTATGGGACCGGCGTCCACCCGGTCCTGCAACCGGCGTTCTCAGCCGCTCACTTTTTCACAACGATCCCGATCTTGCCGTACAAAATGGGCAGTCAGTGTCCGACGTCGAAGGAGTACAGTTTAGGACATTATCGCCCCGGGGATTGCACGCCGCATCAATGTCATCACCGATCATGGTCATGGCGCGGTGCGGGCGTCATGAGCGGCCCCATCTTGGCCGCCCCCTGAGTCTCTGTGGGGGCCAATCCAAGTGAGTAAGGAACGCGGAATTAATAAGTGGCGGGATCATTCGTAGCCGAAGTCGTCCGACTTTGGATATTCCCCACGAAATCCAAACTCCGGCGAGTTCGGTTACGACAGTCATTGTTCCGACGGTCCTCACTGGACAGCGCCACTTTCTATGGGTTTGACCGTAAATCGCTTGGTTTGCGTTGAGTTAGCCGTTTTGGCGTTAGCCACGCTTCTCCTCACGAAAACTGTGGCTGACGCCAAAACGGCTAATGAAAAGTGGCGTTGTCCAGCTAAGCAGGTTTGGTCAGTTAATTCGACCGAACTGTCATGGTAACCCGAATGACGTTTCCATACCTGCTAAGCCGAGAACACTCGCATCAATTGTCCCGCAGTAGCCGGAGCACGGACTCATAAAACCGAACGGCCAGGACGCGGTGCTGCGTGTCGATACTTGCCGACAGCACTGCACCATGACTCGGACAATGACGACTCGGGTAGGACTCGGATGCGTCAACGCGAATCGTGACAGAGTAGTGTGGGGTCGCGGGTTGCAGGAGGCCGTCGGGCCCGGCCACCGACTGAAGGAGAATGTCGAGCTGTAGCTGTTCGGGAGTCCTTGAGATCGGACGAGCAGAGATGTTTTCGACCGTGCCACTGACGGTCGCATCCATCGCACGATCCAGACGCAACCGCGCCGCCGCCCCGACTTTGACCCACCGCAACGAGGGTTCGTCAACGAGCACCTCCGCGTTCCATTGATCGTCCGACGCGATCATTGCCAACTGCGTTCCACGGCTGAAAACGGCACCTCGATATTCACGATTTAAACCGCCTTCCATCTTGGACCGCTCAGTCGGACGTGTCGCGGGACGTGTCGAAAGCAGATTCATCGGTTCGCCATCGCCAGCAAGCACGATGCCTGATCGCGGGGCGACGACGGTCAGCTCGTCCATCCGCTCGTTGAGTTTGTCGACTTGGGGCTGGAGCTTTAATAAAGACTGTCGCGATGTCGAAAGTTGACTCGCGGCATCCGGATCGTCCACTTGTCGCGCTGCTAGGTCATCGATGCGTTGACGCAGCGCATCCACCTCGCCCGCCATCGCGAGCCGCTCGAGACGCAATGCCAAGGACTCAAGTCGCACGAGTGTGTCTCCCCTGGCGAACCGAACGGCATCGGGCAGTGGTGTACTGAGTACCGCATCGACGGGTGCGTAGACCGCCTCCCGTGGTGATCGTAATGCCAGCCCGCGACAATAGATCCGAGAAGGGAGCGGAACGAAAAAGGAAACATACGCCGCACATCCCAACACGACGGTCGCTGAACCCAGTACTAACCGACGCATGTCACCGGACTCCCGCCGCACGAATTGAGAGATCTGCCGAACGCGAAAATAACTGGCTAGCAATATCCCGGCAGACAACGGCAACAGCAACCATTGCAAGCCGAGTGGTTTGAGCCAGTGATTGAGTGCTAAAAATATCACGACCAACAAAATCATGCGATAAACCAACGCGGCAATGCCATAAACACGCAACCAATTCGCGTTGGCATCCCAATGTGTCGACTCGAATTGATTGCGGAAGAACACTCGCCGGAACATCGAATGCAGCGCCTCTTGACTCTGCTGGGCTAGGTTGGGGATGCCCACTAAATCACTCAGGATGTAATAACCATCGTATCGCAGCAGAGGATTTCCATTAACGAACACGGAACCTAGCGAGCCGACGAGCATCATCGAAAATGCGACGCTGTTGATCGGCGATGGCTGAGTGCTCATCCAGACGATCGCCGCGAATGCCGCGAAAAATAGTTCGACCAAGATTCCTGCAGCGGAGATCATGATTCGGGCCGCACTCGATTTTAGCTTCCATGCATCCGAAACGTCACAATAAAGGCATGGCACCAAGACCAAAAACATGACGCCGATCTCATGACATTCACCGCCGAAATGCCGACAGGTCAAGGCGTGACCAAACTCATGCAACGACTTCAATACGATAAATCCGATTAGTAAAAACCAAATCCCATCGCCCACCAATAGTTGCTCGAGAAGGTTTTGATCCATCCATCGCGTCGACATCACGGCAGTGCTCAGCACTCCGATTACCAAAACGAGGATGAGTGAAACCAGCAAGAGCGCGGGGCGAAAGAACAGTCCGCGAATCCAATCGCATCGTTTGAGCAACGCAGTCGGATCGAAGAGCGGTACTCGAATCGCCAACGGGCTACCAGCCATCGAGAGCCATCGCCGACGACGGTTTCGTTGCAGACGCTCTTGCGTTCTTTGGGCGGACACGACTCCGGAAAACCCAACGACACCTTGAGACTCCAGCCGAAGGACGAACTGTCGCAATTCAAGCTCGTCGAGCGGATCAAACGCGTGGCGTTGTTCCCATGCGGATCGGATCTCGGCGAGCGTCCGTTGTCCTTGGAAACATTGCAATAACCGATACTCGCGATCTCCAAACCAATAGAATTTGAGCGAGATGGGGTCGCGTGCCAGCCACCGAGTGGACCGTTTTGATGTCCGGGATGACCATTCTAAATCCGCACGCAACAAAGGACGGAGGTCCAACTGCGTTCGTGCGGGTGTGATCGCGGCTGCGGTCATTTTCCTTCGCCGTGGATCGAAACGGTCGTCCGCAGGCCCGGTCGTAATTCTCCTTCGGCGTTGTCCACATCGACAAAGACTCGTACCAGGTCACTGACGGGGTTCACGTCGGGACTGACGAATACCACGCGACCTTCTAAGCGTTTGATGTCGTCATCGTCTTGAACGTTCACCAAAGCACGATCGCCGATTTTCACGCCGCTGGCAGAGGTTGCCTTGACGAAACCTTCGATTCGCAACTGATCCAGATTCACAATGGTTGCGATCGGGGTTCCGGGTTCAACCCATTCACCGGCATGATGTTCGACCGAGACAATCACGCCCTCCGTTGGGGCTGTAATGGTGTGCTTGCGCAGCGTGGTTTCGATCTCGGCGACTCGGTTTTGGGCGAGTTGCGTTTGCACCAAGAGCTGAGCACGCTGTTCCTCGGCTCGCAGAACCTCCAATTGGGTACGCTCGTAAACGAGTTTAAGTCGATCGATCTCATTCGGCGGATAGGTGTTGGGAACCGTTCGATTTGCGTCGAGTGCTCGCGAGTGTTCATTCTCAGCGACGGCTGCCGATTTTGTCGTCACGAGCACATCGATCTTGCTTTGACTTTTTTGTTCGGCGAGCGTCAGTTCGAGTTGGGCGCGGGCGAGCTGCACACGAACGTCGTCGTCTCTAATTTTGGCGAGTCGATCGCCGGGCATGACGTCGGTTCCGATATCGAAAGGGACCTCTTCGAGCACCCCTTGGGCTTCGGCGGCGACGGTCACATTGACAATCGTCTTCAGGATGGCATTTTGCAGCGAGATCGTCGGCCCATCTGACAATTCTCCCTCATCGGCTCGCGAATGGGGAACCGCCAAGACAGCAACCATGCTCAAAAACCAAGGCAAGGCTGTTTTGTTGAAGCGGTGATGATGAATACGCATGTCGTTGTCCTTGCTCATTAAAACCAAAGTCTTCTCTGAATCGCCTCGAAAATGGGGCGGCCCCACACAAACCAACGCGGTCTCGTTCCGCACATCAAGCGTCCGTCGACGGTCGCGCCAAACGCAGCCTGTTGCAACGCGTCGTGGCCTACCGATAAATGCGCTTCCACCGCAGCACCTTGCAATGAGTCGTGAACGACTTCGGGAGACATCCATAACAATTCACTCTGATAACTTGCCTGCGGGGCCGCTCGCAGCACGTAGTCGGCGACCACCGGGGCGGGCGCGACTTCGGCTGCGAAGCGTTCCAAGTAGCCAATGTCACGATCGGGGATCATCAATTCGATTCGCCAAGATGCGTTTTTGTCAGCAACCCGCAAGAGCACGTCCCCCCGGCGAATCGGTCGCCCCGACAGATTTCGCTCGATCTCCCAGCCAACAATCGTGCCGTCGATGGGACTGCGGATTTGTAGAGCCTCGCGTTCCGACTCCAATAATGCTGCTTGCTCATTCAGACTGCGAAGGCGAATCGCAAGTTCGTTGAGTTCCGCTTGCAGCCGATTTTCGAGCGATGGATCGGGTGTGGAGGATCGGACCATTTGATTGATCGTGATTTCGATCCCTTGCCGCTGCGTCTCGACTTCTCGGATCCGACCGGAGACTTCCGTGATCTGAATTTGCAAATCGGTCGACTCCAAAGTGGCAATCGGATCGCCCGCCCAGACTTGCTGACCGGACGTGACATGCAATTCATCGACAAACCCGTCTTGGGACGCAAAAACCCAACGCTGTTCGGTAGGCTCCAGTGCCCCGACGCCGGCAATCGAAAAAGGAATCGGCCAGATCGCCGCGACTACCATCGCCCCGACCAGCACGATCGCAGTCGCCAATTTGATGAAACGCCTTGCCAAAGAATATCGGGGCGAGCGCTTCCAGTGCTCCCTCATCAACCTCGGGACTCGATGCCAAGCAAGCGTTTGCAGCCAAGTATTCTGTAGCGATTGGCATGACTCGTGCAGCCAGGGTACCGCTGAGGCAAACCGTGCGGGTGACATCCACTGCATCAATAAAACATGCTGCTCATCCCAGGGGATTGAGAGACAAATGCAGTCATTGCCAACGCCGGTTGCCGCATCGGACATCCGGACCCTCGGGATGGTGAGGCTTGGTTGACGAAAGACGCGAGGTTGATGTGTCGTCGATGTTTCGGCCGCTGCTGATTCGATACGTTTGACTTCATCGGTACGTCGGTCAAAATCATCCGAGCCACTCACGGCAAGCAGTCGAGGTGTGCCCCGTCTCAAAGACGAAAAGAGGCAGACGCGGTCTGCGGGCAGGAGCGAGCTGATCGCGTTGACCAACACGGTCGCGGATTGATCATCATCGGCGGTATCCGAAAGTTGGTTTTGCGCCGCGATGAGTTCACGCGACCGCGATTGGTGAGTTTCCGCAAACGTCTCCAGGTAATGCGAGTAGGCAATCTCCGCGAATGCTTCGATGATAACGCGTACCGAACGCTCCAACCCGATTTCAGTGTTCGATGGCCATTGGATAACGAGTCCACCGTATCGCCAAGTTGTGGTGGAAAGCGAGCAACCGAAACGCAAACGCCCATCATCCTTCTCCGATGGACTCGCGTCTTTCGACGTTTCCACGTGCAAACGTGCCGCCGTCGTCGTACCGATCCAGCGATCTTCGTCTTGGGCGGAACGGGACGTTGCCGGACGGCTTTTCCGTGATCCCAGGTGATGCAAAATCCAATCGCGATCGGCCTTCGTTTCATTATGTCGAGCAACCGCGATCGTCACAAAGAGCGTTTCGTTGAGCGGGTGGACCAGGGCGACGTTGGACGCGTTCACCACATCACACAGCGCGGCAATGACCGCAGGCAAGAATTCGGCAGGTTCCATGTCAACGCGGAGACGTTCGAGTTCGTCCAGGCGTTCATCGATATGCGTGACAGAAACCGACATCGTGGCCGCAGCGTGTGAAAGGACTCAGACTCGGTCGAAGTCGAGTGCGTCTGATTGAACCACACCGCCGGGTGGAATTCTTCAAGATGACGCCGACTCGTCGTGAAACTGCGGGATCGCCGCGAGGGGTATGCGGATTGTACCGATTATTCGAGTCAGATCATCGGCTTGTAACCCATGGTTGGACAATTCGCATACCACGGGTAGTACCGACGCCCGATGGGAAAGAAGGAGAAAGGATTCTCGCCTCAAGAAATTTACCATGGATGATACCATTAAACGATTGCTAGCACTGACGCTCACGATTCAATTGATCGGTGGCTGCGGATGGCACTCGCAAACCGTGAACTTTCGCGAGGCTTGCTCACCCGAGGTGCCATTGCACCCGACGTTTGGCCCCCAGGAAATTCGTCCCGCCGACGCGGCGATCGATTGTTGTGTGGACTCGCTAATCTTGGAATCAATGTCACCGTTGGACGTCGATGAAGCATCCCTCACCCCCGAAAACACGCTGCAATTGACCGTGGAAGAGTGCATTCGCTATGCGCTCGAGAACTCACGCGTGGTGCGCGATCTGGGGGGGGCGCTGTTGCGATCACCCGACACCGCAGTGACTCGATTCGATCCCGCGTTGCAATACAGTGACGCTCGAACAGGCGAACTGGCGGCCCTCAGTGAGTTCGATGCCAACGTCTTCGCATCGGCGTTGTTCGAAAACAATGATCGCGAATTGAATAATCGCTTTTTCGGCAACCAGGGGATCTTTCAACAAGATTTGCACAATTACGAAGTGGGTGTCAGCAAACGCACGGCAACCGGCGGTTCCATGACGCTACGTCAACAGATCGTTTACGACAATAACAACCAGTTGTCCAACGGTTTCGGTCCCAGCACCTTCGACAACATCGTTGATGCGGAGATACGTCATCCGCTGATGCAAGGTGCCGGCACGGAATTCAATCGAATCGCGGGCCCGGGCGCGCGGCCGGGCCAAATCAATGGCGTTTTGATCGCGCGGGTGCGGACCGATATCAATCTGGCCGAATTCGAGCGGGCGGTCGTCGATTTGTTGGCGGATGTGGAGAACGCGTACTGGGATCTGTATTTCGCGTACCGCGATTTAGAAGCCAAGATCGCCGCACGTGACATCGCCGAGGACACTTTGCGACGCCTACCGAAGAATGCAACATCCAGCGGTGATGTCGCTCAGGCGGAAGAGCAAGTCTACCGCTTCCAGGCTGAAATCATCGACGCGTTGAACGGACGCCCGATCGATGGAACACGAACCAACAACGGTAGCAGCGGCGGCACATTCCGTCCCCTCGGTGGCGTGCGCTATAACGAACGAAGGCTGCGTCTCTTGATCGGAATGCCGATCAATGATGGACAATTGATTCGAACCTCGGAGCAACCAACCGGGGCACCGGTCGCCTACGATTGGTCCGCGTCGATCGCCGAAGCGATTCAGAATCGTCCCGAATTGAAACGCCAGGAATGGGTCATTAAGCAACGACAGTTGGAACTGATCGCCAATCGAAACTTCTTGAAACCACAGGTTGATGTGGTCGGTCGCTATCGATTCCGTGGATTTGGCGACCATCTTGTCAATGATTCGGGGTTTAGCAATGCGACATCATCTCTGTTGACAGGGGATATGCAGGAATGGCAAATGGGTCTGGAATACCAAGCACCCGTTGGATTTCGGAGGGCCCACTCGGCGGTGCGAAATTCACAGATCGCATTGAAACGTGAAGTGAATGTTCTGCAGGAACAGCATCGCTATGTCCACTTCGGACTGAGCAATACCTTCAATGAACTCAAACGCGCATTCGACAACATGACCTTGCAAGAGCGACGGTTAGACGCCATCGTCCGCCAGCTCAATGCGCTCGAGACCAAGGCTGCCAACGGGGATAACCCCGCACTGGACGTTCGTTTGGAGACGCATCGCCGGTTGCTCGATGCACGATTGCGATTCCATCAAGCACAGATCGAATATGCGTTAGCGATCCGAAACGTGCATTACGAAAAAGGCACCTTGCTGCATTACTGCAACGTCGCCCTCACGGAATCAGCGCCCACCTCGGCCGCGTACCAAGACGCCTCCGAATTGGCGGATAGTCGCGGTGAGCAATGGCACCCGGCTCATCGAGATCCCCTCGTCGGCAAGCCTCGCTAAGTAACGCGGGATCAATAACTGTGGTTCATCCTGCGGAAGCGTGCGCCGGAGGTTTTCAAGGCATGACGCCAGTGTCCAACGAGATTGGTGCATGAGTATGGATGCTGGTCGACTACGTACGCCGGAACAAACGCAGTCGAGCTCTGCAGAGGTGCCACTCGACAAGGGAGATCTCGGTCGCCAGCGTCTTCCTGCAAAAGCGGAGCGCCCATGGTGCCGACGGTCCTCGGCGGATTTCGGTTCACCGAGGACGATTCTTCATCAAATCATGGGACACTGCAGCCATGCCTTGAAAAACCTCGATCCTGGGCTCGCCGCACGCTTCCGTCGGATGATCCATAACTAATGTAGCCGAACTACGCTATTTTTTGTTTCTGCGCTGCTTACCGAACATTGCAGCCCGATTCTTGTCGAACCCAGCGTCGATTCGTTTGGCGATCAGTCGTGTCTCTAATTCCTTTAGGACCGAAGCGTACTCGGGGTTGCTTGCCAGATTCGTGAATTCGCCTGGATCGGTTTTCAGATCGTAGAGTTCCATTCCCTTGTCGCCGAAACCCCAATGGGTGAATCGCCATTGGCTGGTCCGCAGAGACTCGCCGCCACTACGGCTGATCGTGAAGGCTTGCTCTTTTTTCCAAGCGGGCGAGTCGGTGTCGGTTAGCAGCGGATGCAGGCTTTCTCCTTGCAGAGTTTCCGGCGCGGAGATGCCAGCCAAGTGGGTCAGTGTCGGGTACAGGTCGACCAGTTCCGTGATTTTAGTTGTTCCACGCCCGTGCATTTCGTCGAGCCACGGAACACTGATGATGAACGGCACCCGAGTCGCTTCCTCAAACAGGTGCTGCTTCTGGAATTTCTGGTGATGTCCCAGCAGGTAGCCGTGGTCACTGCTGAAAACCACAATCGTGTTTTCAGCGAGCCCCTTTTCGTTGAGTGCGTCCAAGACGCGACCGACTTGTGCGTCCATGTACGAAACGCTGGCGTAGTAGGCTTGCAGCAGGCCTTGATGAAGTTCTGGCGTAACGCCATACGTTGTGCGATTTCTCTTGTAGCCACGAATGATTTCCGGCACATCGTCCAGATCGGTATCGGGAACAACGGGTGCTTCCATTTCATCGCGTTGGTAGATGTCGAAGTATTTTTTGGGTGCGACCAATGGAACGTGAGGACGCACGAATCCGACCGCCAAGAAGAACGGTTTGTCTCTGACCCGGTCAAGAATCTCGATGGCACGATCGGCGGCCATCGCGTCGGCGTGGTCACTATCAGAGCCGGTTGCGACGACACCTGTGAAGCTTTGGGAGCCTTTGTCCTTCGGCGACCAATTGGTCAATTCGCCTGGTGCGTTCTGTTCGGGTGCCTTGATGTTGAACGCTTCGTCCCAGGAAAACGGATCGTCGCTTTCCGCCGTCCCATCAATAATCTCGAACGGTATTCGCATGTGATAGATCTTGCTGACCCGTGCGGAATAGTAGCCGTTGTTGCGGAACGCTTGTGAAAGCGTCACGACATCTGGCATGCTGCCACGCAACGTGCCAGCGTTGCCAAGCGTCAAGTTGGAATACGGGTAGAGACCGGACATGATCGAGGCACGCGACGATCCGCACACCGGATACTGGCAGTGCATGTTCTCAAACTTGACACCTCGTTCTGCCAACCGATCGAGGTTGGGCGTTTTGCATTGCGAGTGGCCGAAACCACTCAGGGCCGTGTTCAGGTCATCGGCAATGAGAAACAATACGTTCGGCTGCTTGGGCTCCGCAAAAGCGGAACCGATCGTCATGGTGACTAGCAAGAAAAAGACGGAAATACGGGTTCGGATCATGGATTCATTTCTCGAGTTGGCAAAACGGCTCATTCATAAAAAGACACGTGCTCAGACGCTTAGAATCGAGCGGGAAACAAGTGTCGTGCTTTTTATCGGCGAGCTCGCCGACACTTATTTCCCAATCGTTCCTTAGTATATCACGGTCGGATCGTATTCAGGGTTCGGTGTCATTCTGGGTGCTTCCGTGGCGTCGCCAATGTAGATCCAAATGGCGGTCAAATAACGCGAAATAAACTAGCTCATTTGGCAACGAATAGTATTCGTATTAACGAAGTGTCTCGTGTTTCTAGGCATCTGTCTTCTGACGCCACGAAAAGGCAAGGGTGTGCCGGGATGAAATCGATCTTGGAGAGGAAAAATTTTTGGAATAAGGGTTCATCCGCCGGCAGCGTGCGCCGGATGAACCACAAAAGTTGCGTTGTTCGTTTCATTCGTCATTCATCACCCTGATATCGAGCGGTCCTTGTTCGGCATCCTGTTTCCAGAAGGTGTGGCGGAACGGCAATGAGAACTGAATTCCCTGAGCTTCAAACTTACGGAAGATCTCGAAATTCAATTTCTCGCTGAAGGCTTTGAATTTCCAGTAGTCAGCCGGCACATACCAGTAGAAGAACCGAATGCTGAAGGCACCGGTGGCGAATTCGTCAAAGAAGACCTTGGGTGGATACTTCGGATCCATGCCTTCGTGATCTTGCAGCTCGTCTCGGATGATCGCGACGGCCTGCTCGACGCTCTCGCAGGGCGTATCCAGCGGAATATGAATCTCACCGGTCCTGCGAATGTATTGCCGACGTCCCACGTTCTCGATGTCGTTTCCGGCGAGTTGATCGTTTGGAAGCGTGACTTGATGTCCGTTGAGCAAACGAAGGCTGGTCGATCGAATACCAATGTCCTCCACCACGCCGTCATAGTGCTTGAAAATAATTCGATCGCCGACACGAAACGGCTTGTCGGATAAAAGATTCAGTGTGCCAAACAGCGTTTTTAGCGTGTCTTGGGCAGACAGAGCGAGCGCAACCCCACCGATTCCAGCACTCGCGAGTAAAGTCGCGACGGGAATGCCCAAATATTGGCCGCCGACAAGAAAGAGAGTGACTACCGCGACGAGACTCGTTAACTTGGAGATGATGCGGATCAATTGGGCATTCAGACCCGCAGGGTTAATACTGGGAGAAGCAATGATGCTGGCAGCGATTCGGTTACTGGCTGCAAAGATGACCACGGCTGCTGCTACCAAAGCTACCAGAACGGTCGTGAAGTCGGTGATGTAAAGCGGCGTACTGCGCAGTGTCAGGTGTCGGTAAGTGATGTGTTGCGCTCCCAACGGAATCAATATTGCCACGACTGGAAAGACCAGCGTCAGCCAGTACCTCAACAAACTCTTTTCACGCACGCGGGCGGTAATCTTGACGTGTGTTCGATACGCTAATGCCATCAGACCCAATGCGACCAAGAACGTCACGATAAGCCCCGGCCACTTCCAATTGGCGACGCCCCATGTCCGTCCGAGTCGCAGGCTGTCGGGGAGTCGGTCGAAAATGGCAGCTAACGCAGGGTGGCCCGGCGAGGACAGGTACCACCGGTAGAGGTCCTTGGATACCTCCGGCCCCTCGGTTCGGTATGGCTTCGATTGGATGCTCTGGAAATACGTTGCCGCCCGGTCCACGGTACCTGGCGAGAAAAGGTACTCGTGTCGACGTGGTCCCGTCTCCACTCTCGAAATGGTGATGCGGGTGTCCGGAATTCGATAGTCCGACAAAGCTTCGAATCCGCCTGCAGCGATGATTTCGTCCTTATCGGGAATCTCCTCCCAATCAGGCAACTGCACACGATCTAATATCTCCTTGAGGCAAACTGCGACTTCACCGGCACGTTCCATCCGAGCGAACGCCGGCAACCCACTATCGTCGATGCAGTCCAGCACCCGCTGAGCAATCGCCATATGTTCCGGATCGCCTCGATCCAGATATTTCTCGCTGCGAATGAGGTCATGGATTTCATTGGTGGCTTCGACAAAGCTCCGCAACGTGTCACGTGGACTCGACGTGTCGGCCACTTTGAGTGTGTCGGGCTTCTGTGCGGACGCGGTACCGGGCCCCTGGACCAGACAACAAAAAAAAGCGAGCACCAAAAACGAAACATGAGACCAGGGATGCGAGTCACCAATGCGCAAATATGACCGGCTGGACGAACACAACTTGCCGAATTGCTTCTCAGTCAGATTAGTTTGAGCCATCGCTATTCGTTTTCCTGCTGGTGTGTCGTTTGACTAAGCAACGTGGGATCAACGAGTGACGTACTTAGCCTAGTGGATCCCGCGTTGTTAAGTCTAATCCCGACTCGCTGCAGCTGCACTCCCAGCTACCGTTGTGTCAGCAATCCAATCGGATACTCATCCCTCGTTTCCAGGCCTTGTCGCACCACGGTTCCAGAGGTCCGTCAGGTCGAATCAGAGCCATCTAAGCAAATCGTCACAATTATTTCGGCGTAACCGCGTAGCAGCGTCTCTCTGAGACGCTGGAAATTGCGAGTCTCAGAGAGACTCGCCTGCGTGAGGTTCTGCCGAACCTTTTACGCCGATGTGCTTAGCCTTTGTCTGTGGGCGACTTCGGGCCGAAGTCGAGATCAACCGAGCCATCCGTATTTTTCGATTTGGTCGTAGTTTCTGTTGCTGCGGCTGGCGAACGGCTGGCTCGTCTGAAGCATGAAGCATGAAGCGGGTCTGTGGGTCTGTGGGTCTGTAGGTCTGTAGGTCTGTGGGTCTGTAGGTCTGTGGGTTACGACGGACCCGAAGTCTTTGGCGGGCACATTGGCAAGAATGTTCAGCTTTTAGGCCTTGCTACCGTTGAGGTACTCGCCGCAGGAGTCCCGCACGCAGGATGCATACCGAGAGCCCTTGCCGACCCTCTTCGCGGTCATGGCCGGCGTATTGACGGTGGCGGAGTGGAAGAAAAAGGCGCGGGCTGAAGAAAAAACGAAGGTGGACGGGCATTCGACACGAGGCGGTTCCTCGGCAAGCAAACGCTCCCGTTTGCTGAAAGGCATCCCGTTGCGAAACGAATCAAACTAAGTCAACATCAAACAGGCATCCATTCTGAAACGGGACGTGCCTGCCAACAAGTCGGACATCATTCGTCGACTGTGGAACAACTCGGTCGTGACGCGACGATCGATTGCTTCGCTCGCGTATTTCCATGACCTTGCTTAAGCCAGCAGCGAAAACAGGTTCATCCGTCGGAAGCGTGCGCCGGAGGTTTTCAAGGCATGACTCCCGTGTCCAACGAGATTGGTTCATGAGTATGGATGCTGGTAGACTACGTACGCCGGAAGAAACGCAGTCGAGCTCTGTAGAGGTGCCACTCGACAAGGGATATCTCGGTCGCCAGCGTCTTCCTGCAAAAGCAGTGCGCCCATGGTGCCGACGGTCCTCGGCGGATTTCGGCGGATTTCGGCGGATTTCGGCGGATTTCGGTTCACCGAGGACGATTTTTCATCAAATCATGGGACACTGCAGCCATGCCTTGAAAAACCTCGATCCTAGGGTCGGCGCACGCTTCCGTCGGATGAACCGGAAAACACGCGACCTAAAAGCCAACGCCCGATCCTGACGGAAAAAACTATGCCAGATTCTTCGAGCCAGCCAAAGCGGCGGCCCAGCTTGTCACAAATGATCTTGATTGGGGTGATTGCTGGAGTCGGTTGCGGGCTGTCCTTTGGCGAATCCACGGAATCGATCAAGTGGGTTGGAGATGCTTACATCGGTTTGCTACAGATGGCCGTATTGCCCTATGTGGCCGTCTCCCTCGTCGCGAATATCGGTCGACTGTCGTCCGGCACTGGTGTGCGTCTGATGCGCACAGCTTTACTCGTGATGTGCGCGTTGTGGATGATAGGGCTCACGACGTTGGTGATCACGAACCAGGCCTTCCCACGATGGGACGGCGGTTCCTTCTTCAGCAGTCGATTTACGGAGGAACCGCTCGCACCTGACTGGCTGAATCTGTTTATTCCCTCGAATCCTTTTCGGGCGCTTTCGGAAAACTCGATCCCGGCCGTCGTTGTCTTTAGCATCGGACTCGGCATCTCGCTGATCCACCTTCCGAACAAGGATCGGTTACTCGGTCCGCTCGACGTCTTGGTCGACGCATTGGCAAACCTGAATAAGCTAGTTGTAAAACTAACACCGATCGGAATTCTTGCGATCACAGCACACGCGGCGGGTACGATCGACCTGAACAAATTCAGTCTGATTCAAGGCTATCTACTGACCTATTGTGCAGCGGCGATCATCATATCGTTTGTCGTTTTGCCAGCGGTGGTCGCGTCTTTCACGCCGCTGAGCTACTGGGCCGTCGTTCGTGCTTCGCGTGATCCGCTGATCGCTGCATTCGTCATTGGCAATTCATTTGTTGTCATGCCGATGTTGATTGATGCCATCAAACGTCTTGAAAAGGAAGATCAGCTGGGTGGCCACCCGGATGGTCAACCTGCCGAGTACCTTGTGCCCCTGGCCTATCCATTCCCGGACATTGGAAGAATCGTCGGTCTCATCTTCATCCCGTTTTCGGCATGGTTCTACGGGAGTTCGATTGAATGGGAAGCCTATCCGGCACTGCTGGCCACGGGGCTTCCGGGTTCATTTGCCAAGCCAGTCATCACCATTCCGCTACTGCTTGAGATCGCCGAATTACCCAGCGATATTTTCAACTTGTGGTTGGCTTCAGGCGTGGTCGCGGCTCGGTTTAGTGATCTGATGAAAACCATGCACTTGATGACATTTACGATACTGACGATATGTATCACGAATAAGACGGCAAGATTACGCCCCACGAAATTGGTCGTTGGCATGGTGGGGTCTTTGTTAGTTTTAGTGGTCGCCACGTTGATGATCCGAGGGTTCCTCAACTCGGAATTCAAAGATCATTATTCCAAGGCCAAACTGATCACCGAACGGGATATGGTGTTTCCTGAGCACAGCCGAGTTGGTGGAACCGAAGCGATCATTTTGGACCGCTCCGAGCCGAATCCGCTTCCGATCCACAAGGGACAGACGCGGGTTGGTCGGATCAAAGAACGCGGAACCATTCGCGTCGGATTTGATTCCAGCAGGATGCCGTTTTGCTACTACAGAGCCAACAGCAAAACACTGATTGGCTTCGATGTTCAAATGGCCTACTACTTGGCCAATGATCTCGAAGTCGGGATCGAGTTTGTGCCGATCAATCGCAATGAGTTGTATCAGCAATTGCAAGCAGATCATTTTGATGTTGCGATGTCAGCATTGGAAGGAACGATCGAACAGGCTGCCCTGATCCCGGCGATGGACTCGTACATGGACGTGACGCTTGCCATCGTGGTCCCGGACCACGACAAGCGGAAATTCCGTGACCGCGATTCGATGCTGCAGATTCCTCAATTGAAGTTAGCCGTGGTGAAGGAAAGCTTCTTCGCCGAACGAGCCCGTAAAGTTCTACCCAAGCATGTGGAAGTGATTGAAATTGACTCGGCCGCAGAGTATTTCGCTGAAGTACACCAAGACGTCAGCGGATTGGTGATTAGCGCCGAATCGGGTTCCGCCTGGACGCTGCGAGAGCCCGCGTTTACCGTTGCAAACCCAGTCAAAGGTCGAATTCGCGTGCCTCTCTACTACATGACGGGTTCCGACGTAGAGTTTGAGAGCTTCCTGCAAAACTGGTTGACTCTCAAGCGGTCCAGCGGCACCTACCAAGAGTTGTACGACTACTGGATTTTAGGCTTGGACACCGAATCTAAGCAGCCACGTTGGTGTGTCATACGTGACGTGTTGGGCTGGCAGAAGTAGCACGTTACCGCGAACAAGCAAGATCCCCCACCGGATGTTCCCGGATGTTCCCGGATTGCTTAATAGCAAAAACCAGTTGAATACCGAGACAGATAGCGACGGTGCATCCTACGCCGCCAGGGATTGACGTTTCATAAGCAGGTTCGGGAAAGTGTTTCGGTATATTAGCCGTTTTGGCGTTAGCCTGTCGACTGCGGCCATCAGAAGGTCTTCGATCTGCTCGCGGAGATCTTCATCCACGCGACCGACCCTACCGCAATCTAACACACCAATGACATGCGTCGGCTGCATCGACTCGGTGTAAATTGCGGCTGAACCGGATGCACCGCCAGCCAATTTCGGCATGTCGATCGATCCATCCTCTTGGCTCCGAGCTGTCCAGGTCGCCCTAGAAACTGAATTGGATCTGCGATCTGATCAGCCAGCCGTCGTCGCCGGGGGCGATATCGAGTGAGGATGAGTTGACTGAGGCTCCGTTGAGATGGGTCACGTCCAGCACGGCCTTGGTATGATTCTCGCGAAAGTACCACGCCAGGCCGCCGGAAATCTCATCGGAGCTCTGCTGCGAAGCCCCGAGCGTTCCTGATTCGCCAACGATTCGGGACCAACGGCCTAGCAACTGAACTTTGCTTGGGAGGACGAAGTACCCCGACTGCAACCAAAACCCGTGATCATATAAATCCGGGATCGCGGCGTCGTCGATTCCACTGACGTTGCGAAAGTAATATTCCAGCGACGTTGACCAGCCTCGAAACTTGGTTGAGATATCGACGCTATAGAGCGAAACGTCGTAACTCGGAACGGTATCGGGCAAAAGATTCGAAAGTCTGCTGCCCGAGTCGACGACACGAAGGCTTTCAAACTCACTCGATCCCTCACGTTCGATTTGCGACGCCGCAAATCCGCAGCCGACTCGGACGGCAAGTCGATCGTGACCCTCAAAGTCGGAGAGTGACCCAGCTCCCCACTCGCCAATGGGAAACGCGTGCAATCTCGCCGAGTACGCGAAGTTGTCGTCCAACGTGCCGCTGCTGCCGGTCTCAGCCCCACCCGTCACTAATCCGTTGAAGAGGGCTGCTTCCCAATGCAGCGGGAAAGAAAGCCGACCCGTTTGTCCGTAGATACCCCAAGCAAAGCTTCGGTTGACATCAAAGAACGTGCTAGCCATCGATCGGTCCGCAAATTCGAACTCCTTGCCTGACATCCATCGTGCCATCGAGAAGGGCATCTTGTACTTGCCGGTTCGCACCCCAAACGTGCCCGGGCTAAATCCGAATTGTCGATGCCCGACGTCAAAGCTGAGCGAATAGTCCAGCAAACGAACCGTTTCGCCACTGCTGCTTCGTCCATCCAACTGAATGAAGTAGGCAAAATCAGGATTGAAAGCAGTCCCGGAAAATATGACTCGGCCACGCTTGAGCTGAAACTGGTTGAGGTCACTGCTGGGTGGATCCACATCCGAAATCGTGTGACGAATCTGCCCCCAACCGTTGATCTGAAGTCGGTACGGATAGCTCTCCGTTTTCAAGTCCTCGTTTCGTTTCGCTGCGATCACAAATCCGTCATCATAGCCCATCTTCACGCCGCTCAGGAACGGTTTGGGTTCTTGGAAAACGTTGGATTGGGGTTCCTGGGAAACGATGGGTGGATCAGTGGCTTCTGAATCCGAGGATTGGAGATCCGTGGACCACCATTGCGTTTCCTCAACGACCACTGGCTCGACGAAGGCCTCTTGTCCGTTTGCAAGACTCTGGCAAACCAGAGCGATGCAAGCAAAGATCGGAAATGCAATGAGCTTGCGCAATACAAGGGCCACTGTGAAAATGCAAGTGACGGCTAAGAGATCGCCGCGAAGTGAATAACGCTTTTATTCGGACTCTTCGCTTATCGTCTCAGAATCCTTGCGATCCCTACATATGATCGATCGCTTCGGCTAGGAACGATTGGGTTGACTTTGCGGCCTACGCTCTCGCGTTTTGTCTCCGATGGAATCGTGCCCTGCGACACGACGCTGTCGCTAAGCGGTGGGTTCTTCAATACGGACCAGTAACCAACCTTGTGTTTGCCCGTCTTCAAAGTGAAGCAAGACTGGAATTTCATCCTCAGTTAGGTTTGAAATACCCGCTTCGACAATGGGCCAATCTTTCCCGCCGACTGCCCACGCAGCCCGCTGACTGTCCTTGTCGACCGCGCCTTCAATTGGCTGTGACTGATCCGATTGACTGTTGTTGTAGGTTCCAGCAATGGTGCCTTCTTTGTTGACGGAAATTTGCATAAAGAACTTTGAGGCTGGCCCAGTTGCTTCACCGTCCTGAACCAGTGCGAAGACGCCCAGCGGCAACCACTGCTCATCTTCGGTTGGAGTTTCGTCGAGCGGTGTCGACATGGCAATCGTTTGTGCTTGCTGAGCATACTCGTCAGTTGTCGCGATGACCTCATCGCCGTAATAGACGGAGTCGTTCTGGACGTAGACGTTGTCTCCGTAGTTATAGGGAACGGGAGTGGTCCAGCCCCAAGGAAACCAGGTGCCGACTGCGGCCCAGGTGCTGCGCCGGTAGGGCGTGGTATATCTGAAACGTGTGTGATTCGGATTATCTTGCCAGAAATTGTACCGAGGGTGATTATCCCTTAACTGTTCGCCGACCTCCTGACGGCGATCTTGCCGATCGATTTTTCGATCATCGACATTTTCAATTCGGTCCGCTCGATTATCCGCTAAGTCGCTGCGGTTATCCTGGCGATCACCTTGACGCTCTTGCCCACTGTCGCTGCCTGGGCCACCCGGGCCCGGTCGATCGCCCGTAACTGGCCGCTCACCGATGCCCGGGCGTTCGCCAAGTCCTGGCCGATTTGCTGTACCGGGTCCCGCAGGCAATTGACTTGCCTGGGGGGGGCGGTTCAGGAAATCGGCTGCCGCATTTCCCTGCGAAGGTCGGGTGCCCGTTGAAGGACGTGTTCCACTGCTTGAACCGCCGATGTCAAGAAAACTGTTCAGTTTGTCCTTGGACGGAGCGGTGCCTGGTACTCTGCCCAGCGTACCCGTGCTGGGTCGAGTACCCGTGTTGGGTCGAGTACCCGTATTGGGTCGAGTACCCGTGTTGGGTCGAGTACCGATACTGGGTCGAGTACCGATGCTGGGTCGAGTACCCGTGCTGGGACGTGAGCCTGTGCTGGGACGATAATTGGACATCGATGAGCGACTGCTCGAAGTCGGCCGACTCATGGAGGGAGACGTGCGACTCATCGACGAACGCGATTGCATGCCGCCTCCACGGCTGGCACCACCGCCCCCGCGACTGCCGCCGCCGCGACCACCACGTGCAAGAACGTCCGAGCAAATGATGGCTGAGACAGCAATAACGCAAAGCAAGATAGAAACGGAAGATTTCATGATTTTCCTGATACTGGATGTTGGTCTTTCGAGATGACGCGTGCTATTTGCGAACGACGAGCACTTCGTTCACATTAGGGAGCAACTCCCCATCGAATGTTCGCTGAGTCGACTGAAGCTCAAACGAATCGTCGTCAACGACCTTCAGTTGATTCACTGCGGTTGTGATTTTCCCGTCCGGTGTCTTTCCGCTTTTCTGAACATACCAGACGTTTCCGGACCTTGACCAATCGCCGTGCGAAAAGCCACCGTCGGAATCGAAAGTCCAAGAGCGGATCCGTTTCTCCTCCGCATCCCAGCCGATGAATTGCATTCCAGACAGGTCGACTTCGCCGTCCACGGAGACTGCAAACGCTCGCGTGATGAAATTCCGGTTCTTGGTCCAAACGCAAGTCGTGTCAATGCGGACGTTGTCATCGGCATCCATCCAACTACCGATCACCCACTCCAACTCCTTCAGGTGTTCGTAGTTCGATGAAGTGGACACGGTTGCCTCTTCGGTCACACGATCGAGCAACCACTTGCCATCCTGGCGAACATACACTGCGGAGTACTTCGATTCCTCCGGCGGTAAGTTGGGGAGAACCAGTTTCGAAGTACCGACTTCCACAGCCACGTTCGGTGAAACGAATTCAATCGATTCAACATTCACCTCGATCACCTCTTGGCCGTCGCTTGCGAACAGTTCCGCGAACTGCTTCGCAATCTCGTCCCGCCCCTTGAGTTGCCGCCCACTGGTACGATCGATGAACACAGCATCAGTCGAACAATACGCCGCAACCCCTTGCGCGTCACCTCGGTTGAACGTTTCCACATACTCCTTGCCAACCCGCCGAATCTCCGACTCTGCTTCCAGTTCCGAGGCGTCAGTCCACGAATGCGTGCAGCACGATATGAGCAGAAAACAGAGTGAGTAACGAATCACCATTTGCATTGGCCCGATTGTTAGGTCGACGAGGAATTAAATTTGGAACCGCTCGCGAAGCGAAACCGCCCAAGCCGGGATCATGATTACGATCAAGGGGCAGCTCATCCAGTTCCATCGTATACTCGAACGGATCGAAGGGCAACTTTGTTAAATCCATTTGCGGCTTGCCAAGAGCTTTCATTTCCGCGGAAGCGTTTTCGATGCCGGTCCATGGAATGCCATGACGCTCTGAGAGGTCGGGGTATTTCGGTTCATCCGGCGCACGCTTCCGTCGGATGAACCTAAATCGCTCGCTTTTCGTGTCCTCTTTTTGGGAATGCACCCGTGTTAAACTCGTTACAACCCGAAGCCATGTGAACGCACATTGCCCGATGGGAACTTGCATCTTTCAACAACGGCATCAAGGGACGCGTCGTAGGGCCGGAACCGCTTTCAACTTCGCAATTTTCTGCGACCTGACAAGCCGCAGATTATGACCTGCGGAGCAACAAGTGGCGGTGTTCGGTTTGTCGCTCGGCTCTTTGAGTCGTAGGCGACAGCGAGACGATAAGACACGCTGAATGGGAGTGGACGAGGTTACGAGTCCATTGATTATGCGACTCGTAAGCACATCGTCACAATTGATTCGGTGGAACCACGTAGCAGCGTCTCTCTGAGACGCTGGAAATTGCGAGTCTCAGAGAGACTCGCCGACGTGAGGTTCTGCCGAACCTTTTCCCCTGATGTGATGAGCATCGCCCACTACGCTTCTTATTCATTCGCTGTCGCTAAACGAGTACCCCGACGCTTTGGGTTCCGAGAACCGAGCGACATTCCTCGGGCTGGCGGTGCTTACGCAGCGCTGGCAAGGATGCCAGCGTTCACCCCGCAGGGATGCAGCCAGTCGACGCTCGGCCAGGAATCACGCACTGCACCGGAAGCAATTCGATTAAGTTCAACGAATTGCGATCTATCCGCATGACAGGCGAGAAAAAACTCAACTTCTCAGTTGAGCTAAAACGCCTGTCCTGCGGATAGATCGTGCGTTGAAGTTTGTCGAGCCGTGGTGCCGAGCACTGGCTTG
>Ga0163216_100568_pt1 | contig 52003 bp, 54 predicted proteins | sample SynspAceP_FD_167610 | JGI IMG/M metagenome (GOLD analysis project Ga0163216, IMG submission 167610) | Saline lake microbial communities from Ace Lake in Antarctica - Synechococcus sp. Ace-P (Illumina Assembly) | ecosystem: Environmental > Aquatic > Non-marine Saline and Alkaline > Saline ...
CGCGCGTCGTTGCCGAAAGCCCTGTCGGTGAAGCTGTCGATGTTGTGGTCATTCGCAAGGGCGAAGAGCAGACCATCAAGGTGACACTGGGACGGCTGGAAGATGGCGAGCAACTGGCAAGCGCCGAGACCGGTGACAATAGTGATGCCGATGTCCCTGATGCAGAACCCGCAGCCATCGTGACCCTCGGGATGACGCTCGCCGAGCTGACCGATGATATCCGCACGCAATTTGGTATCGCAAACGATGTTGAAGGCGTGGTCATCACCGAAGTGGATGCCGATTCTGCTGCCGCCGAAAAGCGCATCGAACCCGGCGACGTCATTGCCGAAATCGCCCAGGAAGAGGTGACAACACCGCAAGACGTGGTTGATCGCATTGCCGCGCTCAAGCAGGACGGCCGCCGCAACGCTCTTTTGATGCTGGCCGGACGCACTGGTGAATTGCGTTTCGTCACTGTGCGTATGGACTGATCCTGGCGCGCTCCAGTGATTGAAAACAATCAGGCGGCTTTCGGGCCGCCTTTTTTTGTGGGTGGATTCATAAGAGAGGAAAGTAATTCCCTGTTGGTTGCGAAGAACTGCACGGCTAGAAAATTGTCGACTTGGACCAGAATGTGCGATGCTGCGCGTCGACAACACGCGGTCTGGCTTTTGTCACTTGCCACAATATTAAGGTGGTAATCTCACTTTAGTTATCTTCCATATTTGTGATTGTTCGTGACCGGCGTAGTGCGTGGTTTTGTTTCATGATAGGCTTGATTTATTCTAGGAATACAACTCGAGCGAAAGTTGTTTATGACCGAATTGCGCGGCGCAAAGGACAAGCGCTTTCAACTGATTCTCATCAAGCCATCCCATTATGACGATGACGGTTATGTAATCCGTTGGTGGAGGTCGATGATTCCGTCGAATTCGCTGGCCGCGCTCTACGGCATCGCCGCCGATTGCGCAGAGCGTGAAGTCCTTGGACCCGGCGTCGCCATCGACATCGTTGCGATCGATGAGACAAACACGCGCATCGACATTCCCAGGCTCATGAACCAGCTCGAACGCAATGGCAATTTCGGGCTCGTTGCCCTCGTCGGTGTCCAGTCCAACCAATATCCGCGCGCACTTGATATCGCCCGGCCCTTTCGTCAGGCAGGCTTGCCCGTATCAATGGGCGGCTTCCACATTTCAGGCTGTCTGGCCATGCTGGACGGCAAGGCAGTGGAACTGGACAAATGCCGGGACATGGGAGTTTCCATGTTCGCAGGCGAGGCCGAAGGGCGGCTTGACATGGTGCTGCGCGATGCGGCTGCAGGAACGCTTGAGCCGATTTACAATTTCCTCAATGACCTTCCAAATATCGGCGGCACGCCAGTGCCGTTTCTGCCGAAACAATATGTCGAGCACACACTGGGATTGAGCGCCAGTTTCGACGCCGGGCGAGGCTGCCCTTATCAATGCTCATTTTGTACGATCATCAATGTTCAGGGGCGAAAGTCGCGCTTCCGCTCGGCCGACGACGTGGAAAAGCTCGTGCGCATGAACTGGGCGGTAGGAATTCACAAATTTTTCATCACCGATGACAATTTCGCTCGCAATCGGGACTGGGAGGCGATTTTTGACCGCTTGATCTGGTTGCGGGAAGAAGAGGGCATCCCGCTCGGCATGATGATTCAAGTCGACACGCTTTGCCACAAAATCAAAAACTTCGTCGAGAAATCAAAACGTGCTGGCGTAACGCGTGTTTTCATCGGCCTTGAGAATGTCAATCCGGACAATCTTGCTGCGGCCAAAAAGCGCCAGAACAAGATCACCGAGTACCGCAGCATGTTGCTCGCATGGAAGGCGCAAGGCATCATCACAATTGCGGGATACATTCTCGGTTTCCCGGCCGACACACCGCAGACGATCCGGCGCGACATTGCCATCATCCAGAACGAGTTGCCTCTCGACATCGTGGAGTTCTTCTGCCTGACACCACTGCCCGGATCAGAAGATCATCAAGTGCTGTGGAAGGCAGGCGGCGAGATGGATCCTGATATGAACATCTATGATGTCGAACATATCTGCATGCCGCACCCGAACATGAGCAAGGCGGAATGGGAAAACATCTATCGAGAGGCATGGTCGCTGTACTACACGCCCGCGCATATGCGCACACTGCTGCGTCGCGCCGTTGCGACCGGCGTTCCAATGCACTCCCTGGTGAAGATGCTGGTGACATTTGCAACTGCAGTGCCTTTGGAAAACGTACATCCGCTGCAAACCGGGATTTTGCGGCTCATGCAGCCTTCTGAACGCCGCCCTGGACTGCCACGCGAAAACCCCATGGTCTTCTGGCCCCGTTTCCTGTGGCAGACCCTGCGCAAGAACATTCTGTTTGCCAGCAAGATTGTCCACCTTACGGTCGTGGCGATCAGGATTTCGCGTAAAGACGGCGCGATGCAGTACATGGATCAGGCCCTGACGCCTGTCGACGACGATGGTGACGGATCGCTGGACCTTCTCACAAAGACAACTGGTGGAACTTCCGCCGTGGCTCATTTGAAGAACGTTGCGCGGCTTACCGCGGTATCGAAGGCCGGTTGAGGCAGACGATGTGAGCCTCTCCATCATAAGTCCGCTTCGCGCGAATTGCCGACCGCACGAGCTGTGTTCGTCAGCCGCGCGGATCGCCCGGCAGCATCTCGTAGAGGACATGCCGGTCTAGTTCCGGATGCGTGTCCGGCACAGACGGATGGTCGAAATCGAGATCTGGGCGCGCGGTCATCCCGATGCGCTGCATGACGGCTGTCGAACGATGATTGTTAGTGACGGCAAAGCTGACAATTCGGTCAAGCTTGAGGTCATCAAAGCCGTGGTCACGCCAGCGCCGCGCGGCCTCGGTGACATAACCCTTGCCCCAGAATCGCGGTGCCATCCGCCAGCCGATTTCGATTGTGCCGTCCGTGATGACGGGGACATTCGAGACGATGTGCAGGCCGCAAAATCCCGCAACCTCGCCGGTATCGGCGATTTCCATCGCGGCGAACCCGAAGCCGTTCTTCTCAATTCCGCCCGCAAGCCGGTCCATCAGTTCGTCCGCTTCGGCGCGGGTGCGTCGCATCGGGAAGAACTCCATCACATGATCGTTGGAATTGATCAGATGAAACAATTCGCGGTCACCTTCCTGCCAATTCCGCAGGATCAGACGCTCTGTAAGAAGTGGCGTCATGACGTGACGAAATCTGCCCGCCGGTAGCCCTGCAGATAGAGCAATGCGGTCAGATCGCCGTGATCGATGCGAATATCGGCCTGCGCTGCGACCGAAGGTTTGGCGTGCAACGCGACGCCTGCGCCTGCACGCTCGAGCATGCCCAGATCATTGGCGCCGTCACCAACGGCGATGGCTTCGGCGGGATCAAGCCCGAGACGGGTCGCAATCTCCTCAAGCGCGTCGACCTTGGCCTGTTTGCCCAGGATCGGTTCGCGCACTGTGCCGATCAACACGCCGTTCTTGCTTTCGAGAATGTTGGCGCGATTTTCGTCAAATCCGACCATGGCGGCAACCATCGATGTAAACGCGGTGAAACCGCCTGACACAAGCGCGGTATAGTGGCCGTTGGCCCGCATGGTCGCGACCAGTTCACGGCCGCCCGGCGTCAGTGTGATGCGGTTTTCGATCACCTGAGCAATCACGTCTACCGGCAACCCCTTGAGCAGGCCCACGCGTTCCCTCAGTGCCGGTTCGAAAGCAATCTCGCCATTCATCGCGCGCGCGGTGATTTCCGAGACAAGCTCCTTCAGCCCGACTTCGGCTGCCAGCTCATCAATGCATTCCTGCCCGATCATGGTGGAATCCATGTCGGCGATGAGGATTTTCTTGCGCCGCATTTCTGCAACCTGAATCGCAGCGTCGACCGGCAGATCGCCAATCACCACCCTGAGCGCCGCTAGCGCCATGGCCGCGTCGGTTCCGTCCTTAAGCGCGATATCGCAGGCCACGCCATCGGCAAGCCAGTAGAGACCGGCAGCGTCAACGGCATTGAAGGCGGCTTCGCCAAGCGCTGGCGTAAGAACAGGGTTTGACGGATTGGCGACAAGCGTGGCAACGAGGGCCATGGAACAAAAACTCCAGCGACAAGATATCTCGGCGCTTCTGATAGCCGGACCAACCGCCAGCGGCAAGTCCGCGCTGGCGGTTGAAATGGCACGTGAGCTTGGCGGCGAGATCGTCAATGCGGATTCGATGCAGGTCTATGGCGTGCTTGACCGGTTGACCGCGCGCCCTGATGCACGCGATCTCGCCGACATTCCGCATCATCTCTATGGCCACGTATCGCCCGGAACGGTCTATTCAACCGGCATCTGGCTTGATCAGGCCACCGAGGTAATTGCCGATATTCGCGCCCGCGGAGCGCTTCCGGTGGTTGTCGGCGGCACCGGGCTTTATTTTCGTGCTCTCACCGGCGGCCTGTCAGAAATGCCTTCTATCCCTGATCCCATCCGCACTGAACTGCGATCCAGGCTGGAGACAGAAGGGGTAGAAGCGTTGCATGCGGAACTTGCCCGGCTCGATCCGGTGATGGCCGAGCGGCTTCGCCCCGCAGACCGGCAGCGCATCCTGCGCGCACTTGAAGTTGTTCGGGCCACTGGCCGCTCGATCGCGGAGTTTCAAGGGCGTGGTGGCGCCAAGATTGTTGATCCATCGAGCGCGCATTGCATCGTGCTTGAGCCTTTGAGGCCTCTGTTGCACGCCCGGATAAACGCGCGTTTTGGCAAAATGGTCGAGGAGGGGGCTTTGGACGAAGTCAAGCGCCTGATTGCGCTTGATATTCCGCCACAGCATCCAGCCATGAAGGCCATTGGCGTGAACCAGATCACCGACTATCTCGCCGGTCGTCAGTCTCTCCAGCAAGCCATTGAATTGGCCAGCACGGCAACCCGGCAATATGCCAAGCGTCAAATGACCTGGTTTCGAAACCAGCTGGGCGACGAATGGCTCAGAATGATGCCCAAGGGGTAAAAAATAGTCCCGATACTCGCGAAATTTGACAGTCGCGTTAAACCAAACATAAAGGGTTGAGTGTAGTCTTTCCCGACGCAACCGCAAATTTCAGTTGGGACCATGCGCTTTCACAAGGCAGAACTGTTCTTTTTTCTGCTGATCGCCCTTGTTGTGATCGGCGGATTGTTCTCGTGGGCGGCTTTCTCTGCAGCGACCGGTGGTGTTGTCGTCGGAGGCGTGCAAACCGCTGCGCGTTTTGCGTTCATGAGCGCTGTGCTGGTTGCTCTGTCAGCTGTGTGTGGTTGTCTGCTGGTCTACCCGATAATGTCGTGTGGTTTGCGTGAACGCGGCAAGCTTCAAAAAATGACCGAATCTCTTTCGGTGCGATCCTTGTCGCTCGAACATGCCGCCGTCACAGACAGTCTGACCGGTATGTACAATCGTCGCTATTTCGATGATGCCCTGACAGAATATCTCGGGGCCTTCGGGCAGATCGGCAAACCGATCGGAATGGTCATTCTCGATCTCGATCACTTCAAGAAAGTCAACGACACGCATGGACATGATGTCGGTGACGAGGTCTTGCGGCAGGTTGCCGAGTGCCTGCACATCTTCACTCGCTACCACGATGTCCTTGCCCGACTTGGCGGCGAGGAGTTTGCGATTCTGTCGCCCAACATCACCGAGCGCCAGCTCTACAATCTCTCCGATCGCATTCGTCAGGCTGTCTCCGAGCTCAACATCAGCAATGGCAATGTCACTCTGAAGGTCACCGTCAGCGCCGGTTTGGCGATCTGGGATGGTGGGGAAGGCGGCGAAGAACTCTACCGTCGGGCGGACAAGCAGCTTTACGAGGCCAAGCGACAGGGCCGCAATCGCATCTGTGTCGCCTGATCAACAGAGCCTTGCGTCAAGCGTATTTGAGAATTCTTGGCTTTGACGATTGCTGTCGGATGTTTCGGTTAGAGCCGTTCATCTTGAAATGGAATCGTGCGAGCGCTGGGATTTCGTGATCTGGCAAGAAGCGTGTGGCGACGCGGCGCGAGCGCCGTTAGCCGTGCGCGACGCAGTCCAGAGTACGAAATCCCAGCGCTCGCACGATTGCGTCTCGGCCTGGCGCCGCGATCACTGGACCACTGCAACTGCCTCGCTTGGATGCCTTTTCCACGCCAGCGTCGTCAAAATCCTCGCACGATGCGCTGCATCGTGACTGCGGTGCTTTCCTGGCTGACGCGAAAAATCCATTCCATCAAACGGCTTCCATTTAAAGATGAGCGGCTCTAGCCGCCGCGGACAACCTCACTTCGCCGCCCAGCTATTCAGACCAGTAAAAGAAAAGGGGCGTTGCGGGTTTCAACAGACTTGAAGCGAGCCCAATTCCGTCGCCTGAGAGCGCTGACTTTGATGCGTCAGTCTTTGATCAGCGATGACAACGGTTTTTTCAACAGGCTCGAACGGATCGAGCTGAAGTCCTGTTGGCGCGATGTTGCCTGGGGGACAGGGCTTGTCTCAGTACCACGCACCGGAGGATGGCCATACCCCTGATCTTGGGTTGGCGTATGAGCAAACGAGTCCGAAGCACGGCGTCTCGCGGAATTAGCGCCCAGATCGTCGGTCGGATCGATAGAGGGAAGCTGCGGTTTGATGGATGGCATCTGCGGAGCGAAAGACGGCGCCTGCTGAACCGTTGTTTCCGGCGCAGACGCTGCGGCTCTTGGCACCTCGTCGATATGCCGCATCCGCATGACGATCTTGCCCAGATCAACAGTGTTTGGATCGCCACGATGAACCGGCTGCAAGCCCGAGTTCGCTTTTGGAAGTACGGCTTCCGGGACGCGTTCGAACACCATCCGCATCGGCACGGCCACGGCCTCACCGAAGGCAATGGCTTCGCCATTCCCGATGGATGACAGAAAGCTCATGGTCGAGGCGGATGAATCCGGAATCGCCGAACGGATGATGTCCTGGTCATGGTCGTTAGACAGGCGCATGGCGAAAACGGTAGAGCACTGCGACAGGATTGTCGGATCCAGTTCGCCGGGGCGCTGAGTGATCACTCCAAGACTGACGCCGTATTTCCGGCCTTCCTTGGCAATCCGCGAGATTGCCTGACGGGTCGGGAAAAAACCGAGCTTCGGATCGGCGGGAACATAGCGGTGAGCTTCTTCGCAGACGACCAGAATGCGCACGCCGCCGGCGCTCCAGAGCGCGATTTCAAACGCCATGCGGCACAGGATAGAGGCGACAGAATTGACCACTTCGGACGGAATTCCCGACAACTGGAATGTCGTAACCGGTCGGCCTTCGCCGGGTATGCGAAAGATATGGCTGATCGTGGTCAGGATTGTGTCATGGATCGTGTTTGACGAAAACATGAACTCATAGCGTGGATCATTGACCGCAGCCTGCACCCTTACCTTGAGGGATCGAAGATGTGGCTTTTCTGCGCGCCCCTCAAGCTTGCCGATACGCTCGTCAATCAGCGCCAGCAGGTCGGCGACCCGGTAGGGAACCGGTGTATCAGCGGTAAGCGAGGATTTTTCCGGCCCGCGGCGAACCAGTGCCGTATCGGTTGTGCCCTTGAACATGCGCTTGGCTTCAGGGATCAGATCACGCAGCACGTCGATCTCTTCCGCAATCGCCGGCCGGCCGCGGAACAGCACTTCGATGAATTCCTCAAGCTTGAACAACCAGAACGGCAGATCCAGCGTGTCGGTATCGATGACAACTGATTCAGTCGGGAAAGCTGCGGCGAACTCATTGTGCGGATCAAGAATGAGCACCCGCAGTGAGGGATCAGCTTTCAGAGCTTTGTGCAGCAAAAGCGTGACCGCCGTGGTCTTGCCAACGCCGGTCGTGCCGACAACGGCAAAATGCCGCGACAGCAGGGAAGGAATGTGAATGAGAGCACCCAGTGAGGTGTCCTGGGTCAGCCTGCCAATGACTGCGGTATCGCTGACGCCCGGATCATAAATCACCGCAAGATCGGCTGAGCGCATGCGGTGGGTCACCGCACCGAGATAAGGGTATTGCGTAATGCCGGCGCTGAACTCTGCTTTGCCGCTCAAGCCGGTGCGGATTTCTCCAACCAGCTCGACTTCGATATGCATGATGTTTTCATCGCTTTCCGACCACGCGGAAGATGCTGTTTCCATTGAGCAGACCAGCGCCACCACCCGGTTGGCGCCAACACTGATCGTAATCAGCCGGCCGACGGACCATAGTTCAGCCAGGCCATTGCCGTCTTTACCTGCAATCGCGCTCACCGTCGCCTTGGAGCCGGAGCAGCCAACCACACGGCCCATGAGCCGATTTCCGGCGGGAAACGTGCCACGCCGTGAGCGCCCGTCCTCCTCGTCCGGAGCCGGTGATGTCATTTCATTGTCCATGGTCTGCCCATTTTCCATTTTGCTTACCATTGCACCGTGAGGTTAATGGGCCGTTGCCGCTTTTGGTGATTTGGCGATATTCAAACCGCTGGCGGACAATTAATCCGTTGACGCGGAGTTTATGAGACGGTACGTTTTCCTCCATGAACAAGTTCGCGAACATTCTCGTGGTAGGACCGCGCATGGGCAGGGTGGCGTAGCCACCCGGCGAAAGCATCCATGCGCGAAACACAGGCTCCTCAGGGGGCCTTTTTTTATGACTTAAACCGGGCTATTGAGCCTGACAAACAGACTGAACAAGGGGTCAGGCAATATGGCCGGCAAGCAAATTGAAATGACAGGCGCGGAAATGGTTCTGCAGGCGCTGAAAGACAACGGCGTCGAGCACATGTTCGGGTATCCCGGTGGCGCGGTTCTGCCGATTTATGATGAGCTGCATCAGCAGGAAGACATCCAGCATATTCTGGTGCGTCACGAACAGGGTGCGGGCCACATGGCCGAGGGCTATGCCCGTTCCACCGGCAAGCCGGGCGTTGTTCTGGTCACCTCCGGTCCGGGCGCCACCAATGTGGTCACCGCACTTCAGGACGCGTTGATGGATTCGATCCCGATCGTCTGCCTCACCGGGCAGGTTCCCACATCGCTGATCGGCTCCGACGCCTTCCAGGAATGCGATACCGTTGGTATCACCCGGCCCTGCACCAAGCACAATTGGCTGGTCAAGGACGTCAACCAGCTCTCCCGCGTCATCCATGAGGCCTTCCGCATAGCCACAACCGGCCGTCCCGGTCCGGTGGTTGTCGACATCCCCAAGGATGTCCAGTTCGCCACCGGCATCTACACCCCGCCATCGCCGGTGATCGAGCAGAAGAGCTACCAGCCGAAAGTCTCGGGCGACCTCGACAAGATCCGCGCAGCGATTGAACTGATGGCCGGTGCTAAGCGCCCCATCATCTATTCCGGCGGTGGTGTGGTCAATTCCGGCCCCGAAGCCAGCCAGTTGCTGCGTGAACTGGTCGAGCTCACCGGTTTCCCGATCACCTCGACCCTGATGGGTCTGGGTGCCTATCCTGCGTCGGGCAAGAGCTGGATGGGCATGCTCGGCATGCACGGCACCTATGAAGCCAACATGGCGATGCATGATTGCGATGTGATGATCTGCATCGGTGCGCGCTTCGATGACCGCATTACCGGACGTCTGGATGCCTTCTCCCCCAACTCGAAGAAGATTCACATCGACATCGACCCGTCCTCGATCAACAAGATCGTGAGATCCGAAATCGGTATTGTCGGCGATGTCGGACGCGTGCTCGAGGACATGGTCCGGTTGTGGCGGGCGTCGAAGAAAACCGACCGTAGCCAGCTCGCTGACTGGTGGACCCAGATCTCCAAGTGGAGAGCGCGCAATTCGCTGGCCTATCCGTCCAACAAGGACGTGATCATGCCGCAACACGCGATCCGGCGGCTCTATGAGCTGACCAAGGACCGCGACACCTACATCACCACCGAAGTTGGTCAGCACCAGATGTGGGCAGCTCAGTTCTATGGTTTCGAGGAGCCCAACCGCTGGATGACATCGGGTGGCCTCGGCACCATGGGCTATGGCTTCCCGGCAGCTATTGGTGTGCAGGTTGCGCATCCCGATAGCCTGGTCATCGACATTGCCGGCGATGCCTCGATCCAGATGTGCATCCAGGAAATGTCCTGTGCGGTCCAGTATGGTTTGCCGGTCAAGATCTTCATCCTCAACAACCAGTACATGGGCATGGTCCGCCAATGGCAGCAATTGCTGCATGGCAACCGGCTGTCGCATTCCTACACCGAATCCATGCCGGACTTCGTCAAGCTGGCCGAGGCCTACGGCGGCGTCGGCATCCGCTGCGACAAGCCTGCAGATCTCGACGATGCGATAACCAGGATGATCGATACGCCGCAGCCGGTGATCTTTGATTGCCGCGTGGCGTCGCTGACCAACTGCTTCCCGATGATCCCATCGGGCAAGGCGCATAACGAAATGCTGCTGCCCGATGAAGCCACCGACGAAGCTGTCGCCAACGCTATTGATGCAAAAGGCCGCGCACTCGTTTGAGCCGCGCCTGTTAGAGGAACTGATCACATGAACGCTCAGCATCAACCCACCGGTTCGGCTTATTTCATGACCGCCGAAACCGCTCGTCCCGAAACCCACACGCTTTCGGTTCTCGTCGACAACGAGCCCGGCGTCCTTGCCCGGGTCATCGGCTTGTTTTCAGGTCGGGGCTACAACATCGAAAGCCTGACGGTCTCGGAGACCGAGCATGAGGCGCACCTCTCGCGCATCACCATCGTCACCACCGCCACGCCGCATGTCCTTGCTCAGGTCAAAGCCCAACTTGAACGCATCGTTCCGGTCCATCGTGTGGTCGACCTGACAGTACGCGCAGCCGAGCTGGGCCACGACAAGGCGCTGGAGCGTGAACTGGCGCTGGTCAAGGTCACCGGAACGGCTGATAACCGGGTGGAAGCGCTCAGGCTCGCCGACGCCTTCCGCGCCCAGGTGATTGATGCCAACACCGAGCATTTCATTTTCGAAATCACCGGTCGGGTCTCCAAGATCGAGCAGTTCATCTCGATCATGCGCCCGCTCGGCCTCGTCGAAATCTGCCGGACCGGCATCGCCGCCATGAACCGCGGTCCGCAGGGGATGTGAACCGACTGGCCGCTGCGAGTGCGGCGGCCACCACGGAATATCATATCATCTGCAGCGGCTCGCGTGAGCGCGGCGGCGCGAACAGCTGGTCGAGTTCACTGATCTGCTCATCGCTCAATTTGATATCGGCGCTGGCGCGGTTTTCCGCTACCCGCTCCGGGCTGGATGACTTGGGAATGGCAATCACATTGTCGCGGCTGAGCAGGTAGGCCAGCGCCAGCTGCGCGGGTGTGACGCCGAGGTTGCCAGCCAGTTTTCCGAGGTCTGGATGGCGCATGAGACGGCCTTCATCGAGCGGTGAGTAGGCCATCATCGGCATGGAGTGCTCCGCCATCCATGGCATGAGATCGAACTCGACGCCCCGTGTCGACAAATTGTAAAGCACCTGGTTGGCGGCGCAATTGCCGCCATCGGGCAGGGCGGACAGCTGCCGCATGCCGACGGTGTCGAAGTTTGAGACACCCCAGCGGGCAATCTTGCCGGATTTCTGCAACTCCTCGAAGGCCTCGACAGTCCTGCCCAGCGGATGGCGGCCCGGCCAGTGCAGCAAATAGAGATCGATATGGTCGGTGCCGAGCCGTTTGAGACTGGCCTCGCAGGCCGCGATGGTGCCCTGATAACTGGCATTCGACGGCAGCACCTTGGAAACCAGGAAGACATCGTCTCGACGCCCCTTGATGGCTTCGCCGGTGATGTCCTCCGCACCGCCACCCGCATACATTTCCGCCGTGTCGATCAGCGTCATGCCGCAATCGATGCCAGCCTGCAGCGCGCGGACTTCATCAGCGGCGTCCGCCGGGCTCTCGCCCATGTGCCAGGTGCCCAGGCCGAGCGCAGGAACTTGGTGGCCATCGGGAAAGGTAGCTGAGGGAAGCGGAAGGCTCATGCGGATCTCCTGTGTCGGGTTTCGATCACATTTTGGAATGCGGGCATGACGACAATTTGTTTGTCTCGCCCGAAACCTCGTTTATCAACCATAGTCTGGTATGCCGCCGACGGGAACGCACATGGTACTGGAAGCATTTCTGTCGCTGATTGTCTTCGCCTTCGTCACCTCGGTGACGCCGGGTCCGAACAACATGATGCTGTTCGCCTCGGGCGTGAATTTCGGCATTCGTCGCACCGTGCCGCACATGGTAGGCATCGGCGTGGGCTTCTTTTCGCTGCTGCTTGGCGTCGGCTTCGCCCTGGGCGCGCTGCTGGAAACCGCCCCCATCCTCTACACGTTGCTCAAATTCGCGGGCGGCGCTTACCTTGTCTATATCGCCTGGAAGATCGGCACCTCGCGGGCGCTGCCCGACGGAAGGGTTGGCGCCGCGCCGATGACGCTCATGCAAGCGGCGGCCTTCCAGTGGGTCAATCCGAAAGCCTGGGTGATGGCGGTAACCGCTATGGCGGTTTACACCAACCCGGCTAACCACACTTTCACGGTACTGCTCGTCGGACTTGCCTTTACGCTCACCAATTTTCCAAGCGTCTCGATCTGGGCCGGCTTCGGCTCGGCCCTGCGCCAATGGCTTTCTGATCCGGTGCGGCTCAAATGGTTCAACATCACCATGGCCGTATTGCTGGTTTTGAGCCTGTGGCCGATGTTGCGATAGCAATTGCGAAGGACTAACCTCCCATTATGACTCACGAACACCATTCCCATGACCACCATCACGACAACGAGCTCGATCCGTTCGCAGCAAGGGTCAAGGCGTTGGAGACGATCCTTACCGAAAAGGGCCTGATCGATCCCGCCGCAATTGACGCTATTGTCGAGACCTACGAGACCAAGGTCGGCCCGCGTAATGGCGCCCGCGTGGTGGCCAAGGCCTGGTCCGATCCTGAATTTGCCGACTGGCTCGCTCGCGACGCCACAGCGGCCATCGCCTCGCTCGGCTATATGGGCCGCCAGGGCGAGCACATGCAGGCGGTGTTCAACACGCCAGAGACCCACAATCTCATCGTCTGCACGCTGTGCTCCTGTTATCCGTGGACCGTGCTCGGCGTGCCGCCGGTCTGGTACAAGGCTCCGCCCTACCGCAGTCAGGCAGTGATCAATCCGCGCGGAGTGCTGGCAGAATTCGGCCTCGAGCTTCCGGAGGAAACGCGGATTCGGGTGTGGGATTCCACAGCCGAGCTGCGCTACATGGTGGTGCCGATACGGCCGGTGCAAACCGAAGATCTGAGTGAAGACGAACTGGCAAAGCTGGTCACACGCGATTCGATGATCGGCACGGGTGTCGCGCTGAGGCCCGGCTCACTGGGACCCGGCGCGCTTTGGCCTGTAGAGCCCGGCACGGAGGAGACTTCGTGAACGGGCCGCACGATCTTGGCGGCCAGATGGGATTTGGCCCGGTGGCGCCGGAAACCGACGAGCCGGTGTTTCATGCCGCATGGGAACGGCGCGCGCTTGGCGTGACACTCGCCACCGGTGCGTTTGGCGCCTGGACCATCGACGAAAGCCGTCATGCCCGCGAATGCCTGCATCCGGCAACCTACTATTCCGCGAGCTATTACGAGATCTGGATCCGGGCGCTTGAGACACTGCTTGAGCGGCACGGCTTCGTCTCCACTGACGAGCTCGAGGCCGGTCACAAGCTCTGGCCCGGCGTCAAACCGAAGCGGGTGCTGCACAAGGACGATGTCGCAGCCGTTCTGGCGCGCGGTGCCCCATGCAATCGCGAGGTTGGCGCTCAGCCAAAATTCAAGGCTGGCGACCGGGTTCGCACCATCAACGAACACACTCATGGCCACACAAGATTGCCACGCTATGCCCGGGGCAAAACCGGCGTCATCGAAGCAGTGCGCGAGGGGTTTGTGTTTCCCGACACCAACGCCCACGGCAAGGGCGAAAACCCGCAACGTGTCTACACCGTCTGCTTCGACGGACGGGACCTTTGGGGGCAGGGGGCTGACCCGGCGCTGACCGTGTCGATCGATGCCTGGGAGAGCTATCTTGAGCGCGTCTGATTCAGACGTTGCCTCGGACACGCGGTTTCAGTTGCCTGATGGCGCCGGGCCCGATGCACCGGTGTTTGCCGAACCCTGGCAGGCGCAGGCCTTTGCCCTTGCCGTGGCGCTGCATCAGCGCGGTCTGTTCACTTGGACTGAATGGGCGGAGGCTTTGTCGAAAGAAGTCGCCAAACCCGGTGCGGCGCAAGATGGCAGCGACTACTATCAGCACTGGTTGGCCGCGATTGAAGCGCTGCTGTCTAAAAAAGGCGTGGCCGGTCCGGAGATGGTCGATGCGCTGTCTGCATCCTGGCAGCGCGCTGCCCACGCCACGCCACACGGGCAGCCGATCAAGCTCGAGAACGACCCCAAACGGGCTTGACGGCAATACGGAAAGTAAACCGTCCCCGACTAGATCAGCCGAGCCAGGCAGGCGTCTGGTTGAATGGGGTGCCGAACCGCGCCAGCCACAGGCTGCGGGCAATCCGTCGCGCGATCACGACAATTGATCTGGCGGTATCAGTTTCAAACAGCGACGCGGTGGTGTGCTCGAACTGCTCCAGCCACAGCCGGAAGTCATCTTCCTCAAGATCCGGCAGTCCGTTGTGCTTGACCACCGGTTGCCCTGAATATTCGCCCGAGTGCAACAAAACCGAGCGCCAGAACTGGTTCATCCGCTCAAGATGCGGATCCCATTTGCCCGCAAGCCGATCCTCAAACAACGGGCCAAGGCGCGGGTGCTGACGGATCTCGCCGTAAAACCGGTCAACCAGCAGCGCGATCTCGTCTGGCGTAATCTCGACTACAGGCACCCGTGGCGGCGCTGGCCGTGCTGTCAGCACAATTGGTTCAGGCCGGTCAGCCATAATATTTCAGAGCGATCATCAGTGTGATCGCCCCCCAGAAACACATATTGATGAACGAGCGGATCAGTCCGCCATCCTGCTCCACCGTGATGCCGAGTCTACGGCGGACCAGATCACCTGGAAGCAGGAACAGCCACAGCATTGTTTTCATCACAGCCTCTTTTCTGATATTTGAACTACCACTATTTCATTGCTCTCCAAAAAGCAATATATGAAATACCTGTATTAAGTTCGAAACGGGATTTCCCATGCGTCTGACGCTTCACACAGATTATGCCTTCCGTGTTCTGATGGCGCTGGCCCGTGCGCCGGATCAGGTGAAATCTGTCGATGATCTGGCCCGCGAGTTCGGCGTGTCCAAGCACCATCTGATGAAAGTCGCACAGAACCTCACTGCCGGCGGCTTTGTCTCAACCGTGCGCGGCCGCAATGGTGGCATGCGTTTGGCCATGCCGGCAAGCGACATCAATCTCAAGGCCGTGGCGCTGCACATGGAGCCCGATTTCAACATCGCCGGTTGCTTTGGCGACGAGCCGTGCTCGTTTCTGCCGCGCTGCGGGCTCAAGGGCGTGCTCGGACAAGCAAAATTTGCCTTCCTGCAGACACTCGGCAAACACGATCTGGCCTCAATCCTTTAACCCACCCTTGTGTGACATCCGTCACCCGGCCAATGTCCTGTCATTCGACGTACTCTACGCCACCGCAAAGTCTGTTGAAGCTGGATCCGCGCATGTCATCGCAAATCACCATTCGTCCGATCTTGCTACAGGACCACATTGAGTGGAGCGCTCTTTGGAAAGGCTACAACGCATTCTATGGACGCGAGGGCGCCAGTGCTTTGCCGGAAGATGTCATCCGGACAACCTGGGATCGGCTGATCTCGAAAGCCGAGCCCATCCATGGCCTTGTCGCCGAAGCAGAAGGCCGCCTTGTCGGGCTCGCCCATATCATCTTTCACCGCAACACCATTCACATCAAAGACACCTGCTATCTTCAGGACGTGTATACGGAGGTGGAATACCGTGGGCGCGGTGTCGCGCGGCAACTGGTCGAGGCGGTCTATGAGGTCTGCCGTGCCCGAGACGTGACCAGCGTCTATTGGCATACCCATGCGTCAAACACGGCGGCGCGGGCGCTGTACGACAAGCTCGCGACAAATACCGATTTTCTGGTCTATCGCGCAAAAGCCTGACAATCATGCGCCGGGGTCGCGCCTGCGAAACGAATCTGCCATGAGAAGATATGAAGTTTTCACCGCAACAGGATGAGGCGCTCAAGGCCGTCTCGCGCTGGCTCAAGGATGGCCGCACACCGATCTTCCGGCTGTTCGGCTATGCCGGCACAGGCAAGACCACGCTGGCCAAATATTTCGCCGACAATGTCGATGGCGAAGTGCTGTTTGCCGCCTTTACCGGCAAGGCAGCCCAGGTGCTGCGTGCCTGCGGCGCCAAGAACGCCCGCACCATCCATTCGCTGATCTACCGGCCCAAGGGCGAGGAAGAGGTCTCCGACGAGGAAACTGGCAAGACTACCGTCTCGCCACTGTTCTCGATCAACCGCCAAAGCCCGTTGGCCCAGGCAGCTCTCATCATCATCGACGAATGCTCGATGGTCGATGAGGCGCTCGGCAAGGATTTGATGAGCTTCGGTACGCCGATCCTGGTGCTGGGCGATCCCGGCCAGTTGCCGCCGATCTCCGGCGGCGGCTATTTCACCGAGCATGAGCCCGATATCCTGCTCACCGAGATCCACCGCCAGGCCCGCGACAATCCGATCATCGATCTGGCCATGCAGGTCCGCGAAGGTCGCGAGATCATGCATGGCGACTATGGCGCAGCTCAAGTCATTGGCAAGAACGATGTCGACCGCGATATGGTGCTCGAGGCCGATCAGGTGCTGGTCGGCACCAACCGCACCCGCCGCCGTTACAACCAGCGCCTGCGCGAGCTCAAGGGTTTCACCCAGGCTTTCCCGCAGGCCGGCGACAAGCTGGTGTGTCTGAGGAACGACCCCGCCAAGGCGCTGCTCAACGGCTCGCTCTGGCAGGTGATGACCTCGTCCAAGGAAACCGTCAAACCCGGTATCAACCTGCTGGTCCGGCCCGAAGACGACGATATGGATCGCGGCTCAGCCAAGATCAAACTGCTCAAAAGCGCCTTCGACGATCCCGATCTCGAAGTCCCCTGGCAGACCAAGAAACGCTACGACGATTTCGATTACGGCTACGCGCTGACTGTCCACAAGGCGCAGGGCTCGCAGTGGAATTCCGTTGTCCTCTTCGACGAAAGCTACGCTTTTCGCGAGAGCCGCGAACGCTGGCTCTATACGGCGATCACCCGGGCTGCGGAGCGGCTGGTGATCGTCAGGTGAGGTGCGTCTGGTAACGTGCCAACAACACCGGTGTTGAGTGCGTTCGTGAAATGCAGGTGGACTTGGTCCGCCCAATTGTTGACCTTCGGTTTTGTTTCACACCACTTGCCCCGGGCTCTTGCCGTGCAATTGAGTAACCATTTCAGGGAAGCGTTTATTAGAGACTTTGAATTACAGGTTCCGCGAGACTTATTTGGTTTGACGTAGTTCGACCAGTCAAATTCGCAGCGGGATTCCTCTAATGCACGGTTCAGGTAGCGAGAGACGGGCGGGCTTGCCAAAGCCGACAAGCAATGCTCCGTCGCTCAATAGCGCTCCCGAGATGAGACAGGTTTCGCGCCCGGGAGATCAGCACTCCGCCACGTCCGGCATGGTTGCAGATCCCAATGATGCCGTGTTTTTGCAGTCCATTTGCAAGGAACGGCAACTTCTCAGCTTCATTAAACTGAGCCCGCTACCCGCCCTTTCAACATACATTATCGCAATCGCGGTGGGTTTTTTGGGATGGGAAAAGGGAAGTCAGGATCTTATTGGTCTGTGTGTTGCAATCCTTTTTGCTGTGTCGACGTGCAATTTGTGGGTCTTCACCTGGTTCAAGCTGGGCAAATACGATGCCGGTTTCCCTCAGTCCCTTAGTTTGATCATCGCTCTAGGGATAGGATTGTGTTCCGGAGCCTACGGGCTCTTGTCGATGGATCTCTTCGCCGGTTTTCATGATCCGGGCCGGGCTATCATTCTCGGTGTTGTTGCTGCCGTGATAGCCAGTGGCGCCTGGGTCTTCGCAAGCATACCCTTGGTCGCGCTGATGTGGGTCTATCCATTTGGTCTCGCTATCATCGTCTCGATCTTCATGCGCCACATGGATAATTATTCGGGGCTGTTGCTGCTTGTTCCGGCGTTTGCCTGCTTTCTTTCGGCCTCAGTCTTCATCAACGCACGTCGCTTCACCGAAGCGGTCCAGGCCGAGATGGAGATCGCCAAACAGCGTGGCATTCTGGGGCTGCTCCTGAACGACTTTGAGGAAAACTCATCGGACTGGCTGTTTGAAATTGATCCGGCAGGTGCGCTGCTCAGGGTTTCTCCCCGGCTTTCGGAAGTCGTCAATCGCCTACCGCAGGATTTGGCGGGTCAGCATTTGCTGCATGCGCTGTGCGGAGCCGAAGCTGTCGCAACGGCTGAATTCAAGCTGCTTTGCGACAATTTCAATCAAGCCCTGGCCTCAGGGCACGTGGTGTCAGATTTTGTCATTTCGACAACACATGGTGGCCACCTGCGGTGGTGGTCTCTGAAGGCAAAACCTTTGTTGGATGCCAACGGGCAGATTGAACGTTGGCATGGGCTGGGAATTGACGTCACTGACCAGCAACAACACGAAATTGAGATGACTCGTCTGGGGAATGTGGATTCGCTCACAAGCCTGGCCAACAGGTACCGTTTTCACAACGAGCTCAAAGCCCGCATGATCGCGCGGGAAAATGTTATCGCGCCGTGCAGCCTGTTTCTGTTCGATCTTGATAATTTCAAGAGCATCAATGACATGCTTGGTCATGTTGCTGGCGATGCGGTGTTGCAAACCGTTGCTGATCGCCTGATCGAGGCAACCCGCGGGGAGGGGCTTCTGGTTCGTCTTGGCGGCGACGAGTTTGCCTGGCTTGTCGACCATCACATGGATCATGCAAACGTTATAAGGTTCGGGGAGTGGTGTCGTTCGCTGCTGGCCGAATCCTTCACCTATGATGGCAACGTTCTCAATATCTATGCGAGTATCGGGGTCGCATTCGCTCCGCTGGATGCCGGGACTGATGAAGACCTTCTCAAGGCAGCTGATTTGGCGCTTTATGCTGCGAAAGAAGCCGGCCGCGACACGCTCAGGTGTTACTCGGCCGAATTGAGCAGGAAGTCCCAGTACAAGCACGATATGGTCAACGACCTGCGCAAGAGCATTGGATCGGAAGATTTTTACCTGGTCTATCAACCTCAGATCAATTTCGGTGATGGTGATCCCACCGGATTTGAAGCGCTCTTGCGTTGGAACAGGCCTGGATACGGCTTGGTGATGCCGCTGGAGTTTATCCCCCTTCTCGAAGAGACCGGACTGATTGTACCTCTTGGTGCATGGGTTATGGAGCGCGCGTGTCGCGATGCGATGGCTTGGCCATCTCATCTGACGATCGCAGTCAACCTTTCTGGAATTCAGATTGAACGCTCGAACGTCCTGTCGATGATCGATGGGGTTCTCGCAAAAACCGGGCTTGCTCCGGCGCGGTTGGAAGTGGAACTGACAGAATCGACTATTATGCAGGAGATTGCGGATGTCCGGCCGCTTCTCAAAGCGTTGCGGGATCGCGGCATACGGGTTGCGCTTGACGATTTTGGAACAGGATACTCCTCGCTGGCCTATCTGAGCGAATTCCCCTTCACCAAAATAAAGATTGATCGGTCTTTCATAACGCCGATTTGCGGCGAAGATTCAACGATTGCACGCGCCATCATCAGAACGATAACGCAACTGGCGCATACACTTCACCTTGAGACGACAGCCGAAGGCATCGAAACTCTGGAACAGGAAGAAGCGCTGAACAGTATGGGATGCGGTCATGGGCAGGGCTACTTCTATGCCAAACCCATTTCATTCGAAGACACGGCAGTATTTCTCGACGCGCACAAAAAAGCAGCTATCGGTCGTGAGCAGTCCGCGCTCTTGCCCTCCGCTGGCCGCAGGAAGTCAGCTGCAGCCTGACGGTTGATAACGGTGTGACAGCTCGCGCGCGGTCGAGGCAATGCCGTGTGTTATTCTGCCAATGCGAAAACGCCGCCGAAACCAGGTTCCGGCGGCGGTGGTGTCAGACCAGTTCGGCCATCGAGGCCGGGTCGAAGCTCTTCAGATCTTCGGTGTCGCCGGTCTTGATCTTGGTCACCCATTGCGGGTCGCCAAGGATGGCGCGGCCGACCGCGATGAGATCAAACTCTTCGGCCTCCATGCGCCGGACCAGCCCGTCGAGACCCACCGGTGAGGATTTTTGGCCGCCAAAGGCAGCCAGAAACTCGCCCGACAGTCCGACCGACCCGACCGAGATCGTAGTGGCCCCGGTCAGTTTCTTGGCCCAGCCGGCAAAATTGAGACCTTCCGCGCCGTCGATCTCCGGGAATTCGGCTTCCCAGAACCGCCGCTGCGAGCAATGGAAGATGTCCACTCCGGCTTCCTTCAGCGGCAGCAGCCAGTCTTCCATCGCATCCGGCGTGGTGGCGAGCTTGACCTTGTAATCCTGTTGTTTCCACTGGCTCAGGCGAAGGATCAGCGGGAAATCGGGACCCAGTGCTGCCCGCGTTGCAGCCACCACTTCGGCGGCAAACCGGGCGCGTTCCTTGAGCGTTGCGCCGCCATAGCGGTCGCTGCGCTGGTTGCTGCCCTCCCAGAAGAACTGGTCGATCAGATAGCCGTGGGCACCGTGCAGTTCGACAACGTCAAAGCCGAGCCGTTTGGCATCAGTTGCGGCGCTGGCGAAAGCCGAAATGGTATCGGCGATGTCTTCCTCGCTCATGGCCACACCATTCGGGTCGCCGGGGCCGTTAAGGCCCGACGGGCTCTCGACTGGCGCTTCCGGCGTCCAGCCGCTCATGCCGCGCGTCGCGCCGGTATGCCAGATCTGCGGTCCCATCTTGCCGCCTGCGGCGTGAACTCCGTCGATGATATTGGCCCAACCGGCCAGGGCTTCCTCACCATGGAAAAACGGAATTCCAGCTTCATTGCGCGATGCGGGCCGGTCAATCACCGTGCCCTCGGACAGGATCAATCCGACATCGGCTTCGGCACGGCGGCGGTAGTACGCGGCAACATCACTGCCCGGAACGCCGCCCGGCGAGAAGCTGCGGGTCATCGGCGCCATGACAATGCGGTTCTTGAGTGTCAGGGATTTGAACTGGAAGGGGCGAAACAGGCTGTCGGTATTGGGAGATGTTGGCATCGTCAGAGGTGTCCTTTTCATAGGGACCTCTCAGGTATATAGTTTATACTTAGGATCAAGAACGCACTTTGACTTGACTAGGTATACTGAGGGAAACCACCATGAACAAAGCCACCTGCCAGAGCTTTTCGGCCGAGTGTCCGAGTCGCGATCTGTTCGATCAGATTGCCGGCAAATGGTCGATGATGGTGCTGACCGTTCTCGACGCAGGGCCGATGCGATTCAACACCATAAAGCGACACCTGGAAGGCATCACCCAGAAGGCGCTGACAGAGTGCCTCAGACGATTGGAACGCAACGGGCTGGTGGAGCGGCGGGTGCTTCCGACCTCGCCAGTGGGTGTCGAATATGAAATCACCCCGCTTGGTCGCACACTTCAGCCGCCGTTCAAGGCGCTGTACGCCTGGACAATCGAACAGATGCCCACCGTAGAGGCGGCACGCCGCGCTTTCGACGGGCGTCCCCGGTAACGCCAGCTTGTCGATGGCCTTGACCGTCCCGCTGAAGTGTCAACCTCCTGCCCGAACCTCTTGCCAGTCAGCGAGTTTCCAGCCATCACACCGTCTCCACATCAACCATTTTCGCTCCCGAAAGGACGTCCATGATCCCCTGGGTCCGGCTTGATGCCGTGCAACTTGATGATGGTCCCGAACTGCGCCTGATGCAGCGCGGCCAGGAATTCTCCATCATGCTCGGCTCCAACGAGCTGATGAACAGCCGCCTCAGCGGCTCGGAGGAGGCGTTGGCCAATCTGGCAACAGAAAAACTTGAGGGCCGGGGGCAAGCCCGCATGTTGATTGGCGGGCTTGGCATGGGGTTTACCTTGCGCGCCGCACTCAACGGCCTGGGCGCGGATGCCCGCATCACTGTCGCCGAACTGGTGCCCTCGGTGATTGATTGGGCGAAAGGCCCAATGGCGTCGGTGTTTGACGGCTGTCTCGAGGATCCGCGCGTCAGCCTGCATCAGGGCGATGTCGGCGAACTGATCCGTGGTGGCACTGGTGACTGGGACGCCATCTTGCTTGATGTCGACAACGGTCCCGACGGGCTGACCCGGCAAGGCAATGACGCTCTCTATTCAGCGCAAGGGTTGGCCTCCGCCTACCGGGCGCTGTCTCCGGGCGGGGTCTTTTCAGTTTGGTCGTCAGCACCTGATCCGGCCTTCACAAGACGTCTCAAAAAGGCGGGTTTTGCCGTTGCGGAAGTGCCCACCCGCGCCAGCACCAAAAAGCGCGGCGCCTGGCACATGATCTGGATGGCTACCAGGACCGGATGACCCCCAGACATTTGTCGGTTTTGTTCCATCCCGGCGTGTTTCGTGCTTGCGCAACGGTGAGCAAATTTGCCGCCCACTTTCACGCTTCGGTACAGCCCGGAAAATGAAGCTGGACGGTGTGGTGAAATCGCGGCGTCAAACTGTCGCAAGCCTGATTGACGCACAGGGCAATCCCGTCCGGAAAGGCCGTGTAGTGCGCCAGAAGTAGCTATTTAAGATATTGATATATTAGCGTAAAACTGAATATATCTAAATGTGATGTGAATTTGTTTAGGCGCTGTTAGCCAATTGAAAATAGGCAAGGCCCCGAGATCATGAAGGTCTCGTTGCAAGCTTTGACAACGGCGGATGATAGCCTCACATCAAGGCATTGGATCGGGAAAAACCATGACTCATGATGCCACCAAACGCAGCGAAATTGCGGCCAAACTCCAATTTGTCGGAATGGGCGCGCCGCAATTGGCAGCACTCGTGGCACTCAAGCCAACAATTGAAAGTTCCGCCGGTCCGGCGCTGGACAAATTTTACGCCAAGGCCACCTCCAATCCGGAAACCGCCAGGCATTTCCGTGATGCCTCCCATGTCGCCCACGCCAAGCAAAAGCAGGTGGAACATTGGAAGCTGATCGCGACCGGCAAGTTTGATCAGGGGTATATCGATGGAGTGACCCGGATCGGCAAGATTCACGCGAAACTGGGGCTTGAGCCGAAATGGTACATCGGCGGCTATTCCCTTGTCCTTGAGGAACTGATCAAGACCATCATCGAGAGCGAACTCGGTGGTTTCGGCACGCGCAAAAAGGCCAGCAAGACCAGCGAGGGCGTGACCGCTGTTGTCAAGGCGGCAATGATCGATATGGATTATGCTATATCGGTCTATCTCGATGTCCTGACCGAAGAGCGGCAAGCAGCGGAACAGGAGCGGGCTCTGCTCAAAGCCGACCAGGACAAGGCGCTGCGGGCGCTGGAACAGGCGCTTCAAAGCCTCGCTGAAGGAGATCTCGGCTCTACGATTTCTCAGCCGCTCGCCGCGGACTTCGATCAGCTCAAGGAGAACTACAATTCATCGGTCGCCAAACTCAGCGATGCATTTGGCGATATCATCAAGTCCATACGGCAGTCGTCCGCAGACACGCGCGAGCTTTCAGGCGCCACCGAGGATATGGCGCGGCGTACCGAGCAGCAGGCAGCGGCACTGGAAGAGACCGCCGCAGCCATCGAACAGATTTCGACCATCTCCAAACAGTCAGCCGTGCTCACACGTGAGGCCCGGCAGGTTGTCGATGAGGCATCCGAACAGGCAGAACTTTCGGGCGAAACGGTAAATGAAGCCGTTGAAGCGATGGGCAAGATCGAGGAATCCTCCAAAAAGATCACACAGATCATCACGGTGATCGACGAGATTTCGTTCCAGACCAATCTGCTGGCGCTCAATGCCGGTGTCGAAGCCGCAAGGGCAGGTGAAGCGGGCAAGGGATTTGCTGTGGTCGCTCAGGAAGTTCGGGACTTGGCGCAGCGCTCGGCAGCGGCTGCCAAGGAGATCAAGGAGCTGATCGACGCCTCTTTCAAGGATGTGCTCAACGGCGTGTCGTTGGTCAACAAGACCGGAGTGACATTGAGCAATATCGGAGCCCAAGTGCGCGTCATCAGCGACCATTTCGGATCGATCTCGACTGCAGCGCAGGAACAATCCGTAGGGATTGCGGAAATCAACACGGCCGTGAACTCGATGGACCAGATCACCCAGCAAAATGCTGCAATGGTGGAACAGACCAACGCAGCCACCCAGAACCTGCTGGGGATCAATCAGACACTTGAGCAGCTGGTTTCACGGTTCTCTGTTTCGGGTCAGAGCACGCAGGTGATGCAACAGTCACGGTTCGCCAAAGCGGCTTGAGGGATACTAACCTTTATTGGATGCGCGGGCGCGGGTCCGCGCATCCACATGGGTTCTTATGGCTGAAAGCAGAGCATGCCGGTCGGTTGCCGGTAGGCCATATTCCAGATTGAACCCGTAATCGAAATCAACCGGGTTCTGGCCGGTCGAGTGGGTCAACATGGTCTCGATCTTATCGAGACCTTTGGCCATGATTGCTTCAGCTGACTGCGCTTCGGCATACTCGTCCCAGAGCGAAACGATCTCGTTTTTCAGGTCTTCAGGCAAGGGTGCGCAAAGAGTGATCAGATCGGCGCGTTCCCGTAAGGCCCGACCATCTCCGGCGCGCTGATCTGTTGCAGGAATGTCACCTGAAATTGCTTCTCCGAGGTCATGAACGATACAGATTTTGAGAAGTCTGAGCAGGTCGATGCCCTCCAGATTATCGCTGAACAGGATGGCAAGCAGGCAGAGCCGCCAGCTGTGCTCAGCAGTGCTCTCCTGCCGGCCTTCCGGCGTGTTGCCACTGCGCAACGTGTCTTTCAGCCGGTTGGCTTGATCCAGGAAGGCAAGCACGGCCACAATTCGGTCATGCGAGGGGAGGCGTATATCCGTCATGCAGCCGTGCCCCCTCGAGCCCTGTAATCCGCCGCCCGCTTTGGATCGAGATTGGTCTTGCTCAGATCGCCTCCCGCCCAGGCGATCACCTTTGGATCCATCACCTTGAACCACAGGGCTGGAAACGCCGCCAGCAGAAAGGTGCCCGGATATCCTGAAGGCAGTGTCGGCAGATCGTCAAACGAGCGCAGCGCCTGATAGGGCCTGAGCGGATTGGCATGATGATCTGAGTGCCGCTGCAGATGAAACAGCATCAGGTTGGAGATGATGTGGTTGGTGTTCCAGGAATGGCGCGGTTCGCACGGGCCATATCGGCCGTCATCTTTGAGATCGCGCTTGAGCCCGTAATGCTCGATGTAATTGGCGATGGTCAGGTGCAGCCAGCCAATCAGATTGTGCAGCAGGACAAACGCCAGCATGGTCCAGCCGAAGCTGGCGATCAGTGCGCCGTCAACCGCAAGCGTGATGGCGTAGCCCTGGAGAATGTCGTTGCGCCAGTGCCAGAACGGCAAGCCCTTGCGTGCAAGCCTCGCCCGCTCCATCTGCCAGCCACGCCGGGCGGTGCCAGGTATTTCACGGCATGCGAAGCGCCAGAGGCTTTCGCCGAGACGGGCGGATGCGGGATCTTGTGGTGTGGCGACATGCACATGATGTCCGCGATTGTGTTCGATGCAAAAGTGCCCGTAGCCAGACACTGCATTGGCAAATTTCGCGCCCCATTGATCAAGCCGGTTCAGCTTGTGGCCCAGTTCGTGCCCGACCGTAATCGCGGTGCCTGAACTCACGCCTGCACCAACAACCAGCCCGATCCAGGCCCAGACCGGCGTGTCGGGCTGTCCCGCGGCAATCGCGCAAGCCAGAAACGAAAACCAGAACACTGGCACGGAAATGAACAGCAGGACCCTGTAATACGGGTCCGAGGCCATGGCCTCGACCACTTCTTCTGGCGGGTTGTTCGGATCGACGCCAACCAGATGATCACCGACAATGTAGACGCCATAATAAAACAGGATTGGGGCGAGCACCCACCAGGCGTTACCGCTCAAAAGATAGGCCACCGCAGCCAATCCGGGCAATGATGGTGACAGTACCGACAGGATCCACAGCCAGCGCTTGTTGTCACGGTATTCGATCCGGTCACCGGATTTGGTGGCGCTGATGAAAATCATCTTTCGGCTCCCTCGTGTTCGGGATTTTGCCACCAATCCGTGACCTGCCTGCAGTGTGCTCAACTGCCGCCGCAACACTTTGAAGTCGTGGCATTCGATTTCGGATGGTAGGCGCGAGCGCTGTCGCGGACAAGGCCCTTGCTGCGCGCTGGCGCAATAGCCACGCCCAGGCCTGGAAGTCGGCTGATGTCGATGAATGGCCGGCAAGTGGCCGGTGATCAGTTCTTTAAGATTATAGCCCTAGGGTGATTTTGGATTATCTGAACAAGGAAATTGGTCATGCGTATTCTGTCCGCTATCGCTGTTCTGCCGGCCATCCTGATGACCTCCGCGTCGGCGCATGCTTTCGATTTCGACTATCTGCTGAAGCAGGCTTTCGGCTCCTCGGAACCGAAAGACCTCGGTGGTCCGATTTTCGGATTGCTGGCGGTCGTGGTGGTTCTGTTCTTCTGGGGTGCACTCAGAATCGGCAAGAAGCGCCAGCGCCGGATGATCGAAAACTACGATGCCGACATGAAGGATTACTCGTCGCGGCTGCGGCGCGGCAAATTCTGAGTTGACGAGAGCGTTACAACTGCCGCAAACCGCCCGGTGTCGGGCGCTCATTTGTGCGGGCTTGCCGGTCATTGATCTAAATCCTGAATGTTCGCTTTCCCGAAATTCATTTTCACATCGCTGGCTGATGCTTTAGGACAAATCTGAGGGCCTATGGCTCGTTAAGTCGTCTTTGTTCAAGGGGCCGTCATGCCTGCTCAACTCTCCGTCAATCTCAATGCTGTCGCCATGCTCCGCAACCGCCGGGATCTGCCGTGGCCCAGCGTCACTGCTTTGGGGCGTATCGCGCTACTGAACGGTGCCCATGGGCTTACCGTGCATCCAAGGCCGGACCAGCGCCATATCCGCTTCTCCGATCTGCCCGAGATCCGTGCGCTGATTGACGATGAGTTCCCCAAAGCCGAGTTCAACATCGAAGGCTATCCGACCGAGGAGTTTCTCGATCTGGTGGACGCCAACGCGCCAGAACAGGTGACGCTGGTGCCTGACGATCCGAGCCAAGCGACGTCCGATCACGGCTGGGATTTCGAGGGCAAGGGCAATGTTCTGCGCTCGGTTGTCCAGCGCCTGAAGAAGGGCGGCGCCCGGGTGTCGTTGTTCTGCGATCCCGACGCCAGCCGCGCGAGCCTTGAAGCCGCCAAGGCCACCGGGGCCGACCGGGTGGAATTCTACACCGGTCCCTATGGTGGAACCTATGATGATCCAGCCCGCGCGGCCGTGGAGCTGAAAAAGCTTGAGGTCTCCGGGACGATCGCAACCGAGCTCGGTCTTGGCGTCAATGCCGGACATGACCTCACGGTAGACAACCTGCCGGCTCTTGCCCGCGCGCTACCCAATCTTCTGGAAGTCTCCATCGGCCACGGCCTCACTGCCGATGCGCTGGAATATGGCATGGCCGAAACCGTTCGCCGCTTCGTCAAGGCCTGCGGCTGAGCCTTGCTGCTTTCTGACCTCCCTCCGTCAGTGATGGACAGAGGGAGGTCAGCGTTCATGGCCTGAGACCAAAAGCCGGAGAATTGCCCGGTGCGCCAACTGGTGCATGTATCGGTTCTTGTCCGTGTTCCTTGATGTTGGAATTCTCAAGATGTCGTTCGAAGCTTGCGCCGGCACCAATTGGAACGCCAGATGCGTGCGATAGATCTTGAAATTGTCAAACGGCTCGGCCAGAAAGCGGCAACACTTTAACCGGAGGTAGGATGAGTCGGTTCGGATCAACATTCATGGTGCTGGCATTGGCGCTTCCACTGGCTTTGTCGGGCTGTGTCGCACCGCAAGGATCGCGCCCGTCAAACGCTTTCGCTGTGAACCTCGACGCCGTGGTGCCGCCGCAGGCCCTGTTGCGCGAAGACACCGTGACCGCGCTGACCCATGATCGCAGCCAAAGCCGGCTTGCCTATGTCGGGGTCTGGGCCACTGATGGCGACAAATGTGCGATGATGGATCAGACAGCCTTTGAAGGATTTGCGGTCATCACGCCCGACAGCATCCGCCGGTCGGCAGAAGCCTGCACTTTTGAACCGGGCGAACCCGGCTCGTCCACGTCCCGCTTTGATGCCACCTGCAAGGCGAGAGGCAACAAGACCACCAAGCGGACCTTCTCCGTGCAGATGCTCAGCAGCAAATCGCTGTATCTGACCACCGCGCCCGACCGTCCGGGCGTCAAACTGGTAAGATGCCGCCTGCAGCGGTGAGGCGGCTATCGGTCTGCAGGGTCTACAGCCAGCGGGCGACAGCCACGATCAGATGCGCGCCCGGAACCAGCAGGATTTGCGCAAACAGGGTTCCGGCCAACCGGCTCAGCACCATCCAGACCAGCACCCGCCGGTAAAACCCGTGGCTGACCTCGCCTTCGACCACATCATCGGTGAGGCCTGCGAGATAGGGATCGATCAGGATGAACATCATGATTGTCGCCACGCCGTTGATCACCGCTGACAGCGAGCTTGCCGTCACCCGGAACTCGGGATCGATTGATCCGGCATAGATCGCCGACAACACTCCGACGGTCCACAAGGCCGTGGCGGCGAAATTCATGCCGATATAGACGGCGGGAAAGCCGTTCGAGACTCGAAGCGATGTCAGGTTCTGATACCGCGGCAGCGCCACCGATTGCATCACCACGCCAGCCCCGCGCGGTGTCAGCGTTTTGAGCATCAGCGCCAGCAGGTTGCGCCGTTTCTTGAAGCTCGCCACAGCACCCGTGGCAAGGCGTTGAACCGTCGGGATCAGCAACCCGCCAACGATGGTGGCCACCGACGCCGCTCCCAGGATTAGCGCGAAATCCCATTGCAGATGGTTGGCCCCCGCACCGAGTATCGAGCTTTCCACCCGCTTGGCCAAAAGCGGCGCCTGAAATGAGTTCGACGTCCGCGATACCAGCACCATCGCGTTGAACAGCGAAAACGCAATCGCGATATGCCCGGTCCGGATTCCGGCGATCCTGAACGCAAACGCCAGCGTGCCAATCAAATGAATGACGAAGGTCAAAATGATGATGGCGAAGAGTTGAATGTCCAAAACCGTCCCGCCCGAAGCTCGAATGTTCGGAGCGGAGATATGGACCGATTTCAGGTTTATTTACGGCGGGGAGAGGCGCGAGCGAGCGTTTCGGTTATTGACTCGTTCGGCAAAATGCATACACTGTATGACAACCAATTACATATCTATATGCGGATGAGAAACCATGGGCACCGTACCTTTCACCATGCGCCTGGAGGTAGACCTCAAGACGAGTCTCGAAGCCGAAGCCGCGCGCGAAGATCGATCCGCGGCCTACCTCGCCACCCGCGCCATCAGGGTGATGCTTGAAGCCAAGGCAGCGAAACGCCGCATCATCGAAGACGCAATGTCGGAAGCGGACAAGGGTGAATTCATCTCGGACGAGAAAATGAATGCCTGGTTTCAGTCGCTCGGCACAGACAACGAATTGCCCGAGCCGGAACCCGATATCCTGATAAAGCCCGCTTAGGCCATGAGACTTGTTTTTCTAGCCAGCGCGGTGCCGGACTTGCGCTGGTTCAAAGCCTATTATGTCGGCGTGTTTCCGGAGGGCAGGACCAGAGCCGACAGACAGTTTCTCGCGGTTCAAACGCTCTTGAAGGCAAACCCGCATATCGGCCATCCGTCAGACAAGGTCGACGGAGCGCGGGAGCACCACGTGCTCAAAACCCCGTTCACTGTTCTCTACCGTGTCCGGCAAGACCGCATTGAAGTAATGCGTGTTCTCGATACACGCGCCGACTGGAGCGCGTGTGAATTTGATTGTCGTTGAATTGCCGCCGGTAGATCTACTGCTGCTCAGTTTTTTTGCAAAAATAGAGCGCGATGTAAGGCGGCATGTTGTCATGGGCTTGATTCTGGCCTTCGGAGGTAATCCCGTGAGTGTGATCAACAACTGAAAAGGGCGAGTTCCCGCTAAACGCTCCAGCCGCAGCATGCCCTGCCGGCCATTCAACGTAATTACCCATGCTAGACCCACCTGTCGCCCCGCCATGATTATGCGCGGGCATTTCATCTTTACTGAGAACAACGTTCTCATTGCCACCTGTATCTCCGAGCTTGCGGGGGGTAAGTTTGCTGCGGTCACCGTGTCCTGCTCCGACTATAAAGCGCCCTTTCGCTTCTTCGTATAATGTCCACGCCTTACCTGGGCATGTTACTGATTCGGTACTTAAAAATGCCACCACTGCTCCTGCCGGCATGCTATCGGAAGCCGACACGATGTACTCATCGATTTTTGGTTGCAAATATAACCACCAGCCAGTGGCGGCGAAGAGAATTAGGGCCAACGCACCTGCCAATGTCCATTTTGCCGCTTGTTGAACAGCTTGTTTTCTTATTTCAGATTTATATTGTTGATTAAGATTATCAACCATTGCTGTCTCCAACTCCGATTTAACAAATAATTGTAAATATATCCGTAGAAGATATTTTACAATGTTTGTGCGTATTCGTCAAAGTTGAAATTTTTGCGTTTGTATACTTGTAAAAATCGCTTCTTGACACCGTACCGAACGGTACGGTACATGCCGTTCATGAACATGTCGCTGCATCCTGACACTGCTCCCAAGCAGACCGCTGCGCCTGCTGAGACCGCCTCGGGCGCCTCAGCGGGCGAGGGCCTGTCCGAGCGTCAGCAGGAGGTGCTCGATGCGGTGCTCAAGCTGATGGTGGCCGAAGGCGACGGGTTTTCTGTCGCTGCCGTGGCCCGCGCTGCCAGTTGCTCCAAGGAAACCCTGTACAAATGGTTTGGCGACCGCGACGGTCTGCTCACTGCCACAGTGCGCTGGCAGGCTTCCAAGGTGCGGACGCCGAAACTGCCCGAACACCAGCTGACACGCGACAGCCTCAGGGGGGCACTCACGGGCTTTGCGACAAGCTGGCTGACGGTGATCACCAGTGACCTGTCGATCGCGCTCAATCGCGCTGCCGTTTCCCATGCAGGCTCCGGCAAGAGCCGGCTTGGCGAAATCGTCTTGACCAACGGTCCGTTTGCGATGAAACAGCGGCTCGAGCCGTTGTTCCTGGCGGGCAGGGCTGCCGGGTTACTCAGCTTTGACGATGCGGGCGAGGCTTTTCGCGCCTTTTTCGGCCTGGCCGTAGCCGACACACAGATCCGCGCGCTGCTGGGCGAAGACAACCGCCCCGGCGCGGGCGAGATCGAAACTATCTCCGCCAGGGCGGCACAGCAATTCCTCGGCCTTTACGGGCAGGGGTAGGTACAACAACGCATCCCGAAAAGTGGGAACCGGTTTTCGGACAAGATGCGCGGCATTGGAAAATTTGGAGCGGCAATTCGGTCTTCAGGAATTGCTGCTCCGGAAATTGGCGGCGGTCAGTCTCCGGCGCCTGGACTGCAACGATAAATGCAACGACAAACACAAACCAACGGGAGTGTCTCATGCGCGTATATTATGATCGCGACGCCGATCTCAATCTGATCAAGTCGAAAAAGGTAGCCATCATCGGTTACGGTTCCCAGGGCCGGGCGCATGCGCTCAACCTCAAGGATTCCGGCGCAACCAACGTCGCCGTCGCCCTGCGCGAAGGCTCGGCCACCGCCAAGAAGGCCGAAGCCGATGGCTTCAAGGTCATGAGCGTTGCCGAAGCCGCTGGCTGGGCCGACCTGATGATGATGGCCGCTCCCGACGAGCTGCAGGCTGACATCTACAAGGACCACATCGCTGCCAACATCCGTGATGGCGCAGCCATCGCATTCGCCCACGGCCTCAATGTGCATTTTGGCCTCATCGAGCCGAAGTCGACCGTCGACGTCGTCATGATTGCACCCAAGGGCCCCGGCCACACCGTGCGCGGCGAATACCAGAAGGGTGGCGGCGTGCCGTGCCTGATCGCTGTTCATCACGATGCATCGGGCAACGCCCATGATCTGGCTCTCAGCTACGCCTGTGGCGTTGGCGGCGGCCGGTCCGGCATCATCGAAACCAACTTCCGCGAAGAATGCGAAACCGATCTGTTCGGCGAGCAGGTTGTTCTCTGCGGCGGCCTGGTCGAGCTGATCCGCGCCGGTTTCGAAACCCTGGTCGAAGCCGGTTACGCACCGGAAATGGCCTATTTCGAGTGCCTGCACGAAGTCAAGCTGATCGTCGACCTGATCTATGAAGGCGGCATCGCCAACATGAACTACTCGATTTCCAACACCGCAGAATGGGGCGAATATGTCTCCGGCCCCCGCATCATAACGTCCGAGACCAAGGCCGAGATGAAGCGCGTTCTGCACGACATCCAGACCGGCAAGTTCACCTCCGAGTGGTTGCAGGAATACAAGGGTGGCGCAGCCCGCTTCAAGGGCATCCGCCGCATGAACGATCGTCACCAGATCGAGGAAGTTGGCGAAAAGCTGCGCGGCATGATGCCGTGGATCAAGGGCAACGCCCTGGTCGACAAGGACAAGAACTAAGCCTCACAGGCTTGAGTTGAATGAGAAAGGCCGGGGCGTGATCCCCGGCCTTTTTGTTCGCCGCTGTTGGCTGCGCGGGAAGATCAGCAGCCGTTGAGCGCCTTGATCGTGCGGATGAAATTGCGGCCGTCACGGATCTCCGTCCGAACCAGCGCCTTGCCGTTACAAACGCTCTTGCCGGAGGCAAATGTGTAGCTTGCCAGGAATTCATTTTCGGAAACCAGCGTAACTTCGATCAGAGTGAGTGGCTCCCGGAGGGCGCCGTAGAAGCGTGAAAGTTCTGCTGCGGAAAATGGGCCTTTTCCGGTTTTCTCGGGAATGACGAAAGATGCCGCCATGGCCCCGTCCCCGGCGCCCAGCGCTGTGTAGAAAGCCTCGACCGTCGTAGCCGCACTGCCATAATTCTTCGTCGGATCGGACATCGGGGCAATCGCCGCAACCCAGGCGACGAGAGGTCGGTGATGATGGCCGGTCATCGCCGGCATCGGATTGGTCAGGTCTGCCGAGACCATTCGGTCGCGCAATGCTCGCATCGTCGTCGCGGTCGCCTCCGTCGGCACCAGCTGGACTTCATCAAACATGTAGGCGGGATCGGCAAAATCAGCGTCGCCCGAAAGGCATATGGGCTCTGCAAGTGTCAGAACATAGCCGGGCTCCGGTGTGTCGCCCTGCTGGACATCCTCGAAATTGGGCGGCCCGGCGAAGATCCGGAAAGACAGCTGACCTTCGAGATGGGTTGGCTCCCCCCTGGATACGTCAAAACACGTGGCGGAATAAGCGTTTGGAACAGCAAGCCACACGAGTGCAAGTCCCACAGCAAGAGCTTTCATGTGTTATGCCTCCACCAATCGCATGGCGAGCTATAGGCTTTTCCAGGCAGAGCGGAAACCCCGGCATGATGCCGCGGCACTGCGCGGTTCAACCAGCGCTCATCCCCGCAACCATTGCCGCCAGCGCGACGATGTGGATCAGCATGATCGCCTTGTCGTTCCACAACACACCGACCGCGAACCAGCCGAACACGCCGACGACGAACAGATAGAGATTCCACGGAGTCCAGCCGAAGCCGGTCGCCGTGTAGCCAAGGATCTGGATGATCGACGCCACCCATTTGACCGCAAAGGCGATCCGTTCGCTGGAAACGTTAGCAACAACTGCAGTCGTCATGGCTTGTTACTCCTCGGATAATCGCCGGTCACACGGACCGCGTCAGGCCGCCATCGATGCGCAGGTTCTGTCCGGTGATGTAGGCCGCATCGTCGGATGCGAGATAGGACACCAGCGACGAGACTTCCCGCGCATGGCCGTAGCGGCCCATCGGAATCCGCGCCTTGCGGTCTTCGGTTTCGGGCAGAGAGTCGATGAAGCCCGGCAGCACATTGTTCATGCGGATGTTCTTGGCCGCATAACGGTCGGTATAGAGCTTGGTGAAGGCAGCCAGCCCGGCGCGGAACACGCCCGAGGTCGGAAACAGCGGATCGGGCTCGAACACCGCGAAAGTCGAGATGTTGATGATCGTGCCGCCGTCCTGGGCCTCCATGTGCGGGGTCACCAGCCGGGCAGGGCGGATCACGTTCATCAGATAGTATTCCATGCCCTTGTGCCAGTCGTCATCGCTGATCGAGAGGATATCGCCCTTGGGTCCATGCCCGGCGGAATTGACCAGCACATCGACACGGCCCCAGGCCGCAATCGCCTTGTCGACAAAAGCGGACAGCGCATCTGGATCGAGATTGGAGCCGGTGTGGCCGATGCCACCAAGCTCTTCGGCCAGCGCTTCACCCTTGCCCGACGAGGACAGGATGCCGACCTTGAATCCGTCTGCCGCCAGGCGCCGTGCCGCATCCGCGCCCATGCCGCTGCCGCCGGCGGTGATCAATGCAACCTTGTGTTCGCTCATAATGTCTCTCCCTGAATTGACCCAAATTTACCGGCGGGCAGGGGCGTTGACCAATCATGTTTTCTCGCTCAGACTGTAGAAAATCTACTGTCATTCGGAGCGCATCATGCGTCTGCCCAATCTCAATGGTGTGCGCGCCTTCGAATGCGCCGCGCGCCATCTCAATTTCCGCCTCGCTGCCGAGGAACTCAACCTCACACAGGGCGCGGTCGCCCAGCAGGTCCGAAAACTCGAAACATCGCTCGGCCAGAAACTGTTTGTCCGCAAACCCCGCGGGCTGGAGCTGACCGAAAAGGGCGCGGCCTATTTTACAGAAATTCATGCTGGCCTCAGCTGCATCGCCCAGGCCACCGCACGGCTGGCGCCGCCCAGCCGCAGCCTGGTACTCAGCGTGCCGCCATCATTTGCCAGCATGTGGCTGATGCCGCGGCTGGCTGATTTCGAGGCGCGTTATCCTGATATTGATCTGCAGGTGATCGCCTCGGAACAACTGTCGGATTTCGACACCGATGGCGTCGATCTTGTGGTGCGGCAGGCAAGTCCGCCGTTTCCCCCGGATCTCAGGTCGGTTCTTCTCGCGCCGCTCAATCTGGTCGCCGTTGCCAGCCCCACTTACTTGCAAACCGCACCGCCGACCGTGAGCCTCGAAGATTTCCGCGCCCACCGTCTGCTCGAGAGCAGCCATCGAAACTGGCTTCATCTGCTCGGCAGTGATGAGGTGGCCGGAAAGGCCGCGCGTGTCTCGCGCTTCAACCAGACCGCACTCGCCATTGCCGCCGCCCGCGCCGGCCGCGGCGTCGCCATCGCCCCCGAGGCCCTGATCGAACCGGATATCACGTCAGGCGAACTCAAGGTGGTCTGGCGCGACGAGGCCAGATCCGCGACCGGATTTTATGCCGTAGCGCCGATCAACCTCGGACGTTCTGCCCGCGACCGGGATCATCTGGCGGAATGGCTGTGCGGGCAGTTTGGAGTGGGGTGGGGGTAGGGAGCAAGCGGCCGTTACTCTGAAGATTTTCGCCATTAAGCATCTGTCAGAACCAGCCAAGGACTCTTCCCCAATAAAGGATTGCGATCAGTGTAAGTAGTAGGGCTTCAAAAATTGAACTGGCCATATCAGGCTCCTTCAGATTAATCGGTTGGCAAAGCGCCGTCCGCAAAATCCGAAATAGGTGCTGAATAAGAATATCGGAAGTTAGTAATTTTATGAAGTTTTTTCCCACTATTGGGAACATTGGACGCCTTGTGCCAATTGTGGATAATTGTGACTATTGCGCAAAATTGCGAACTTTACTGTCCTTTCAATATGAGCCAGTTTTGGTCGGATGGAGAGAGGCGATATAATGGTCCATACAATCACCCCTAAGACCAAAGCAATCAGGTCTCGTATCAACGCTGCAATACAAGAAGGCAAATTTTCGTGCCTCGACAATGTTGCGCGGACGATTTTGAAGCGCTGGCATAAGGAACACTATTCATCTGAGACCAGTTGGATCCATGGTAGCGGCAAAAAAACCAATGGTCATCCTCCCAATCCTGAACAAGCAAATGTCAGCAGTTGCCTTTCAAGATACATAAATGGGACCACAGCGCAGAATGTGGAAGGCTGGAAAATGGTTGCCGAACTTCTCGATGTAGGGCTCGAGGACATTGTCGAGTGGCCATCAGTCGTATCAGGTCGCGAGTTGGGGCAGAACGGAACTCGCGGCATTGCGATGGCGTCGGGCCCACTTCCATTGAGCAAACTTGCAAATGTTGATGTGTACAGACCTTGGCCAAGCGAAGGTGGCAATCGAGTTCATCTTGATTCAGAAAGGCAGCAGGCTATCGCACTTTCTGCGCGAGCCATGTTTAACACGATCCGAAACGAAGAGTTCTGCAGCGACGATGGGGCGCTGGTTGCCGAAGCTGATATTGAACTAACCTACGCTTATCTTGTTGTTAGGGTTGCCGATCCGAGTGTCGAAATTCTAGCTGGAATCGGGATGGACGGCAGGATGGAATTAGGCAAAACTCAAATCTCTTATATTGGAACCCAGGATGATTTGGTTTTTTTTGAGATCGCGCCTTCGGTTGAAGGTGAATCACTGGCGGGTATAGCGCAACTGATGGATAATTTTGTTGAATTGAAAGGCCGATTTGACAGGGCTGATTTCATTGGCGCTGCTTTTGAAGGGAATGGCATCCGCTTGGCTAAACTTCATTTTCCGGAGCCAGTGGTTGGAGAAAAATCCATTAAAACTCGCCCTATTGGGCAGAGTATTAAGAAGCAGATATTGGCAAGAGCTATTGCGCTGTCGAGCTGCAGCAATCCATCAGATGAAAAAATGTTGACTGTAAAGCGGTTCTTTATGGAAACGATTGTTGATGATCCTGAGTCGTGAAACGTTAAATAAAATTTCTACGATTGATAGTACACGTACTGAAGATCCGTTCGTGCTTATTTCAGCCGTTGGGTTGGATCCGAGAACATTCTTTGATTACGGAGATTGGAATGGACTGGATTTTTCACCTTATGACATGAGATCGATCAATTTTTTTCGGGCTTTTGTCACAAATTGTATTTTTAATGAAGGTGACATTTCTGAACGGACAGCTTCGTCCTGTAGGGTATTTGCCAACAATAGGTTTGTCGATAAACGCACGATTCCTGCCGAACAGTTAACGCTTTTTGACGTTCTGCCATTTGAAGAACATACCGCTCAATGGAAGTTGCACTCAACTGCGCCTAGCCTCACATGGCGTGTTTTGGATGATTTCCAAAAAGAAGAATTGCAAAATGTGGACTTAAGTGGTGCGGATCTGAGTGGAGAGGATCTCGGAGGAGTTAACCTCAGAGGTGCGAAACTTGTGGGCGCAGAACTATTTGGTACGAATCTTACGGACGGGATTCTAGTGGAAGCCGACTTGCAAGGCACTTGCGTCTTCGGCGCAAATCTCACGAGGGCAAATCTCACACGGGCAAACCTAAAAGGGGCTAATCTCTGGGCGGCCTGTCTCTTTGCGGCAAATCTTAGATACGCTAGACTCGAGGGAACAAACCTTTTGCAGGCTGACCTTTGGCATGCATGCCTCATTGGAGCAGATCTCACTGGTGCAGACCTAACTGGTACTGACCTAACTAAGGCAGACTTCACTGAGGCAGACCTCTCTGGGGCAAATCTCAGCGATAACTCATTTATCAGGAAGAGCTGGGGGCTTTGCAATGCCAGACATCTAGATCAGGCATTGCTGCCTGAGGGGTGGAAGGTGAAATGGAAAAAGAGAGTCAAGAAATGGGACATCACCACGCCCGACGGCCGTTACGTCGATCCGCGCAAGCGGAAGTGATCACCCGCCCCGAATCACCCGTCCCAACCGCTTGATGCCTTCTTCAATCATCGCCTCGGACGCGCAGGAAAACGACAGCCGCAGCGTGTTGGCGCCGGAGCCATCGGCGAAAAACGCCTTGCCCGGCACAAACGCCACACGTTCGGTTTTCAGGCTTTCGGCCAAGAGTGCCGCGCCATCGGCGCCTTCGGGCAGGGTGACCCAGATGAACATGCCGCCATCGGGCTTGGTCCAGCTCACGCCCTCGGGCATATGCCGGGACAGCGCTGCCAGCATGGCGTCGCGCCGCGCCTGGTAAGTTGCCTTGATCTTGGCCACCTGGGCCTCGAAGCCGTCGGATGCGACTTTGTGGATCGCCATCTGGTTGAGCGTCGCCGAATGCAGGTCGGCTGCCTGTTTCATCAACACCAGCTTGGAGATCACCGGCTTGGCGGCGCAGACCCAGCCAACGCGCAGGCCCGGTGCCAGCGTCTTGGAAAAGCTGCCGCAATAGATGGTGCGAGTGTTCTCGATCGAGCCGTTGCGTTCGATGTCGAGCGCCAGCATTGGCGGAACCTCATCACCATCATAGCGCAGCGACTGATAGGCGGCGTCCTCGATCACCGCGATGTCGAGCTCTTCCGCCAGATCGAGAATGTTTTGCCGCGCGGAAGCCTGCAATGTCTCGCCGGTCGGGTTGGCGAAATCGGCCGAGGCATAGGCGAATTTGACCTTACCGCCCCCGGGGCCGCCATTCGCCGCCGCTGTTTCGCGATAATCGGCAGCCGAACGGTTGCCGAGCGGGGTGAGGCGGTCGTAGCTCGGCTCATAGGCGTTGAACGCTTGCAGCGCGCCGAGATAGGTCGGCCAGCCGACCAGTGCGGTGTCGCCTTTCGACAAAAACAGCTTGCCAAGATAATCCAGCGCCTGCTGCGAGCCGGAGGTGATCATGATGTTGTCAGCGGTGCACTCGACCCCGAGCGAGGCCATGCGGGTGACCAGCCAATCGCGCAAAGGCTTGTAGCCCTCGCTGACCGAATATTGCAGCGCCGCCCCCTTGCTGTCGCCCGACAGCGCCGCCGTCAGCGCCGCGCCAAAGGCTTCGGCAGGAAACAGTGCCGGATCGGGAATGCCGCCGGCAAACGAGATCACGTCGGGTTGCTCGAGCAGCTTCAGCAACTCCCGGATTTCCGACGCCTTCATCCGCTCCGCCCGAGTGGCGAACAAATGCGGCCAGTCGAGGCCATGGCCGGCAATTGCCGTTCCAGCCGCTTCAGCCTGCATCTGGTTCTTCATGTCCATTCCTCCCAAGTGCGGCCCGCGTGTGCCGCAGAGCGCTTTTCCGTTTCATTCAGGCGGAACAGCGCAGGCGCAACAATAATGCGTTCACAGCAGTCCGTGGGCAACAATAATCACGAATCAAAATATATGTCAACAATGCTGACCTATTTCGAATTGAGGATCCATTTTGAAGATATCGCCTAGCCGCAGATGGTGGGATCATCACTTCACATCCGAGGCTAATCGGTTAGATTGACACAGCTGTTGAATTCATCTGCCTCAATCATTGCTTTTCCACCAATAATGAAAAGGATTGCCTTGTCCTTGCCCCACGTGATGGCTAAGTGACGACTACTAAACCGTGACAAGCGGGTTTCAGAAGGCCGTCCCCGGGGAATATTGATGAGCGCAGCTGCGCCTGGAATGACTTTTATTGTCTTGATGCTGCCATTTCTGGCGGCGTTGATTGCCCCGTGGCTGACCCGTCGTCTCGGCCACAATGCTGCCTGGCTTCTGGCCTTGGCGCCTGTGGCGATCTTCATTCATTTTCTTGGGTTTTCTGCCGAAGTCGCCGATGGCGGGGTTGTCACCGGCGGTTTTCAATGGGTGCCGTCCTACAATGTCAGCTTCTCCTGGCTGATCGACGGCCTGTCGATGACATTCGCGCTGCTGATCTCCGGCATCGGCGCACTGATCATGCTCTATTCCGGCGGTTATCTGCAGGGCCATGCGCAACTGGGCCGGTTCTTCTCTTTCATGCTGCTGTTCATGGGGTCGATGCTCGGCGTCGTGATCTCCGACAGTTTCCTGATGCTGTTTGTCTATTGGGAACTGACCTCGATCACCTCGTTCCTGCTGATTGGTTTCGATCACACCCGCGAGGCTTCGCGCCGTGCCGCGTTCCAGGCGCTGGTTGTCACTGGTGGTGGCGGGTTGGCGCTGCTGGCGGGTCTTCTGGTGATCTGGAACATCACCGGCGTCAGCCAGATTTCGCTGTTGTTCATCCTGGGTGATGAGCTGCGCAACAGCCCGTTTTATCTGCTGGCGCTGATTTTGGTGCTCGGCGGCGCATTTTCCAAATCGGCGCAGTTCCCGCTGCATTTCTGGTTGCCCAATGCCATGGAAGCGCCAACGCCTGTCTCGGCCTATTTGCATTCGGCCACCATGGTCAAAGCAGGCGTCTATCTGCTGATGCGGCTCAATCCGGTGCTGGGCGATACTGTCTGGTGGGAAACCATCCTGCCGGTGTTCGGTGGCACCACACTGATTGTCGGCACGCTGCTTGCCATCCGCCAGACCGATCTCAAGATGATGCTGGCCTACACCACCGTCTCGTCCCTGGGTCTATTGGTGATGCTGACCGGCTTCGGCACCGAGCACGCCATAGCCGCAGCCGTGCTCTATCTGGTGGCGCACTCGCTGTTCAAGGGCGCGCTGTTTATGGTCGCCGGGCTGATAGATCACGGCACAGGCACCCGCGATGTGACCAGGCTCGGCGGCTTGCGCAAGGCCATGCCGATCACCTTTGTTGCCGCCATGGCTGCGGCGATCTCGATGGCCGGCCTGCCGCCGTTTATCGGCTTCCTCGCCAAGGAAGAAATATATTACGCGCTCTGGGCGATGGATCTTTGGTCGCTGGCTTTTGTAGCCGTGGCGGTTGTCGGCAATGGCCTGATGTTCGTCATCGGCTTCGCCGTTGCCATCAAGCCGTTCTTCGGGCCAGCGGTCAACACACCCAAGCCTGCGCATGAAGGGCCGGTTCTGTTGTGGCTCGGTCCGCTGACACTGGGGATTGTAGCGCTGGTGTCGGCGCTGGTTTCGCCGCTGACCCACCGCTTCATCTCGTCTCCGATGGCAAGCGCCATCGCGGGGGAGGCCGAAACCGTGTCGATCTCGCTAATCCCGCATTTCGGGCCGGCGCTGATCCTGTCGCTGGTCACAATCGCCTTTGGTATCGTTGCCTACCGGATGCTTGATCGCTTGCGCGCGGGGATGGCTTGGCTGTTGTCAGCCATAGGTTGGGGGCCGGACCGTGGCTTTGACCAGTTCATCACCGGTCTCGTGCGCCTGTCCGGTGCGATCACCCGCTTGGTTCAGCCCGGGCGGCTGGATATCTACATGACGGTGACATTCCTTATGATCGCCGCAGCCTTGCTCGGGCCTATGGCCTGGTATGGCGAATGGCCGGCGATGCCTGTCTGGCCCACTGACGCCCAGTTCCACGAGCTGGTGGTCGTCGCCATCGTGCTGATCGGTCTGCTCGCCGTGATCTATGCACGCGACCGGCTGACAGCCATCGTCTCACTCGGCATTCAGGGCTTTGCCGTGGCGCTTATTTTCCTGCTGTTCGGCGCGCCCGATCTGTCCTTCACCCAGTTCATGGTCGAAACTCTGGCCGTCGTCATTCTGGCGTTGATCATGACCCGGTTGAAACTGACCGCTTCGGATCACCGCCCGACCTTGCAGAAGGCGATCGACATGAGTGTGGCAATTGCCTGTGGCGGTGGCTTCATGCTCTATCTGATGGCGGTGACGCAGCAGCCGTTCAACAGCGCGCTTAGCGATTTCTTCTCGGCCTATTCCAAGGTCGTCGCCCACGGCGCCAATGTCGTCAACGTCATCATCGTCGATTTCCGCGGCACGGATACGCTGGGCGAAATAGCGGTGGTGATGGTCACCGGCCTGGCCATTTTGTCATTGATCCGCATTCGCACGCCGCGCGTTGCGGTTGCCGACAATGACCCGGACCAGAATGGCGTTCCTGATCAGAGCTTCGGACAGAGCCCCGGGCAGAGCAAGGAGGTCAGATAATATGCGTACGGTCATATTCCGCTCGGTTGCGCCCTATCTGACCAGCCTGATGGTGCTGTTTTCAATCTTCGTGCTGCTGCGCGGTCACAACGAGCCCGGCGGCGGCTTCATTGGCGGCTTGATCGCTGCGTCCGCGCTGGCGATTTACGGTATTGCCTGCGGCGTCGCGCCGGTCCGCCGGGCGATCTATTTCCATCCGATGGCGATTGCCGCTTTCGGGCTGTTCATGTCGGCCATGGCAGGCGTGCTGTCGATGTTTGCCGGTGTGCCCTATATGTCGGGGCTTTGGATTTATCCGCATTTCTTCGGTGTCGAAGTGGCCTTGTCCAGCGTCCTTGTTTTCGATGTCGGGGTCTATCTGGTGGTGGTCGGCGCCATCAGCTCGATTGCCCTGGCGCTTGAGGAAAGGGACCGCGACTGATGGAACCGATCTTCGCTATTCTGGTGGGTGCACTGTTCACCGTTGCCATCTACCTGTTTTTGTCCAAGCACATCATCAGGGTTTTGATGGGCGCTGCAATCCTGGGCAATGCCGTCAATCTGCTGATCTTCACGGCCGGGCGGGTCACCCGTGAAGTGCCGCCAATCATTTCCGGTGATTCCAATACATTGACCGATGCGGCTGCAAATCCGCTGCCGCAGGCGCTCATTCTGACGGCCATTGTAATCTCGTTTTCGTTCTTCGCGTTTCTGCTGGTTCTGGGCTACCGCGCCTTCCAGGAACTTGAGACCGACAATTCCGACGAGATGCGTGTAGCTGAACCGGTGGGCGAACCAGCTCCCCCAACCGGTTACTGAGGGGATTGGCAATGGCTGGAAATAGCGAATCTCTCCAAGATTTCTCTCTCGTTTACACGATGCATCCGGTGGCTGCGGCCGATTGGCTGATCGTTGCGCCTGTGGTCTGGTGTATCCTGATGGGCGCAGTGCTGTTGATGCTGCGCAAGCGCACCGACCTGCAGCCGCTGATCGCTATTCCGGCGCTCGCAGTGCTCGCCTTGATGACGCTCGGGCTTCTGGCGCACGTCATCCAGAACGGCACGCTCACCATGACCATGGGACGCTGGCTGCCGCCGTTCGGTATTTCCTTCACGGTTGATCTGCTCGGCGCTTTTTTTGCCGCCACATCGTCGTTGGTGGCGCTTGCCGCAGGGATTTACGGTCGCAGTGACGTTGACGATACCGGCCGCCGCTACGGCTTTTATCCGTTCCTGATGCTGATTATGGCGGGTATCCTCGGCGCGTTTCTCACCGGCGATATCTTCAATCTCTACGTCTGGTTCGAAGTCCTGCTGATTTCGTCCTTCGGGCTTTTGGTTCTGGGTTCGGAGAGGAAGCAACTGGATGGCGCGGTCAAATACGCTTTCCTGAACCTGATCGCCACAACACTGTTTCTGGTCGCCACCGGTTATCTCTACGGCCTGTTTGGCACGCTCAATATGGCTGACATCGCCATCAAGGCGTCGGAACTGCGCGGTACTGCGCCGTTGATGACGCTGGTGACGCTCTATCTGTTGGCATTCGCCATGAAGGCAGCCGCGTTCCCGGTCAATTTTTGGCTGCCTGCCTCCTATCACACGCCGCGGCTGGTGGTCTCGGCATTGTTTGCCGGACTGCTGACCAAAGTCGGCATCTATGCTCTGCTCAGGATCCTGGGGATGCTGTTTCCTTTCGAGCGTGAGGAACTGTCCTTTATCATCGCCATCGCTGCAGCGCTGACCATGATCCTTGGCGTCATCGGGGCTCTTGCCCAGAATGACATCCGTCGCTCGTTGGGGTTCCTGGTGATCTCCGGTATCGGTGTGATGATGGCGGGCCTTGCGCTCGGCAGTCCCGCGGGCCTGTCCGGCGCGATTTTTTACGCCGCCCATTCCATGGTCGTTATGACGGCGCTGTATTTCGCGGCAGGCATTGGCGCGCGGCTCGGCGGCAGTTTTGAGCTGACGTCGGCGGGCGGTCTTTATGTCAAGAATGCACTGATCGCGGCGATGACACTGATGCTGTTCTTCTCTGTCGCTGGCTTGCCGCTGTTCTCCGGTTTCTGGCCCAAGATCATGCTCGTCAAGGCCTCGCTCGACATCGGCGCCTGGTGGCTGGCCGGATCGATACTGGTGACGGGGTTTTTAACAACCATCACCGTCGGACGGATTTGGCTGCTTGCCTATTGGCGTCCAGCTGCAAACGTGGATCCGGATGCCGAACCATTGAGCCCGTTGCCGATGGGTGCGACGATCGCGCTTGCCGGTCTGGTTGGTCTCTCCGTCTTGGTCGGCGTCTGGCCCGAACCGGTGATGGCACTGGCTCAGGATGCGGCGCGCGGGCTTCTTGATCCATCCGCCTATGTGCTGTCGGTGTTCCCCGCGGAGGTGCCGCAATGAGCCTGTTTCTGGTCAATTTGCTGCTGGCGCTGGCCTGGTCGGCTGTCACCGGGTCGTTCACTTTCTTCAATTTTGCCTTCGGTTTCGTGCTGGCGATCTTTGCTCTGTCGCTGATCCGCGAACAGGTCGGATCAATTGGGTATTTCTCCCGCGCCCGCAGGGTGATTTCGCTGCTCTTACTGTTCATCTATGAGCTGGTGCTGTCGGCCTGGAAAGTGGCGGTGATGGTTCTGTCGCCGCGCATGGACCTCAAACCCGGAATTTTTGCCTATCATCTCAAGGTCGATCGTGATTTTGAAATCACCATGCTGGCCAACCTGATCACCCTGACACCGGGCACATTGTCCGTTGATGTCTCCGATGACCGCCGCATTCTCTATGTCCACGCGCTTGATGCTTCGGATCCGGACGCCACACGGCGCGACATTGCCGAAGGGTTCGAGCGCAAGATCATGGAGGCGTTCCGATGATCAGTGTCGCAGCCATTTTCGATTCCTCCGTCACCCTTGCCTTGGGTATCTTGAGTCTGTCGTTCCTGGTGACCATCTACCGGATCATCAAGGGGCCGACATTGCCTGACCGGGTTCTCGGCCTCGACATGCTGGTTGCCATCGCCATCGGGTTCATCGCGGTGATCGGCATCAAGACCGGTTACACGCTCTACGTCGATGTAGCCATCGCCCTGGGGCTGGTTGGCTTTTTGGCCACCGTGGCCTTCGCCCGCTTCATTTTGTCGCGTGGCAAGACCGAGGACGATATTCTTGCCGAAGCGCGCGAAGCGGCGACCACCGCGCGCCGTGAGGCCAAGACAGCGTCCAAGGCCAGGGCTGGGCCGGCTTCAAGGGAACGCGCGAAAACGGGTGCTGGCAAGATCACAGGAGAGCGCGGCAATGAATGATATAGCTACACTGATATCTGCAGCACTGCTGGTGATCGGGTCGTTCTTTGCCCTAGTTGCTTCAATCGGATTGTTGCGCTTGCCGGATGTCTATACGCGCATGCATGCCGCTTCCAAGGCTGGCACGATGGGGTCTTGCCTGATGCTGATTGCGCTGGCCATTCACACCACTGATGTTGGCACCATGTCCCGTGCATTGGCCGGGGTGGTTTTCTTTCTTTTAACTGCGCCTGTCTCCTCGCATCTGTTGGCAAAAGCCGCCTATTCAGTTGGATATAGATTACACTCATCGGCAGTAATTGATGAGATGGAGATAGAAGACAAAGGGTAAAGATTTGTCATTGTTGTTTAGTATTGATTGCAACCTATAAATTCATTTAGTCGCGGATTGCTCGTTGAAATTACAAAGTCGCATCAATTTGTGTCAAATTGTATTGATATGTGTGCCATTCTATTAGAAATAGTACTTGTTTAAGGTATAAAACAATGTAAATCCAACGCAGCAGCCTGCCGTTCGGAGTGTGCGCTATTTACAACAGATTTGTTCCGAAAGCCGGACGGCTCGCTAATCAGAAAAAGTTAGGACCAGAATATGACAGAAGCAAACAAAGACAATGGCGCAGATTTGCTCATTGAGTTGACTGCAGAAATTGTCGCGGCATATGTGAGTAACAACTCGGTTGCCGCAAATGATCTTCCAAATGTGATTTCTCAGGTACATGCTGCACTTGGTGGTGCAACAATGCCGGTGGAAGAAGTCATCGAGAAGCCGAAGCCAGCCGTTTCGGTTCGTCGTTCGATTCAGAACGACTACTTGATTTGCCTCGAAGATGGCCAGAAATTCAAATCGCTCAAGCGCCACCTGATGACCCATTACGGATTGACGCCCGAGCAGTACCGCGAAAAATGGGAACTGCCTGCGGATTATCCGATGGTTGCTCCTTCCTATGCAGAGGCGCGTTCGCGTCTGGCCAAGGAAATGGGTTTGGGCCAGAAGCGCAAGCGCGGCAAGTAAGCTCCAGATCGAATGGTCCTGCTTATTTCGAGGTTCGGTCGTCAACCCTGAGCCGGAATGAGTGGAAACCAGGTCACAATAGCGTGGTGATCGTCAATTTGATCCGCGAAATTATAAAAACCGTGGCCTTGGGCCGCGGTTTTTTTGGTTTTGAGTTGCCGTAATGGACTCCGGGTATCCCGTGTTCTGGGGCCGACAACCCAGGTGGAGGAAATTATTCCTCTAAAATGCATTGCAGAAGCCTAAAAGCCGCACAAAAACAACGCTGAGGTGTGCCCGGTGGGTGGCTGCACGTCCCCTAGCTCTACATACCATGTAAGAAAATATTCCTATAAATGGAGATTTTCATCATGACAGCTCGACACGAAGACACCGGCAGGGGAAAGTCAGGAACCCACGACAGGCCCGCCGCTCAGGAGGTGCCTACTCAATCCGTCAACGCGCTGGCGGGCTCGGTACTCGGCAACCTGCACATTCTGATGATTGCCGGAGTGGCCGATAACGCCGGTCTGGGCGAACAGCTCGATCTCGCAGCCCCGCCAGACGCCCCCTCCGCCCACCTGGCGTCAAAAGGAAATTCAGGGGACGCGACCAAGCGGACTGTTTCGATCAATGTTCTGCGGTGCCGCGTAATCTGGCGGCTGGTGGCGGAATTGTTCGCAACAGCTTGCGAGCGGGAATTGCCCGAAGGCGCGGCACGGCGCAGACCACGCTGCCATATGCGGCAAATCGCCATGTACCTGAGCCACGTGGTGCTTTCCGTGCCCTATCGGACTATCGCGATAGCCTTTAGCCGGGACCGCACAACAGTCATGCACGCTTGCTCGGTGGTCGAGGATCGCCGTGATGACGCCGGTTATGACCGATTTGTCGAGCAGTGCGAGCGCTGTATAGAGGCCGTTTTTGCACCGCTGGGGCTTGATGATGCAGAGCTCTGAGGTTCGTCGGTCGCGCAAGGCTCTCGCCGCCCTTGTTGGTTTCCTGGCACGCGGGCCCGCCACCAGCTCGCTCATCGCTACGGCAAGGCAATCCAGTTCGCCGGGTTCGATTGATCTGATGCGTGGCGACGATACGCACCGCAAGGTCGATGCCCGGCTGTTCAAGTTGGCGCTTGGGCAAGGTTTGATAAGTGTCGAGAAAACTCAAACGTCAAACGGGATCACGTCATTTTATGCCGTGACACCGGAGGGCCGCCTGGCGCTCAAGCGCTGGCTCGGCGATCCTGACAGCGCTTTTCAGACCCAGCACCGGACGCTGGTGGGCCAGTCTGACCCGGACCATGGACACCTGACTGTCAATCAGGCTGAATCTCCGCTGACGGCTCTTGCACGGATCAAGGGCAGGGGCGGCGGTTCGTTTCTTGAGCCATCACAGCTCGAGGCCGGCGAACGGTTACGGGTCGACTTTACCCGAGGACAGCTGCAGCCATCGCTCGGTCAAAGCTGGGAGCCGGTTCGGATGGGCCGCCAATCGGGGCGTACTGGCGGTGCCGCCGATCTGGGTGATGCGGCCTTGGCGGCGCGGATGCGGGTGGAGGCGGCATTGACGGAGGTTGGACCGGAATTGTCCGGCGTGCTGCTTGACGTGTGTTGTTTTCTCAAAGGGCTGGCCGAGGTCGAACGCGAGCGCCAGTGGCCGGCCAGATCCGCCAAACTGATGTTGCGAACGGCGCTGGCCGCACTGACCAGACACTATTCCATGCCAAGGCGAAAGCTCAGCCGGCCGCCCGCGCAGCCGCCGCATGCGCCTTGATGCGCATCACCATGGAACGAAGACCATTGGCCCGTTGCGTCGAAAGATGTTCGCCCAGGCCCAGTCGCGACATCAGTGCTGCCTCATCCAGACTTTCGACCGCTGAGGCCTTTTCCCCTGATGTCGCCGCCAGCACGATGGCGACCAGGCCGCGCACGATATGTGCGTCCGAATCGCCGCGATAAATCATCACCGGATCGCCGGGCTCTCCCGGTATGGTTTCGGCAACAAGCCAGACCTGGCTGGCGCAGCCCTTGACCTTGTTTTCGTCGACTTGTTCAGACGCCGGCATCTCCGGCAGCGCCTTGCCGATCTCGATGAGATAGCGGTAGCGGTCTTCCCAATCTTCAAGATATTCGAAATCGTCAATGATGGTTTGCAGCTTGGACATCTCGGTTCCCTGTCACTCGCCAGTCATATAGGCGGATTTGGCCGCTTATGCACCCCGTCTGAACGCAATTCCTCAGGCAATCCGGGGGCTGATCATCAGGCTGCTGCGCAGCGGGAGGAAGGGCTGTCGCCGGCGTCCATATAAAGGTGAGCGCGCTGGGGGCAGGGGCTGTTGCCGGCGCCTGGACAAAAGAAAACGCCGCCGGGAGGCAGGGGCTATTGCCGGCGCCCGGACAAAAGAAAACGCCGCCGGGAGGCAGGGGCTGTTGCCGGCGCCCGGACAAAAAAAACCGCCGCCGGGAGGAAGGGCTGTTGCCGGCGCCCGAACAAAAGAAAACGCCGCCGGGAGGAAGGGCTGTTCCCGGCGGCGGCGCATAAACGCGACTTGAGTTGGCAGTGTTTAGCATCATCTAGCTTGCGGCAAATCCCCGGTCGTCCGCACCTTTATAGTGCGAGCGGGTGGGAGGGATTTAGTTCGTCACTGGCAGAGATCCGGTCACCAGATCGGTCTCGCCATCGGCGAATTTGGTATCGAGGAACTGATAGGCAATGCGGGCACCTTCCTTGGCGCGCACGCCAAGGGCTGCGAAGGTCTCGCTGCCGGTTTCGCAGATGTCGGGCTTGCGGACGCAGATTTGTCTGATGTCGGCAAAAGCCTCGACTGCGGCAGCCATGCTCTGGCCGACTTCAAGCGGTGGCGCGTCATCCAGCGCCTCACGCGAATTTGTATCGAGAAATGGCAAGGCAATCAGCACAAGTGAAAACCAGAAACTTCCCTTTATTAAAAACCACATCAACTAGCCCTTCCTGTTTCCCGCCATCTTTGGGCGGAGATGCTCGGGTTGTCCCGAACTTGACGATGATCATGATGCAAATTCTTCAAGGCCAATTTGAAGCGGGCGCTACGTTTTGAACCAAATTTGTTGAAAATTTTAGGGAGTTCGCCAAACCGGCGTTTTTTGTCGAATGGATCCGCCGATCAAGAGGTTTCCACTCCGGCGCCTTCTTAATGCAAGCCATGAAACAGGCGGCCCGGAGCGGTTTTGCTGCGGCAATTGTGAACTTCGGGAGACCATTCATCCGGGAAAGCAACCGTTAACCATGTTGCCCGAAGCAGGCTTTCAATCGCCGTTCGAGTTCGAAATCGATCGGTTTTGGATGGCTGGAACCATGCGGCTTATCCTTTCCTTAAGTCAGCAATGACAAAGTCGGATCAACAACAAACAACTGCGGCGTGTATGGATTCGGCAGTGATATTATTTGACGATCTCATCGACAGAATGAAACTGGCTGGACGGCAAATTGCTGAATCCTGGCTGGGTTCCGCAGTTCCTGATCCTGAGGCTCACGAGAGCCAGGTTCGGGCCATGACGGTCTGTCTCTCAAGTGTCATCCTTTCGCCGGTGATCACCGCTCCTGTTTTGCTGACCGCGTTCTCCTGGCCACAAGCGATTGCCGGTGCACTGGCCGCAACCGCAATGCCAATTGCCGCAGCCGGTCTGCTTGCCGCCACCGGTTCGCCGCGCCTGACTGGTCGCATCGCGCTTGGTGTTGTCACCATTTCGCTTGGTGTGCTTGTGGCGTTCAGCGGCGGTCTGGTCTCTCCATTCCTTGCCTTGTTCGCGTTGCTTCCACTGGAGGCGGCGATACAGACGAAAAAGCCTTCTGGCCTGATGCTCGGTCTCTTTGCTGCAATCACAGCGACAGGGATCATCGCAGTTCTCGATGCAGCCGACCTGACCATGGGTGTTCCTGAGGGCGCATTCATGGCGGCGGGCATGGCTTTCGCATTCTACGCACTGGTTCGCGGTCTGTCATTTTGCCTTGAAACACCCGTCCAGCCACAGATTTCCATCGCCGAGACTGCCGTACCTATGGAAATCCAGAATGCGGACATACTCGATCGCTTGCCCGGATTGCTAACACTGCATGACGGACGCGGTGACGTGGTTCGTGTTTGTGGCGCCGATCAGGCGGATTTCACCGACACCCTGGGTGATTTTTCAGGCAAGGGATTTGTCAGCCGCATCCATGTTGCCGATAGAATTGCGTTCCTCGATGCCGTCGATTGTCTTCGCCGTGGTGAGTCCCGTAGCCAGGTTGAACTACGCTTTGATTGCGTATCCGAGGCCTCGCAATTCGTCCATGTCGCTGTTTCATTGTCAGCTGAACACGACGCCGATGGCCGGTTTGCAGGCTTTCTGGCCCAGACACGGGACATCTCGGCAGAGGTCGCAAATCATGCCCACGCCAATGTGGTTGTGGAGGAGGCTGAAAGCTCCAACGCAGCCAAGACCCGCTTTCTTGCCGCGGTCAGCCATGAACTGCGCACACCGCTCAACGCCATCATCGGCTTCTCCGATATTCTTGCGCGGGAAATGTTCGGGACCTTCAATGACGACCGGCAGCGCGAATATGTTGGCTTGATCCACCAGTCGGGCGAGCATTTGCTGTCTCTGGTCAACACCATGCTCGACATGTCGAAGATCGAGGCTGGCCGCTATGAAGTGTTTGTCGAAGCATTTCCGATCGGCGATGTCATCGACAGTTGCGACGCGATGCTGCGCCTGCAGGCTTCCAACCGGGGCGTGACGCTCACCCGCAGGCTTGCCCGTGGCACAGGCGAAGTCGTTGCCGACAGAAGCGCTGTGCAGCAGATCCTGATCAATCTGGTCGGCAATGCCATCAAGTTCACCGAGCCTGGCGGTGTCATCAATGTTGATGCGGCCATCCGCGATGACCGTCTCCAGCTGGTTGTCAGCGACACAGGAATTGGCATCCCTGCAGAGCAGCTTGCCAGTATCGGCGAGCCCTTTGTTCAGGCGCAGAACGAACTTGGCCGTCACTACGAGGGCACCGGCCTTGGTCTGTCTCTGGTCAAGGGGCTGGTGGATTTGCACGGCGGAGACTTCACCATCGAAAGCACCGAGGGCAAGGGCACAGTTGTGACCATCGATCTGCCCGCAGATGGTTCGGGCGCAAATCGTGAGCCCGATGACACTGCTGGCGGTGTGGCTGTGGTATTCCCTCCGGTTCTGCCAAAGCCCGCCAGGAACATGGCCAAGATTACGGCTCGAAATGAAGAAAAAATCAGGAATGAAGACTATGCCGAGACAGCGCGTATCGCCTGACTTGTTTGAAAATGAAAACGGGACTGGCCATGGCATTCTGGGAATGCTTGGGTCTTTCGTATCAACACACCCCTCGCTAGCCGGCGGCAGTGTGGCGTTTACGGTGATCTTCGCTTTCGTCGCCACCAATGCATTGTGGCATCAGCCGGGACAGCATCCTGCGCCGATCCTCAAGACACGCGAGATTGCGTCTCCTGCGATACCGGTCGCAGCCGCCAAGCCTGCTGCCGGGACGCCGTTTATCAAGGGCGTACCAGCTCGCACCGTGACAACCTACCGGATTGAACGCAGCGACGAAACGCCAACCGCTTCGATCCCGGTTCCAAACGCAGCCCCGGCGCCCGCACTGCCGCAGGTCGCTGCCGAAACTGCAGGGCCTGCGTCGGATCCTATACTCAGCCAGATCCAGACTATCCTTGCGGCAAAGGGGCTGTATTCGGGTGATGTAGATGGCCTGATGGGGCCGAAATCCGCTGCTGCGATCAGAACTTGGGAAAACAACAACGGTTACGCCCAGACCGGTGAGGCC
>Ga0163216_100569_pt1 | contig 51934 bp, 55 predicted proteins | sample SynspAceP_FD_167610 | JGI IMG/M metagenome (GOLD analysis project Ga0163216, IMG submission 167610) | Saline lake microbial communities from Ace Lake in Antarctica - Synechococcus sp. Ace-P (Illumina Assembly) | ecosystem: Environmental > Aquatic > Non-marine Saline and Alkaline > Saline ...
CGACACGTTTCTTTATGTAAGCAGTCCGGAACTGGGCACGATTACTGTTCGAGCGGGTGATGTGGGGAGAGACCTTAAAGGCAAAGAAATCCATTTGCACTTTGCGGAGGACAAAATGCTCTTCTTTGCGGATGACAGGCGTGTTGTCTGACCGATGATGACGGTTGTTGCAGTTGATGAGAGTGAGCGTAGCCAGATTGCTAATGCAATTGAAACAGCGCTTCTGGCCTCGCTTGCCAGGTCAAACACACAAGCTGAGAATGACAGTTTTGTGTTGGTTCACAAAGGTCAGAGCAGCGCCCTTACTGGCGGTGTGACCGGAAGCACGTCTTATGGATGGCTGCTGATAAAAACGCTTTGGGTTGATGAGATGCATCGCGGTGGTGGTCTGGGGAAACAATTGGTTCTGGCTGCTGAGGGCAGGGCGCGCGAAACAGGGTGTCATAGCGCCTGGCTTGATACATCCAGTGAAACCGCCCACTCATTCTACAGCCATTTGGGTTATTCTGACTTTGGTGTTCTGGCCAATGAAGAAGATCAACCGCCATCAGATCATTGCCGGTGGTTCATGAAGAAGGCGCTGTAGGCGTCTGTTTCGTCGGAAAACCATTCTTTTATCTCGGAGCTCTTTTCGGGTTCATGATCTTGGGCAAGGTCATGGGCTTTTGGAGATTGAATTGTCCATGAGCTTGATCGGTAACTCGCCACTCCGAATACGAAGGTCCCGTTGAGGGAAAGGGATTTCAATTCCATATTTGGTCAATGCTTTTTCCAAGGCCCAATTATAGTCTGCATTGACAGTTCCAGGCCGCTTCACAGACTCTGGACGGATCCACACCACCAACTCAAAATCCAGGCTGCTTTCCCCGAATGAAACCAGCCAGACTTCTGGCGGCTTGGCGCCTGGAGCTTGAAGCATATGTGGAACAGTATCGGCGGCTTCCAGGGCGGCTTTCTTGACAAGGTTTGTGTCTGTTCCATAGGCAACCCCAAAGGGTATGCGGCTGCGTTTGAAATCGTCATGCATGGTCCAATTTGTGACTCTGTTGTTTATGAATTCAGAGTTTGGGACAAGAATATCCACGTTATCATTCGTGGTAATGCGTGTGGCACGCGTGTTTATCTGCCGGACCTCACCGGTTACGCCGGATTCAAGCTCAACAAAATCTCCGACTTTGATGCTCCGTTCGAGCAACAAAATGATGCCAGCAACCAGATTGCTGAAAATTGCCTGAAGACCGAAGCCAATACCGATACCAATGGCGCCAGAGAATACGGCAAACGCTGTGAGGTCGATACCTATCGAGTTCATGGCCAGCATGATGGCTGCGAACAGGAATGTGATCCGAACCGCCTGGCTGATCAAGCTTCGCGCCGACGGCGTCAGGTTTTCCTGACGATTTATGCGTGTTTGAATAAGCCTCGATACAAATGACGCAAGCCAAAGGAGAAGCGTGAGAGCCAATAACCCCTTGATTATCATATACAGAGACAAGCGACTGTCGCCAACATTCAGCGCCATGCTATCCAAAAGCGCGATTGTCGGATCGAGCAGCCGGAGGATGTTCAAAGCTGCGATAAACCAGGCCACAATTGTAAAGGTTTTTGACAAGAATGGATCGTGCACAAAAGTCGAGAACAGCCGGATCAAGACCCAGGTCTGCGCCAGGCTGGCAGTTATTCGAATAAGGTCGGATGCAATGCCCAATGACTGAAAAACGGATGTTGATATCCAAAGTGTCAAAACCCAAAGGGCTGCAAATAAGAGCCTCAACACAACATTTCTGGCGTTCGTGACCAATCTCGCTTCATCACTCGTCATCGGCCACTGCTTGGCAATGGCAGGTCGAATTTGATGGGCGATAAGCCAGGTGACCAAACCCAGCCCGATTATGGCTCCGAGTTGATACAGCCCTTCATTTGATGAGAATTGCGTTGCCAGGCTCTGAATGCCCGTGAGGAAGAACTCCATCAAAGGCGCAACGCCCGTTGAGACGCCCTCTACGATCTCTTCAATCGTTTCCGGGCCTTCAAGGGGGGCTGCAGCGGGGCCCTCAACAACTCCTACTGCAGTGGTATTTACGGAACCTTCGGCAGGGGCCTCCACAGTCTGCGCAACACGTATCTTGTCGGTCATAGCAGGTTTCCAATCTTAGTCGTCGGGGCTGTATGGTTCAAAGCCACTTCAGGCGTTTGAAAATAACCAACTCAATTGCGAGAAGGATCAACATAACGCCGCAGAATATCCAGAAGGCATTGTCGTTTTCGACTCCCGGCATACCGCCGATATTGATGCCCAGAAGCCCGGTCAGGAACGCAAGAGGCAGGAAAATCGCCGAAATTATTGCCAGAACGTAAAGCGTTTTATTGCTGGCTTCTGCGATTTGGTTGGCAATGTCATCTCTTATCACCGAGGCTCTCTCACGGGCCGCTTCGATTTCTTCGAGGTAGCGAAACAGGCGATCAATCGTTTCCCGGAGCCGCATTCGGCTTTCTTCCAAAAACCAACTCGGAGGTTCGACGAGAAGCGTGCTCAAAGCCTCTTTTTGCGGTGAAATATAGCGCCTTAATATTGCGGTCTTGCGCCGCAATTCCGACAGCCTATTTCGCTGCACATTTGCTTGAGAGAGGTCCAGATTGTCCTCGATCTCATCCAGTTTTCCCTGAAAGGATTCGATTGCATCTGCCATGCGCTCTGTGATGCGATGTATAAGCCGTTCATAGAGCTCTCCCGCAGTTCTTGGGCCCGTCCCAAATTCAAGCAATTCAGACAATACATCGCGGGGCGTCATCAGTCGCTCCTGGCGGATTGTGATGACGCGGTTTCCATCTGACCACATCCGCATGGCTACCATGTCTTCGGCATTCGCTTCCGGATTGGTATTTACGCCACGCAAGATCGTTATAAAGCCCCGCTTGCCATGGAACACACGTGGCCGGGTTTCCTCTGCGAGCAGCGCATCAGTGGTTGGGGGCGTAAGCCCGCTTGCCTGGTTCAGCCAGTTCTGTACGCGCGCTGAATTTCGATCGAGATGTATCCAAATCGTCGGGTCACCATCTTTCCAGCTGTCAATTTCTTTCCAGCCGATGAGATGTGCCGTGCCATCACCGTCCAGACAGCAGGCAAACAAGAGACCATCGTCTTCATCCGGCCCGGTCGTGTCTTGAATTGGGGTGTTCATTCACGTCTCCAATCACTGCTGAATTTTTTGTTCCTGAATCTGTAGCGCCTGCACTTGCTCGTTGCGCCTGCGTGAACGCGCGACCTGTCTCGCGGCCGTGTAGCTGAGCCCTTGACAGTATGAAAACCTAAATGATTTCATCTTCGTCATAGAGTGGGTCCGTGCTGAGCTCGGCATCGATGTGCGCGGCGGCCGTCTCTGAGTCTGTGTTGGCTGTTGCGGGTTGCGCAATATGAAACAGAGCATCTCCCTCATTTACAATTGGCAGATTGGCGCGGCCAATCACAATACCGCTGACATGACTTTCAATTTCAGTTTCTGTTTCACCAAAGGGATCAGCGACCACGCCGAGCACATCACCGATTTCAACTGCCTCGCCGGTCGGTTTGAATGTTCTCAGGAGACCACCAATTTGTGCGCGAACCCACGAACTTGAAGCAACTTTTATGGGGGTGCCAGATGCCTTTGGGACACCTTTGGCCCCAACCATGCCAAGCGCGTGCATGACACGAAGAATACCCGATACGCCGACCCGAGCAGAAAGCTCATCGAAACGCAGCCCTTCACCTGCTTCATAAAGCAGGACATCCACACCACTTGCCGATGCACTTTGGCGCAAGGAACCTTCACGCAGATTTGAGGTAACAATCACTGGCGCGCCAAAGGTTTCGGCCAGTTCCATTGTTTTTGTCGCAGAAGGGGAAACACGTATTTGCGGCATGTTGGTGCGGTGTATCGCAGCCGAATGCAGGTCAATCCCAACATCTGACCGTTTCACAATTTCATGCATGAACAGATAAGCTAGGCGGCTTGCAAGTGAGCCTTTTTCGCTTCCTGGAAAGCACCGGTTCAAGTCACGACGGTCGGGCAGGTAACGCGAATGGTTCAAGAATCCGAACGCGTTTACTATCGGGACGACCAGCAGTGTACCGCGCATTTTATCTAGCTGGGGGAGCCGCAACAGCCGTCTGGCGACTTCAACGCCCATGACTTCATCGCCATGGACTGCGGCGCTCACAAACAGTGTGGGGCCGGGTCGGTTTCCATGCACAACATGAACGGACATTGTCACTGGCGTGTGATCAGATAGAACACTGACAGGCAGATCAACGGTCTGTCGCGCACCAGCCGGTATTTTGGCGTTTCCAATTTCGAATGGTGCGCGAGCAGGCATCAGCCTTCACCTTTGGTTTTTGTTTTTCCTGGCTTTGCCTGTTTTTCCAGGAGTTCTATGATTTTACCGGCGATATCGATGCCGGTTGCATTTTCGACACCTTCCAGGCCTGGCGATGAGTTTACTTCCATAACCACAGGTCCATGATTTGCACGAAGCATATCCACGCCACACACATTGAGCCCCATGGCTTTTGCAGAACGAATTGCGGTGGAGCGTTCTTCTGGAGAGAGCTTAATCTGTTTTGCGGTGCCGCCACGGTGCAGGTTTGACCGGAATTCTCCTTCTCCGCCCGTGCGCTGCATAGCGGCCACAACTTTGCCTCCGACTACAAGGGCGCGAATATCTGTTCCGCCGGCTTCCTTGATGAACTCTTGAACCAGAATGTTTACATTGGCGCTGCGGAAAGCCTCAATCACCGACTTTGCGGAGCGGTCTGTATCTGCCAAAACAACGCCAAGGCCCTGGGTTCCTTCAAGCAGCTTGATGACGAGGGGAGCACCGCCAGCCATTTTCAGAACTTCTTCGGTTTGCTTGGGATCATGTGCAAAGGTCGTAACAGGAAGACCAATACCCTCACGCGCCAGGATTTGCGTTGAGCGCAGCTTGTCACGCGAACGTCCAATAGCGACTGACTCGTTTAACGGGTATACGCCGGCCATTTCGAACTGACGCAGAACAGCTAGTCCATAAAACGTGATGGAAGCACCGATGCGCGGAATAACGGCATCGTAGCCAGTGAGCTTTTGTCCTTCATAGTAGATGTCAGGACGGCGCGATGCGATGTTCATGGTGCATCGAAGCGTATTGATGATGTCGAGGGTGTGGCCACGCGTTTCCGCGGCTTCCTTCAATCGTTTGTGCGAATAGAGATTCGGGTTTCTAGCCATCATCGCAATTTTCATAGTCTTCTCCTTTGTTGAAGTCTCGAAATTGGCAGGCTTAAAGCCATCCAATTGCTACTGGACTGCAGCGAATTTCTTTATTGATTTGGGTACTGGCGGGCCCAGAAGGAATGAACGGCCAGGGTGGATCAGCAGGCGCAGTTGCCGTATCGCCGTACGACCGAGGATCAGATCAAATCCCATGTTTTTACGGTCCGCGAGTGACACATCGATGCGGGTGCGATGGGTGCCAATCAACAGAGTTGTTCGAATGATTATTCGCAGTTCCGGCAAGCCACCGGTGTTTTTGATTTCCCGCTCATCAAATACAGGTGCCTCAAGTATCTGAACTTGCTTTCCATCTGGAGATGGCAACCTGAACCGAACCCAGTTTACGTCGTCACGATCAAACCGTTCCTGGTTTTCAGCATGAATAGCAGAGGTTCTGGCGCCACTATCTATTTTTGCGCGCAGCTGTTCGATATTCAAATCTGGCAGACCAACGAGCTCGCGCCATCCGACAATTTTTCCGGATGGGTCCGGATGCTGCCGCGTCTCAGTTTTGGTCAAAGTAAATCCTCATTCGCGCGTCGATAGTTCACGAATGTGTTGGCGCTCATGACGACATAAAAACTATCCATATCGATGAGTATGAAACTACGTTCAACCATCGCGCGGCTAATCTTCAATATGTCGTCTTCATAAAGACGCCGCTTTCCGGCCAATTCTCGCAAAAGTTTTGCCGGGATTCTGTATCTCCCAGACAATTTGCCACCGAACGCCTCGTCGTAGAGAGCGCAGAGTCGATCAGCCGTTTTTGATATCCATTCATCTTCGTATGTCATAATCCGCACCATAATTGGGTAATTATTATTTGTCTATAGGTAAAATAATATTTGTTTTACGTTTATTTGAGGAGGCTGTCTGGGGTCATTTTGTTGCTTCAGGGTAAACGAACAGCGCACCAGCGTGAGTGAGGTTAGGAAATGCACGTGCTCCGAAAAAGGCCTCTAAGTCGGTTGTTTGGGAAAAGCGTTTTTATCTGTCGTCTAAGCCATTAACCGGTGCTACCTCGCTTCCCGCAAGAGGACCGGGTGCATTGCGGGCGCAGTCACGGGCGACAAACCAAATTACATTTGAAAGGCGATGTGGATGAGGTCACCCATGTTGGCGAATGTGGCTCTGAGCAGGATATGTTCGAGCATAACGACGAAGACCTGACACGTAAAATGTTCTCCGAATTACACAGAAAGCCTGGCGGTTTTGACACAGGTCAAGCCGCTCAACTTCATTTCGTGAATGGTGGTGATTTGAGCCACAGAGTGTGGTTTTTCCGCAAACGAACTGGAGTATCTGATGAAGCTAAGGAATGCATTCCTGGTGAGCATGACGGCTGTGGCGCTGTTAGCCTCCGCAACAATCAGCGGCGTTGCAACGCAAGCGACTGATTCCGCCTCTGATCCAGAGAATTTTGGCCCTCCAGAGGCCATGCTGTTTTGGACATTTGAGCAGAAGGTGGCTGGTTTTCGGAATATGGACAAGATTGCCTGGACGCGAAAAATTTCAGCCAGTGACTATCCGCAGCCACTAATGAATCTGTCCGCCGATCTGAGTAACGTTCAACTGCGTTACAATGGTGATGAGATGACAATCGATGGGTTCCTGGAAAGTGAAAATGTAGCTGGTCTTCTGATTATCAAAGACGGCGCAATTGCTTATGAATATTACGGATTGGGCAACAGTCAGGATACGCCGTGGCTTTCGTTCTCGGTTACAAAATCCATAGTGTCGATGCTTGTTGGGGCCGCAATTCAAGATGGTTACATTGACAGCGTTGATGAGCCGATTACGGACTACCTGCCTCGGCTGAAAGGGTCTGCTTATGATCAGGCGGCCATCCGGGATGTGCTGCAAATGTCTTCGGGCGTTCAGTGGAATGAGGATTATTCAGATCCGGAATCTGACATCGCCCTGGCCGATATGAGTACGCTAGGCATCTATCGACAATTATCTGAAAAACCTGTCATGGCGCAGCCGGGCGAGATCTTCAACTACAACACTGCAGAGACAAATCTGGTCGGCACCATGCTGCGATCCGCCATTGGCAACAATTTGTCGATTTATCTGAGCGAAAAAATCTGGCACCCGTTTGGAATGGAAGCTGATGCAAACTGGATGCTAAGTGAATCCGGAGGTGGGGAGATTGGTGGTTGTTGTTTGAGTGCCACATTGCGCGACTATGGACGCATTGGGCTGTTTGCGCTGAATGATGGGCGTCTGGCGGATGGAACACCAGTGCTGCCCTCAGGATGGATGGCAGACGCAACGGCTCCATCCAATGGCAATGGCGAATATGGCTATCTGTGGTGGTTGCAGGGTGGCGGTAGCTTCCGCGCTCAGGGTATATTTGGTCAGGATATTTTCATTGATCCCGACAACCAGCTTGTCATTGCGTTGCAAAGTGCGCGTGAGCATGCGGACAGGTCGGAAGATTGGGAATTGCAGGATGCATTTTATGATGCGGTCATCGATGTGCTGACACAATAGGTGCCAACGATCTGCCGGAAGCGGGCGATGATCAAGGCCTGATCATGATAGGATCAGTTTCTCTCCTGCTTCCAGCGCTCCTTCCATAAATCCACCAAAACCTTCTGCCATTTCGGTTGAAGCAAAGGACAGGGCTCCTTGCCACAAACCATTGAGGGCTGGTGGTCGACCATAGATCGGGTGGGCACCGACATTTGTATGATCAGCCGGAGTGGAAATCAGACTGTTCTGGGCCCAATCTTCCAAGATCAGTTGAGATGGATGTTCTGCCTGCTGGCCGAAAAGACGGATAAGCTGATCCACCGCCATCTGCTTCAGCGACTGGCACAGCTTGCTGCGACTATCCGCTGGGACTCCGACAAAGCCGAATAAAGCAAATCCGCCGTATTCGGTGGTTGAGGCGTCGTGGATTTCTGCAAGAGGTCCGCGCTGGCTCATTGCATCCCCGGACAGGCCATTTTGCCTCCAGAATGGCCTGTCATAGATTGCGAGAACTTTGGCGTGACCGGCCATCCATGTGGGAATGTTCTGTAAGGCCTGATTGGCTTCTGCAGGGAGGGCAGGGCTGAACCTTATACTCTCTGCTGCGACCCGGGGTGGTGCCGTGATTACGACATGCTGAGCGGAAATGGATCCAATGCCGGTGTCGGCACGCACTTCGCCATTCGTGTGTGTAAGGGCTGTCACAGGTGCCGACAGATGGCATTTATCTTCCGGGAGTTCGTTGACAAGTGCCGTGATGAGCGACCCAAGGCCACCTACCAGACGCAGGGACCCTTGCATGGATGCGTATCCCCGGCCGCGCATAACTCTTCCGTCTGCTGTTTCGACAACGCTTTCGCCTTCTGCATGTTGCTCAAAAACCTTCAGCCCAAACCTTTCGATCAGAGACTGAAGGCGTGGCTGTCCGGGCCAGAACCATGCAGGGCCAAGATCGAAGGCGGCACCTCCAATCGTTGCGGATTTTATACGTCCGCCGAATCTGTCTGAGGCTTCAACCAGCAGGAAATCCGATTTTTCACGGTGAAGGCGATCCGCCAAGGCGAGGCCGGAAAGGCCACCGCCGATAATGAGCGTTTTCGTCTGCATCAGAATTTTTCACTCATGGGCCGCAAATCCAATTCGTGAGTCCACGTAGATTTTGGTTGATGTGCCAAAGCCCAATAGGCGTCCGCTAAATGATCGGGTTTCATCATTCTTGAAGGGTCGAGATCGTGCAGGTCCCGACTTTTGGCGCTGTCGATGATGCCATCCAGAATGACGTGGGCAATGTGGATGCCATCCGTTTGATATTCACGCGCCAAGGACTGGGTCAGACCGCGCAGTGCAAATTTGGCGGAAGCAAAAGCAGAGAAGCCCGAACCGCCGCGCAGGCTGGCTGTTGCGCCAGATACAAGGAAAGCTCCGCCATCTTTCTGCATGGCTGGCAGAACTGCCTGAGCCAGTGCGACTGCGGAGAGGACCATATTGGTCCATGTCGCTTTGAAACTCTCTGGTGCGGTTTCCCGAAATGGCCCACGCACCAGATGTGCCGTGTTGTGAATAACGGTGGATGGTGCGCCATACTCTGCAATCAATCGGGAAACGGTGGCCTGCACAGTATCGGGGTCTGCCAAGTCCACACTCTGAATCTTATGCCCCGAAGGTGCAATGCGTTCTGTACGAGCCAGGCCTACAGTGTGATAGCCACCGGCTGCAAATCGGTCCAGCAAGGCGTCTCCCAATCCAGTGCCTGCACCTGCAACCAGTACGAGTTTACCATTGCTCGCCATGTCAGATTTTTTCCTTTGAAGCTATCGGGGTGGTTATGGGCCCGGCCAAGTGATCGGATTTGATCCAGACCCGCGTTCCGCCAGGCCCGGCTGTGGCTGCAAAATCTTCATCAGCGGGCAGCCGCAACCATGAGTCGACTTTAAACAGCTCATCCGCCTCGGTGAAACTGCCTTCAAGAACAAAGACTTCAAGTCCTTTATGAGCTTGGAGGTGGATTTCAGTGCCGGGGTCCCATACTTCAATTCGAACAATTTCACGGACATCTTTGTGCAGAGGAATGATGCTGACGCCGGGCCGCTCTGCGGCCGGTTCATGGCTCATATCCGCCGTATGGTGCGTTACCGCGGTCCTGTCATCAAGATCAAACTGCCACAGTTTCACAAGTATGGTTGCGCCTTCTGAAGCGCTGGGCGTGTGTGATGATTGGGGCGGGTTGCGGACATAGCTGCCGACTGGAAAGTCGCCATGCTCGTCTTGAAACACACCCGACAGAACGAGATATTCCTCGCCGCCTGTATGTGTATGAGCTGAAAACGTACTGCCGGGTGCATAGCGGACGATTGATGTTGCCCGCGCCACTTCATCGCCGATCCGGTCAAGCATGCGTCGGTCTACACCGGGCATTGGAGAGGGAACCCAGGGTTCATTGGCTGCATGAACGACAGCGCGGATTTTGAAGTCTGAATTCTTGTCCATTTTCTCTCCACTTGGTGTTGGCTATGAAGTTCTTTGTCTATTCGAAGGTGTTTGATCGGATACGACTTGACGCGCGTGTCTGTCAACCTCTATCTATCAGTAGATAGGTAAATTGGAATTGATATGAATAGTGATGTTTTGCCGATGCGGGACCGAATTCTGGACGCCGCAGAAACACGTATGCGGGGAAGAGGGTTTCACAGCGTCAGTTTTCGCGACCTCGCGAATGATGTTGGCGTGAAAAGCGCGAGCGTTCACTATCATTTCCCACAGAAATCCGATCTGGGAAACCAGTTGGTGGAGCGCTATTCAGCGCGGTTTCAGGCTGAACTTGATGCTATTGATACGTCAGTTCCGAGCGCGGCAATGACCAGGTTTCTGGCCCTTTATGATAACGCGTTTTCGGTGGGGAAATCTGTCTGTCTATGCGCAATTCTTAGCGCAGAGGCCAACAGTTTGCCGGACACATTAAACGCCAGACTTCGTGGGTTCTTTGAGGTGAATGTGCGCTGGTTGTCGGCCTTGAATGTGCGACACGGATTGGCAGACAGGGTGCCCGATCCGCTGGAAATAGTCGGTGCGCTTGAGGGCACGATGATTGTTGCCAATGCAATGGCGGATCGTGCCGCTCTGATAACGACAATTACGCGGATACAGGCTGCTTATGATCTGGCGGCAGAATAGCATCAAGATCGGCCAGGAATTTGGCGTTTTCCTGTTCTGATCCGATGGAAACACGGATGTAGGTGTCATATCCATCCTGTTTCCATGGTTTGACAATTGTCCCTCGTTTCAGGAGGTCTTCCGCGACCGGCATGGACGAGCGATTGGCATCAAAGAAAATGAAATTCCCAAGTGATCGAGCTATCCTGTAACCCCGCGCGCTCAATTCCAGCGACATGAAGTCGCGCTGCCGAATTGTTTCGGCTGTACAGCTTTTCATATGGCCATCATTCTGCAGCGCCAGTGTTGCCGCCATTTGTGCAACTGCATTGATGTTGAAGGGCGTCCGCGTGAGGTCAAGGGCCTGACGCAGTTGTTTTGATCCGCAAATCCCGAAACCGACCCGCAGGCCAGCCAGTCCCCAGGCTTTGGAAAAAGTCCTGAGAATGATCCAGTTTTGATCATCCGGCATCAGGCAGGCCAGTCCGGAAACATAGTCACCTTGAATGGCGTATTCGTAGTAGGCTTCGTCAAGCACCAGCAATGTGTCTGGATGCTTTGTTGCCATGACCTGTTTGAGTTGTTGCGGGTTGAGCCATGTACCGACCGGATTCATGGGATTTGCGAAAATGAGCATTTTTGCAGGCTTGGCTACAGCTTCGAGCAACGCATTCAGATCGGTTTCCAGCACATCGGTGAGGCCAATTCGCTCAACTTCTGCGCCCATAAGTGTTGCGTAGTCTTCATGCAGTGGGAATGATGGATAGAGTGTGATGACCTGATCGTCGGGCTGAACCACACTGCGGCAAATGATGGAAATCAGTTCTTCCGATCCGTTTCCGAAGATCAGATTGTCAGACGCAACATCCAGATAGTCGGCCAGCGTCGTCGCCAATTGTGCAGAGTTTGCATCCGGATAGAGAAACAAATCTGAGCTTGCCAATTTCAGCGCAGCGAGGACCTGCGGGGCGGGACCGGCAGGATTCTCATTCGATGCCAGTTTCGCGATTTCCGTCACACCATATTTCGACTTGACTTCATCAAGGCCCAACCCTGAATTATAGGGGTGAATATGAGCGAGCGTTGGGCGAAGGATTTTTTCCAGCTGGTTCATTCTGGCCTCAATATCTGCAATTCTGTTGCGAATGTTGGAGTTATTATGTATAGACATATAAAATGATGCGCAAGAAGGTTTCTTGAAATGGCACAGTCGATTTTTGATCTTTCAGGCAAGGTAGCGCTGGTTACAGGCGCAAGCCGGGGCCTTGGGCGGTCGATGGCGGTTGGCCTTGCTGAGGCGGGTGCAAAAATTGTTATAACCTCCAGAAACCTGGCGTCTCTGGAAGAAACAAGCGCAGAGATTGAGCGCGTAGGCGGCACTTCTGTGCCGCTGGTGCTGGATGTCAGTGATGTGTCGGGTATGACAGATCAAATGTCCAACCTGGCAGTGCAGTTTCCCGGCGGCCTTGATATTCTCGTCAACAATGCAGGCTATGAAGAAGTTTGCCCGTCTCTGGATGTCTCTGAAGATGTTTGGGACAGGGTGGTTGATACCAATTTGAAGGGCGCTTTCTTCTGCGCCAGAAACGCTGCCCGGATGATGGTCGATACAGGGCGTGGTGGCGCTATCATTAATGTCTGCTCTTTGACGTCCTATGTGGGCGTGCCAACAGCCGTGCCCTATGGATCTTCAAAATCCGGTTTGCTGGGAATGACGCGAGCGCTCTCAACCGAATGGGCGGCCCATCGGATTCGGGTCAACGCCATTGCGCCAGGTTATTTCCGCACTGCACTGACGGATCAGTTTTATCAGAATGAAGATTGGCAGAACGCCATGCTGGAGAAAATTCCGCTGGGCAGTTTCGGTGATTCAAATGATCTGAAAGGTGCCGTGGTTTTTCTGGCGAGTGATGCATCGAATTACATTACGGGCCAATGCATTGGAATTGACGGCGGCTATCTGGCCTCTATCTAGAGACTGGACTTGCTTGGGGCTAGAGACTGGACTTGCTTGGGGAAAGAGAAAATATGGAAATTGCCAGTCCTTACTTGACATTTCGGCATGGCCCGCTTTTCATGTATATACATATCGTTTTCCGGGTGTCGTCATGCCAAAGAAACGAACCAGTCCATAAGGCCTTTCTCACGTGAATACAAACGCAATTCCGGCCCAAATTCCGGCGGTTTCAGCATCTAATGTCGCGATGCAGTTTTCTGACTTGATGGCTGTCAAGGATGCAAACTTTGAATTGGAAAATGGTCGTTTTCTGACAATATTGGGGCCGTCAGGCTCTGGCAAAACAACGCTGCTGCGCATGATCGCCGGCTTTTTAAAGCCGACACAAGGTCAAATCTTCATAAACGGCAACGAAGTCAACGCTGTTGCACCCAACAAGCGCTCGGTGGGCATGGTGTTTCAGAAACTTGCCTTATTTCCACATATGACTGCAGCTCAAAATGTGGCATTTCCGCTGAAAATGCGTCGATTTGATGCCAAAAAAATTCCTGCACGCGTTTTGGAATTTCTGAATTTGGTGCGTTTGGATGGCTTGGAAAACCGGCGTATGAACGAGCTGTCCGGTGGGCAGCAACAGCGGGTGGCGATTGCGCGCGCTTTGGTTTTCGAGCCAGACCTTTTATTGCTGGATGAACCCCTGGCAGCGCTGGATCGCAAGCTGCGCGAGGAAATGCAGCTGGAATTTCGCCGCATCCAGAAAGAGCTTGGTGTCACAACGATCAATGTTACCCATGATCAGCGCGAAGCCCTTGTCGTTTCAGACCAGATCATTGTGATGGACAATGGTGAAATCCAACAGGATGCTTCACCAACGCAGATGTACCGCACCCCGCACAATCCCTTTGTTGCCAATTTCATTGGCGTGACCAATCTTTTTGATGGGACCCTGATGTCGGCCAGCACAGAGGGTGCTGAGGTGCGTATTGGTGATTTGACCCTGTCCGGCATTTTGCGCAGCAGTGCTGATGCCTCTGTATTGGGCTCGCAAGCACGTTGTGCTGTGCGGGCTGAGCAAATTCGAATTTCTGCAGCACCGGATGCGCTTGGCACGCTGGACGTTACGTTCCAGGGCGTCGTAAAAGACGTAATCTTTGAAGGCGAACGGTTGCTCTATGAGCTGTCGGTTCCAGAATTGGGAGATGAACCCATACGCATTTTTCATCATGATCAAAATGACTTCGCTACTCACGATGTTGGAGAGACTGTCCACATCGGGTGGATGAACCGCGACTTACATATTTTTGTCGCATCCTAAAGGCCTCTGACACCTGTCGGGCCTGAACCAGAAACAGGGAGTATTTATATGCCCATAGACAAGACATTCAATCGCAGGCAGCTGCTGAAGACCACAGCCACCGTTGGTGCTGCCGGTGTTTTTGTGGCCTCCGCACCTTCTATTCTTCGTGCCGCAGAGCCGGATAAGCCATCTGAAATCATCGTACGTGCATGGGGTGGCCCATGGGTCGAAGCCCTGAAGAACGGCGTTTCAGATCGCTTCACCGCTGAAACCGGCATTCGGGTGATCCATGATTTGACTGAAGACAACGAAATCCAGCCGAAAGTCTGGGCAGCAGTTGCTCAAGGTCGGACACCACCGATCCACATCAATTGGGATACGACAACAAACGCAACAAAATCCGCTTTGCGCGGCGTGTGTGAAGATTTGTCCGATCTGTCCAACATTGCCGGAACAACGGATCTGGCCAAGCCTGTTGGCGTTGATGGCTATCCAATCGTTAACACATATGGCTATGTTTATGTGTTGGCCTATCGTCCATCTGCGTTCCCCGATGGCCCACCAAAATCCTATCACGATTTGCTTGATCCAAAGTTCAAGGGTCGTCTGGCATTCTACAATGATGGCATTGGTTTCCACTTCCCGGCACAGGTTGCCGGTGGCGGAAGTCTGGATGGTATTCCAGATGCCATGGACCCAGCCTGGGAATTCATCACCAAGATGAAAGCTCAGAATCCGCTGCTTGGCGAAGATCCAGACTTTGTGACATGGTTCCAGAATGGTGAAATTGATGCGGCTTGCACCATTTCCACCAATGCTCTGGGCGCCAAGAAGAATGGCGTTGATATTGCCTGGACTGTGCCGGAAGAGGGCGCGAAGTTCGACACTGATGGCCTTTGGATTCCAAAAGGTCACTCTGAAGGCGATCTCTACTGGTCCAAAGCCTATATCAACAGCGCTCTGACGAAAGAATCCCAGCAGATCTGGCTGGATGGTCTTGGTCTCCCAGGTGTTGTACCAGGCCTGACACCTCCTCCAGGCATGGCGGGTGATCCTGCCTATCCAACAAAGCCTGAAGACTTTGAGCGTCTCATTCGCGTCTCCGGCCAGGTTCAGGTCGAAAATGAGAGCGATTGGTTCTCCAAATTCAAAACCATCATGCAGGGCTAACAGCCCCGCTACAAAGGTTCACCGGGCGGTTGTTTTGATCGCCCGGTGCTGTCCCTAAAGAGCACGCACCCAAATGCAACGTAGCCCTTCCTCATATCCAATTTTATGGCGTGTCATGGATGTCCTAGAGGCAGCCTTTGCGGCCGTATGGCCAAAAGGCGGCGGCAAGTTCACGCCATATCTGATGCTGACGCCAGCCATTGTTCTTGTGGGAACACTGGTGGTTGGACTGCTTTACATCGGGGATTCTTCGCTGCGGGTTCTGGACAGATCCACGTTCCTGTTTTCGGACTACTGGACCCTTGATAATTATATACGTGCGTTGTCCGAACCGTTTATTTTCACTGTGGTCTGGCGCAGTTTGATGGGCGCGGTGATTGTCACAATCGTGACGCTTATGCTGGCATTTCCCTATGCTTACATCATGGTTCGTACACCCAGTTCATTTGTGCGCAAATTCCTTCTCATTGCTCTGTTTCTTCCGTTCTTCATCGGGCAGGTTGTCCGTGCCTATGGATGGCTGATCATCCTTGGCAATCAGGGCATCGTGAATGATGTGTTGGGGCTTGTTGGCGTTGAGCCGTTGCGGCTTTTGTTCAACTATCCGGCTGTTCTGTTTGGCCTTGTGCAGTATATGCTGCCCTTTGCGGTGCTCATGCTGGCACCGGCGTTGACGGCTATTCCCGAGGAGATTGAGGCGGCATCCGGTTCACTGGGTGCAAGCTGGGTGAAGACGATGACCCATATCGTTCTGCCTATGGCAAAGCCCGGTCTGATTGGTGCGGGTCTGGTGGTTTTGACACTGTCTTTGACCGATTTTGCCATGCCGGCCATTCTGGGAGGTGGCACGCAGGATTTCATTGCCAATGCCATTTATGACCAGTTTTTCCGCACGTCTGATCAAGGCTTCGGCTCTACACTCGCCTTGTTGCTGATTGCGCTTGGATCCATATTGGTCGGCGTCATATTCGCCGTCTTTGGTGCCGGTACGCTGGCACTGGATGGATCGCGAAAATGACACGGTCCCGTTCTCAGCAAATCGTTTATTGGTCGCTGGTCATTCTGACATTGCTGACCCTGTCCGCACCGACCTTTGTCGTCCTGGGTGCCTCATTCACATCTGGAAACATCATTCAGTTTCCACCGGATGGATTTTCTCTCAAATGGTACGCCGCCATCATTGGAGAGCAGAACCTTCGGGATGCGTTTGGACGGTCTTTGATCGTCGCCACCATTTGTGTGCTCGTGTCATTGCCCACCGGTACGCTGGCCGGTATCGCTCTGTCCAAGTTCCGCATCAGGGGCGCGAATGCCATTCAGGTCTATCTGTTGCTGCCCTTTACCATTCCGCTGATCGGGTCCGGCATTGGTCTGATGCTGGCCTTTGGAGATGCTGGCCTTTTGGGCAATTTATGGCCCATCGGAATTGCGACCGCCGTCATCAATCTGCCCTTTATGATCTGGGCTGTGTCTTCCAGCGCTGTCGGTCTTGACCCGGATCTGGAACTGGCGGCTCAGAGTTGTGGGGCAGGGCCGGTGCAGACCTTTTTCTCCGTAACGCTGCCTGCTGTGGCGCCCGGTGTCATTACCGGTTCGCTGTTGATGTTCATTCTATCGTTGAATGAGTTTTTGGTCAGCCTCTTGCTGGTTGACGCACGGATCGTGACGCTGCCGGTTCAGATTTACAATTCCATCCGCTCCATCATCACTCCGGACCTGGCTGCCGTATCTGTGGTGTTCATTGTCGTCGCGATGCTTGCCATTGCCGCGCTCGACAAGCTTGTGGGCCTGGAAATTTTCCTGAAGTCCAAATAACCCGCCCGACAGGGCCCGATGAAGGCTAGTTAGAGAATGTCATCTGTATCTTTTTACGAAACCGCAAATCTGAATTCTGAAGCCTATAAAAATCTGCTGAAGCGATCAGAATCCGACCTGTCTGTTTTCATGGAGAAGGTGGAGCCGATTATTGAAGCGGTGAGAACAGAAGGCGATGCTGCTCTTGTCCGCTACGGACGGGAGTTTGATGGTGCCAAGCCGTTAACGGAAGCCACGCTGAAAGTCAGCGAAGCCGAGTTTGATGCGGCATTTGACACAGTTGATGCCGAGGTCATTGAGGCCATCGAATATGGAATTTCAAATATCAGATCATTCCACGAAGAGCAGAAGCCTGACCCAATGTGGTTCAAGGAAATTCGCCCCGGTGCATTTGCCGGTGATCGCTATACGCCCATTCAATCCGTCGCGCTCTATGTGCCACGTGGTAAAGGTGCATTTCCGTCTGTGACCATGATGACATCGGTGCCAGCCGTTGTGGCAGAGGTGCCGGAGTTGGCTATTTTCACACCGCCGACGCCCGATGGGTCTGTCGATGCAGCAACATTGGTCGCGGCACGCATTGCCGGGGTTGAAACCATCTACAAATGTGGTGGCGCTCAAGCGGTAGCTGCAGCCGCGTTCGGAACGCAATCGATCAAGCCAGCGTTGAAGATTGTCGGGCCGGGAAGTCCATGGGTCGTAGCCGCGAAACGGCGTCTGTCTGATATGATTGATCCGGGTCTTCCGGCCGGCCCGTCTGAAGCGATAATCTTTGCCGATGAGAGCGTGCATGGCGGGTTGGCTGCACTGGATTTGCTGGTGGAAGCTGAACATGGGCCGGACAGTTCCGCATTTCTCGTTACGCACTCACGGCGGGTTGCAGAAGAAGCCTTGGCGGCGCTTCCTGATCATTGGGCCGCGATGACCGAGCAGCGTGTGGAATTTTCCAAAGCCGTGCTGTGTGGGGAGAATGGCGGTATCGTCCTCACGTCTTCGTTGGAAGAGAGTTACAAATTTATCAATGATTATGCGCCGGAGCATCTTGAGTTGCTGTCCACAGAACCGTTCGAACATTTGGGACATATTACCGAGGCCGCCGAGATTTTAATGGGCCCGCATACACCGGTTTCCATTGGCAATTTCGCGCTTGGACCGAACGCTGTTCTGCCGACTAGCCAAGGTGCGCGGACCTATGGCCCGCTGTCCGTGCATGATTTCGTCAAATGCTCATCCATTGGCTACGTTACCCGGCCCGCCTATGCAGAAATGGCCAAACATGCGCGGGTTCTGGCGCGGTATGAAGGCTTTTCGTCCCACGAAAACGCAGTTTCGGACATGCGTCAGAAGTATCTGGGCAATCGCTGATATGAAAGCTGTTCGACTGCATGACAAGCTTGATTTGCGCTGTGAAGACGTCGCGAAGGCCCCTGATCCTGCTCCAGATGAGGTGCGTGTTCAAGTTGCCTATGCAGGCATTTGTGGCTCCGACATCCACAACTTCAAAACCGGCCAATGGATCAGCAGAAAACCATCCATTGCGGGGCACGAATTCTCCGGGTTTGTCGAAGCTGTTGGAGCAAATGTTCGCGGCCTGGAAGTTGGCGACAAGGTTGCGGCAGATTCACGCTATTATTGCAGTGATTGTGCAAACTGCCGATCAGGCAAGGTCCATTTATGCGAAAGCCTTGGCTTTGTCGGTGAAGCGATTGATGGCGGGTTTGCCGGTTTTATAACTGTTCCAGCAAAGCTGTGTCTTAAATGCAAACCAGATGCTGCGCTTGATATCGCCGCTTTGGCTGAACCATTGGCTGTTGCTCTGCATGCCTTGAACCTGTTGAACATCCCCAATGATGAGCCATTGCTGATTATCGGATGTGGTCCAATAGGAGCACTAAGCGCTCTTGCCTCGACCTGCAGGTCCAATCGCGCGCTGTTCATCTGCGACGTAAATGCAATCAGAGCTGAGCGTTGTGCAGAATTATCCGGTGCAGCCATTGTTGATCTGGCGAGTTTCTCGCAATCTGATAGCAGCGCTGAAAAGCCTGTCAGGTATGTTCTGGATACGACCGGCAATATCGGCGTCATCGATATGTTGCTGCAAAAAATGTCCGGCTGCACCATCGGTCTTGTCGGTATTGGATCGGGTGAATTGACAATCGATCCGGTTCATCTGGTGGAGCGCGAAATTTCAATTGTCGGCTGTCATGCATTCGCAGATGAATTGCCCGAAGCGATTGCGTTGCTGCATGAAAGGGCTGATCAATTTGAAGGTATAATTGGTGAGCGGATTACGCTGGAACAGACTGTTGCAGCCTATGGTGTGATTTCGTCCGGAAAATCACCAGTGATCAAGACATTGATTGAGGTGTCGGTGAGTGAACCACAATCCCGGACTGCCCGAATTCGCGAACTCGCTAAATCGGATGAAGCTGCGGCGTTGGTTGAACTCAGACTGTTTCTCATCGAGACATTCGATATTGAGGTTCACGACCTGCAGATCAATCATGATCAGTATTCGCTCAATTCGCTGAACGGTTTTTTTCGCGGTAGCAAGGATCGATTTTTCTTCAAGTTTCATCAGGAAGAAGGCGAAGAGGAAATGAGCGGGGAGTATTACCGCGCTGATCTGATCGCCAAAGCCAATTTGCCAATTGATCTTCCTGTTCTGACATCCGTCCAGCCAGGTGAACAGATACTGGTTTACCGGCGCAGGGACGACAGGCGATTTTCTGATGTTCTGCGTGAACTGGACGACGAACATGATGAAAAGGGCGCTGCCATTGCAGATTTGGCTGAGCGTAAACTGAACGAAAAAATTCTGACCGTAGCCAAGAAAAGCCTGCACCCGGTGACGATAGAGCAGGTGGCCAACGAGCCGATCCATCGCCTGTTTTACGAGCGTCTTATCGACATAAAGACACAGGCAGCGCCGGGTGGTCGCTTTAAAAAATTCTATATAGATCAGACGTTTGCGTTTCCGGGTGCTACATTGTCCTGGGCCGAGTTGGCGAATGCCAAGCTTGTGTTGAACGGGCAGGCCATGATTTCGACGATTGGCAATATTTTCGATAACGCTCTTGAAAACCTTCATCCTGCGCATCTTGCAAATGCGGGCGGTGTGGTGGCCCATGGTGATGCTCACAACGCTAATGTCTGGTTTGAGACTGGTGATGGCGAAGCCAAGCTATCCTATTTCGACCCGGCATTTGCAGGGGAGCATTTCCCATCGCTTCTGGTCGAGGCCAAAGCAACGTTTCATAACATTTTTGCGCATCCATTCTGGCTGTATGACCCGCAGGTTGCGGCAGATCGGTTCAAGGCGCGTGTCAGCTATGAAAAGGGTGTTCTTGCCATAGATACCGACTGGGCGCTGACGCCGGTGCGCGAGCGCTTGCTGCGCGCAAAGGCGGAAGCTTTCTGGCAACCTTTCCTGATGCATTTGAAGAGCAGGGACCTGTTGCCTGAAAACTGGGAGGCAACACTGCGATCCGCATTGGCGATGTCACCGGCCCTAGTGATGAATTTGCGCGCCAATGTGGAGCGGCATAATCCCACATCATCGGCCATCGGGTTTTATGTCACTGCACTGGTGGGGTCGCGACCGGTGAGTGGAAATAATGTGGTGACAGAGTTCCTTACCGCAATCGATCCTGACAAACAGATTTAGGTGCGCCTTGAAGCAAGTGGTCAACATTGAAGATTTGAGGGCTTTGGCGCAGCGACGGCTGCCTAAAATCTTCTTTGATTATATTGATGGCGGCGCTTTTTCGGAGACAACGGCCGGACGTAATCGGGCTGATTTTTCCAATTGGTGTCTTACCCAACGCGTTCTGAAGCAGAAGGAAATGCCTGATCTGAGCTGTGACTATCTTGGGTCGCAGCATGAACTTCCCTTTATGCTGGGCCCGGTTGGTTTTTTGGGGCTGTATCGGGGCCGGGGTGAGGTTCTGGCGGCGCAAGCTGCAAAGGCGAAGGGCATCCCCATGTGCCTGTCGACCTTCTCAATCGGCAGTATCGGGACACTTCGTAAGGAAATTGGCGGTGATCTGCAGTTTCAGCTTTACATGGATCGCGATAAATCATTCGTCGAAGATTTGCTGCAATCTGCTGTCGATGCCGACATTGATGTCCTTTACCTCACGGTTGATACTTCGGTTACGTCAGTGCGGGAGAAAGATGTCCGGAACGGTTTTCGGGCTGTCACTAAAATTACGCCTGCACTCGCATTTTCCATGATGCAGCGTCCGGCCTGGTGTCTGGACATTCTGCGTGCCGGATCACCCAATGTGGAGGCCGTGGCGGATTATCCGGAGTTCGGCAATGGTGCGCTGGAACAGGCTTCAAACCTGTCTGGTCGGCTGGATGCTTCGCTCACCTGGGATGATGTCAAATGGCTGCGCAGCAAATGGAAAAAACGGCTGGTGGTGAAGGGCATTCTTTCCGCTGAGGATGCCAAAATCGCGAGAGACTGCGGTGCTGATGCTGTTGTGATTTCAAACCATGGTGGCCGCCAACTGGATTTTGCCAGTTCCACAATCTCGGTTCTGCCATCCGTTCGGGAAGCGGTGGGGCCTGTTTTCTGTGTATTGATTGATGGTGGGTTCCGCCGTGGCAGTGAAATCGCCATCGCGCTTGCTTTGGGCGCAAGCGGCGTGCTGCTGGGACGTGCCTACGCGTTTGGACTGGCCGCTGGCGGGCGTGCTGGTGTTGAAAAGGCAATTGATATTCTGTCCGTCGAGCTGTCCATTACGCTCAAATTGATGGGGCTGTCGGGTGTCAGGGAATTGCAGTCCAATGGCGCAGATTGTGTCAGCCGGTTGGGGTGAAACTGGCAAACATGCGATGCTGATCGCCCGGATATGAGAGTTTTGCCCAAGTAACATAACCCTTTTCGTTTTGCGTGGTCCGCTCGACGACAAGGCAGGCATCACCCATTGCAATCTGCAATGATTTAGCGACGTCATCTGAGGCGGAGACCGCCATGATCTGATGTTCAGCTGAATTCCACGGCACCTTTTTAAGCAACCAGTTTCCTGGAGCTTCTTCTGTAAAATCCACCTGCCGTATTTCAGGAACCGCTTCCATGTTGATGATGCGCTCTTCCAAGCAAAACGGGGCACCGTTTGCAGAATGAAGACAGGTGATTTCACGCACCTGTTCCAAATCCTGCGATCCGAAACGGCTTTGCTCTTCTGTCTTCAGAAGCCGGACCTCATCGCCTAAAAGCGTGTAGGAATAGGTCTTGCCGGATTGTTCCACTTCGGTTCGGATGCTTGTAATCTGTAATGCTGCTGACAAGGATTGCGGGGCTTTGACAAAAGTGCCGGATTTTCGATTTCTAACCAAAAGCCCGGATTGGGTCAGTTGGGTCAAAACCTTGTTCACGGTCATGCGCGAACAGCCATATTCCCGTGCCATCTCGGTTTCGAAGGGAATGCGAAAGCCTGGAGGCCATCTGCCAGAGATGATGTTGTCCTGAACTTCTTCCAGAATCCGCAAATGCAGCGATCTGGGTTCGTCTTTGCCAGAGTCTTTGCCGGACTCTTCAGGGACTTTCGGGGCAGCTCTCATAGCTCAAGTATATACATGTTAAAGGTGAGAGGAAACCAGCTTGTGTGATTTTCAGTTTCCACAACCCCTCGGATTTAAGCAGAATTCAGTGCGCCGGTTAGATCGCGAATTGCCACGCGGTAATCCGTCAGGATTTTGTCGCGTTCAATGTGTCTGCCGTCCTGAACCATGTGCCGCCCGGCGGACCACAGATCGGTCACGACACTGCCATCTGCCGCGAAGCAAAATCCGTCAAACAATTGTTCTGGAGTAAGGGCGCACAGATATTGGCTTGTGCTGTCTATCGCGACAAGATCTGCCAGGAATCCCGTTTCAATCCTGCCTGCGTTTCGGTTGAGGGCTTGAGCACTTCCGGTCGCAGCGTTGAGATAAAGATTTTGCCCCACAGATCCTGATTTTTTTACCAATATGTTTCGGTTCAAATCACGCATGCGTTGGCTGTATTCCAATGTGCGCAGTTCTTCCGCCACCGAAATGCGTATATCTGAATCTGACCCAATGCCGAACGTTCCGCCCGCCTCAATAAATGTGGCTCCATTGAACGGCCCATCACCCAGATTAGCTTCTGTTATCGGGCACAGGCCCACTACGGCTCCAGATTGGGCAAGGGCTTTGGTCTCCGCGTCGGTCATATGTGTTGCGTGTATGAGGCACCAGTTTGGTGTTACATCGTGATGCTCCAGCAACCATTCTACGGGCCGCTGTCCCAGCCAATGGGAGACTTCAAGAACTTCCTTCGGCTGTTCGGCGATGTGCATGTGGATTGGCCCTTTGTCATGTCGCGATATGAGTTCGCTCAATTCTTCGGGGGAGGTTGCACGTAGTGAATGCGGCGCAATGCCAAGCTGGTAATCTGCTGGTGTATCGATCATCGCCAGTTCAATTTCTTCCAGTAACAGGAAGAACTCGTCGACAGAATTGCCAAAACGCTTCTGGCCTCCAGCCAGCGGTGCTTTCTCAACGCCGCCATAGGTATACAGCACTGGCAGATGTGTAAGCCCGATGCCGGTCTTCAAGGCTGCCGCAAGAATGCGCGCTGATAGTTCTGAGCGATTGTCATAGAATTGCCCACCAGGCTGGTGATGCACATAGTGAAACTCTCCAACCGACGCATATCCGGCCTCCTGCATTTCCATGAAAACCAAGGCTGCAATGGCTTCCATTTGCTCTGGCGTCAGGTGATCCAGAAACTTGTACATCAAGGTCCGCCATGTCCAGAAACTGTCTCTCCCTGCAGCGCGATACTCAGTCATTCCGGCCATGGCGCGTTGAAAGCTGTGGCTGTGCAAATTCGCTTGGGCTGGCAGAAGCGTGTCTATCTGAATGTCGGTTGGATCAGCGCTTACTGATCTTTCAATTTCGGTGATTACGCCGTCATCAATCGTGACGCGCACATTTTCAATCCAGTTGGTTGAGAGCCAGGCACGATTTGAAAAAATTCTCATCTGACATTCCTTATGTATAGACATATTATTCTTACCGGATTAGAGTTGCTTTTGACAATCACAAAATTGAAGAGCGATGACCCACGATCCTTATGTCCTGACCTGTCGATCCGCCGCAATGATGAGCCCTGACAGCGGCGAAGCGTATGGTTTGCTGGAAAGTGCTGCCATTGCCGTTGCTGATGGAGTGATCGTTTGGGTTGGCCAAGAGGCAGACTTGCCCCACAGCTTTTCGGACTATTCCAGACATGAATTCGGTCAAAACCTGGTCACGCCGTCGCTGATCGATTGCCACACGCATGTAGTGCATGGTGGCAATCGCGCGCATGAATTTGAGATGCGCCTGAACGGTGCGTCTTATGAGGAAGTTGCAAGGGCAGGTGGGGGCATTGTCTCGACTGTAAGCTCCACCCGGGCCGCCAGCGAAGTGGATTTGCTGGCCGATGCGTTGCCGCGCATTGATGCGATGATTGCAGAGGGTGTCAGTCTGATTGAAATTAAGTCGGGTTATGGGCTTGATCAGTTAGCCGAGTTGAAAATGCTGAGGGTCGCACGGCGCATTGCCACGCTGCGGCCCATCCGTATTCAAACCACGTTTTTGGGCGCTCATGCGGTTCCGCCGGAATACAGCGGCAAGCCTGATGCCTATATTGATGATGTTTGTATTCCGACACTGCGTCTGGCCCACGCTGAAGGTCTGGTGGATGCGGTGGATGGCTTTTGTGAAGGCATTGGTTTTACACCCGATCAGATTGCACGCGTCTTTGATGCAGCGCGAGCACTTGGTCTGCCGATAAAGCTTCATGCTGAACAATTGTCGAATTTGGGTGGGGCAAAGCTCGCGGCCTCCTATCAAGCTCTATCGGCTGATCATCTGGAGTATCTGGATGAAGATGGGGTGGCTGCGATGGCGCGCAGCGGCACCGTCGCGGTGTTGTTGCCAGGCGCGTTCTATACACTTCGCGAAACCCAAATGCCGCCTGTATCACTGATGCGCAAACATGGTGTGACCATGGCTGTGGCGACTGACTGCAATCCCGGTTCGTCACCGGTTTCATCGCTGCTCCTATCTATGAATATGGCCTGCACGTTATTTCGATTAACGCCGGAAGAAGCCTTGGCGGGTGCAACGCGCAATGCCGCGTCGGCTTTGGGTCTTTCAGACACGGGAACAATTGCAATTGGGCAACGTGCCGATTTTGCCATTTGGAATGTCGAGCATCCTGCCGAGTTGTCCTATCGCATCGGTTTCAACGCGCTGGAAAAGCGCATTTATGGAGGCGCGTTTGACTGAGTTGGTTCTGACCCCCGGCCAGGTATCACTATGTGAATTGGGCGATATTTATTGGCATGGTGCGTGCGTAAAGCTGGATCGGGTTTGCAAGAACGCGGTTGAGAACGCGGCCCTGCGCATACGAACTGCCGCACAAGGTGATGTGCCAATTTATGGCGTGAACACGGGCTTTGGAAAACTCGCCAGTATCAAAATTGCTTCGGAAGATGCGGCAATTCTGCAGCGCAATCTCATATTGAGCCATTGTTGCGGCGTTGGCGAATCTATCCCGCGCCATATGGTTCGGCTAATGATGTCGTTGAAACTGCTGTCCTTTGGACGCGGTGCCTCTGGCGTCAGGTGGGATTGCGTTGACCTGCTGGAACAGATGCTGGCCCGGGGCGTAACGCCAGTCATCCCTGCGCAGGGTTCAGTCGGCGCTTCCGGCGATTTGGCGCCGCTGGCGCATATGACTGCCGTGGTGATTGGTGAGGGCCGGGCGGAGTATGAGGGAACAGTGATGTCTGGAGCTGAGGCCCTGGAGAAAGCGGGTTTGTCGCCGGTTGTTCTTGGTCCCAAGGAAGGTCTGGCCTTTATCAATGGAACCCAGTTTTCAACGGCGTTTGCTCTGGCTGGCCTATTCGAAGCATGGCGGGCTGCCCAGAACGCTCTTGTGACCTCGGCCATGTCCACGGATGCCATCATGGGGTCTACCGCACCCACTCAGCCTGAAATACACGCTTTGCGGGGCCATCGTGGCCAGATCGAAGCAGCGGCTTCTATCCGCGCGTTGTTGGATGGCTCGATCATCCGTGAAAGCCATATTGAGTGCGATACGAGGGTGCAGGATCCGTATTGCATCCGCTGTCAGCCGCAGGTTACAGGCGCTGCGATGGATGTTTTGCGCCAGGCTGCCATGACGCTTGAGATTGAAGCGAATGCGGCGACCGATAATCCACTGGTTTTGACGGATCCGGAAATTATCGTCTCTGGCGGCAATTTTCATGCTGAGCCGGTTGGCTTTGCAGCTGACATGATTGCCTTGGCTATTGCCGAAATAGGGGCCATTGCCCAACGCCGCATCGCGCTGATGGTTGATCCTGCGCTTAACCATGATCTGCCGCCCTTTCTGACCCCCAATCCGGGTTTAAATTCGGGGTTGATGATCGCCGAGGTTACAACAGCGGCCTTGATGAGTGAGAACAAACATCTGGCCAATCCGTGCGTGACCGACAGCACGCCAACCAGCGCCAATCAGGAAGATCACGTGTCCATGGCGGCACATGGAGCCCGTCGTCTGCTGCGAATGACGGCCAATCTGAACCATATTTTGGGTGTGGAATTGCTGTGTGCGGCACAGGGAATTGAGTTTCGCGCGCCGCTGGCGACCAGCAAGCCGCTGCAAAACGTTCTGGCACGGCTGCGTGAAGATGTAGAGACAATCGGGGAAGATCGCTATATGGCGCCTGATCTGGAAGCTGCCTGTCGGTTGGTCTCTTCTCTGGAAATTGTACAGGCCTCCGGAACTGACCTGCCGGAGTTGGCGGCATGAACCCGGTTCACGTGGAGCAGGGCACCAGCCCTGTTGTTCTCGGCCAGCCCCATGGTGGCACGTATGTTCCAGAGGAACTACACGTTCGGTTGAATGAGCAAGGCAAAGGCCTTGCTGATACGGATTGGCATATTACCCGATTGTATGATGGATTGGTGCCTGGCCAGACGGTCGTGAGCGCGTCGTTTCACCGCTATGTCATTGATGCCAATCGTGATCCGGAGGGGCATTCGCTTTATCCCGGGCAGAACACGACCGGCCTTTGTCCGACCACAGATTTTGATGGAAACCCTATCTGGCTGGACGGTGAAGAGCCGTCTGAAAGTGAATGTGAGCAGCGTCGGCTGACCTTTCATAAACCCTATCACGACGCACTCTGCGCTGAGATTGTGCGTGTAAAAGCCATTCATGGCTACGCCATTCTTTATGATTGTCACTCCATTCGCTCCCATATTCCCTTTCTGTTTGAGGGCACGCTGCCCGTATTCAGCATTGGCACAAATAGTGGTGTGACCTGTGCAAGTTCAATTGAATCCGCCACGGTTGATATCTGCAAGAATGCAGTGGGTTACGATCATGTGATCAATGGGCGTTTCAAGGGTGGATGGACAACCCGTCACTATGGCCAGCCGGAAACCGGCGTGCATGCCATCCAGATGGAATTGGCACAGCGAGCCTACATGGATGAGGCGGTGCCATGGGCCTATCGGCCAGATCTTGCAGCGCAGCTGCGTCCTTATCTGACCCAGATTCTGACGGCCCTCGGGCAAGAAATACAGGAATAAAAAGATGAATGACCCTCGGAAAAACTCTCGTGACGTCTATCCGCCCACCGGCACCGAGTTGAATGCCAAAAGCTGGCTGACCGAAGCGCCTTTGCGGATGCTGATGAATAATCTTCACCCAGATGTTGCCGAGAACCCCCACGAATTGGTCGTCTATGGCGGCATTGGTCGTGCTGCTCGGACATGGCATGATTTCGACCAGATTGTTGCCAGTCTGAAAGACCTTGAAGACGATGAAACCCTGATGGTTCAGTCAGGAAAGCCGGTTGGTGTTTTCAAAACTCACAAGGATGCGCCGCGTGTCCTGATCGCCAACTCCAATCTGGTTCCGCATTGGGCAACCTGGGATCATTTCAGCGAGTTGGATAAAAAGGGTCTGGCGATGTATGGCCAGATGACGGCCGGCTCGTGGATTTATATCGGAACGCAGGGCATTGTTCAGGGCACCTATGAAACCTTTGTTGAGGCGGGTCGCCAGCATTATGGCGGTTCTCTCACTGGTAAATGGATTCTGACGGGCGGTCTCGGCGGGATGGGCGGTGCGCAGCCGCTTGCAGCCGTCATGGCGGGGGCTTGCTGCCTTGCTGTGGAATGCGACGAAACTCGTGCAGATTTTCGACTTCGCACAGGCTATGTCGATGAAAAGACCGGTTCATTGGATGAAGCGCTGGCGATGATCGAGCGCTGGACGAAAGCCGGTGAGGCAAAATCTGTCGCCTTGATAGGCAATGCGGCTGATGTGTTTCCGGAACTGGTGAAACGTGGTGTTCATCCTGATATTGTGACAGACCAGACAAGTGCGCATGATCCGGTTCATGGCTATTTGCCACAAGGTTGGAGCGTGGCTGAATGGCAGGAGCAGCAGGAAAGCGATCCGAAGGCGGTGGAGAAAGCTGCCCGTGCCTCCATGAAAGTGCAGGTTGCTGCCATGGTGGATTTCTGGAATATGGGTGTTCCAACGTTGGATTATGGCAACAATATCCGTCAGGTGGCCAAGGATGAGGGTCTGGAAAATGCTTTTGCATTTCCAGGGTTTGTCCCAGCGTATATTCGCCCGTTGTTCTGCCGGGGCATCGGCCCCTTCCGCTGGTGCGCGCTGTCGGGCGATCCAGAAGATATCTACAAGACTGATGCCAAGGTGAAGGAACTTATTCAGGACGAGCATCTGCATAATTGGCTGGATATGGCACGCGAACGCATTGCGTTTCAGGGCCTGCCAGCCCGAATTTGCTGGGTCGGTCTTGGGGTGCGGGACAAGCTGGGCCTGGCCTTTAATGAAATGGTCCGGAATGGCGAATTATCAGCGCCGATTGTGATTGGACGGGACCATCTGGATTCTGGCTCCGTTGCTTCGCCAAACCGCGAAACCGAAGCCATGAAGGATGGGTCTGATGCCGTATCAGACTGGCCTCTTTTGAATGCGCTGTTGAACACGGCCAGCGGAGCGACATGGGTGTCTTTGCACCATGGCGGCGGTGTTGGCATGGGCTTTTCCCAGCATTCGGGCATGGTGATCTGTTGTGACGGGACAGCAGATGCAGACCGGCGGATTGAGCGTGTGCTGTGGAATGACCCCGCTACCGGCGTGATGCGTCATGCCGATGCGGGCTACGAAGACGCCATTGAATGCGCACAGGAAAACAACCTTCGTCTGCCGGGTATCCTTGGCAATTGATCGGGTCGTCAGCCAGGCTTCTTCACATCAAAAGCGAGGCTTGCTAGTCTGGGGTGAGGAGGTGCTGACATGTATAAACCAGCTGGCTATACGGACATTTCACCCTATCTGATTGTCGATGATGCGCAGGCAACGTTGAACTTTGTTCGCGATGCGTTTTCTGGCGAACAGTTGCGAGTACACCTGCGAGACAATGGTGAGATCATGCATGCGGAAGCTCGCATTGGTGACAGTGTTGTCATGATCGGCCAGATGCCTGGCGGCGCCGACGCACATATTCATCTTTATGTCTCCGACGTTGAAGCCGTGTTTGACAGGGCTATCAATGCCGGTGGCGAGCTTGTTCAAAAGCTGGAAGTGAAAGATGACGGGGACCGCAGAGGCGGGGTCCGCGACAAGAACGGCACAACTTGGTGGATTTCCCGGCAGGAAAGCTGATCAAAGATGCGGCTTGAAGCGTCTGATGTGAACGCAGGCCAAGCATGCCAGAAATTGTACGATTTTATGGAGAAGTGCGAAATCCTGTGCTCGCGGCTGATCTCTGACTTTTTAAAAATTTCATTTAAGTGACTGAAAATATTAATATTATCCCATCACCGGACCCAACGTCCCAATGGGAAATTTAGCACAATAACAACGCCCCAACTGTCCTAACCTTTATTTGGTTCCGGGAGGCGGGCTTGGAAAAAGCAGCAAAAACTTACATCTTTTTTTCGATTTTCTATCTTAAGAAAATCAGGCGTATGCTTTCGTTGCAGGCCGCGCTGAATGCGTTATCTGCGACCTCTAAAATATCAATTTGCCTGACTGGTGTTCCTGTGACTGCGTCGCTTGGAATAGCCAGTTTTGACGCTCTTGGTGTGTCCAATGAAGGCAAACCCAATGCGTCAGATAATTGGCACGAGCGCAGTGTCGGCGCTCCTTTTTCACAAATCAAAATTAGATGCTCCGAGAAGCGTAAGGCCGGTGATTTTGCGATCGCGTGCCGATGATCACTCAGCCAAATCAAACAAGTTTTTAGACAGGAGGACAGCATGAAAAGTCATTTTAAAACTCTCTCTACGGCCCTTGCGCTCATCACGGGTGTTTCGTTTGCAGCGCCAGCAATTGCACAGTCGGAATGCAACGATGTGGCATTGCTCTTCAATAATTTTCTGCCGCCCAATCACACATTTTGGGCTGGTGGATTCAAGCCTTGGGCTGACGATGTGGCACGGGTCACTGATGGGCGGGTCGCGGTCACTTTTACGACGGCTTCGCTCGCCCCGCCACCCAAACAATGGGGCATGGTCACTGATGGCATTGCGGATGTGGCAATGCAGGTAAACCCGATGGAATCCAAGCGCTTGCATCTGCCAAATATTGGCGGATTGCCTTTTGTCGGCAATCTGGCAACAGCTCGCGGTGTTGCCTTGTGGCGCACCCATGAGAAGTTTTTCGCTGCGGCGAACGAGTTTAAGGGCGTCCATCTGGTTGGACATTTCTCAAATCCGGGTGCCGGGCTGATTGCTGGAGATATGGTCGATGGGATAGACAGTATTGACGGGATGAAATTCTGGACGATTGGAGGTCCGCCTGCAGATATTGTGTCCGCCATTGGTGCCGTTCCTGTGCCAGCTCCTGGTGAGGAGATGTTCAATATGTTCTCCAAAGGTGTTGTCGATGGCTTGGCCACAAATTGGGGCGCGATGAAAATCTGGAACGCCTATCGCTATACGAAATCCTATGTCGATATTCCCGGTGGCCTCTATGCAGTCGATTTCTCGGTCATCATGAATCAGGGCAAGTGGGACAGCATTTGTGCGTCCGATCAGGAAGCCATTACAGCGGTATCAGGCGAGACAATCGCCCGCAATGTGGGCTTGTTTGTTGATGAATTCGATATCGAAACCCAGAAGGAAGTTGCCGAGACTGATATCAAGGTCGTCAAGCCGGATGCGGCCTTTATGGGTGCGCTTGAGGACAAACTGCAATATGCGCGTGACGCGTGGATGGCAAAGGCTGAGGCTCGCGGTGTGGATGGGGAAGCAGCGCTTGCTTACTATCTTGAACAGGTGGCTGCGTTAACCGCTGAATTGAGCAAGTAAATATGTCTGGCCCCTCAAACGGCCAGCCTGACGACACCACCGTGAGTCTTCGCGGTGTTGTCGCGCCTGACTGGATGCTCAATGTTTTCAAAGTGACGACCGCAACATCGATTTTTGCAATCGCTATTTTGACGTTTACCGACGTCGTTATGCGGTACTTCCTCAGTGCACCTTTGCGTGGTGTCTACGAGATGGACGGTCTGATTTTGGGTCTTATGACCATGTCAGCGCTGCCACTGGTGACGGAAAGCCGCGCGCATATCACTGTGGATGTGCTTGACCATTTTTATCATGGTCGGGTCAGATTTACGATGCAGTTCCTGTCTCTGGTGTTCCAGGCGGTGATGATTGGCTTCATCACATGGCGGCTCTACGCCATTGCTCTGCGCGAATGGAATGACGGCTGGGTCACTATCGATCTGCAGATCAGCCGGGCGCCATTGTTGTTCATCCTGGCGGGTCTGGGAGCTGCCTCAACCCTCATTGTCATTGTCATGGTTGTCCAGATGTGGCGCGGGCGTTTGCCTGTGATCCCTCATGGCGGGCTGAATGATGGCTCAGAAGACATGCTTTAGTTTTCAATACTGGATGGAAATCAGCAAATGACCGTTCTTCTCATTGGGACCATAATTCTGTTCCTGATTGTCTTTCTTGGACTGCCTCTTGGCTTTTCGCTTTTGGTTGTCGGGGCAGGTGGCTTTGCCATACTGCGCGGTTTGACACCAGCTTTTAGCATGGTTTCCCAGCAAATTCTGGAAGTGATCATGAACACCAATTTCGTGGTGCTTCCCATGTTCATTTTGATGGGTGCCTTTATCTATCGGGCAGCCATGGCTGATGATTTGTTTGAGGCTGCCAATGCCTGGCTTGGGCATTTTAAAGGAGGATTAGCCATGGCAAGCGTTGCTGCTTGCGGCGGGTTCTCGGCTGTTTCCGGCAGTTCACTTGCTACTGTGACAACCATGGCGAAGGTTGCCATTCCATCGATGCGACGCCATAATTATGCCGACAGCTTGTCCGCTGGCACAATTGCGGCGGGCGGTACGCTGGGCATTCTGCTGCCGCCAAGTGCGGCGATGATCATCTATGGTATTCTGACCGAGCAGGACATTGCAGCCCTGTTTGCCGCCGGCATTCTTCCCGGATTGCTGACTATCCTGCTTTACATCATTACAATTCAGATTCTGACGTCGGTCTGGCCGAAACTGGGACCACGTGCAGAGCGCTCCAACTGGCGTGACCGCTGGGTTAAGCTTGCGCGGGTCTGGGGCATCCTGTTCCTGTTTACGCTGATCATGGCAGGCATTTCCTTTGGTGTTTTCACACCGAATGAAGCGGGTAGCATTGGCGCAATCGGGGCTTTGCTGTTTGCCATTGCGAGGCGCAGGATGACGATGCCAATTTTTGTCTCGTCATTGATTGATGCTGCCAAAACCACTGCCATGGTTTTCATGATTGGTATCGGTGCATTGGTCTTCAACAATTTCGTTACATTGTCGGGTCTGTCTGGCGCTGTCGCCAATTGGCTTCAGACCCTGCCGCTTTCGCCCATGGGCGTCATGATGGTCATTATCTTTTTCTATTTTCTGCTCGGCATGCTGGTTGATGGCATGGCCATGATCTTTTTGACCGTACCGGTGATTTTTCCCATCGTTTTAGCACTTGGAATGGACCCTATCTGGTTCGGCATTGTGCTGGTTATGGTGGTGGAAATCAGCCTGATCACTCCGCCTATAGGAATGAATGTTTTCATATTGAAATCAATGCTTCCCGGAGTTTCGTTGCGTACGATTTTTACCGGTATTGCGCCGTTTTTGGTGGCTGACGTATTGCGGTTGGGTGTTGTTCTGGCGTTCCCAGGTTTCGTTCTCTACCTGCCGCGGCTTTTCTATGGCTATTACTGATTACAGGAGCGCCCGAAATGGCTAATAAAATCAAGAACATCCTGTTTATCATGGCGGATCAACTGCGGTGGGATTATCTAAGTTGTTACGGCCATCCACATTTGCAGACGCCTAATATTGATCGGTTGGCCAAGCATGGTGTGCGGTTCGACAATGCATATGTTCAATCGCCAGTCTGTGGTCCTTCACGTGCTTCATTTTATACCGGGCGAACTGTTTTCAGCCATGGGTCCACCTGGAACCATGTGCCGTTGCCTGTGGGTGAACTGACGATAGGTGACTATTTAAGTCAGGCGGGACTGCGTACTGCCGTTGTCGGAAAGTCACATCTGATACGGGACACAAAGGGCATGGAACGGTTGGGAGCTGACAGTTCCAAGGACCTTGGCTATGCCGTTGATGAGCCGGGATTTGATCCCTATGAACGGGATGATGGCATACATCCCACACCGCTTTTAAAGCGCATTGGCACCAGCTTAAGCTACAATGACTGGCTTCGCGAAAAGGGGTATGACGGGGAAAATCCGTGGAATGATTATGCCAATTCCGCAGAAGGTCCTGATGGCGAAGTGCTTTCGGGGTGGGAGCTTCGCAATTCCAGCCTACCTGCCAGAGTGAAAGAAGAGCATTCCGAGACGGCATTCATGACCGGGCGTGCGCGCGATTTCATCTCTGAAATGGGAGATGCCCCGTGGCTTTGTCATTTGAGCTACATCAAGCCTCATTGGCCTTATATGGCGCCGGCTCCCTACCATAATATGTATGGACCGGAGAGTTTTCTGCCACTGCAGCGGGATGAATGTGAGTTGCAGGATGCGCACCCGGTTTTCGAAGCCTTTACAAAAATGCGGGTCAGCCAGACTTTTTCACAAGATCGAACGCGTGAGACTGTGCTGCCTGGCTATATGGGGCTGATCAAGCAGATTGATGATCATCTTGGCACTCTGTTTGACTGGCTCGAAAGTAAAGGCAAACTTGACGATACGATGATCGTATTTACGTCCGACCATGGCGATTATTTGGGCGATCACTGGATGGGCGAAAAAGAACTGTTCCACGAGGCTTCTGTCAAAGTGCCTTTGATTGTCTACGATCCCAGACCAGAGGCTGATGCGACGCGCGGAACAACGTCGGATCTGTTGGTTGAGGCTATTGATCTGGTGCCAACGTTCCTTGATGCTGTTGGTGCGCCGCCAGCGGGACATCGTCTTGAGGGGCGGTCTCTTGTGCCCGTCTTGCATGGTCAGAAACCAGATGACTGGCGCGAAGCTGTTTTCTCGGAAATCGACTACGCATTTTATACTGCGCGCGAAATGCTCAATGCCGGTACCTCAGAGGCTCGGGGCTATATGATCCGCACACATCAGTGGAAATATGTTCATTTTACAGGCTTTAGACCACAACTCTTTGATCTGACAAATGACCCCGAGGAGTTTCATGATCTGGGCGCCAGTGCTGATCATGAGAACACCAGGCAGATGATGCAAAATCTGTTGCTGGGGCGCCTGACGTCCCGCAAGAACCGTGTGACAATGGCTGATGACTTCTTTGACACGCTGAGTATTGGCGATGAGGATCTGGGTATCCGCATCGGGGTGTGGTGACTCCACTAAAAATTAGTCGAAGCCGATCATGAGACTTTGCCAGTTGCGCCTGAAACCGCCGAGCGCTGGGTGCTGACTTTCGCCAGGCGATCTGAGGCCCAGACAGCAGCGGTCTTTTTGCCGCGCTGCCTGATCTTATCAAGCAAAAGAAATATCGTAGTTATCCTCATTGTCTTCCACGGTCAGGGTACCGCTTGCGCGTATTTCAATGTTTTCATCATTTTCAAATCCTGGCACTGTGAACGTGACCTTGTACTTGCCATCGGGCACGTTGGCAGTCTTGTTGAACGCCAAACCATTGACGCCGCCCCAGCGTACGCCTCCATCATGGCCAATGCCTTTTAACGTGACGGTCAGAATGTTCTCTGTGTTGGTTCCTGTCGTTGCGAGTGTAACTCTGGGCATGGGATTTCCTTTCTTTTTTGCATTTGTGCAGGTTTTGTTGGCTAGGCACTGACGTTGGGTCAGGTGCCTATGAGTGGGTAGGTTTCTATTTCCACGGCGATGATTTCGGGCGATTTCTGGGTCTGGGCGTAGGTGATTGTCGGCATGCTGCCGGTCAACTCAGAGCTTGTCTGGTCAAGCGCCAATGGAATGCCCAACAATTCCAAATTCCGGTTTTGAGTGATGCTGGATTGTTGGGACTGGGTGAGGTTCTGGTCGCCAGAAAACTTAAGCGAGACATCAAAGCCCACGTAAAATGCTGACACCCGTCCGCTCAGCAGGCCGCTAGACCCAAAGAACATCTCTGGGTTCTTCATGTAACTCTGGCCGACCTGTAGCAGGCCAGACTCAAACCAGTCTCCGGGAGAAAGAGTGATCTTGCCCCAATTTTTTGCAGTTATGGAAACAAAACTGAACGTTCTCAGCAGTTGTTCTGGCTGGGTGGCGGGGTGGTTTGTTATCAAATCACGGGCAACTGCGCTTGGCTGTCCGCCAGTGTTCAGGGATATCCGTATGGTCTGAGGCCTTTGTGGTGGTTTGGTAATTGCTTCATTGGTCCAGTTTTTGCTGGTTTGACTGGCAACCCAGTTAGGCGCCCATCTCAACACCCCTGCCGGCATGATTTTGGTCCATCCGGGGGGAGCAGTTCCGTTGGCTGGGCTGGATGTTGGCGCGGTGATGCGCTGCTTTGCCTGTTGCAGGCCAACAGAGGCAGGGAAAGTTGCAGCATCGATCATATTGAGAAACAGGCGGTAGTTTTTGCTGAAACTATTGGAAGAGCTCGCAAATTCGCCACCGTTTTGGGTGGATTGGGGCAGATTGTCGGCCAGATAAAACTGGTTCGTTGGAATTGACCCTGTGGCCGATATCGACCAATCCCAATTCTGTGAAGGAACCAGTACCTGATTTCTGCCGGTTAGCGGTGTGGCAGACCGCGACGGGGGAGGTGGCGGAGAACGACGCGCCATTGCTATTGTCGGAGCGGTTGGCACTCTCATCCTGTTGGCGACTGGCGCTGCTTCCAGATCATCATCTGCGATCGCAAATTGTGCCAACTCGTCCAGGAACGGCGCAAAAATTCCATCCATCCTATCAACTCCTCAAACAGGTTCGGCGCGTGCGCCGAACCCAAATTGGTTTATCAAGTCAGGGTTTTTCAGTTCCAGGAAAGCCCACCGTGACACCAAGGATCACGGGATCATCGGACGTCGAACCGCCGATGACAGTGGTAGAGTTGCCCGTGGTTGACACATCATGCTGGTAATGGCCGCCTGAGCCACCAAAACTGAACGGTCCGATCCGCAAACCTGCGGAAGCGCTGATGGATTGTTCGAAGCTTTTATAGGTGCTGCTTTTCATCGTGATGGAGAATGAGGGCCTGTAGGCCACCACCAATCCGCTCACCATGGTTGAGCAAATGCCATTTGCACCAAACAGCGGATGATCGCCGCCGGTCGACGAATAGGGCTGCAGGATGCTGTAACCCGTTCCCTGGGTGCCGGCATTCGCCATTTGTTTTAGGAAACCACCATTGTACCAGGCGCCGGGCGTGATCAACACATTGGTTGCTGATTGCATTTTCACTGTTGCGGTGACGGAATTATCTGACTTTGTGATGTTTGTTTCAGACCATTTTCCGCTTGCGTAAACACCCCAGAACGGTGTGCCGTAGGATACATTTGCCCCGGCCCATGATTTGGTGATGGAGCTGTCGCTTTTGGAGGCATCCAGTGTGATCGACTTTTCACCAATGGTGCCTTTGGTCAGTTCCTGACGCCAGCTTTGACTCGATGTTGAAATGGTGAAACTGGGCTGCCATTCCAGCACTCCGGCCCCGTTAGCCACTTTTGTCCATCCGCGCGGTGCATCGCCAGCACTTGGCGAACTGGTTGGACGTGCCATCAGTGCCAGTGCATCCGACAGTTCCGTTGGCTGGTTTGCTGCGTTCAGAGACTGAATCTGCTTCAGAATTGCATCCGCTTTTTTCGTCCAGGTTTCGGCCTCTGTTGCATAGTTTGAGCCAGGACCCGCCATCCAATCTGCAATGGAGGGATATTGCGCCTCAAAGATAACACCGCCATTTTGTTTTGCGGTCAGATAGGCTGTGTTTGCGTTTGTCGAAGTCTTTGTGACTTCATTCTGAGCCGCTGTCACATTGTCGGATAAATCTTTGATTTGCTGCTCAATTTCCGGGCTGTTGTTAAAACCAACGTGGCCAAAGATTTGACGGTAATTGTCAAATAAAGTGGATGTCCCCACACCGCCAAATGTACCGACCGGACTGTAGACAGGCGCGGCACTCATGAGCTGATAGGCTTGTGGCGCCAATTGACCGGAAGCTGCGACAGGCCAGTTGAATGACTGGGGATTGCCGAGCATCTGGAAGTAGTTATTGCCGGTGCCGAGAATCTGTTTGGTGATTTGATCGTAGCTTTGGCTGAATAGATTTTGATTATCCATGATCGTTCTCCATTGTTAAGCGCAAAGTGGTTTCAGGCTGCCGGTGCGGCCCCGCCATTGTTGATTGGAACTGGTGGTGGTGGTGGTGGAGCTGTGAAGACGAACACCAAAGGCGGATCGCTCAAATTGCTCTCAACCAGAACGTTGGAAATGAATCCCCCCATGCCATCCACTTGGATGCCATTCACCTGGTAATTATGGTTGTTGTTTAAAAACCCACCTGGCGGAGGATTTTGTGGAATGGCGTTACAGGCCACCCAATTTGGGCCTGCAAAACTTGCCTGGTGCTGTGTCACCCACTGCATCCCATTGGTGAGATTGTGAACGACAACACTGTGAATTTGCGGCATAATTTACTCCCTTCAGCTGTAAGATTTCCCTCAAGACAAGCGCATTCTTGGATAGAATTTTTCCAAGTAAGAGCAATCTAGAATTGCATAAAGAGGAGTGCAGTCGTCCTGCTAGGTGTTGCGCAGGGCGCAAGATAAGCTGCAAAATGATGCATCGGGTGCATTGTCAGTCGTTGGTAGGCGACGATATTACCTCGACGAGATGGATCATTGCGGAGGTAACGGCTGGTGGATGCTTTTGCAGAAGCCGCGCCAGTTCCATGGTCAAGAGAACTTCGTTCGTTGGAAATGATGTTGTTTCCAGATTTTCGCCCAGAAACAACCAATCCATGGAAACACCCAGAAAGCGGCAAAGCGCAACACCGTGCTGCATGGAAATGGGCTCTCCCTTTTTCCAGCGGCTGACCGTGCTTTCATTCACCCCCAGCGCGTGGGCTATTGCATAGGACTTCTGGAACCCGCGGATTTTAAGGATTGTGGACAGTCGTTCTCCCCAATGCGCCATGTTTCTACAGCCCCCATTTTTCGTTTCACAGATGGGCAGCCATATTCTCAGACGTGTGCATAAGAAAATAATACGATTTTAAATAGAAGTAATTCTGAGATGGCTGGGAACCTGGAATCCGCTGTCAGGCAGCAAAACCTGCCTGGATGCAACCAATCACAATAGTGTGACTCATCCATGAGCGCGCGTGATCCGTAACTCCTTTAAGACGTTGTGTAACAAAAAGGATTTACTCTATGACTTCCAGGATTTCAGGTCTTGCTGCGCTCATCGCCATGTCTGCTTCACTCGTCGTGGCACCGGTTTCGCTGGCGAGCGCGGAAACCGTCGCATTTGATGGTGGTTGGAAATCTGTCAATTTCAGATCCATACCAAAAACGAAATATGGATTTGGCGGAGGAACTCTTTCCATTGAAGCCTCAAAGAGTTCATCGGTGATCTACAAGCCTGTCCCGGAAGCCGCGCGTGATGCGACCAAAGCCAGTTGGAACTGGTCGGTACAATCGTCTGTGCCTCCCACAAACCTGGCCAAAAAAGGCGGGGATGATCGGAACATTGCTTTGTATTTTGTATTTACCGATCAGAAGACGGCCCGCCGTGCCGGGAAAAATCCAAATATCAAAAGCCTTTTGACAAAACGCAGCAGTCGCATGCTCATTTATGTGCATGGCGGTCAGCACGGTGCAGGCAGTTATGTACCGAGCCCGTACTTCTCTGGGCGCGGAACAACCATCGTCAAGCGCGGTTCCGGGACCGGTTCGTTTTCTGAAAATGTTGATTTGGCAGCAGACTATCGCCGCGCATTTGGAACTGAACCAGAAGTTCTGGTCGGTTTGGCGGTATCGTCGGATTCCGACGATACCGGCAGTAGTTCGCGATCTTCGCTCAGCTCAATTTCACTGAATTGAATCCAGATCTTTGGGCGTTCAGCGCTGGATTTTGATCTGGACGTTTGAACGCCCGTATTTTTTGACAAGTTTATACAGGCGCTTTGCATTGCTTGTGTGCAGGCGAACACATCCGTGGCTGGCTGGGCGGCCGAGACGGCTAACATGGTTGGTGCCATGAACCGCATAGCCACGGTGGAAGAACACCGAATAGGGCATTGGCGCCATATTGTAACTGCGTGAATGCCACATCTTGTGTGTGCGGGTTGGGCGGTAGCTGCCAACCGGTGTGCGATATCCGCTCCGGCCTGTTGACACTTTCCAAGAATGTCTGGGTATGCCGTTAATGTAAACACGCATCTTTTGATCAGAAATATCGACTCTGGCGACAACTTTTGCAGCGTCTGCATTGCCGATGCTGAGCGGTAGCGCGAGCAACAGGCTGCAAGCGAATAACAGTGCGGTCTTTTTAAAACTGGAGAACGGCATAGTGGATCCTTATCGAAAACTTCGGCTGGATGCACACTAAGTTCGGCTTCTTTATGTTAGGTAAATTCTGTAACACTTTGTGATTAATACAATATTTAGGATGTTTCGTTGCTGGAGGCGCAAGCAATGCATTGTCTGACTGACGGGTCGACCGCCAATCTCTTAAGGGCGATTTGTTCACCACAATTCGTGCAATAGCCAAATTCGCCGTCTTCCATTCGGCTCAGTGCGCCAACAATGTTTCGCAGATCTGTGTCACGCTTGCGTTGTTGTGCCTGCGACATCGCCTGAACCTGCATGGCATCAATACGCGACAGCCGCCCGACAGATTGCTGATCCAGGGGGACGGGTGCCCTGTCTGCTTCGGTTTGCTCTGCTGCCAACTCCAGCACTGCGCGCTGCTGCAGCAACTCTTTTTTGAACGCGGCGATTTGTTGAGTGGATAGCGTCATGGCACCAGTTGCTTTCAACAGTGAAATTAATCGAATTTATCGCAGAATAGGCTCTTGTATCACGAACGTACAATTCCAACCTGTGACTTTGGAAGTTCACTGGGGCAAACCAATTCTCCTGATCCAAAAGAAACGGGCTGGGGATCGGCTGCCTAAACACGAAAAATTGTGGCGCTGACGGGTAGCCTTAACCGGCAAATCATTGAAAAAGAGCGCGCGAAATTATATCAAAAGGTGATTCTACCTTTTGCAGCATGGAGCATTCTTTCATGACGCTACTGATCATTGGGCTCATCCTGTTCCTGGGAATCCATTCAACACGGATTTTCTTTGAACCTGTTCGGGTCTGGGCCATCAACACCTTTGGTGCTGGCAGTTGGCGGGCGATTTACACGGTTCTGAGCGTTGCTGGCCTGATTTTGATTGTCATGGGCTTCAGCCCAGCTGCAGAAAATGCGGGTGTTGTCTGGGTGCCGCCATTTGCGTTGCTGCATGTGTCTGCGCTGTTGACGCTGCTGGCATTTGTGTTTGTGGCAGCGGCCTATCTGCCTGCTGGCCGGATCAAAGCAAACCTGAGACACCCCATGACTGTCGGCGTTCTGGTCTGGGCTACAGCGCATTTGTTGATCAATGGCATGTCGCACGAAGTCCTTTTGTTTGGTACGATTCTGCTGTGGTCAGTGCTGGTCCTGTTTGCAGCGCTGCGGCGCGACCGGCAGATGAGCCTTGCTTTTCTGGCGGGGCCTGTGCGCAATGATCTGCTCGCCATTGTCATAGGGGCAGGGGTTTGGGCCGTTTTTGCGCTGTATGCTCATGAATGGTTGTTTGGGGTCGCACCACTCGTTTAATGTAATTAATTCGTTTCGTGATTGCCTAAGACAGGCGCAACAGATATTGTCCGGCCAAATCTCAAGCCGGGCGCAAATTTCTGCGACACCGGCTGTCATTCGTTTTAGCAGTAAGGCCAGTAATGTCTGATCAATTTGCAAGAGAGGTCGATGAAGATCTCCGCAGTGAATTTCTTAAAAATATATGGGACCGTTTTGGCGTTTTCATTATTGCAACGGCTGTGATTGTTGTAGCTGCAACCGCTGGCTATCGCGGCTGGAGCTACTATCAGGAGCAGGCTGCCCAAAGCGCTGGCGATGCGTTCATGGAAGCTTTGCAACTTGCCGAAGACGGCGAGGATGCCGAAGCGATGAGGGGATTTCAGACAATCGCTGATGGTGGTCACGAGGGCTATGCGTCTTTGGCGCGGTTCCGCATTGCTGCGGAATTGGCCAATGAGGGCAATGTGGAAGCGGCGGTTGCCGAGTTCGATCAAATTGCTGAGACGACCAACAGCGACGAATTGAAATCACTTGCCCAATTGCGGGCAGGGCTTCTTTTGGTGGATACGGGCACTTTGGAAGATGTTCAAAGCCGTCTTGCGGTGCTTGCAAACCCCAATAGTTCCTGGCGACACAGTGCGCGAGAATACATAGCGCTGGCAGCTTATCGGGCTGGTGACCTTGAAACCGCCACAACTACATTGGATTTGATTTTGGAAGATGTGGAATCGCTCCAAAGTGTTCGGTCACGGGCGCAGATTCTGAAAACGTTGATTGAAGGCGCGAACGCGGGGTAAGTCCGGGTTCACTGCCAGACAAAGAGCTGATTTATGAACAATAGTTACGCGAAACCGTGCAATTCAGTATCGAAACCAACTGGAGTCCGCGGCACCTTGTTCAAATTCGGAGTGCTTGGAACTGTTCTGGCGTCCCTTACCGGGTGTGCCGGCATCGACGTTCTTGCCGATAGTGTAAAAAGTATTAATCCGTTCGCAGAAGAAGAGCAGTTGCTGCCTGGCGCCCGCCGTGAGGCTTTGCCATCTTCAGACCCATTATTGGTTTCTGGTACCAGAACTGCCTCCATCGCGCCTGCGGCCGCCTTGTCCAATTGGAACAATCCATCGGGGAATGACGCCAACAACCCGGGCAATGTTTCTCTGTCCGGCGGTGGTGGTAACCGTGCATGGTCGGCACAGGTTGCCGAACGTCCCGGTCGCCGCAATGTTCGCGGCTCTTCCGGCCCCGTGGTCGAAGAGGGTCGGATCTATGTCTACGATCCAGAAGGCAATGTAACAGCCTCATCACTGTCTGGTGGTGCGCGCTTGTGGCGTGTGTCCCTGAGGCCTGATGACGAAAAACAGCCAGCACCAGGTGGCGGTATCGCTTCTGGTGGCGGCTTTGTGTATGCAGCGACCGGATTTAGAGAAGTGGTTGGCCTGATTGGCCGCTCGGGCCAGGAAGTCTGGCGCTATCCGTTGGAAGAACCTGCACGTGGTGCGCCATCCTATTCAGGCGGACGGGTGTTTGTAGTGACTTCCAGTAATGAAGTCATTGCTTTGTCTGCCGCCGATGGCTCTTTGCTTTGGACATATTCTGGCATTCCCGAAACAGCCGGTATTCTGGCTGCATCCAGCCCTGCAATATCCGGCTCAACTGTCGTTGTGCCTTACTCCTCGGGTGAAATTATCGCTTTTGACGTTGAAAGCGGTGATCCCAAATGGAGTGACGCCGTGGTACGCTCAGGACGCAATCTTGCTGTATCCGGCCTGACAGACGTATCTGGCTCTCCGGTTATCGCTAACGGAACGGTTTACGCTACAGGCGTTTCGGGCCGGACAATTGCGGTCAATCTGAGCAGCGGCGAGCGCTTGTGGGAGCGGAGTGTTGGCTCCAGTTTCACACCAGTCGTTTCCGGGAACACTGTATTCATTCAGGACCTTCAGGACCGGATGGTGGCGCTTGATCGCGCTACTGGAGAAGCCCTTTGGATTACTGACTTGCCGGTTGTCCGCAAGAAGCGTTCACGCACTGCATGGGCCGGCCCTGTTCTGGCTGGCGGCGCTTTGTGGTCTGCTTCAAGTGACGGCCAAATTGCTTCCGTTGACGCTCAGACCGGTAAATTGCTGGGCACGCGAGACGTGAACAAAGACATCTATCTCAAACCAATTGCAGCCAGTGGCAAACTTCTTTTGCTGGCTGGTGATGGAACGATGATAGCCTACAATTAAGAGGATGTTCGGCGCTGTGCGTCGGCCATCTCTGGGACCCCTTTAAATGTTTACTGTTGCTATCATAGGACGCCCCAATGTGGGTAAGTCCACTCTGTTCAATCGTTTGGTTGGCAAACGACTGGCCTTGGTTGACGATACGCCTGGCGTAACTCGTGATCGGCGCTCCGGCGATGGCAAGATCGGCGACATTTCTTTCAATGTCATTGATACTGCTGGCTTGGAAGAAGCGAATATAGAAAGTCTGGAAGGCCGCATGCGGGCCCAGACTGAAGCTGCTATTCTGGAAGCTGACATCTGCCTGTTTCTGATTGATGCGCGTGCTGGTGTAACGCCGGTAGATGAGCATTTTGCAGATTTTCTGCGCCTGAGTGACAAACCTATTATCCCCGTTGCCAACAAGGCAGAAGGTAAAAAGGGCGAGGCCGGCTATTACGAGGCTTACAGGCTTGGCTTTGGCGAGCCTGTGCCGATTTCTGCAGAGCATGGCGAGGGGATGGCTGATCTTTATCAGGCGATCCGGATCATCTCGGAAGCTGATAGGCCGGAAGGTGACGAAGCATTTGCCCCGGACGCTATCGAAGCTGAGGAACAGGAACCATTCGATCCTGATGCACCTGCTGAAGAAAAACCAAGGGGGCCGATGCAACTTGCTGTGGTTGGTCGACCGAATGTCGGAAAATCAACCTTCATCAATCATCTGCTTGGCGAAGACCGTATGTTGACCGGCCCGGAAGCTGGCATCACCAGAGATACAATTTCCGTTGATTGGGTTTGGGATGACAATCCCATCCGCTTGTTCGATACCGCCGGCATGCGCCGCAAGGCAAAAGTTCAGGAAAAGCTTGAAAGATTGTCTGTCTCAGACAGTTTGCGAGCCATCCAGTTTGCCCAGATCGTGGTTGTCATGCTGGATGCAACAATACCGTTTGAAAAACAGGATCTGCAGATTGCAGCATTGATCGCCCGGGAAGGGCGCGGCTGTGTGATTGCGCTGAATAAATGGGACCTGATTGAAGACCCCGATGCAGCTCTCAAAGAGTTGCGGCTTGAGGCAACACGCCTTCTGCCGCAGATGCGCGGTGTACCGGTTGTGCCTATTTCGGGCCTTGCGGGTAATGGCATCGATCAATTGATGAAAGCTGTCTTTCACGTTTACAAAACCTGGAATGCACGCATCTCCACGGCCAAACTCAACCGTTGGCTCGATGGCATATTGAACCATCATCCGCCCCCCGCAGTCAGTGGCCGTCGGATCAAACTGCGTTACATGACCCAGTCCAAAACGCGGCCACCAACCTTCTTCGTGTCCTGTTCACGGCCAGAGGCATTGCCTGCTGCTTATGAGCGATATCTGATCAATGCGTTGCGCGATGATTTTAAACTGATGGGCATTCCAATTCGGCTTATGTTCCGCAAGGGCGAAAACCCTTACGAAGGTCGTGCCAAGCGCAAATCCTAGGTGTACTTTCCATGAAGGCTGTTCATTCGTTTTGAATTCCTGAAACCGGTTGGTTCTATCCAAACCGGTTTCAGATTTTGGAAAAGGTGCGCTCGGCGCCTAAAGTGTCGTGATGGAGACGGATGGCTGTGGTTAAATCGGTTCCAGATTTCTTGCAGGTACCCAGCCTTTGGAACCATTAATAGCTGCACACAAAATCCAGCCATGGGTCTCATTTATGGCGAGCAAATCATCTCCAACGGCGCATGTTAGCTCCATTGCCGAAAACGCAACGTTCGCATAATATTTGTCAGCGTCGGCTCTAACCAATGTACCTGGTATCCAACCTTGTTTTCCGATCTGGTTTATGGCCCAAATCCATAGGTGACCGTCCCAATGGTCGGCTTTTCCGGTCAACCATACTTCCTCGCCTTGTTCCAAGACGATTGGGTCTTGGTAGCTCGCTTTCCATTCAATTTTCACGCGGTAGCGTTCAAGCATCGTTTATTCCGCTTACAATTCGAGCCTGCTTTCGGTTTGTTAGAATAGGCGAACTATCTGGTATAACCAATGGCGGTAACGCCCGGTCGAAGCTGCCGTTTACACACTTGGTAAGAGCGTAATGGGTAGCTACGGGCCCAAAGTGACCTCGTTCGCCATGACTGGAAGTGGCCCCTGACAGGTCGACATCTATTGAGTTGCTGCCATGGCGTACAAATGGTCGGGATGGTCGTAACCTTTAAACTCAATGTCATGCTGGAATGTCATTCCAAGTTTTTTGAGCCAACGGACAGACGTCACATTGCTCGGATCTACGATCCCGACGATCCTTGAAACGGTCTCATCCTGGATGGCCAAGCCAACCATCGCGGTTGCAGCTTCATGCGCATAACCGCATTGCCAATACTCTTTGGCCAAGCGTAACCCAAGTTCAACATCACCCGGTTCTATTCTGTCCAAATCTTTGGACAGGCTTACATATCCGATCACGGTACCGTCTGACTTGAGCTCAATAGCTCGCATTCCAAGAGGGCTTTTCTCTGGCGTTCTGGCGATTGTTTTTTGAAGCCATGGCTTCAATTTGGATGGGCTAAGCGGGCCATGGTCGCTAAATTTCATAATTTCTGGATCAGATAATAGTGGAACGAGACAAGACAAATCGCTTGTCCGCCACCTTCTGAGCCTCAGCCGTTCTATATCGATGATGTTCAAACTCACAACTGCAAATCAATTGGTCACCTCAGGGAATTTTATCGCCTATTTTACACTGGGTAAAATCTTTTTCGTAGAGGTCGCTATTGTCCGCATTACAGCTATTCGCGCCAAGCCCATTTAACACTGTTACCAAGAGTGTAAAGGACAGCATTGAGGCCAGGCTGCCAAGACTTGTGGTTTGAAATTTCGCAAACGCCGCAGGATTAGTATCCTTCTTGTCCTTTGGCTTGCTCAGATTTCAGTTGTTTGTATCCAAACATGCATAATCCGAAGATCGCCAGATTTCCGATAAAATCCAAGATCATCCACCCGGTAAACATCTCAACCACGAAGACGAAATAGAAGTTAAACACAAAGAAAGGCAAGGACCCGGCGATTCCGAAAACCAGAAACGTAATTGGTTGAAACCTTGAAAACCAAATAACCAGCCCAGCCAGAACCGCCTGTGCGCCGAAACATGCCAAAAGCACATTGGAGCTGGAGTTCCAATATAGTGATCTGGGGCCAGTACCAATCGTTCAACGGTATTGGGGAACAATAACGCCCATCCCCCAAGCCCAAGAAAAACGCCAGCAAGAAGGCGTTGAATGAATAAAGGCGTCATTTGCATTTCTCCTTGAGCCTAACATGCCAGCACTAATATCGAAACCAGCCTTGAGGTCCCGTATGTGACTGAGCAAGATGTTTAAGATGCACACTTTTCTTTTGTCAGACTATTCTCCAGGGCCTCCAGAAAAGCTCTTGCCACCAGAATACAAACAGACTTCATTGTCGTTGAACCGTGCTTTGCTCGTTGGCTGTGCACTTCAACTCAATTTTTGAGGCCCAAGTCATGAAGCATAAATACACTGGAAAATGCCTTTGTGGCGAGGTCAGCTACGTGGCTAGCGGGCAACCAATCATCGTCGCACAATGTCATTGCGAAGAATGCCGTCGATCAAGCGGAACAGGTCACACGGTAGGGGCCATGTTCATTTCAGAGGCGGTTGCTCTGAGTGGAAAGGTAAATGAATTCAGGTATATGTCTAGCAATGACTCTGAGGTGACGAAGGCATTTTGTGCAAGCTGTGGCAGTCCTGTTTTTGGAACGAACACGCGGACACCCGATCATTTGACGCTCGCGCTTGGTACAATGGACGATGCAAGTGGACTGGATATCGAGGTCGTTATATTTGCGCGCGACAAACCACACTGGGACCAACTTGGGGAAGACGTCACTTCGTTCGCGACACAGCCAGATTGGAAGCCTGAAGACTGACCTTCCGGAGGAGTTGGGTGATGTTGCAGTCGCATTTTATGGCCTTTGTCAATCTGCGTGGCGGCGCTGCTGACGAAGCCACCGTTGTTCTAGACAAATCAATGTCCGCTTCAAAGAACAAGCCGGGAAGTCACTTCTTTATTTGTCGCCGAGATCTCCAGCCGCACGGCAAATGAAATCGACGTGGGAGTCGAGCCAGTCCTGATTGAGTGGCAGACCTGCAATGAACTTTCGGAAATAGGGGACGGCAATCGCCATCTCCACGAGGTTACGCACTGGTGCATCTGATTTGAGCTCTCCGCGTGCTTCGGCCGCTGCAAAAATGGATTCAACCCAAGCGATCCGCTCTTGCATGAGTTCGTTTATGACATTTCGAGCATCTCTGTCGGTTGCTGCCGCTGCTATCACTTGTGGTGCTATCTGACCCCAAGGCGTGTCGTTAAGGGCAGACACAAGAGCGCCCATTGTCCAAGTCAGATCGTCGCGCAACGGACCATTGGTCATAGGCGTGATGTTGGGCGGAATAGCTGCACGCTTGAAAGCGTTGTGTCTCAATTGCGCTATCTCTGGCCAATGGCGATAGAGCGTGCTTCGCGAGATGCCCGTCGCCTTACTGACCGACCCATGAGTAACCGCCAAAACGCCATGTTCCAGCAGGATTTGCAAAGCAGAATCAAGAGCATGGTCTCGTGTTGCAGTCAGGCGTGGGTCTTCAGGATGGGTCATATATATATCTTATAGTACATTTTGTTGCGTAACGATACATTTTGTCCTATATCCCTCAATCATGCACTTCCTAGTCAGCCCTTCGTTTCGAACAAACGGGCCGCCATCGACGTAGCATAACAAACAAATGGGAGATCAAAATGCTTAAAATTCTTAGATTGGCTGCCGCGACCACAGCACTCGTTGTGGGTGTTGCTGGCTTCGCCTCGGCCGAGGGTCAAGGAAACGCAGTAACACACGAAATTGCGCCGGGCGTGTACAGCTTCGATTCTGGCGGCGGCTACCAGTCGATGTTTGTTGTCACCGATGAGGGCGTAGCCGCGTTTGAAACGGTGAGTTCAAAACATGCAGGTGCCATGCTTGAGGCCATACAATCCGTTACGGATCAACCGGTGAAATATGCGCTCCACACTCACAATCACTGGGACCACGCCAGCGGCGGGAAGGTGATGCAGGAAGCAGGCGCTGAAACGGTCATGCACGCGAAGGCCAACGAATGGGTAGTCGCTAATCCGGGCCGTGATATGTCGACAATGGACATTGTTTGGGACGGCGCGCGGCATGACATCCCGCTCGGTGACATAACGATCCAGGCCCATTATCTGGGTTTGAATCACGGTCTGGGCATGACGGTCTTTGTGATCCCGGAACTCCGAGTTGCCTATATCGGTGATTTGGTCACCCCAAACCGCGTCATGTTCTCGATTGTTCCCGATTTCAACATCGGTGAGTGGGAACGCTCATTAGCGGAAATTGAGGCATTGGACTTTGATATAGCTGTCTGCTCACATAATGATTTGCCTGCCGATGAAGTGAGGAACGGATGTACAAAGGCGCACGTCACCGAGGAACGCGAATATATTGGTGATCTTCGCAATGCAATCTTTGCAGAGTTCAAAAAAGGCACGCCACCATTCGCCATCCCAGCAGCAATCGACCTGCCACAATACGCGCATTGGAATCACTATGATGACTGGTTGGAATTGAACGCCCAGCGTCTGTTGCTCGACCTTTGGATGGGCCCTTATCCCTGGGCTCCGGCCGACTAGAATCTGCCGACAAATATCGTGGTTTCCGGCGTTTGGTCGGGAACCACAAAGCAATCCGCACGCACCAGATTTGTGCGTTTGGAATGTGAGGGCCAAAGACCAAAAAAAGTTGGCGTTGCGGTCACAAAAACAAGGATCTAAGAATGATGAAACTGTCCAATTTGCTTGTTGCAACTCTCGCAGCATCGCTGTCCATGGCACCCATGATCGTCTCCGGACAAGAGATGAACCTACCCCTGCGTGAAACACCTCGGCCCGAAACAACAAATGGGGTGCCGCATGTCCAGATTGGCGTGGACGCTTATCCAAAGTTGTCTGAGGAACTGGTGAACCGCGTTGCAACATTTCCGGGCGTCGTGATCGGCCAAACGCGCGTCTCACTTCCAGGTGCCATAGGGTTTCGATTAGAAGATGATGTGACGCTGGCCCATCCCGAAGTCATTGTTGGCGGGCGGGAATTTGCACATGTCCATCCGGACGGAAGCCTGCACGCATCTTTGCGCCCAGAAACAGCCCGGGCCGCAATCGAGGCAGGTTGGGCAACTGCTCACCCCTGGTCCAATCAGCGGGCAGGATGGGAAGGCTTTGTCATGATCTACACGCCCGCAACTGCCGCCGAACTCGACGTGGTGTTTCAACTCGTGAAAAGCTCTTACACTTATGTAACCGGGCGGCAATTACCTGACTGATTTCCCCGCACAATTGCCAGCTAGTTCATGGGACTACTTGGCTGGGGAAATCGGCTTGGGTGGATTTCGTATCGAGAGCAGACCTTCGTCGTTCTGCAGCAGTTTTGTTGGGTTCGATACGGATATCTGAAGGAATCTGCCAGGTACATCGAAGGAGCCATTTTTCTGAGCCGATTTTGAACGGCTTATGGCCAGGGGATCACGTCATGGTGGTGTGATCCACATATAGAGCTATCGCGCGGCTCTGACGTTCTTCACAAAATCAATCATGCCATGCCCCAGTCTCTCGTGGGGGGATCTGCGGTATTCTTTCCATCCATGACTTTCATAGAAACGCCGCGCCAGTATGTTTTCGGCGAAGACGCGCAACTTTCCTTCTTTATAACCTCGTTTCGCAATCTCGATTTCCATCATTCTCAGGAGCGTTGACCCAATTCCTTCACCCCTCGCTTCCGGCAAGAGCCAAAGATCATCAACGACTTCATCGACCGATAGACCGACACCAACCACCTTGCCATTTGCTATGGCCAACAAGCTATCAATCAAATGTTCATCACTGGTAGTTGTTGGGGCGATGTCCTCGATAAGATGACCATACACCTCAGTGACAACGTTCGTTATCAGCCTGCTAGCAACAGCAATATCTGCTTCCGTTGCCCTTCGAATCTTTGCCATCAGGCGTTACTCTCAAAATTGAATTCCGCGCGAGCACCTTGTCCTAAGCAGTTTGTTTCTGGTATACGCTGCGCTGACCGGCCCGTCTTGCCGACCTTAACAACAGGCCGTTTAACACTGTTACCAATTCGGTTGAATGGTTGCTCAGCGGACTCACCTGTCATTCGCAGTGGATACTCGAATGGCGGCTTTTGATATTTTGCGTTGGTAGGGTTGAGTTCGTAAGCTAAGCATCTCAACAATAATTGGTGTTGCTTCGCGATATCCCATCTAAACGGGAATGGCGCAGAAGCCGCGCAAGCCACCGCAGCCTTACGCAGGCTAAATTGCCCATAAAATTAAAGGCCCAGTGGCGCAGGCCAGCTGAGTGCAATGCAGGAAATTCCAATGAACATTACGAAAATAACCACCGGTTTTGCCCTAATTGTTGCTGTTGCAGCAGGCATCGGCTTCGTATTCAAAGACACGATTCAAACCCGCATGTATTCTTTTATGCACAACAACATGCACAATCAGCACAGCTCGGGCGGCATGGGGCACGATATAAAAAATATGCCCGGCCTAAGTGGGGTTAACGCCACGCAAGATGAAAGCGACGAACTTGCTATCATGTTCGAAAACTTTGACACGATCAGCCGTGAGGTTACGAATTTGCCAAACGGTATCCGGACTGTCACACGGTCGTCTGATGAAAATGTCATGGCGGTTCTGGTTAGCCACATTACTGGAATGGTTGATCGCGTTAGTCGTGGCGATGATCCTCAGATTTTCATCCAAAGTCCAACACTGGATATTCTATTTGCCAACGGTGCCAAAATGCAGTCGCAGATTGACGCCACAGAAGGAGGCATTGTTGTGGTGCGAACGTCGGCTGATCCTGATGTTGTCAAAGCACTTCATGTCCACGCCGCAGAGGTATCGGACATGGCCGATCACGGTATGCAAGCCGTACATGACGCTATGGCACAACGCGCGAAGAACTAATGCAGCGAGCGAAACATCGCGGCTAATTTGCTTGCTGGCATAATGAAATTTGGACATTCCGCCGATTACATCGGCGCGCGAGCTCACATGGAGTTATTGTCAAATCTGGTGTTTGAGGTTTGTCGGTCATGCGGCGATCTGGTCGGGGTTTGTGGCTTCAATTCCGTCTTTGAACGTGACGCCGGTGATGACTTTGGC
>Ga0163216_100575_pt1 | contig 51176 bp, 58 predicted proteins | sample SynspAceP_FD_167610 | JGI IMG/M metagenome (GOLD analysis project Ga0163216, IMG submission 167610) | Saline lake microbial communities from Ace Lake in Antarctica - Synechococcus sp. Ace-P (Illumina Assembly) | ecosystem: Environmental > Aquatic > Non-marine Saline and Alkaline > Saline ...
CGTTTCGCTACGCTCCACGGGGGATTCAACCCAAGGGCAACCAGGGCAGCGCTGTTCCGCTGCGATGGAAGAAATGGACGAAGCTTAAACTCGTACAGATTCTGTCTTGACGACAGGGTCCACCTTATACCGTTTAAAGCGGACAACGCCTTGTTTTGAAACGGTTCACCGATTCGTATGGCACCTGATGATTTCATCGCTGATTTAGATATGGTTGGTTCAGACGTCACCCGCGGTTAATCGAGTCGCGCTCAGACGTTGACGAGCCCAAGATTAAATTCGATTTGGCATTTGACGCTCACAGTATTTGGTATTGAAAAAACTTGGCTCTCTTAAAAGGTTAGCGTTTGCAAAAAAAAGAACGAAGCAACGGCTGTCTCTAGAGGCATGCTTAAAGGTATGCTTATGCTGTAACTAAAACCCGTGGGTATCGTTTAATCGCCACTACAGTCCATACACACTATCCAAAAAAAGAGGCCATCATGAAATTTGCAGCCGTCAACGGAACTTCAATCCATTACAGCCATATTGGTGCAGGGTCGGGCAAGCCACTGATCGTTTTTTCCAACTCGTTGGCTACTGATTTCCGCATTTGGCAGGAGTGCGTCGATGATCTGTCGCATGATTTCAGTATTTTGCTCTACGACAAGCGCGGCCATGGCCTGTCTGGTATGGGCACACCACCTTACAAAATCCAAGATCACGTGCAAGATTTGGTTGCCTTGATGGATCATCTGGATCTGAGCGGCGCAGTTATTGTTGGTCTTTCTGTAGGTGGCCTGATTGCCCAAGGCGTTTATCACGCTCGCCCCGATTTGACACGAGCGCTCATCCTGTGCGATACGGCGGCAAAAATTGGCAATGCCGAGATGTGGGATAGTCGCATCGCGACCGCCCGCGAAGGGGGCTTGCAAGCCCTTGTTGAGGGCAATATGCAGCGCTGGTTTTCGCCTGCTTTCCATCAAAATCGCAGCACCGACCTGCAAGGCTTTATCGCCATGTTTACCCGCACGCCGTTGGAGGGCTTTGTTGGCACGGGTCTGGCTATTCGTGATGCCGATTTCCGAGCCAAAGCACCAGACATTAAAGTTCCGGTAACGTGTGTGGTTGGTGATCAAGACGGGTCTACGACGCCAGAGGTGGTTCGTGCCACCGCCGACATGATCCCTGGTGCAAAATTTGAGATAGTCAAAGACGCTGGCCACATTCCTTGTGCTGAGCAACCAGCAGCCGTCATCAAAATTATCCGGGGCATGATGGCATCGCTTTAAAAGCATACCCCTTTGCGTCGCCGATCTTGACGGGGGTCTTTTATGTGCCTGTGATTGGCTTCTGGAGCGAGGGTGGTGGACGCTTCATAAGCTAAGTAAGCTCAGCGCCATCTTAGATGCGTGGCAAAGTAAAGTCCGTTGGAGCTGTAAAAGCCTGAATCAATTCATTCTTAGTCCACAAAAGAGTGCCTCAAAAGAACATCTCTAGAGGCACTCAATAACCTCATAAACAGCCTGTATCTGACACCAATGAGCGCGAAAACGTGTACCATCACAATCAAATTTTTGGTTATGCGCGGGTCAACCAGTCGATGTGCCCAGCACTCGATCAAATGTGTAGATAATGATGGATCTTTTTGAATTGAAACTCAACGCGAACCCTAAGACGCCCAAGGCGCACGGCACCCTGAAACGATTGTCCCGAATCTTGACGTTGGTTGGCAACACCTTTGTGGTGATCGGGTGCCTAGGGTTAGTGTTAGGAATGTTGGGCTTATACAATATGGATGTCTTTGCATTTGGACTTTCGTCCGGTGTCCGGATCATTGGTACGGTTGCTATTGCCGGTTGCTTATTCAGCGCAATTGGTTACGGTATTACTGACTACATGAGTAAATAACGCACTTAAGGAGAAGAGCATGTTTCAACGCTCAGACTATTTTATTATCATCGCTGTGATGCTTTCGTTTATCGTTTCTGCATTCTTGTGGTTCGTTGTTAGAGACCAAGAGCAGGCGATTTTCACGGCAATTTGGATTCCTTCCATCTTCACTTTTGGTATCTACTTCAAGCTCTGTGCTTTGATGGGACAGCGAAGATGAGCCCAGATTTTTTGCTTTATCCCGCGATTTTTATTTTCTCCATGCTTGTGATCGGTTTGGTCTATACCGTCAAAGAATTCACAAGAATGGGCGAGAAAAGCGAGCAAAAACGCAAGGAAGAAGAAGCTGAGTCCAAAAGCGAATAGTATTGCTTGGCTCATTTCCCGCTGTGTAGCGCTTTGCTAGTGCTTTGTTAGTGCTTTGCTAGTGGTTTGTTTGCGCTTCGCTTGTGTTAGCGAGCGGTTTTCTTAGGCCAGCTCTGGACTGGATTAGACGCTTAAAAGTGACGTGGCATCAAATACCATGAAGTCGCCTGAAGTAATTTTGCGCTAGGCACCAGCCACATAAATCTAAGGGTTGCCGCGTTTTAAGGCTAAAGAGGCTGGCTGGCGTTCTTTAGCGACAGCTCATAGAACAAAAAATAAGCAACCACCACGCCCAAGGCATCTGCCAACCAATCAAGCCAATCACCATGGCGCCAGCCGGTGACCGACTGCATCAATTCGATCGCAGCGCCAAAAATCAGTAGTCCGAGTAGTACACGCATGTGCCTATGGGCATAGGACCAAAACCCCAACACGCCCAAGAATAGAAAGCCCAATGCATGTTGTGCTTTATCCCAAATATCAAGGGTTATTGGCGGTAACTGCTCCGTAGGCAGTAGCGACAGGAGTAGTACCAAACCACTAGCCCCCCAAAAACCAATACGTACGATGGCAATTCGATTCCATTTCATGGGCTCAGCATACTGCCAATCGATACCAAACCTTAAGCGCCATGGTGTGTTTGCCAAATAACTTTTGAGTCGTTCTGTATGACGAAATGTGATCGAATCGACTGATCTATGTCATACCAGCGCCTGACCAGCAGTGATACTCTGGTTGAGCTAACACGACAAAGGAGCACGACACATGTCCATTCGAATCAACGATACAGCCCCTGATTTCACGGCTGACTCTACCGCGGGTGAAATCACTCTACACAATTGGATTGGCGACAGCTACGCCATCTTGTTTTCTCATCCAAAGGACTTCACGCCAGTTTGCACCACGGAGTTTGGCGCTGTGGCTCAATTGGTACCTGAATTTGAAAAACGCAACACAAAGGTCCTGGGTGTATCGGTTGATAGCGTGGAAGAACACCGCAAGTGGATGCATGACATTGAATCGGTGGGTGGCGCACCGGCTAACTTTCCTATCATTGATGATCAGTCATTAGAGGTCTCCAAGCGCTACGACATGTTGCCAGCGGATGCTTACTTGCCTGATGGCCGCACACCGGCTCACAGCGCGACGGTCCGCACGGTTTTCATTATTGGGCCTGACAAGAAAATCCGTTTGACGATGTCTTATCCCATGTCTGTGGGGCGTAACTTTGCGGAGATCATGAGAGCGCTTGATGCGGTGCAAGCCACCGACGGGGTGCCGATCGCCACGCCAGCAAACTGGCAGCCCGGGCAAGACGTGATTGTGGCCTTGAGTATGACCGATGAGGCCGCCAAAGAGAAGTTTGGTGAGCTAGATATCAAGTTGCCCTATTTGCGCTTCGTCAAAGCACCGAAGTAATTTGCCAAACCGCTTGTATGCCGGGCGCTTCAAGTATGAAGCGCCCGGTCCCTGACAGGCCGTTGGCCTGTCGCCTCCTTTACAGGCGCTATAAGCTTCGACAGATCGCAGTTATCATAAGAGCCGTCGATTTGTATTTAGGTGTGATGTGCCCAGCCGTTTTGTTTTGTCTGAAGATGACGTCGAGATTTCTGCCGTGCGCGCCCAAGGGCCTGGTGGTCAAAACGTCAATAAAGTCGCCAATGCCGTCCATTTGCGCTATGACATCTATCGATCGTCGTTGCCCGCGCTCGTCAAAGAGCAGCTAGCGCAATTGCGTGACCACCACATCAGCAAAGACGGCGTCATCGTTATTAAGTCGCAAAAATTTCGCAGCCTCCTCAAAAACCGTGAGCAAGCGCTCAGTCGCTTACAAGCATTGATTGACCGCGCCACAGAGCCCGTCAAAATCCGCCACGCAACCCGACCCACCCGCGCCTCTGTGCAAAGAAGACTCAAAGCCAAGACCATGCGAAGCAGCACCAAGGCCCGTCGTGCTTCAGCGGAAAACGATTCATGAAAGCATTACTCCAACGCGTCTCTGAAGCCAGCGTTCGGATCGATCAACAAATCGTCGGTGAAATTGGACCGGGCTTGTTGGTGCTTCTGTGTGCCGAACCTGACGACACCGAAGAGACAAGTGAGCGTCTGGTGCGTAAGATTTCGGCCCTGAGGATCTTTTCTGATGAAGCCAACAAAATGAATCTGTCGTTATCTGAGATTTGCGGGGAGTTGTTGGTGATTTCCCAATTCACCCTGGCGGCTGACACCCGTCGCGGCAATCGACCTAGCTTCACCGGTGCTGCGCCGCCTAAACAAGCACAACATCTCTACGAGGATTTCATCCTGCGCGCACGCCAGGTCGGCTTGGTTGTGGCATCAGGCGTCTTTGGAGCGAATATGCAGGTGTCCTTAATTAACGACGGGCCGGTCACGATTCCCATTAGCCTGCGGTAGTTGCTATGCTTTACTATGGATGTGCAAGAGCTAATCCACGGCTTTTCACATTCGTCCACGAACATTCACGCAAACATGACCATCAAACCCCGTCACATCGAACACCCTGGTCCGTGCACGGAAGCCGCGGTAGAGACCTTGGCGTCACGCTGTCAGACCGTGAAAGAGACATTGCATAGCGGTCAAACCTTAATAGCAGCCTTCACAGCTTTACTGCGCAAATATCAAGTCTCAGGCGCAGTGGCGCGTTTGGGGCAGGGCGTGGTGTTTCCAGCCAAGTACGTGCTACCGGCTTTGTCAAGCGACCCAGCGTACGCGGTTTATTACAGTGAGGTCCACACCGCTTGCGCACCATTACGAGTGACTGATGGTGCGGTAACGATTGGCCTCAAAGACCAACAGCCTTGGCTGCATTGTCACGCCCGTTGGCTTGATAACAAAGAAGTGTTGCATTGCGGCCATTGGTTGCCCGATCAGACGGTGCTTGAGGATGATTTACCAATTGAATTGACGCTGCTTTTAGACGCCACCTTCGAGACATGCCCCGATGAACACACGCATTTCTCACTCTTCAAACCAAGGGTGACCCGTTGGACTGCGCTCGACATGACCGACCCCCCGAGTGATTTGCCGAACGTAGAAATGGTTAATGGTTATCTCGTTAGAGTGGCACCAAACATTGATTTTGGTGAGGCGCTATTAGCCGCCTGTGCACAGCATGACTTATCTAAAGCCAAAGTGTTGGGTGGGGTCGGTAGCGTGGTGGGTGCTGCATTTGAGGATGGGCGAACTGTCGAGCCGTTCGTCACCGAGTTGTTGGTGAAATCGGGGTATATCGACTTAGATAAACAACAAACCACGCTCGATATTTCTTTAATTGACTACACCGGTGTGGTCACAGAAGGCAGACTCGCACAGGGTCGTAATCCTGTTTTAGTCACTTGTGAATTGGTCCTCGTCGAGGCCTAATATCCACCACTGCTCTAATGATTTGCACTGAATCACTGCACTGCCGCACTGCATTGCCGCACTGCATTGCATTGCCACACTGCACTGCGTTAACTCCGTATTGATTAGGTAAAGCCAGCGGTGCACACTGCTGCTCCCTTTCTACCTACCTCGTTCCGGAGTTCTTCGTGCCAGACCGCCTCGCATCACCTCGTCCACTGACGCCCACCTTGCCAGATCGCGTTTCTAAATCTGGACATGCCACTCAAATTCCTCGATCACGTCAACGCGGTCAGGGCATGACCGAATACATCATCATCGTCGCTTTGGTGGCTGTGGCAGCAATCGCCGTTTATCAATCGTTTGGACGGGTTATCCGCGCTCAAACGGCAGCGATTGCCAACGAATTGGCGGGAGAGAGCAGCAGCACCGCACGTTCAAACGCCGGTAAGGCTGCCAAGGAAGCATCCTCGCAACTAAAAAATAAATCCCTTAAAAACTATGGGGCTTCCTCCCGGTGATCCTGCACCAACGCGCTCGCCAGCGTGGCGCGGCCTTGGTTTTAGGTCTTGCCCTTTTAGGGGTGGCTGCACTGGCTTGGCGCGAACGGGCATCGTTATCGCAATTATTCATGGCACAACAGTCCCTCGATCAAGCCACCGCAGCTGCTGCCCTATCAGCCGCTCAGTTGCAAGCGCGACGTTTGAACGCGCATGCCTTCTTGAATCGAACCATGATGGCGCATCGCGTTGCCATGGCTCATCTACTGACCATCGCATCAGCAGAAAAAATGCGTCTTGAAATGAGTCGGCGCGTCAGTCGTGGCAATCCCCCGGCGTATCTCATAGGGATGATTTTTGGGCCGCAGCATGCGGCAGCATATGCCGCCTCGAAACTAGGTCCAGCCGGACAAAGCCAAGCGGGTATAGAAGCACTGCACAAGGCGTTTCAAAACCACGACAAAACAATACACAATCAAATTGGCAATGCGCGCCAGGCCTTGATTGCTGACGTTGAATCGACCGTTCAGATATTGGTCCGTGACGTTCTTAATCGAAATCTCCGTTCGCAACCAGGGGGTAACTTACCGTTAGAAATCGAGGTGACCAATCCCCTAGGCCCCTTGGCGCTGGTGATCAAAGATCAGACGCCCGACCTTTGGCGACGCTGGTTCGATCGCGTCATGAAAAAACACCAATACTTGCAATCACGACGTCAGACGGCATCGAACTATTTCTGGATCAATCCGCGTTGCCCATTGATGTTTCCTCAACTCAGACGTCGAGGCAACACTGAGTTGTCAACCGATGGCGTGTGGCAAGCCACCGACACTTTGTCCTTTCATAAGGTGCTCGGTGTGCGTTGGGACTTGTGCTATTGGCGCGAGTACCCCATGGGTTGGGCGAACGTGAGCCAAGCCGTGCGTCAACACGATAGCAGTTGGCATGATCAATGGATTGAGGGGATGGGCCCCATGCCTGAGACCTTTTCGAGTCAGACTTTCTTGCGATGGGTGATTTCTAGCCACGCGCTTGGTCATGTTTTAACGGGCATGAACAACCTCTTGGGAGACGGTTGGGCTTTGAGCTCTCAAGTTCGGTGGCGCAGTCGCAAACGGGCTCAGCCCTTTGTGCTGAAGGAACAATCCAAAGTGTTCACCACGGTGCGTGTGACGCAGCCGCTTCATACGCTCGATGCCGGCGCCTTGCATCTCGGTTTGCGTTTGAAAGCCTTGATCCAAACGCATAAAGACTGGGGCCGGCACTTGTTCTCGAGCGCCGCTGCGCAGGCCTATTACGATCGCTATGAGGAAAGGGTCGACCACAAACAAGAGACGGCAAATTTGTTTCAGCCGTTTTGGATGGCCAGACAGGTGCCTGTTAACCCATGAAAGCCTCTCAAAAAGGCAGTGTGATGACTGAAGCGATCCTGCTCGCTGGGCTCATGACCTTACTGTTGAGCGCTATCCATTTGAGCGGTCGCTGGCAGTTCGGTTGGCTTAACCACTATCTGCACACACAGGCCATGGCCACAGCCATTGCGCTCGACCACCATCGGCCCAGCGCCCTGAACACGCTCGGCGTCTCATTGGTGATGAATCAAGGCGAGCAAAGCGTAGACCTGACACGCACCTTGGCCGAGCGCGAGTTCGCTCTCGGTTCATCTGAGTGGCTTCATTTGCAAAGATCTGAGCGATACAAACAGCACGCTTGGCGTGTCATCGGCACCGGACAAGCAGCCAACGCTCAGGCAGTGACACAACGGCTCGCAAAGGCCCAAGTACTTTGGAATCAGGCCAGTGTCCAGAGCCAATCGGTGATCACACCGTTGCGCGCGTCTTTAGAATCTGTGGACGGCGTCTGGCGTTCGCGTGGTGACATGAGCGACTGGTTGTCGAAATGGCAAGTCAGTGTACCTAGTCAGTACGTCAAACCCACCGCCTTTGAGCGAAATCTTGCGCCTGTCTTTGACCGTATTTTAGGGATCGTTGCGCCGTGGCCGTGAATCGATGGCTAAGGCTGCTTACTTATTCGCTGTGGGCCGTGGCCGTGGGGAGCCCTCAATGGGCATTCGCACAATCATGCCCGCATTGGACGGCGCCATTTCACCCCGCATTGGCGGATATGCACGCATGCCATGGGGCACCAATCAGTCGTCAGCTGGGATCAGTTTGCACCGAAGTTCGCTGGCTATGCAGCCATGCGCCAATCAAACATTGGCTTGATCGGCTCTTTACTGATAGCCAATCGAAATGGTTTATTCATCCGCACGGTAAAGGACTGGTGTTGGCCGACTGGTCAAACCAAGACGACACCAGTTTGGTGGTTTTTTGGGAGCCGGGGCAGGGTGTGGGTGTGGGTGAGGGTGTGAGTGTGAGTGTGAGTGAGGGCGAGGGCGACAGTACGCGTATCGATAGCAGCGAGCATCAACCCACGCAAATCATGCTGTCTCGTTTTAGGCCTGCCAATGGTGCGAGCATCGAATCAAACCACACAGCGGTGCCCGGTTTTCCTAATGGACCTCGATAGGTATCGACACATGTTTGTTCGTAGACTGCACGCTTGGGTGACCAAGGCCAAACTTTTTATTTTGCCTCTCGTGCTCGGCATCGTCACGGTTTGGGCAATGGACCAATACCTGACCAACCGTTCGGTCGCGCTCGATGAAAACGCCCGTGCACAAATGGTGACTCGAATTGTCGCTGGCCAGTCGCTGCGTGCCGGACAGGTACTCGGTTTTGAGGACTTGTCGGTGCATGATTTACCCCATCAATGGATCGGCCCAGATAGTTTTACGCCTGAACAGGTTCATCTACTCGAAGGGAAGGTGTTGCTCAAGGACCTGCAGGCGGGTGAACCGATCACCCGTCTCTCTGTCACCGACCCCATACCCCCCGCGCTCGCTGAGCAACTGTTGCCTGGGCGCCGTGCCATCACCATGCCCGTGGACTACGTGAACTCATTGTCAGGACGGCTCACCCCAGGTGATCGTATTGACTTATTCGTGACATTTGCGCACCAAGGGCAAAGAATCACGACGCTGTTGGTGTCTGCCGTGCGTGTGATCGCCACCGACGAGCCGATGGTTTTACAAACGCAAGACGGATTAATGACCAAAGAGCGATCGGTCACCGCCGTGACGCTTGACGTTTCGCCTAAAGACGCCGTCAAGCTCGTATCTGCAAAGCTTGGCGGGGTTCTCACGGCCGTGCTGCGAGTCGATAGCGGCTCTCTCGCGAGCAAAGAGGACACCTTGCCCGCCGATCATTTGGCGGGATTTGTCGGGTTGGCGCCCTCACATGGTGCCGCACCTAAACCCATGATTCTCTATGGGGACTTAGGCTTAGGGACAGGCGCAGACGACAATTCAATAACAGCTGAGGACAGACCATGAGGGCATGTTGGTGCTTGGCTGGTTGTTTGTTGCTCGCGCTCACTCAAGGCGACTGGGTATGGGCTATCAAGCCAGCTGATGCGATCGACATCACGCTCGAACTTGGCAGTGCGCATGTCATCAACGTCATAAGCGCCAAACAAGTTGCGGTCGGCGATAGCCAAGTAATTCAGGCCACCGCCATTTCAGCCAATGAAGTTATTTTGTTTGCCAAACGATTAGGCGCCACGACTGTGGATGTTTGGGACAAGAAAGGCCAGCACCACCCACACCGTGTCGTGGTCGTAAGCGCAGGACTGGAGCAACAGTTAAAAGAAGTCAGAAACGTTCTATCGGGTTTGGGTCGCGTGACTGCGCGTTTGTCCGGGCGCCACATCGTGATCGAAGGCAAGCAGCTCAACAGCGACGAACAAGCACGCCTAAAAGAACTATTGGTGCGCTACCCCGATGTGGTGGATCTCACGAGTCGCATCGCATGGGACCCCATGGTTTTGTTGGATGTTCAGGTGCTGGAGCTGCCCCGTCAACAGTTACGTGACCTTGGTGTGAACTGGCGAACCGAGTCCCCTGACGATTGGTATGGCGGTGTGGCTTGGACGCTGGGCTCAAAAGGGATGCTAGGCGAGCAAGAGCAACCCTGGCGTGGGTCAGGTGAGGGTAACGCTGCAAGAGGCGCCATCATGGGCATGAACCAACGGCTCTCATCCCAGCTCAACGCACTCACACAGTCCGGTGAGGCGGTGTTGCTCGCTCAACCGCAGTTGCTCGCTCGAAGCGGCTCAGCCGCCTCGTTTTTAGCGGGTGGCGAGGTGCCCTATGCGTATGTCGATAAAAACGGCAAGAACACCACCTTATTCAAGAAATACGGTGTGCTACTTAACGTCACCCCAGAGGTTGACGCCAGTGGCGTGATACGGGCCAAGGTTGACATTGAAGTCAGTGCCATTGACCCAACGCTCTCAACCCCCGTGGGACCTGCCATGCGTGTGCGTAAGACCAGTACTGAATTCAACGTGTTTTCTGGGCAGACCCTGGTGCTCGGTGGATTTGTGTCTCGCGAGGCCACCAACCAAATTCGCGGGCTGCCAGGTGCATCGGATGCGCCTGGCATTGGGGCTTTGTTCGGTACGACCAGCACACGTTATCGGCATACAGAGATGGCGATCTTTGTAACGCCCGTATTGGTTGACGCCGATCATCCAGACATGCTCACCCGGGTGGCGCGCGGCCAGCAGATTACCGACCAGCATTTTGGCGCCACCGCCGACATCAACGTGCCCATTCGAGGTGACTCTCGCCATCAAGACCACCAGTGGCATCCATCACACCCTGCCTTATCGCAATGGGGTGATGAGAGCGAGAAGGTCAGTGACCGACGCAACACCACGGCGTGGACCAATCCCTAAACCCAACACATTCTCCACCACATTCTCCACCACATACCCCACCATATTCCTCACCACAAGCTCCCAACATAAGCACCACCACAAGCCTTTCCAACCTATTTACCCCTATCAAGGAGCGGATCGTTGTTAGCCGTTGAAATGCAGTACGAAGATGGACGCCAGTTACGTCTGAGCGTGACCTTGCCAAGCCTGATTGGCAGGGATCCCAGCAGTCAAATACGGATTGACCATTGGCGTGTCGGCAAGTCACACGCCAAAATCAGTCGCACGGGTGACTTTCTGCAAATCCAGGACTTGGGCACTTTCATAGGCACCCGCGTCAATGGGGTGAGCAAACCTCATCACTATCCACTGCTACCCACAGACGAGATCATCATTGGACCGTGTCGGATGAAACTCCAACTGGTTAGCCAGCCAGTCGCGGCGCCAGACATATTGGGGCAAGCGCATCAAACCGATGAAGCAAGCGTCTTGGCTGAGCCATCGGTTGATCCCGGCTTGCGAGCCGCATTGCACGCCGAGCTCATCGAGCTCTTCGACCTTAGAAAAGTCGACCTGTCAGGCTTATCGAATGCCCTCTTGAAGGATCGCGCACTCACGCTGCTAAATGAAATGTTTGAGCGGCACGACCGCGGATTGAATGCCATGCAACGTGAGCAAGTTATCGCCGCGGTCGTCAATGATGTGGCCGGTCTCGGTGTGCTGCAAACGCTCATGGATGATTCAGCCATCTCCGAGATCATGGTGAATCGATACGACCAGATTTACGTCGAAAGCGGTGGCGCCTTGAAACGCCACACGATCCGTTTTACTGACGAAGCCGCAGTTAGAACCGTCATCGAGCGCATCGTGTATCCGCTAGGACGACGTATCGACGAAGCGTCACCCATGGTTGATGCTCGGCTTGCCGACGGTTCACGCGTGAACGCTGTCATTGGACCTGTGGCCTTACATGGGGCTTGTTTGACCATTCGTAAATTTCCAGCTGAGCGACTCGCCTTACCCGACTTGGTCCGACTCGGTTCACTGAGCGAGGCGATGGCGCAGTTTCTCAAGTGTTGTGTCTCGCAGCGCTTGAACCTACTGATTTCAGGCGGAACGGGTTCAGGTAAAACCACTTTGTTAAATATCTTGGCGAGCCAAGTGCCTGCCTTCCAACGTATCGTGACGATTGAAGACGCAGCCGAATTAAAAATTGATCACCCCCATGTGATTAGTTTAGAGGCGCGCCCTAAAAATATGGAGGGATCTGGCGAAATCACGATCCGTGACTTGGTTAGAAATGCCTTGCGCATGCGTCCCGATCGAATCGTCGTCGGAGAGTGTCGCGGCGCCGAAGCACTCGACATGTTGTCAGCCATGAACACGGGGCACGACGGATCACTCACCACCTTGCACGCCAACAGCACCCGCGATGCGCTATCTCGCTTGGAAACCATGGTGTTGATGGCAGGTAAAGAACTGCCCTTAAGTGCGATCCGCGATCAAATAGCAAGGGCAATTCAGCTCATCGTCCAACAAACCCGACTCTCAGATGGGCGACGAGTCATCACCGCCATTGATGAGATCACCGGGTTGGAATCTGGACAGATTCAGCTGCAACCCGTGATGCGTTACAACCGTTTGACCCGCTCTTTTCAGACGCCATCGATGCCACCCACCTTTTTAGGTCAATGGAAGGCCGAAGGGGTAGAGACGCCTGACTGGCAAAGTGGCAACAGCGATATGGTTGCAAACTTGTGAATAGGCTCTTGATCAGTTTGCTGCTGTGCGCAGGGTTCAGTATGGCTTTATTGGTATGGTCGGTCCAGCGCACGTTGTTTCTCGCCGTCAAGCAGCACAAGGCGACCTACACCCATGAAGCGCAGCATCGATTGCGTGACTTGTTTCTATTTGTGGATGCATCCCTGTTGTGGGCGAGCGCCTGTGGCTTGTCTGGTGTCATTGGTATCGCCGCGTGGCTTTTGGGCGTTGGCCCCTTTGTTGCAATCGCTATCGCCTCTTTGTGTCTTTTTGTACCTAAGGCACTGCTGCGCTTTGCATTGCTTGAGCGTCACCGACAATTCGAGCGTCAACTGTCTGATGCCCTGTTTGCACTGTCATCGGCGATGCGGGCAGGGGCCAGTTTTGCGACTGCGCTGCAGGCACTCACGCAGCATGCCTTGCCCCCGTTGTCGCAAGAGTTTTGTGTGGTGAATGACCGCATCAGACTTGGCGTCTCTCCACAAGATGCGCTGCAAGAGTTAGTCATCCGCTTGCCCAGTGAAGCGTTAAATATGCTGGCTGCCACCGTACGCGTGGCGATTCGCACGGGCGGCCCCATGGCATTGTTGCTGGACCAAACGGGTAAAACGCTGCTCGCCAACCAACAGATTGACTTGCGCCTGTCCTCGCTGATGGCTCAAGGGTGGATGCAGGCCTGGGTCATGGGTGCCATGCCGCCCGGGTTGATGTTGGTGCTCGCGTCCATGGACGAGGCGTTTGCCCCTGCGCTCTTGACGACCCCGGCTGGCTATGGGGTCCTATTGTTGATCATCTGTTTAGAGACCTTGGGTCTTTGGTGGCTTAGGACAATCAGCCGATCGGTAAAACAATGCTAGCCCACAACACCGGCCAGATAGGCGTGCGAGCGCGATGACTCATTGGTGGATTGCAGGACTCGCCGGACTCACCATGCTTATCTTGATGTATGGGCTGATGGCGCTCAATTTTGCCATAGGGCCCGTGAGGCATAAGCTAGAAAGTTGGCTGAGTTGGTCGGCGCGTGAACGATATCAGCGCTGGCTTAATCAAGCCGGTATGACTCACTGGGTCGCTGTTGACCTGTTGATCTTGCGGGTGGTGGTGACCCTCACCGGTTCATCGCTTGCATTCTGGCTGACCGGTTCATTGTCACTGACCGTATTGATGGGCGTGACCGCCTGGGTTGTGGTGTGGTGGTGGTTAAAGTCAAAGGTGGGCCAGTATCAACAGCGACTGACAGCAGAACTGCCTGCTTTCCTAGATCTTTTGTGTTTATGCATGTCTTCGGGCATGAATTTACAAACAGCGGTGGCTTTGGTGCTTGACCTTTACGAGCAGGGTGCCACGGGCCGCACCAATCAAAAAAGAGGGCGCGACTCGGGGTTGGCTACCTATTGGCGCCGCTGGTTGTCGGCTGTGTGTTCGGGTACCAGTCGGCGTAAGGCCTTTGAGCAATTGATGGCTGAAGTCAGTGCACCGGCCATCCGACGTGTTTGCGTGGCAATGCTGCAGGCAGAGCAGGCGGGCGCCGGCATGGCGACATCTTTGATGGTGCAAGCCGAGCAACTGCGACAAGAACGATTGATGACCATTGAACGCAAAGCCATGCAGGCACCTGTCAAAATGCTGTTGCCACTGGTTGTCTGCTTTTTTCCAAGCACATTCCTGGTGCTAGGCTTCTCTATGTGGCTTAGCCTGGCAGATACGATGAGTGGGTTTTCTTGAATGCTAAAAGTAGACTTGTTACCAAATGAGGCGCTTGGTGTCCCAAAGCAAACCATTGAGATCCTGCACTGCCATACGTTTAGTCGACGCCTACGAGGCTTCATTGGCCGTCGCTCAATTGCCGAGAATGAATTGCTTTGGCTAGCGCCTTGCGCTGCGGTTCACACAATCGGCATGCGATGTTCGCTCGCGCTCATTTTTATCGACGACCAAGGGCGCTGTTTGCGTATGGTGGAGCAAACGAAGCTCGCGAGAATCTACACCTGCTCGCGGGCGCGAGGCGTGATTGAAATGCGCGCACGGCCACAGGCAAATATCGATTGGGTGTGGCAGGCGATCGCACCGGTTATCCAAGATGAGTCATGCCGCTGAGGTATTGCAGGTGTCGCAGCTAACGCCGGCGCGACAGATCGTTTTAGGTGGCCTCTGCAGGGGTGTCGCCTTGCCCAAACACGCTCACATACGTTGGATAAAAGGTGGCATAAAGCACACTGCCGATCGCAATGTTGATGGGTATTTGCAGCGTTGCCGCTAAATCCACGGAGACACCGATACTGATGAGAAGGCCAAGCACCAAGTCAATCGCAAAGAAAATCGCCGCCCACGACACGCCGTATACCAAAAATGCCCACTTGTTACGCCAACAGGCAATGGCACTAAAAAAGAGAGCTTGCGTCATCGTCGTTTGATGCCAGCCAATGAGAACAGGCGTGTACCAAAAGAGGGCGGCCAACACAAGATAAAGCACGGCAAACAGAATCATGGGGGTTTGCATGGCTTGAATCAAAGGCTCAATGTCCTGCGTTTCGGCGAGAATTTGCATGGCAGCCGCTAACTCTGTCGCAAACGGCAAAAAAATCAAAATACCCATACCCAAGCAGACCGCCACATAAAGCATGCCCAACCCGATCAGCTTTTTAAAGAGGCCTGGTTGCTTGAGCGGCTCAATCCAGTGCCGTGGACTGATTTGCTTTTGAGCATTCACATCACGGGTGATCGACAATGTCACGTAGGTGATGGAGGGCATGAGGGCGATGAAAACAATGGGGCCAATCGGTGCGCTTAAGGTCCCAAAAATGAGCAATAACGTGACAAACATTGCCCAGCTGAACAAAGCGAGCGGCTGTTGCCGAAACAATCGCCAACCAGCGTCGATCCAAAACAAACCCGCCCGCGCGGGGAGTGTGACTGCTTGCATTATTCGTCCTGCAAAATGGTGGGTGGTCGCTCATTGACTCGTAACCGTAACACCCTCTCGAAGTGCGTTGGGTCGTGAGGTTTTAGCGTCTCGGCTGGCCGGGGTTTATGAAAGTCAAAGAGTCTTGAAATCCAAAAGCGCAACGCCGCCGCTTCTAGCATGTCGGGCCACAAGGCTCGCTCGTTCTCGGTCAATGGACGAATGTGTTGATATGCATCAAGCCAGGCTTGGGTCTTTTCTGGGATCAAAGCACCGCTATCGCGCTCAATGCACCAGTCATTAACAGCCACGGCCATGTCGAATAACCAGTAATCACAACCGGCAAAGTAAAAATCAATGACCCCACCCATGACTGGCGCTTGGGCGTCGCCATTAAATAAAACATTGTCACGAAAGAAGTCGCAGTGGGCAGGCCCGTAAGGCAATGACGCTAACCGACCAGCGGTATTTAGAGCCACTTGATGGCTCAAGGCGCGTGTGAGCAACGCTTGTTGATCGTGGCTCAAGTAGGAGGTGAGTCTGGGTGCGGTCTCTTGCCACCACGCTAGGCCTCGCAGATTGGGTTGTTTGATCGAGAAGTGTTGGCCCGCCAAGTGAAGCTTGGCCATGGTTTGAGCGGCCAATTCGCAATGCGCCAGGCTAGGTGATTTAACCCACTGGCCACTCAAACGAGTCACGATAATGGTGGGTTTATCATGCATGGTACTGATACGCGTGCCATCTCGGCGCGTTTGCGGCACCGCCACGGGCAGACGTTGCTCAGACAAGTGGTGCATAAGTTCGACATAAAAAGGCAATTGCGCGTGAGTCAGCACCTCAAACACCGTCAGAACGTATTCACCTTCTGTCGTTGTTAGAAAATAATTGGTGTTCTCTATGCCGGCAGAGATGCCCTCTAAAGCAACGAAGTCGCCCACTTGATAATCAAGTAGTAGGCGTCTCGCCTCATCGTCACCAATCGAAGTAAAAACAGCCATTCGCCTTCAAAAAACCCTTGAGTTGCCGTCAGGCAAGTGCCTTGACTCGACTGATTGTAGACCACTCTACACACGGGTTCTAAGGCGACCGAGGAGCAAGCTTTGTCTTAAAGGGTGAGATGGGCTTTGGTTGCATTAAAATTCGATCCATGAGAACCGTGACACCTGTAACCCACACCAACGCCCACCCCAGCGCCCACACCAAAGACTACAGCCTCGCTGATCCTTTGAGTCCTAAGCACTGGCAGTTATGCGTGGCGCCCATGATCGACGTGACAGACCGTCATTGTCGCTATTTTCACCGCTTACTCGCGCCCAAAGCGCGCCTCTACACCGAGATGATCACCACCGGCGCCCTCATGTTCGGTGATCAAGCCAGACATCTGGACTTTAACGGGGCGGAGCACCCCGTGGCCCTGCAACTTGGTGGCAGCGAACCAGCTGCCCTAGCGTCAAGCGCCAAACTCGGGCAGCAATGGGGCTATGACGAGATCAATTTGAACTGTGGTTGCCCCTCAGATCGCGTCCAGAAGGGCGCCTTTGGCGCTTGTCTGATGCGCGAACCGAGCCTGGTCGCCGACAGCATCAAAGCCATGCAAGACGCTGTCGATGTGCCCGTGACCGTGAAGCACCGGCTTGGCCTAGACGCTCAGACCGATTACGGGTTTGTCCGCGACTTTGTGGGTCAGTTGTTTGAGGCGGGTTGTCGCGTTTTTATGGTGCATGCACGTCACGCCATACTCGCTGGCTTGTCACCCAAAGAAAACCGTGAAGTGCCCCCACTGCGCTATGACCAGGCCGAGCAACTAAAAAAAGACTTTCCCGATGCCGTGATTGTTTTAAATGGCGGTTTGAACAGCGTGCCTACCTGTGACCAAGCGTGGCAAGCCTTTGATGGCGTGATGCTCGGGCGTGCAGCGTGGCATGATCCGGCGATATTGTTTGCCCTCTCTGAGCACTTAGGCCATCTTGATGGCTCACTCGATGAGGCGAAATTAATTGACGACCTTGGTCAGTACGCCCAATTACAGGTGTCCTTGGGTGTTCCCTTACGCGTTGTGGTGCGTCCGTTATTGGGCTTATGGCAAGGGCGGCCCGGCGCCCGTCAGTGGCGTCGAATGCTGTCTGATCCTCATGCGCTACAAGCCAATGATCCTGGCTTGATTCACCGGGCTTGGCAGTCCGTCGGTGTGGCTCGTGAACTCTCAGAGCCAGCGCTTTAGCGATTGTCCTCGGGTTCCGTGGGCCAATCGCGAATGTAGGCCTTGAGCATGGAGTTTTCGAATTGCTGCGCGGCAACGATGGCTTGCGCCATGTCGTAGAACGAGATCACCCCCATGAGCGTTGGGCCATCCATGACCGGGATGTAACGGGAGTGTTTGGCGAGCATCAAGCGTTGCACCTCATCGGCGTCCGTATTCGGTGTCACGCTAAGTGGCGCATCATCCATGATGGCTCGGACCGTGAATTCACCGACTGCGCCCGCGTTCACATTGATATGGCGGATGATTTCACGAAACGTCAGCATGCCAACCAAAGTGCCGTGCTCCATGATCACAAGCGAACCAATGTCTTGTTCACTCATGATTTCTACCGCTTGGAGCACCGCCATGTCGGGGCTGGCTGTGAATAGCGTGTTGCCTTTGACTTTGAGGATTTCATTGACTTTCAACATGGCCGGATTCTCCACTAGGGGTAGGGTGACTATTAGAATTGTAGGAGGGTGGGGCGAGATTGTCATGAGAAGCACGTCGACGGTGACGATCCGTGTTGTCGTGCGAGATTAAATTGGCCGCCACCAGCGCACCAATCAAAACCGCTAGCCAAGAGAGATAGATCCATAGCAGGAAAGCAGGCAGCACTGAAAACGCGCCATAGATCACGGTGTAGGTGGGTATTTGTGCAAAGTAAATGCCCAGCCCCCATTTGATCGCTTCAAACAAAGTGGCTGTGGTAAATCCCCCAACCATAGCCAGGCGCCAGGAAACCCGACAATTAGGGACGATGGCAAATAAAAGGGAGCATGCGCTGGCGCCAAGCAGGTAGGGTACCCAAGCGGCCACGGCCGCTAATGGCATGATGGTCGAATCGCCCAAGGTAAATGCTTGCCCGGCGACCAAAGTGGACATCCAGATACTCGCACCTAGTATGACCGGACCAAGCGACAAGACCGCCCAATAAATCAATAACCGTTGACTAATAGGCCGTTGTGTCTTGACGTGCCAAATGTCATTTAAAGCGTCGTCAATCGACAAAATCACAAGGACAGCAGTGACCAATAAAAAAACGCCGCCCACGGTCGACAGTCGTGACGCTTGTGAGACGAATTCGTCTAGGTACTGCATGACAGTCTCAGAAAACTCCTCCGGCATCAATTGCTCGCGCAAGAACACTTGGAGGGCTGACTCAAAATCTGAAAAGATCGGAAAAGCAGTCATCAAAGACAGCATCACCGCTAGCAATGGCACAATAGCCAATACGGTGGTGAAGGCCAAACTGGCCGCGACTTGAAGCAAACGGTCGTTTAGCGCTGCCGATACAATTCGAATCAGCGCACGCTTAACCGCAAGCGCTTTGCCATGCAGCATGTAAATAACCCTTTATTTTTTTAGGTAAATTAAACCCATGATATCAAGCCCAGCGCTTCAAAAGGACGTCAATCTGTCTAGGGGTTTGCAACGACTGGCGTTAGGCAGCTTATTGGTGCTGTTTTTATGGTGTCTGGCATGGGAAATATTTCTGGCGCCCTTAAAGCCTGGAGGCACATTGTTGTTTTTAAAGGCGCTTCCCTTGGTGTTCGCCTTTCGTGGTGTGGCCAAAGGTGACCTCTACACCATGCAGTGGGCCAGCATGCTGGTCCTACTGTATTTGATGGAAGGTGTGGTGCGGGTCGTGTCGGATCCGCCGGGCCCTAGTTTTTGGATGGCATGGGTAGAAATTCTCCTTTCAACGACGTTCTTTATGGCGGCGATCCTGTACGTGAGACCTGCCAAGCGGGCAGCCAAGCTCGCCAAGAGCGCGGCTGATGCGGCGCCACCGTCTACTTAGATGCTAGCAAATCAAGCTCAAAATGTCATAATGTCGGGTGGGATCAATTTTTCGGGTCGGTGACCCATAGAGTAGGGTTCGATATGGCTGGCAGCACGCTCGGTAAAATTTTTTCAGTAACCAATTTTGGTGAATCGCACGGCCCCGCCATCGGCTGCGTGGTGGATGGCTGTCCGCCTGGACTTGAGCTAGACATCGCCGATATCCAATTCGATCTTGACCGTCGCCGGCCTGGCCAATCGCGCCATGTGACTCAGCGCCAAGAAGCCGATCAGGTAGAAATCCTCTCGGGCGTGTTCGAGGGCAAAACCACGGGCACGCCGATCGGCTTATTGATCCGCAATCAAGACGCTCGCAGCAAAGACTATTCGGCCATCGCTGATACGTTTAGGCCAGGCCATGCAGATTTCACTTACTGGAACAAGTATGGTGAGCGTGACCCCCGGGGTGGCGGGCGCTCATCGGCTCGCTTAACCGCGCCGACCGTGGCCGCCGGTGCCATCGCAAAAAAATGGTTGAACCAGCATCACGGGGTCTCTATTCGCGGTCACATGACCCAGTTAGGCCCCATGCCCATTCCGTTTGAAGCATGGGAGCATATCCCGAACAACCCATTTTTTGCGGCGAACGCCTCGACCATCGAGGCCTTAGAGCAGTACATGGATCGATTGCGTAAAGACGGTGACTCGATTGGTGCGCGCATTGACGTCATGGCCAGTGGGCTGCCCGCTGGTTGGGGTGAGCCGCTGTATGAGCGATTGGATGCAGACATTGCTCATGCCATGATGGGCTTGAACGCGGTCAAAGGGGTTGAAATTGGTGCGGGATTTGCCTGCATTGAGCAGCGGGGTTCAGAGCATGGTGACGAGATCACACCCGATGGATTCCTCAGTAATCACGCCGGTGGTGTGCTCGGAGGCATCTCAACTGGCCAAGATATCACCGTGAGCTTAGCCATCAAACCCACCTCGAGCATTCGGATTGAGCGCCAGTCGATTAATCGAGCAGGTGAGCCGGTTAAAGTGCAGACCTTAGGTCGCCATGACCCTTGTGTCGGTATTCGGGCCACCCCCATCGCCGAGGCACTACTGGCCTTGGTACTCATGGATCACGCCTTGCGACATCGCGCGCAGTGTGGCACGAGGCCCGCCTGAGGGCGAGTGGTTTGATAGGGTAATTAGGCCTCTTGCACCGTTCTGCCCTATGGCATAATCGATTGGATAGATCGGTGTGTCTGATGGTCCTTTGGTTTTTGATATTGGTTGCCTCAGCGCCAAGTGGCTTGATCGTGGGCATCAGAAGACTAACGTGGTCTGGACCGCCAGTCTTGGCGAGGACCTCAACCCTTAACAGACGGAAAATTGCGCGATGAAACGTACTTTATATGACAAGCTTTGGGACGCTCACGTGGTCCATCAGGAAAGCGATGGCACCGTGATTCTCTATATAGATCGTCACTTGTTGCATGAGGTTACGAGCCCGCAAGCATTTGAGGGGCTCGATTTGGCAGGCCGCAAACCATGGCGCGTGAGCGCCAATCTAGCGGTCGCTGATCACAACGTGCCGACAATTAACCGCAGCGAGGGTATTGATGACCCCATTTCAAAACTCCAAGTCGATACGTTGGATAAAAATTGCGAGAAACACGGCGTTACCGAGTTCAAAATGAACGACCTGCGACAAGGAATTGTGCATGTGATTGGGCCCGAGCAGGGTGCAACCTTGCCCGGCATGACTGTGGTTTGTGGTGATTCGCACACCAGCACGCACGGCGCATTCGGCGCGTTGGCTCATGGGATTGGCACATCCGAAGTCGAACACGTGCTGGCCACCCAAACATTGGTCGCCAAAAAGAGTAAGAATTTGTTGGTTAAAGTCGACGGCAAATTGCCCATTGGCTGTAGCGCCAAAGACGTGGTTTTACACATCATCGGCTCTATTGGTACCGCCGGTGGTACGGGCTATGCCATCGAATTTGCCGGCAGCACGATTCGTGAACTCAGCATCGAAGGGCGAATGACCGTCTGCAACATGGCGATTGAGGCGGGCGCTCGTTCCGGCATGGTCGCCGTGGATGACAAAACCGTGGAGTACTTCCGTGGTCGCCCATTCGCACCATCGGGCCCGCTTTGGGATGCCGCTGCGCAGTACTGGCGCACCTTGCATTCGGATGAAGGGGCTGTGTTTGATCGCGTCGTGGAAATTGATGCGCGAGACATCGTGCCGCAAGTCACTTGGGGAACATCGCCCGAAATGGTGCTGCCAGTAGACGGTCGCGTACCAGATCCAGATAAAGAAAAGGACGCCAATCGCCGTGATGGTATGGAGCGTGCTTTGAAGTACATGGGGCTTGAGCCGAACACGCCGATCACCTCTATCAAACTCGACAAAGTCTTTATCGGCTCTTGTACCAACTCGCGCATCGAAGATTTACGTTCGGCCGCCGCAGTGGTTCGTGGCAAACGGGTTGCCGCAAATGTGAAGCAAGCCATGGTGGTGGCAGGTTCTGGTTTGGTGAAGCAACAAGCAGAGAAAGAGGGCCTTGATAAGATCTTTATCGAGTCAGGTTTTGAGTGGCGTGAGCCAGGCTGTTCCATGTGTTTGGCCATGAATGCTGACCGTCTTGAACCGGGTGAGCGATGTGCTTCGACGTCCAATCGTAATTTCGAGGGGCGCCAAGGGCAGGGTGGCAGAACCCATCTGGTCAGCCCAGCCATGGCCGCTGGCGCTGCTATTGCCGGTCATTTTGTTGATATCCGCCGCCTTGGCTGAACCAAGACTCTTTAAGGACACATAGCGCATGGAAGCTTTTACCGTACACAAGGGTTTGGTTGCCCCCTTGGATCGCGAGAACGTTGATACCGATTTGATCATTCCAAAACAGTTCTTGAAGTCAATTAAAAAAACAGGATATGGTCCCAACTTGTTCGATCCGGTGCGTTACCTAGACCACGGTGAACCTGGTATGGACAATAGCCAACGACCTTTGAACCCTGATTTTGTGTTGAATCAAGCGCGTTACAAAGGGGCTTCCATCTTGTTGGCCCGTAAAAACTTTGGCTGCGGCTCGAGCCGTGAACATGCCCCATGGGCCTTGCTGCAATACGGATTTAAGGCCGTGATTGCGCCTTCGTTTGCTGACATTTTTTATAACAACTGTTTTAAAAACGGTTTGTTGCCAGTCAGACTTAGTGAGCTAGAGGTTGCCAGGTTATTTGACGAAGTGCAGGGTTTTACGGGCTATGAGTTAACGATCGATCTGCCTGAACAAGTGGTCCGTTCAGGTAACGGTAGGGCCTATGCGTTTGATATTGATGCGTTTCGTAAGGACCGTATGCTCAAAGGATTAGACGAAATCGGCACGACATTGAAACATGCCGATAAGATCCGTTCATTTGAAGCCGAACGCCTTGCACGCCACCCGTGGCTGAATGTGGAACCCATTGGAGTGAATCGATGAGTCACCAGATTGCCGTCTTGCCAGGCGATGGCATTGGTCCAGAAATCATCGAACAGGCCTGCCGCGTTTTGAGCGCCTTGGATTTGTCATTGAGTTTGAAAGAAGCGCCTGTGGGTGGTGCGGCTTACGATTTGCACGGCCATCCATTGCCACCTGCCACGCTTGAACTCGCGCAAGCCAGCTCGGCTGTGCTGTTTGGTTCGGTTGGTGATTGGAAGTACGACAAATTGCCAAGAGAACACCGTCCTGAGCAAGCGATCTTGGGTTTACGCAAAAGCATGGGCTTGTTTGCCAATTTTCGACCAGCCGTTTTGTATCCCGAACTCGCTAATGCCTCCTCGCTCAAACCTGAAATCGTCTCTGGCTTAGACATTTTGATTTTGCGCGAGCTCACAGGTGATATCTATTTTGGTGAGCCGCGTGGAATCCGTGAGATCACAGAGGGTCCCTTTAAAGGCGATAAAGAGGGCTATGACACCATGCGCTATGCCGAGACTGAAATCCGGCGAATTGCTCACTTGGGTTTTCAGGCGGCACAAAAGCGCCAAAACAAGCTTTGCAGTGTGGACAAAGCCAATGTGCTTGAGACGTCTCAGTTGTGGCGTGATGTCGTGACCGAAGTCGGTAAGGAATATCCCGAGATCTCGCTCTCCCACATGTATGTGGACAATGCGGCCATGCAATTGGTGCGCGACCCAAAAGCCTTCGATGTGATCGTGACAGGCAATTTGTTTGGCGACATTCTGTCAGACGAAGCGTCGATGCTCACGGGCTCGATCGGTATGTTGCCTTCTGCCTCTTTAAATGCCTCTGGCCAAGGGCTGTATGAGCCGAGTCATGGGTCTGCACCTGACATCGCCGGGAAGGGTCTAGCCAATCCATTGGCAACGATCCTGTCGGCTGCCATGTTGTTACGCTACTCGCTCAACGAGGAGGCCGCGGCGGCCCGGATCGAGTCGGCTGTCAAGCAGGTGTTATCTAAGGGAATACGCACAGCAGACATCTTCGAGCCAGGATCCACCAAGGTGGGCACGGCAGAGATGGGGGATGCGGTACTAGCCGCGTTATGATGTCAGTAGCGGTAATGAGCTCAAAGCCCACCGTGATTTGGTGGGTTTTTTTATTTAATAAGTGGGTGTTGTGATGAATCAATCAGTTGGTTTTGTTGGATGGCGTGGGATGGTCGGATCAGTTTTGATGCAGCGCATGCGTCAAGAGGACGACTTTGCAAAGCTCAACCCGGTCTTTTTTTCTACCAGCAATGCCGGTGGGCAGTCACCGGATTGGGCTGGCGCGACGCCCCTACAAAACGCCTACGATATCGACGCGCTCAAGAAGCTGCCGATCATTGTGACGGCACAGGGTGGTGACTACACCACAGAGGTTTATCCCAAGCTACGAGCCGCGGGCTGGACAGGCTTCTGGATTGATGCGGCCAGCACCCTTCGCATGAAACCAGAATCTATTATCGTCTTAGATCCCGTTAACCAACCTGTGATTGACCGTGCCCTTTCAGGCGGGATCAAGGACTTTATTGGCGGCAACTGCACGGTTTCATGCATGATGATGGGCTTGGCCGGTTTGTTTAACGCCGGTCTGATGCAGTGGATGACAAGCATGACCTATCAAGCCGCCTCAGGGGGGGGGGCTCAGCACATGCGGGAATTGCTCACTCAGTACGGCTTAATCCATCGTGACGTTGAAGCGTTGCTTGCAGACCCGGCCTCGGCCATTTTAGATATTGACCGTGGTGTGATCGATTTACAACGCAGTGGCCGCTTGCCCACGACACATTTTGGGGAGCCTCTGGCAGGTAATTTGATCGCCTGGATTGACAAAGACATGGGCGACGGGATCTCACGCGAGGAATGGAAAGCTGGTGTAGAGACCAACAAGCTCCTCGGTCGCGGTGAGGGGTTTGACCTCCCACCGATCGCGATTGATGGATTATGTGTGCGCATCGGTGCGATGCGCTGCCACAGCCAGGCGTTGACGATAAAGTTAACGAAGGATGTCCCTATCGACGAAATCCATGACATTATTGCCAACGGGACTCAATGGTCCAAGGTGGTGCCCAACGAGCGCGAAGCCAGCATGCGCGACTTGTCGCCTGTCGCCGTGACAGGCACGTTGGATATTCCCGTGGGGCGTTTGCGTAAACTTTCAATGGGTTCTGAGTATTTGAGCGCCTTCACGGTAGGTGACCAGTTGCTCTGGGGGGCGGCAGAGCCCTTGCGTCGTATGCTTGCTATTTTGTTGGCCCGTTGAATCGCCATTTTTGTTACAGTATGTATCACTCCCGAGAGGGTTCGCCGTATGCGGTTTTTCGCTGATCGGTAAATTTTTGGTATCTGGCACGCCTTGAAAAAATTTAATTGCTTTATGTCAAAGACAAGACAGGCACTGACGGGTGCCTTGGTTTTCTTATGGTTACTCGCGCCTGCGGCATACGCTTTTGATGTTGGCCATAGTCGGGTGACCTCTGCACCTGGCAAGCCTTTAGCGATTGATGTCACGATACGAAACCTCACCGAATCGGACTTGGCTAATTTTAGTGTGACGTTGCCCAGCCTTGACGCCTGGCAGGCCTCAGGGCTGAAGCCACCCGTGGCCCTTGAGCAACTGCAAGTGCGTGTTTTTCCGGGCACCGACAACACCAGCCGCATCTTGCGACTATCGTCGGGTTCAGCTTCATCCGAAACAGTCATTGATGTGCTGTTAGATGTGTCGACAGGTTCTGCTAACCGGACCATCCAGACCAGCGTGATTGTGTTGCCACCCCCAAGCGTCAATCTGCCGAGTGGTCAGAGCACGACCATCATGCGTGGCGACACCTTGATAGGCATTGCCAATCAGTTCCCCGTATCGGGTGCAAACCTCTACCAACGACTGTGGGCGCTTTACGTAGCCAACCCAGCCGCCTTCATGTCCGAGAACATGAACCTGCTTAAGTCGGGCGCCACTTTGAACATCCCTGATGCTGAAACAGTCCGTGCTGTTGACCCTGGCTTTGCCAAAGCCAGGTATTTGGCACACGTACAAGCTTTTCAGCGCATGAAAAGTGGCGGTTCAGCAGTGTCAGTCGGCGACCAATCCGCGTCAGCGGCGGCCGCACCCAGCGATCAGAATCAGGGCCAAGTAGAACCGGCTACACCCGCCGCCGTTGCACCTGAACAAGATCAGGTTCGTGTCTCATCTGACCCGGTTGATGTGACTGCCGATCAGCAAACATCTGAGGCCCGTGCCATGGCCGAAGAGAAAGCCAGAACCGAGGCGCTACAAGAGAGCGTGGCGGCTTTGGAAAGCGCCGTGGCGGCAAGTGCGACAGAGGGCACAGCAGGCGCGCGGACCGAAGAGTCAGCCCAAGCAACTGCTGCTAGCGATTCAGCAACACAATCTCAAAATGCGGCCAACGGTGGCACGAATGCGAGTCCAACCTCGTCTGCCTCGTCTGCCTCGTCAGCTTCTGGTCAGAGCAGCGCCACTGACTCAGACGCGGCCGCAGCCGCAGTTTCAGGCAGTGGTGCGGGCAATGGTGCAGTAAGTGGTGACGCATCAGGCACAAACTCAACTGCAGCTACGCAAGCGTCAGCCGCAAACAACGCAGCCACTGCCAGCGAGCCGGCGCAAGATGCTGTTTCGCAAGCCATGGACTGGGTCAAGGACAATGTGGCGGCTTCAATTGCCATCGTTTTGGCTTTGGCGGCGTTGATTCTGGCGTGGGCACTGCGAGCCACGTCACGCTCGGGCGATATTTCTTCTGCTGCCACGGCACCCGAGGTGGCTTTCCAAAAGAAGTTAGCTGGCATTGACTTGTCCTTGGGCGATACCGAGGGTGATATTCAGAACCATGCTCCGGGTGACCCTGCGTCCTCGGTTGATGCCAAGTCTGCTACGAAACCCGAAGCAATGCCTGAAGCAAAGCCTGAAATCAAACCCGCTGACGCTAAAAAAGACGACTCAGCGTGAGCCGATCGATGCTGAGACGAGTATGCAGTCAGTCGCCTTAAAAAGAATAGCGCTAGGGGTGTCTTACGATGGCACCCCTTGGCAAGGCTGGCAGACTCAACCGTCGGGTCAGACGGTTCAGGACCAAATAGAGAGGGCAATCGCTCGATTCGTCGGGGAGCCGCTCGCCACGATCTGTGCCGGACGTACCGACACCGGTGTTCATGCCCTGAACCAAGTGATTCACATCGATAGTCCGGTAACCCGCGACAATATCTCTTGGGTTCGAGGCGTTAATACTTTCTTACCCGATTCAATTGCTGTTCAGTGGGCACAGCCTGTCAGTGAGGCGTTTCACGCACGGTTTAGCGCCGTGAGTCGCACTTATCACTACATCATTCTGAACACCGCTATTGCACAGCCTTTATGGGCGAGTCGCGCGGGCTGGTGTTTTAGACCCTTAGATGCCGAGCTGATGCAGCAAGCCGCCCATCACTTAATCGGTCAACATGACTTTTCAAGTTTTCGGTCATCGCAGTGTCAAGCGGCGAGCCCTGTGCGAGAGCTACAAGCACTTAAGGTCTGGCGCGAACGCGATTTTGTGAGAATTTCAATCACGGCGAATGCTTTCCTACACCACATGGTAAGAAATATCGTTGGTGAGTTGGTTTTGGTTGGTCAGGGCAAGCATGACCCTGATCACGTTAGCGCGGTGCTTAAACAGCGCGATCGCACGGTTGCCGCCCCCACTTTTAGCGCAGCGGGCCTTTATCTTGCTCAGGTTGAATACCCAGAATCACTGCTCAACATTCCCGCGGCGACTGAGATTGAAGACTTACTATTGATTTAGAACCTTTAAGCCCTATCCACTGATCATCGCGATGATCAACCTTGTGATCACCATGACAAAAAGCCCACCCATCCATCTACGAACCCGCATCAAGTTTTGTGGTTTGACTCGAGCGCAGGACATACAGTGCGCTGCGCAATTGGGTGCTGATGCCCTTGGGTTTGTCTTTTATCCCAAAAGCAAACGTTACCTAGAGCCTACTCAAGCCGGCCAGTTAGCCGCCTTGGTGCCAGCTTTTGTGTCGACGGTAGCGCTTTTTGTGGAGCCAGAAGAACGTCTGGTTCGCGAAGTCATCTCGGCCATGCACCCGACTTACCTTCAGTTTCACGGTGACGAGCCCCTTAGCGATTGCGAGCGATTTGAATGGCCCTACATCAAAGCGTTTCGCGTCGGAGCCCCCGGCCTCGATACGCCCGAGGGGCTTGCCCAGGCCTGCCTCAAATACCCAACAGCCAAAGCATGGCTCTTTGATAGCTACACCCCATCCTATGGCGGTAGCGGTCATGGCTTTGATCGCCATTTATTAAGTCAAGTACCCGACACAGTGCCCATGATCTTGTCAGGCGGGCTCAAGGCAGATAATGTGGTCTCGTTGCTAGCGCAAACCCAGCCTTGGGCGGTCGACGTCAGCAGCGGGGTGGAAGTTGCTCCCGGTGTGAAGTCAGCCGATCTAATGGCCGCGTTTGTTCAAACGATTCACCAAGCGGATGCGCGAGCATTTGAACTTTGACAGTTAAGAGTCGAACAGGGTAGAATGGCGCTCTTTTAGGCGGTTAGCTCAGTTGGTTAGAGCGCCACGTTGACATCGTGGAGGTCGTTGGTTCGAACCCAATACCGCCTACCAGTATTCCTGAAGTGCAAGAATTGCAGGATTTCAGGATTGTAGAATTGACCGTTTACGGGACCGCCCCTCTCACAGTGGCGGGAACCGAACGGTCTTTTTTTTGTTGTGTTGATTTGATTTGATTTGTATTGTTTTTTTGTATTGAAATTTGTTGTTTACTATCTACGCCGTCGCCAGCATGACAAGTGATCCTGACACCACCAAAGCCACCAAACCAATCTCCCAAACCATTCCGCCGTCCTGATACACTTTGGTGCAGTGCAATATAAATGTTGCCGCACGAATCCACAATCAATCGTATTTGGCAGGGATCAGTATGGAAATTAAAAACAGTGTCGCACTCATCACGGGTGGCGCGAGCGGTATTGGATACGCTTGTGCCAAACACTTGGCATCTTTGGGCGCACGCGTAGCCATTGTTGACCAAAACGCAGCGCAAATTCAAACCGTGGTGTCAGAAATCGAGGCATCAGGCGGACAGTGCATAGGTCTAGAGGCTGATGTCACAAACGAAGCCGACTCCGAGCGGTTTACCAAGGCGACGGTGAAGGCCTTTGGGCAGCTCAATATTGCAGTGAGTTGCGCTGGCGTGATTCGTGATGGCACCTTACTCAACATTGATAAAAATACCGGTCAAGTGTCGCGCAAACTCGGATTTGACAAGTGGAAGACCGTTATTGATGTCAACCTAACAGGCACCTTTCTGACTTTACGCGATGCAGCCGAAGCGATGGTCAACGGCGGTTGGGAGGGTTTGCTGGTGCCGATTTCTTCAGTCAACAAAATAGGCCAGGTCGGTCAACTGAACTACTCAGCGACCAAAGCCGCCATTGAGCGATTCCCAAAAGTCATCATCGGTGAATTTTTGCTACGCAAGATCCGCAACGTGCGTTGCGTAGGCATTGCGCCGGGTTACACCGAGACCAAAATCCTGCAAGAGATGAATCAAGATGCTTTGGCCTCAATTCTTCAAAACGTGCATCTAGGGCGCCTCATCAAACCGCAGGAAATTGCCGACATGATCGCCTATTGCGTGCAAAACGAGGCACTTAACGCCACCACCGTCGAGATCACGGGCGGTCTTTGCTTTGCGGGCAACATTGCTAAGTAATTTGGTTTCAAGTAAGCATTGGCACAGGTCTAAGAAGCCAAATGTTGTTTGAGGACTTTTAATTTTCGTAGGGAAAGGTTTTTCGCCAGTGACGAGCAATATCAAGACGCCGGCAAATCCAGACGTGTTCGTGCCCTTGAATGTGGTCCAAGAACCGCTGTAGCGCCGTTATGCGCCCTGGGCGACCCAATAGGCGGCAATGCATGCCAATACTCATCATCTTGGGCCTATTCAGGCCTCTCGGATCCCCTTCACGATAGAGCACGTCAAAGGTGTCCTTCATGTATTGGAAAAAAGGATCGGCATGAGAATAGCCTTGTGGCATAGCAAATCGCATGTCATTGCAATCGAGCGAGTAGGGCACGATTAACTGTGGCACGACGGTGTCGTCACTGCGGCGCACTTTCATCCAAAAGGGTAGGTCATCGCCGTAATAGTCACTGTCGTATTCAAACCCCCCAAAATCGGCCACTAAACGACGCGTATTTGGACTGTCACGGCCTGTATACCATCCGGCACCGTGAAGTTTTCTGGGCCCTGTGGTTGATTCACCCGTCAGCTTCGCGATCAAAGCCATTGCTTCGCTTAGATGTTGCGCCTCTATGGCTGGCGTCACATCTTGGTAGTGGATCCACTTCAAACCGTGGCCAGCAATCTCATGGCCGTCATTCATAAAGGCCTCAACCACTTCAGGGTGTCGGGCCAAGGCGGTGGCTATACCGAAGACGGTCAGTGGCAGCCCACGCTGTTTAAACTCACGCAAAAGGCGCCACACACCCGCTCGCGATCCGTACTCATAGATCCCTTCCATACTCATGTGGCGCCCCGGATAGGCGCTCGGGGCAAACAACTCCGATAGAAACGTCTCACTCGTCGGGTCGCCGTGCAAGACGCTATTTTCGCCGCCTTCCTCGTAATTCAGCACAAATTGGACGGCGATTCGGGCACCCTCAGGCCATTGGGCATGGGGCGGGTTCGCACCATAGCCCACAAGATCCCGGGGGTAGTCCGCGGTCGAGTCGTAAGTCGAGTCGTTTATCTCGTCGTTTGTCGTGTCTTTGGTCATGAGGCCCCAACCTCAACGCTTGGCGTCATCATTGCGCTTGATCGGCCTTTTGCAGAATGGCAAACAATTGGTCTTTCAACTGCAGCTTTTCTTTCTTGAGTTGCTCGATCAGATCTTCACTGCCTGGCTCGATATGAGCGCTCATGTTGATTATCTTCTGATCGAGTTCGTTATGCTTATCAAAAATACGGGTGAAATTTTGATCTGTGTGCTTGAGCTTGGTGATTAAGTCGCGATATTCAGGAAACATAAAAACCCCCCACTGTTTTAATACAAAACCTATTGCTCATCCGCCGCACGGAAAGCTTCATCTACCTTACCAAAAAACGCATTGGCGTGATCCGCGTTGATCCAGCGTACCACGGCCACCCAGCTGCGCGTAGGCTGAACAAGTGTGAAATGACCGCCTGCACCCATCGCAAAATAGCTCTCTTCTGGCAGGGCAGGGAAAAGTCGTTTTTGGTGATTAAGCCACAGCAAATAGCCATAGAAAGGTGCGATGCTGCAGGGCTGCCTCATGCGTTGAATCCAGTCAGCAGAAATTACTTGCTTGTCGCCGATGCGACCATCATCAAGCATCAGTTGGCCAATTTTGGCTTGGTCGTGAGCGCTGATGAACATGCCCGCACCCCAATGCGATCCACCAGGCACCGCCGGCATTTTCTGCCCCTTGATCGTCACCCAAGCATGGTCGTAACCAATCCAGCGCCATGTGTCTGACAGGCCACAGGGTTTGGCGATGGTTTGTTTAAAGACCTCTGGCAGTGGTTGCTCAAACAAATGCAACAGAGCCAGTGACATCTGATTGATGCGTACGTCGTTGTATTCCCAAAAAGTGCCGGGTGTTTGTAGTGTTCGTTTGTCACCTTTGCGCCCTTCAGGCGCGGGCGAGAAAGCCAATGACCGGAAGTGATCGACCTGATCCGGTATGTCTAAACAGGTTCCAGACCACTCGCTGGTCTGCTGAAGAAGGTGCGACCAAGTGACCTGTCGGTTTTGTCCTTCATCAAAGCCAATGCCAGGCAGTTGGTCTGCGATAGGACGATCCAAATCAGGGAGCAGGCCTTTGTCATGTGCCACACCGGCCAGAAGACTTAAGTAGGCCTTGGCAACACTAAAAGTAATGTCAGGTCTATCTGGCTCACCAAAGGATTTCACCACCGCCCCATTGTGAAGAATCACGCCGCTCACACCGCCACGCGGGGATACGGGTCCAAACAGACGGTTAAAGGGCGGCGTGTCATCTTGGTGCACGCCCCAAGTGCCAGTGGGATCGGCAAGTGGATCGCGAACCCACTGCACTTCGTTGTCTTGGGCAAAGGCAATGGCTTCATCCAAAGCTTGGGTTGTGGCGTTTGATGTTTGCACAGCTTGTCTCCGTTGTCATGACCGATTAAATGATCGATTAAACGCCCACGGTGGCTGGGAAGGTCATCCCAAAGTAGGCGTCACGCTCAGTGATAATATTAGCGCTTGGAATTAATACTAGTGCAGTGAGAAACTGATAATGGTTGTTGTTACCCTACCCGATGGTTCTAAACGAGAGTTTCCTGGCCCCGTGACCGTGGATGCGGTGGCGCAATCGATCGGCGCTGGCCTTGCCAAAGCAGCGCTGGCTGGCCGGGTCACCCTCGATGGTCAAGCTCGGCTTGTTGACACCTCATTTTCGCTCGAGCGCGACGCCGATCTCGCGATCATCACCGCCAAGGACCCTGAAGGCCTCGAGATGTTGCGTCACTCAACCGCGCATTTGCTGGCCTACGCCGTGAAATCGCTGTTTCCAGAGGCGCAAGTCACCATTGGTCCGGTTATCGACAATGGGTTTTACTACGACTTTTCTCATGAGCGGCCGTTCACGCCTGATGACTTGGAAGCCATCGAGAAAAAAATGCACGAGCTCGTGGCCAAAAACGAGCCCGTTTCTCGCGAAGAATGGCTTCGCGATGACGCCGTGACATTTTTTAAGAGCATTGGTGAAGATTACAAAGCGGAAATCATCGCCTCTATTCCATCTAACGAACCCATTAGCTTGTACCGAGAGGGCGACTTTATTGACTTATGCCGTGGCCCGCACGTGCCGAGCACGGGCAAGTTAAAAGTATTCAAGCTCATGAAGGTCGCCGGCGCCTATTGGCGCGGTGACAGCAACAATGAGATGCTGCAACGGATTTACGGCACGGCTTGGGCTACTAAGGCTGAGCAGGACGCCCATTTGCTCATGCTGGCAGAAGCAGAGAAGCGCGATCATCGCAAGATTGGACGCGAGCTCGATCTGTTTCACTTCCAAGAGGAAGGCCCCGGTTTGGTCTTCTGGCATCCTAAAGGCTGGGTGCTTTGGCAGCAAGTCGAACAATACATGCGGGCCGTATATCGTGATAATGGGTATCAAGAGGTCAAAGCACCGCAAATTCTCGACCTATCCCTGTGGAAAAAAACAGGCCACTGGGATAACTACCGCGAGAATATGTTCACCACCGAGTCAGAAAACCGCATTTATGGTTTAAAGCCCATGAACTGTCCTGGGCATGTGCAAATTTTTAATGCTCATTTGCACTCATACCGTGAACTGCCATTGCGATACGGCGAGTTCGGTCAATGCCATCGAAACGAACCCTCGGGTTCATTGCACGGGATGATGCGGGTACGTGGTTTCACGCAAGACGATGGCCATGTGTTTTGTACCGAAGATCAAATGCAAGACGAATGCGCTGACTTTACGGCATTGCTTCAAAAGGTTTACGCCGATTTTGGGTTTACAGAAGTGCTGTACAAAGTAGCGACCCGCCCAGAGAAGAGAATTGGTAGTGAAGAAAGCTGGGATAAAGCAGAAGCCGCGCTTATGGAAAGCTTGAAACGCACGGGCTGTGAGTTTGAGGTTTCGCCAGGCGAAGGGGCTTTTTATGGTCCGAAGATTGAGTACACCTTAAAAGACGCCATTGGTCGTCACTGGCAGTGCGGCACCATACAGGTTGATTTCTCGATGCCGGCGCGTTTGGATGCTGAATATGTCGATGAGCACGACCAGCGTAAAACCCCGGTGATGCTGCACCGAGCCATTTTGGGTTCCCTAGAGCGTTTTATTGGCATGTTGATTGAAAACCACGCCGGCGCCATGCCACCTTGGCTCGCACCTGTGCAGACGGTGGTATGTTGTATTTCTGAGTCCTCAGCTCAATATGCCGAACAAATCACAAAAAGCCTGCAAAGCCAAGGGTTTAGGGCGCAGTCTGATTTGCGGGGTGAAAAAATCAACTATAAAATTAGAGAACACAGTATGCAAAAGGTCCCTTATATTCTCGTTGTTGGAGAAAAAGAAAGGGACGCGGGGACGGTTGCCGTTCGCGCGCGGGGCGGCGTTGACCACGGTGTCTTGCCTTTTGAGGGATTTACCACGTTATTATCTGAAGACATTGCGACGCATCGGCAACTGATGGTGCCCGCAACATTTGATTAACTTTTAGGAGCTTTTGATATCGCAACTGACAAGCCTCATCGCATTAACGGAGACATCCGCATTTCTGAAGTGCGTTTAATTGGAGTAGAAGGAGAGCAGCTAGGGATCACCAAAACCTTAGATGCTATTCGAATGGCTGAGCAAGCCAATGTGGATCTTGTGGAAATAGCACCTAACGCTGATCCACCCGTGTGCCGCTTAATGGACTACGGCAAGTTCAAGTATCAAGAACAGAAGCGCCAAGCCGAAGCCCGTGCCAAACAAAAAATCATTCAAGTCAAAGAGGTTAAGTTTCGCCCCGGTACTGATGAAGGTGATTACCAAGTCAAGTTAAAGAACTTAAAACGCTTTCTCGACGAAGGTGACAAAGCCAAGGTCACACTGCGGTTCCGTGGTCGCGAAATGGCCCACCAAGAGTTGGGTATGCGTGTACTTGAAAGAGTGCGTGATGACCTGTTGGAGATGGCGGTTGTCGAAGCGATGCCCCGACTAGAAGGTCGTCAAATGGTCATGGTGTTGTCGCCCAAGAAGAAAGCGCCCATCGTTGGAAAAGCCGACGGCGCGACGTGAAGGCTGACACCATGATGCATGTCTTGTTTGTTATTGACCCTTTGGTTGGACTCAAAGCCTACAAGGACACCTCAGTCGCCATGATGAAAGCCTTGGTGGCGCGTCGACACAGTATCAGTGTTTGCCATCAAGGTGATCTGTATATTGATGAGGGGCGCATGATGGCACGCACGCAAGCCATCACTTTGCACCCGCATGCTGACCTGCATGGCCATACCTGGTGGGAGCCGGCAACCAACAGCGTTGAGCAAGCGTTGTCTGCTTTCAGCGCGGTGGTGATGCGCAAAGACCCCCCGTTTGATATGGAGTATGTCTACGCCACTCACTTGTTGGAGTTCGCGCAGAAACAAGGCGCAAAAGTATTCAACGATGGGGCGGCGATTCGTAACCACCCTGAAAAGCTCTCCATCACTGAGTTTTCTGAATTCACCGCACCGACGCTGGTGACGAGTGACATGGCGCGAATCAAGGCCTTTCATGACCGATACCATGATGTGATTGTCAAGCCTCTAGATGGCATGGGCGGCACCGGTATTTTTCGGATGCGGGCGGGCGAAATCAATCGCAATGCCATTCTTGAAGCATTGACACATGACGGCGCCAGGACGATTATGGTGCAGCGCTTTATTCCCGATATCGTCAATGGTGATAAACGAATTCTGTTGATCGGCGGGCAAGCGGTGCCGTTTTGTCTGGCGCGTATTCCCCTGGCCGGTGAGACCCGCGGTAACCTGGCAGCAGGTGGTCGTGGTGTGGCTCAGCCGCTGAGCGAGCGGGACTGGGAAATCGCCAATATCATGGCGCCTTTGTTGAATGAACGTGGACTTTTGTTGGTTGGTTTAGACGTGATTGGTGATTTCGTCACTGAAATCAATGTCACAAGCCCGACTTGTTTTGTAGAGATCACCGAGCAAACCGACTGTGACGTTGGCGAGCTTTTCGCCAAAGCCCTCGAGGTTGCTGTTCATGGCTAAAGAACACATGACGACTGCCGATCAAGACACGGCCCCGGCTGCTGCCAAAACGGTTGTTATTGCCGTGATGGCGCATGCGCCGTTGGCATCAGCCTTGAAAGAAGTGGCTGAGCATGTGTTTGGGGGCTCGGTAGACCTCACGGCGATCGACGTGTTGCCGGGTGCCTGTGCCGCTGATTCTACTGATGCACTGGTGGCTAGACTGACCGACCTGAATCGCGGTGCTGGCGTGTTGCTACTGACCGACTTGCCGGGTGCCTCGCCAGCCAATATTTGTGCCACATCTGCGAGTGCGCTGCTCGCAAAAACCATCGGCTGTGCCGTGATCACCGGTGTTAATGTATCGATGCTGTTGCGCGTCTTGAATTACCGCAACCAATCGCTAGACGACTTGGCGCAACAGGCGATCGAGGGTGCGCGTCAAACGATTGCAAGACTTAGCTAAATAAGCCGATCTGCCGTTAGAATCTAGCCGTGCGACCGTTGTTATTCGAGCGGTCTGTCTCCCCAAAATAATAGGTGTTGCACCATGCCACAGATAGATCTGCTTGTTTCAAATAAATTGGGTCTGCATGCGCGAGCCGCTGGCAAACTGACCAAGATCGCCGGCCAGTTTGTCAGCGACATCTTCATTACCAAAGAGGCTCGTCGAGTAAATGCCAAGAGCATCATGGGCGTGATGATGCTTGCCGCAGGCAAAGGAACAAGCGTCACTATCGAAGCAGAGGGTGACGACGCCGAACAGGCATTGCAAGAAATAAAGGCGCTATTTGATGACAAATTTGGCGAACAAGCCTGACGCGGTTGATATCAAGAAAGACAGCCCCGTGAGCACACCGATGATCTGCCTCTACGGCCGCGGTGTTGCGAATGGCTATGCCATGGGGCGCGCGGTGGTTATGGGCGCGGCAGCGCTTGAAGTGGCGCACTACCGAATTGCACCGACTGCGGTGACAGCAGAAAAAACTCGATTTTCCCAAGCACTCAAGGCGACCTCTGACGAGCTACGCACATTAGCGCAAAACTTACCTGATGACGCCCCACGTGAGTTGGCCGCGCTACTGAATGTTCACCAGTTGCTGCTCTCAGACCCTCTCCTGGCCGAAGAAACTTTGGCCCTTATTGAAGATCGCCATTACAACGCAGAATGGGCACTGACCACGCAAGGTCAGCAACTTGGTGAACAATTCAGTGCCATGCAAGACGAATACCTACGTGAACGCGGTTCCGACGTGCGCCAAGTGGTTGAACGTGTTCTGCATACACTTGCCGGCACCCGCGCCCTTGGCAATCTTGACTCAATCCTTCAGAGCAACGACCCTCTGATTGTGGTGGCACACGATATTTCGCCTGCCGATATGATCCGCTTAAGAGGGGCTCGATTTACCGGGTTTGTCACTGACTTAGGTGGGCCTACTTCGCACACAGCGATTGTGGCGCGCAGCATGGGTGTGCCGGCGGTGGTCGGCTTGGGTCAAATCAGATCGGTGGCTCGTGATGGCGATTTTTTAATTGTTGATGGCCAGCAAGGCACGGTTCTCATCAATCCTCCACAAACGCAGATTAAAGTTTACGAAACGCTCGCGACTCAGTACGCCGATTCGCGCCATCGGTTGCTATCTTTGCTTGACGTCCCCTCAGAAACGCTCGATGGCGTACGCATTGGTTTGCATGCCAATATTGAATTGCCCGATGAGGCATCCCTAGCACTTAGCCAGGGTGCTCAAGGGATTGGCTTGTTTCGTAGCGAGTTCTTGTTCATGAGTCGCCAAGACCTGCCTTCTGAGCAGGAGCAGTTCGAAGCCTATCAGTCGGTGGTTATACAAATGGGTGATCGACCCGTGACCATTCGAACACTCGACCTGGGCTCCGATAAGAACCTTGACGGCGAAGCCACGGTCACCATCAATCCCGCCTTGGGCCAGAGGGCGATACGATACTGCTTGGCCCGACCCGAACTCTTTCAGACACAATTGCGCGCGATTTTAAGAGCCTCAGCGTACGGTAAGGTTCGGCTTTTGATCCCGATGATCACCAGCTTGGCCGAAGTGCAAGCCACTCGGGATATTATCGACGCGGTAAAAATGGAACTAGAAGCGAAAGGCCAAGACTTTGACCCGCAACTTGAAATTGGTGCCATGGTTGAAGTGCCTGCCATGGCAATTGCCATCGAGCCATTTGCCCGCGCGTTTGACTTCCTCTCGATCGGCACCAATGATTTGATTCAGTACACCTTGGGCATTGATCGCGCAGACTCAGACGTGGCCTCGCTCTATGATCCCTTGCATCCCGCTGTCTTGCGATTAATCGCAGGCACAATCAACGCCGGTCAGCGTTTTGGCATTCCCGTTGCGGTTTGTGGTGAAATGGCGGGCGATGCCCGCTTGACCCGCTTGCTACTGGGATTGGGTTTGACTGACTTTTCTATGCATCCACGACAATTACTTGATGTTAAGCAGGAAATCCGAAAGGCGCATTCGAACGCGTTACGCACCAAAGTGGCGGCCGCTTTGAACCGAGCAGATGCGATTGATCCTGATCACCTAAATTATTAAAAAAGCAAAGGGCCGGTTTAACCGGCCCTTTGCTTTTTAAAACGTCGTTCACTGTTAGTGGTGACCTGATCTCTCTATAGAGATCTCAGGCCACCATCAAACCGATCAGTTATTGCTGCTGGTGAATTCAGGATAGGCTTCCATCCCGCACTCAACAATATCAACGCCTTGGTACTCTTCTTCTTCGGTGACACGGATGCCCATGATGGCTTTCACAATGCCCCAAACAATCAAGCTCGCCACAAATACCCAGACAAAGATAGTCGCACCACCAATGACCTGAGCCATTAACGTGGCATCAGCGTTGGTGATTGGCACAGCCAACAAGCCCCAAATACCGACCACGCCGTGAACCGAAATGGCGCCAACAGGATCATCGATCTTCATTTTGTCCATTGCGAGGATGGAGAAAACGACCAAAACACCACCAACGGCACCAATTAGGGTGGCCACTAATGGGGTTGGCGTGTCAGGACCTGCAGTGATGGCCACCAAGCCGGCAAGTGCGCCGTTCAAGATCATCGTCAAGTCAGCTTTGCCAAACATGATTTTGGCAACAATTAACGCTGCCATGACACCACCGGCTGCTGCTGCGTTGGTGTTCATAAACACCACAGCGACCGCGTTTGCGCTCTCAATGCTGGCCGTGGCGAGTACAGAGCCACCGTTAAAGCCAAACCAACCCAGCCACAAAACAAAAGTACCTAGGGTTGCCAGTGGCAAATTCGCACCAGGGATCGCCCGGACTTCACCTTTGGGACCATATTTACCTTTGCGTGCGCCAAGCAGGATGACACCCGCCAAGGCCGCAGCGGCACCTGCCAAGTGGACAATACCAGAGCCGGCAAAATCCAAAAAGCCAATGTCACCCAAGCTGTACATGCCCATGACAGACACGCCGCCCCAAGTCCAAGAGCCAGACATCGGATAGATAAATCCGGTCATGACAATGGCGAACAAGGCAAAGGCCCACAGTTTCATGCGCTCAGCAACGGCACCAGAGACGATCGACATGGCGGTTGCCACAAAGACCACTTGGAAGAAAAAGTCAGCTGAAGGCGCATAAGTTGCCTCGTCAGCCATGCCGTCACCGGTGATGCCGGATAAGAAGAAGCCACCGTCATACATGATGCTGTAACCAACAACCATGTACATCGTGCAAGCAATCGCATATAGCAACACGTTTTTAGTCAAGATTTCGGTGGTATTTTTGGCGCGTACCAAACCCGCTTCAAGCATTGAGAAGCCGGCAGCCATCCACATCACCAGGGCGCCGCAAACCAAGAAATAAAAGGTATCAAGGGCATACTGAAGTTGAAAAAATTCCGCGGGCACGTCTAACACAGTGGTTTCCATATTGTTATCCTTTATTTACAGGGCTTCGACGCCGGTTTCACCGGTTCGGATACGCACGACGCCTTCAAGCGCGGCAACAAAAATCTTGCCATCACCGATCTTGCCCGTGCGAGCAGTCTGTTCAATGGTTTCGATCACTTGCTCTAACAGATCGTCGGAAACCGCGGCCTCAATGCGAAGCTTTGGTAAAAAATCGACCGCATATTCAGCACCGCGGTACAGTTCGGTATGTCCTTTTTGTCGACCAAAACCTTTCACTTCAGTGACCGTTAGGCCCTGCACGCCGAGTGCAGACAGAGCGACACGGACCTCGTCAAGCTTGAAGGGCTTGATAATCGCTATGACTAGTTTCATGGATCTTTCCTTTTATAAGGGTACGGGTGTTTTGCAAGAAGCAAATTACGTGCCAGCCCTTTTGCCCGCACAATGCACCAACGTGAGGCATGGTGTGTGCACTGCCATGGTCAGTTGCACCATAATGGTGCTTTGACTTGTGGTCATGGCGCATAAGTCGCTACACTAGAAACAAAGTGTCGGAACCAGCGTGGTTCCTGACCTAGGCGTTAGGGAGGAAGTAACCGTGAAACCCAATAACCCGTGGTTAGATGCGTTTCAGAAAAATGTGTCTGAGCTCATTGCCCGCAGTCCAGCGGCTGATGTAGAGCGTAATGTGAAAGCTTTCATGAGCCAGGCATTCAATAAAATGGAGCTGGTAACGCGTGAGGAGTTTGATATCCAGTCGGATTTGTTGCGACAAGCCTTAGCGAGCGCCGAGGCACTCGAAAAGCAAGTGCAAGCCCTAGAGCAACGTGTCACGGCTCTCGAGAACAACAAAGGATAGGTAGGGGCACCCTTTGCTCTGGAAAAGTAGTCTATAATCAATGGCTTCTTTAGATGTCTTAATTGTGGAATCAACCATTTAGTTGGTTTTGCGGTTATGGGTTAACCACAAAAACATGTGCTGAAAGTAACTAGTTAAAACACTGGTGAAATCAACTGGCTCGGTGAGCCAGTGCAGGCATCGAAGGAAAGCGAAAAGTAGCGCAAAAAAGTAGCGCAAAAAAGTACCGCAAAAAGTATCGTCGGGTTACGAAGTATTGGTCGAAGGTCGATCAATCACCTAGGATGATGCTACCGTAGGAATGTTATATGCCTAAGATGAAAACCAAGAAGAGTGCGTCCAAGCGCTTTTCGGTGAGGGGTAGTGGCTCCATCAAACGTGGTCACGCGTTCAAACGCCACATACTGACCAAGAAAACCACCAAAAACAAACGTCAGCTACGTGGGACGACCGCCGTTCATCCAAGCAACATGGCTTCAGTTCGCGCCATGATGCCTTACGCTTGATAGGAGATAAATAATGCCTCGCGTAAAACGTGGTGTGACGGCTCGTGCACGTCACAAAAAAGTTATTGCTGCCGCAAAAGGCTATCGTGGTCGCCGCGGTAATGTGTTCCGTGTTGCTAAGCAGGCAGTCATGCGTGCGGGTCAATACGCTTATCGTGACCGTCGCAACAAAAAGCGTACATTTCGTGCGCTTTGGATTGCCCGTATCAATGCAGCTACCCGTGAACATGGTGTTTCTTACAGTGTCTTCATCGCGGGCTTGAAAAAAGCGGCTATCGATCTTGACCGTAAGGTGCTTGCCGATATGGCTGTGCGTGACAAGGCTGGATTTGCGGCGATTGTTAAGCAGGCAACGGCTGCACTGTCGGCTTAAGCGATTGGGTTTTTGACGCCCATGTAGTCTCGCAAGTGCTGCAACGGAGCCTTTTGGCTCCGTTCTTGTTTTATCTCGGTCTGGTTGAAGTCGAACTGCATGCCCACAAGACTCCCTGACTGAGTGCTTTCTTATTAAGTGCTTTCTTATTAAGTGATTTCTATCAAGCACTTCCTTTCTAAGCGGTAGGACCGATGTCACAAACACTAGACGACTTAATCAAAGCCGCAACATCTGCCTTCGAACAAGCTGGGGACGCGGCTTCTTTAGAAAACGCCAAAGCCCAGTATTTGGGCAAACAAGGTGCCATTACCGAGCAGATGAAGCGCTTGGCAACGCTTGAGCCGGCTGAAAAGCGCGAAGCTGGCGCCAAAATCAATCTGGCCAAACAAGCCATTGAAGCTGCCCTTACCGCACGGCGCCAAGCCATTGCCCAAGCTGTTTTGGCGGCTCAGCTCGCGCAACAAACCATCGACGTGACGCTGCCTGGGCGCGGCCGACAAACGGGGGGCATTCACCCTGTCATCCAGACATGGCAAAGAGTAGAAAACATCTTTCATTCGATCGGCTTTGATGTGGCCGATGGACCAGAAATTGAGACCGATTGGACCAATTTCACCGCACTGAATAACCCACTCAACCATCCGGCTCGTTCGATGCAAGACACTTTCTATGTCGACATGACTGACAAAGAAGGCTTGCCGCTGCTGTTGCGCACGCACACCAGCCCGATGCAAGTGCGTTATGCCCGTCAACACACCCCGCCGATCAAGGTCATTGCGCCAGGGCGCACCTACCGGGTTGATAGTGATGCGACACACTCTCCTATGTTTCACCAAGTGGAAGGGTTGTGGATAGACGAAGATATTTCGTTCGCAGATTTGAAAGGTGTTTACACCGACTTCTTGCAGTGCTTTTTTGAAACTGATGATTTGGAAATCCGCTTTAGGCCGTCGTTCTTTCCGTTTACCGAGCCTTCAGCTGAAATCGACATGATGTTCACGAGCGGCCCAAACAAAGGCCGTTGGCTTGAAATCTCTGGCGCGGGTCAAGTGCATCCGGATGTGGTTCGAAACTTCGGGCTAGACCCAGAGCGCTATATCGGCTTTGCATTTGGTTCTGGCTTAGAGCGTCTAACCATGTTGCGTTACGGTGTACATGACCTACGGCAGTTCTTTGAAGGCGATTTGCGATTTTTGGCGCAGTTTGCGGATTGATCGACTACCTTTTTGACAAGGCCCTTGAAACTTAATGCTTGAGTCTGATAATGCAATTTCCTGAATCTTGGTTGCGCTCGCTGGTCAACCCGCCGATCAGCACTGACGAACTGGCCCACCAACTGACCATGTCAGGGTTAGAGGTCGAAGAAGTGACCTTGGCAGCGCCGTTTTTTAGCGGCGTGGTGGTGGCACGTATTGAGTCGGTTGAGCCGCACCCTGATGCTGACAAGCTCAAGGTGTGCCAAGTCAATGCCGGTCAAGCAGAGCCCTTGCAAATCGTTTGTGGCGCCCCGAATGCCGCGGTTGGTTTGGTTGTTCCATTGGCCGCCGTTGGGGCGGTCTTGCCCGGTGAATTTAAGATTGGTGTCGCTAAAATGCGCGGTGTGGCCTCCGCGGGAATGCTTTGCTCAGCCAAGGAGCTGGGGCTGTCACAGGATCATGCCGGATTGATGTCTTTAGACCCCGCGCTTGTGCCTGGCACGCCATTACGCGATGCCTTGGCGTTAGATGAGTCTATCTTCACACTCAAACTAACCCCTAACCGCGCCGATTGTCTTTCTATGCTGGGTGTGGCTCGCGAAGTCGCCGCCTTGAATGACCTCAAACTCGTTGATGAGGCAGTTGTGCCGTCGCCGGTGAGCATCGACGATCGCGTCAGCGTCTCCGTGAAAGCGCCTGATTTATGCGGGCGATTTACCGGGCGAGTCATGCGTGGTGTGAATGCCAAGGCAGTCACGCCGGCATGGATGGTCCAACGGCTACAAAGAGCAGGGCAACGCAGCGTTTCGGCTTTGGTCGATATCTCGAACTACCTTATGCTTGAGCGGGGTCGCCCCACGCATGTGTTTGACCTCGACAAACTGTCGACACCGGCTTTGACCGTGCAATGGGCAGAGGCTAGACAAACAGTGAAGCTTTTAAATGGTGAGAGCGTGACGGTGTCACCGCAAATAGGTGTCATCACCTCGGGTGATCGAATCGAAAGCTTGGCTGGCATCATGGGTGGTGATGAAACAGCTGTCGATCTCAACACACAAAATATTTACCTAGAAGCCGCGTTTTGGTGGCCGGATGCGATTGCTGGACGCACCCGCACGTTAAAGCTGACCTCCGAAGCGGCACACCGATTTGAACGCGGTGTCGATTTTGTCTCTATCGTGGACGATTTAGAACGACTGACGCAGTGGGTGCTGCAGATCTGCGGTGGCCAAGCAGGCCCGATTGATGATCAGACCCTGGCCGTGCCATCACGCGACCCCGTTAAGATGCGCTTGGCGCGCTGCCAAAAGGTGCTCGGTATTGATTGCGACGCTGATGCCGTCGCGGGTGTCTTCGAGCGGCTCGGGTTCGAATGGTCCGTGCTTGCGGACGTTTTTACGGTCGTGCCACCGTCTTATCGTTTTGATCTACGAATCGAAGAGGACCTGATCGAAGAAGTGGCGCGCATGATTGGTTTTGATAGTATCCCGGCGCGCCCACCCAAATCTCGCGCCAAAATGCAATGGCGCCCCGAGTCGACACGTGACGCCCACACTATCAGACGAATGATTGCGGCGCGTGACTACCAAGAAGTGGTTAATTTCTCATTTGTTGAGCGCGCATGGGAAACCGAGCGCCTTGGCCAAGCTGACCCGATCGCGCTGGTTAATCCGATTGCAAGTCAAATGTCGGTCATGCGCTCGTCCTTGTTGCCGGGCCTTTTGGCCAATGTGGTTTACAACGCAAACCGTCGTCAGAGCCGCGTGCGTGTGTTTGAGCTCGGTCGCGTTTTTAGCCGGGATGCGGCAATCGAAGACGATAGCTTGAGCGTTGCGGGCGTGGCTCAACCGTTAAAGTTAGCGGCCATGGCTTGGGGACCGGCCGATCCTGAACAGTGGGCGATTAAATCCCGGTCGGTTGATTTCTTTGATATCAAAAACGATGTCGTGACCTTATTTGGTGCATCGGCCCAGGCGCTTCGGTTTGTACCTGCAGCCCATGCCTTGCTTCACCCCGGACGCTGTGCTGAAATTTGGTTTGAAGACCAGTGTGTAGGCCTCATTGGTGAAGTACATCCACAATGGGTAAGCGCAGAGGGCTTGCCCTCTGCTCCCGTGCTTTTTGAGCTTGATCTAGGATGCCTGTTGACGCGGGCACTACCGGCACCCCAAACCCTGTCAAAACAACCTGTGGTGCAACGCGACATGGCCCTATGGGTTTCTGCCAATACCCCACTTCAGTCATTGCTTGATACCATTTGGAATACGGTGTCTGCCAACCCGACGCTTGAGATCATTCGCCATGTCTCTTTGTTTGATGTGTGGCATGAGCCGAGCGAGCAGGCCTCGCCATCGGTTAGTCTAGGATTACGGTTTTGGTTACAAGACCAACGAGTGACATTGGAAGACGAACGGGTTGAGCAGTGTTTGCAGACGATTAGAGCAGTTCTTGAAACCGCGCATGATGCGCGGCAACGTTAGGAGAACCAGGCGTGGCAGATACGCAAACATTGACCAAAGCCGAACTCGCTGAGATGTTGTTTGAGCGGGTGGGCCTAAATAAACGCGAGTCTAAGGACATCGTGGAGACGTTTTTTGAGGCCGTGCGTGATGCGCTGGCCAATGGCGATGCGGTCAAGCTTTCGGGGTTTGGTAACTTCCAAGTCAGAGACAAGCCCGCACGTCCCGGTCGCAACCCTAAAACAGGCGAAGTGATTCCGATTGCTGCCCGTCGCGTGGTAACGTTCCATGCAAGCCAAAAACTTAGAAGTGCTGTGGAAGATACGTCGGCGGCGCCCGCGCAGCTCGTTCCGACACCGCGAGCTGGATAGCTTTGAATGAGATCACTGATCAGTCATGAATTCTGTTGATACCCCTACGGTTACTTTGCCGCCAATTCCCGCCAAGCGTTATTTCACCATCGGTGAGGTGAGCGAACTGTGTGCAGTCAAGCCTCACGTTCTACGCTATTGGGAACAGGAATTCACGCAACTAAAGCCCATCAAGCGACGTGGCAACCGCCGTTACTATCAACATCACGAAGTTTTACTGATACGCCGAATCCGTGATTTGCTCTACGAACAGGGATTCACCATCAGTGGCGCACGCAACCGTTTGGTTGATGGACGGGACAACCCTGTTGACCCAGACGCAGCGGTTCGGTTGACTGCGCCAGAGTTGCAAGGTTTACGCCAAGAGCTCGAGTCTATCGGCGCGCTCTTGTCGAGCGTATAGGGTTGCGGTTCTGATACAATTCGTGCCTTCGGGGCGTGGCGCAGCCTGGTAGCGCACTTGCATGGGGTGCAAGGGGTCGAAGGTTCGAATCCTTCCGTTCCGACCAGTAAAATCAAGGGGTCACAGTTCAAAAGACTGTAACCCCTTTTCTTTTAGCTTAGAAAACACTGCGACTGGTTACCGTTCGGTTGCCGTTTTTCTGGGCACTGCAAACATTGTGAGATTAAGTTGCTTGAATGGATTTCAAGAGCTTTTTTATTCCCGAAAACCCCACCACTGATTAATTTCAGCTAAATGACACCCCACCGTATCCCCACCCCCCTAATTTCGTTTGGGACTCCTAGGGTACCTATACATTGAGTTTTGGAAGACCGACGGTACGTTGGCATGATTGACGTCACACGGCAATTTGCACAAATTTGCAATATTTAAAACTACTTTACGACACGCGCTTACGAAGTTTGAACTGTGCCACTACCCGCTTTTCGACGACTGAAATACCTCGAGCATTTTCCAAGTGTTTGGCTGATCAAATTCAAGCCAACCTTGACTATGATGCTAAATCTTATGTATGTTGGAGGCTAGATTGAGAGGAATAGGTCAAATAGCGATGAAAAAATTTTTAGTTCCAGTCGCGGTTGCTGCAGCAGCACTTGGCAATGCAAATGCCAACTTGAACCAAGAGCACTCGGGGAGGGTTACTGCAAGTATCTATAACAGTGCAGTAAGTGAAGATGAGGGTCAGACGTCTAATGCTTTAGCATCGCTTCTGATGATCCCGGCGGTAGCTAACATCGATACGATTACTCAGCTTCCCCAACACCGATCGCATTCTTCACATGGATCACATCGATCACATTACTCCAGTCGGTACTGATGAAGTCGATATCTCTTGATGCAAGCGTTTACCAAATTGATGATGTACATCGCGCCGTCTATAAATTTGCGGATCGAGTCAGTGCCGAGATCTCGATGGCAGACGACGGCGTGAAAGTAATAGTCCAGTTGCTGCCGCTTTCACACTTTAAAGGTGATTTGGGCATACTCACTCAGGAGTTATACATTGAGCTTACGGACCAAACACTGCGTCGAAAGATAAAAGAAGAGACTGAAGCGGTGAGGAATGTGATTCTTGCTCATACGTTTTCACAAGTGGGTCGTAACGAGCGTGGGTAATTTCCAACCGATTAGTTTTTATTCAAAGGTGGAATTAAGCTACCAGCTGTTGCCTTTTCGATTTACTGCTCTGGATAGTACGCGCGTCGTAATGACAAACATGGCTGGGGAGTTCTATATCGCAAGCCGTGAAGTAGTTGCTGATTTGGTACATCACCTTCTAGACGCGGATTCACAGGCATACCTCGATTTACGTACGCGAGGTTTTCTAGTGGACTCTAAAACAAGAACGGCAATGGATACCCTGCCGATCAAGATACGTTCACGGCTATCGAACTTACCAACCTTTACTGCTCTCCACTTGTTTGTCGTGACACTACGTTGTGAACATAGTTGCCCATACTGCCAAGTCTCGAGGCAATCCGAGTCTAAGGTGGATTTCGACATGACAGAAGAAATAGCAGATAAAGCCATCGATTTAATGTTTCAGTCGCCTTCAGATTTTTTAAAAGTCGAGTTCCAAGGTGGTGAGCCGCTTTTAAACTTCCCGTTGATTAAGTATGTCGTGGAAAGATGCTTGGCGAAAAATAAAATAAACTCAAATCGCCAATTAAATTTCGTCATAACAACCAATCTTGCGCTTATTACCGATGAAGTAATCGATTTTTGTAAGTTGCACAAGGTCGATATTTCGACATCACTCGATGGCCCATATGATTTGCATAATAAAAATCGGCCTCGACCAGGAAATAATAGTTATGAACTCACGGTCGAAGGAATCAATAGGCTGCGGAGAGCCATGGGCCCCAATTGCGTCTCTGCTCTGATGACAACAACAAACCATAGCCTTAAAAGAGTCAAAGATATAATCGATGAATATATTAAGCTAGAATTTAATAATATATTTTTACGGGCGTTGTCTCCGCACGGTTTCGCAATTAAAACAAAAATGTACCAAAAATATAAAAACGAAGAGTGGCTTGAGTTCTATAAACAAGGTCTGCTATACATTATCGAAATAAATAAAAATGGCTTTGAATTTATTGAATCATATGCCCAGATAATATTGAAGAAAATGCTCACATTTGAACCTACGGGGTATGTGGATCTAATGTCTCCAGCGGGAGCCGGTATCGCAGCAGTAGTCTACAACTACGATGGCGAGGTTTATGCTTCTGATGAAAGTCGGATGCTTGCTGAAATCGGGGATAAAAAATTCAAGCTTGGTAATGTCTTAACTGATAGTTACGAAAAAATATTTATTGGTGAGACGTTGTTAGAGATCGTTGAGGACAGTTTCACTAAAAGCACTCCGCTATGTGAAGAGTGTGCATTTGAGGACTACTGCGGTGCTGATCCAGTTTATCACTATGCAACCCAAGGTAACATTATTGGGCACAAGGCAATGTCGGGTTTTTGTTCTAAGAACATGAGTATATTTCGGTTCTTGCTAGACCTCATAGACAAAGATCCTGAGACGTACAAGATATTTAGAAGGTGGGCACTCCGATGATCAGACTTCACGGACGTATAGAGCCTCACGGCACTGGCCACCCAACTGAGGGTTTATTTGTTGTCGCACGAGAAACATCTCCCCCAAGAGCAGTACGTCACAAGTTCATAGCGATAGAGCCAAGTATTAACGATACTGAAAATTATTCCTGCATTTTCAGTCGCAATCCAAGTCATTACCAAGAAAAATCTAGTGCTGATTTATACCAATTAGATGAGTGGTGCGATTATCTATCCGATGGTGACATTATTCGATTAGGCCCGATCTCTCCTAATCATAGAGACAACGCGCATATTTTGTTTCGTGCTAAGGCAAACAGTAACTCCGTGTTGCTAACGGAGCGGTGTGATCATTATTGCTTAATGTGTTCACAGCCACCCAAAAAAAAAGACGACTCTGTACTCCTCGAGGAGGCGTTTAAGCTTTTTTCGCTGATCCCTCCCGACACCACTTCAATCGGTTTGACGGGTGGCGAGCCGACTTTGTACGGGGACCAGCTCATTGAACTTATAGAGTATGCGAGTTTTACAAACCCAGCGATGAGACTTGACCTGTTGACCAACGGCAAGAGATTCTCAGATATCGCTTATGCAAAAAAACTTGCGTCTATTGGACATCAAAACTTGCTAGTATGTGTTCCTCTATACTCATGTATACCGGAGCAACATGACTTTGTTGTTCAATGCAGCGGGGCTTTTGATCCCACAATTCAGGGAATAATTAATTTAAAGGCAACTGGCAGCAAAGTTCAAGTTAGGATTGTGCTACATAAAGAAACAATCTCCACCTTGTTTGAGACGGCTTATTTTATTGCGATGAATTTACGCTTTGTTGATGAAGTGGCATTGATGGGGCTAGAAACAATCGGTTTTGCGAAGTCTAACCTTGATTCGCTTTGGGTGGACCCGTATTCCTACCGAGAGGTGGTAAGAGAGTCGGTAGAGCTACTCGCCGATTACGGTAGTTTTCACGAAAGTTGTCCGATTTCTCATGCTGCGTGCTTTAAATCTGTGCGTTCATCCAACTGCTCTTTTGACGGATTTAGATAAACTTTTTCGACCCGACTCCAGTCCCGGGTTGACCGGTTTCTCCAGCGATCAGGTCTTGCTAGCTTAGCAGTCTCGTGGACCGCGTGTCGGTTTTCAAGAATTTGTCGGTCTTGCCCGTTATGACGCTGCGCTGGCGTTACGAACTTGATGCCGCTGTGGCGATGCTCGTTGTTATACCAGTTCACGAACGTGTGCACCCACTGCCGGGCAACCCCGATGTCAGCAAATGGCTTTGTTGGGTAAATCGGGCAGTATTTCAAGGTCCGGAAGAGCGATTCTGAGTACGGATTATCATCGCTGACCGAGGGACGGCTAAAGGACGGCATGACACCCAACCGTTGGAGTGTCAGCAGCATGGTGGTGCCTTTCATGGGGCTGCCATTGTCTGAATGTAACGCCAGCTGGTTCCGGATGACACCGTGCTTCAAACAGGCCTTTTCCATCAGTGTAGAAGCATGGTCAGCGCTCTCGTCTTCGTGTATTTCCCACGCCACCACCAGTCGGCTAAAGATATCCACGACCATGTACAGCTTCAGAAACTCACCGCGTATGCATGTCGGTAAAAACGTAATGTCCCACGACCACAGGCAGTTGGGTTTGCTCGCCACCCAAGCTTTGGGTTTAGGCACGACTCGCGGTGGATGTGCTTTGCCACGGCGGTTGGCCTGGTGAAAGTCATGAAGAACCCGATAAAAGGAAGCAACCGAACCAAAATACTGGCCCTCGTCAGCCAGCATGGGCACGATCTGCGATGGCGCCAAGCTCTGGTACTGAGGCTTATTGCATACCTCAACTATGTCGAGCCTTTCTTCTTCGGTCAAAGCGTGCGTCGTGCAGCCACTGGCACCACGACGTTTGTCAGCCAAGTCACTAGCGGCGGCTTGCCAACGACGCAAGGTTCGGCAGGAAATACCCAGCACGCCACAAGCCAGACGCTGGCGAGCACCGGCTTCTACCGCTTCATCAATCAAGGTCATGGCCACCTGCTTGGTCTCCAAAGGAATCAATCTTCCTCGTTGACACCCCAGATGGCCCGGGCTTTTTTTGACAGCGTCAGCAAGGCAGCGGTCTCAGCCAGTGCCTTCTCCTTTCTGCGCAGTTCCCGCTCTAGTATCTTATTTTTCTTGCGTTCAGCCGCTAACGCAGCCTTGCTGACGGGCTCGCCATCATTGCTAGCCGACTCAATAGCGGCTTTCCAAGCATCAAGCTGCTCAGGGTAAAGCCCATGCTCGCGGCAATACACCGATCGCTCAGCTTCGTTCATCGATGCTGTCTGAATAATGGCAGCAAGCTTGGACTTCGCGTCCCACTTCTCAGGGTTAGAGGAATTGGCAGGCACCAGAAATCCTTTAGACTCAAAATGACGCTTCCAAGCATACAGGGTCGGGGCAGCAATGCCCAAATCCCGGCTAACCAGAGAAACTGTTTGACTGTTCGGTGGCATCAGACGACGCACCGCTTGTTCTTTGAACTGATAATTGTAGGATGGCATTGCTTTACTCCATCCGCCCCAAGGGTTAAAAAAACTAAATTAAACGCTGGGGACATCTTTTGTGAGAGAGGGGG